>Ga0326728_10022742_pt1 | contig 11586 bp, 8 predicted proteins | sample MB3enrmetagenome_FD_207602 | JGI IMG/M metagenome (GOLD analysis project Ga0326728, IMG submission 207602) | Lab enriched peat soil microbial communities from McLean, Ithaca, NY, United States - MB31MN | ecosystem: Environmental > Terrestrial > Soil > Wetlands > Peat | place: USA: New York... | reverse complement strand
CGGCGGCGTGACCAACGCTTAAAGGTATCATGACGCCGCATCCTGATATGTTGGTCAAGATAATCGCCTGATAAGGCGGGTTCTTCCCCCGTTGGGCTATTTTTTCGTCTCTTTTTCGGTGAGGCAGGCGATGGCGCGCAAGAGTTGGGCGTCGCCTGAGGAGCGGAGTTCCGCCACGGTCAATTCCCGTTCGATCGCGGGACGCAATACTGCCGCTTCCAATGGCTGGACGACCCGGATGTCCGGGTCGATGCCTTTGTGCCAGAAGGAGTGCTTGTCGGGCGTGAGCCATTCTTCAACGGCCAACAGCAGGGCCGAACCGTCGGACAGCGGAAATTCGCTCAGAACGGTGCCGGTCCCAAAGGTCCTTTCGCCAACCAGGACGGCCCGCCGGTTGTCGCGTAGCGCGCCGGCCACGATCTCGGAATCGCTGGCCGAACCGCCGTTGATCAGGACAACCATGGGAAGATCGGGCGCGGCCCCGCCGGGTTGGACCGGGACGGGCGTGAGGTTCCCCGCGCCGTCTTTTTCCCAAAGAACGTTGCCGGAGGCCAGGAACTGGCTGGCGGTGCCGATGGCTTCGTCGAGCGCCCCGCCGGGGTTGTTGCGAAGGTCAAGTATAATGCTGCGGATTCCCCGCCGCTTGATTTCGACCAGGGCCTTGCGCAGGTCGCCGGCCTCCCCCTCGCTGAACAGGGCAATGCGCACATGGGCAATGTCCGTGCCGGGCAAGAGCTGCCAACTGACGTTGTTGAGCTTGATGGAAGCCCGATCAATGCGGATGTTGCGTTTCCGCTTGTCCCGCGGGTTCATCACCGTCAACGCGACCGGCTGGCCGGCTTCGCCGGAAATGCGTGCGGATATCTGGCCGAGGGACCACCCGGACACGGACTGTCCGTTGATTTGCAAAATGACATCGCCCGGGCGCACTCCGGCCTGTTGGGCGGGGGAGCCGTCCAGGGGCGCCACGACCACGGCTTGATGGTCCCTGGCCTGTATCTCGATGCCGATGCCGATCAATTTGCCCTGCATGGCCGAGCCGGCCTTTTTGGCCTGCGAACGGTTCAGGAAAGCGCTGTGGTTGGTGTCTCCCAGGGAATCAAGCATGGCGCTGATGGCGGCTTGGGTCATGGCCGAGTGCCGGACGGAAGAGCGGTCCACATAGTAATGGCCGATGAGATTCCACGCCTGGGCCATCAGGCGAAAGTCCTCCCGCGCGTCCCAGGGGATGCCGTTGAACAAGAGGCTCCGGTCGATCATGACGCCCGCGCCCACGGCCAGCACCAAGCCCAGCGCCAGGAAAAAGCCGCGCCTCGGCCACCGCAATGACAGCAGAGTCAATTTATCGTGGTTGTTCGCGCTCACAAAATTTTGGGCAAGAATAAGAGTTAAGGCTTGGGATTCAAAGATTAACTCATTGGCCCTGATTGGACGCCAAGGAGAGAATGGCCCGGAGCATGGGTTGGGGCGATGGAAGGCATTTTAATTTTTGATTGTTTTTCCTTGACATGGAGAACTGATTAAACATGGACTATGAAATTGGCACTACCCACATTACGGCCTTTAATGTGGGTAGTGCCAATTTAATTTTGAGCAAAGAATTCGTTGAATTCGTTAATTTTGTTGAATTCGTTGCTTCTGGGTTTTTACGGCGGAATTCAGATCAATACGGGATTTTTGGCGAACGCCGGTCAGTCGGATCGGCCCAGCGGTTGTTGGGAATGGTGGGACACCATCCGGGCCGCAACGGGTCTTGATCGTAGGGATAGCCGCCGAGCCGCTTGTAAAGTTCGCTGTACTCGGCCAGCTTGGCGCGATTGAGGCGGACGCCCAGGCCCGGACCCGCCGGGACGCGGATGGCCCCGTTTTCATAGCGCATCTTGCCGCCCTCGATGATGTCATCCATCAAATGATGGTAATGGGCGTCGGCCGCGAAGGTGAGGTTGGGCAGGACGGCGCCCAAATGAAGCATGGTGGCCAACTGGATACCCAGCTCGCCGGAGGAATGGACGGCGACGCCGAACTGGAAGGTCTCGCACACGGCGGCGGCCTTGAGGCAGGGCCGGAGGCCGCCCCAGAAGGTAGTGTCAAGAAGAATGACATCCACCGCCGGGTTCAGCGCGTTGGCGGCCAGTTGCTCGAAGTTCACCACCACCGTGTTGGTCGCCAGCGGCACGCGGATCATTTGCCGCATCCGCCGCATTCCGTTCAGGCCGAAGACCGGGTCCTCCAGATAATCATTGTTCAAGCCAAAAATGGCCTGGGCGAAATGAATGCCCTGTTCGGCGGAAAGAACGCCGTTGGGATCGAATCGAACGCGGTCGCCTTTGAACGACTCGGCCAAGGCGCGGTAGCATTCCAATTCGTAGTCGGGCGGAAAAACGCCGCCCTTGAGTTTATGGGAAGTGAAGCCGCAGCGCTTTTTGAGGTCCGCGGCGGCGGCGAGCAATTGCTCCGGCGTGCGGATTTCGCCGTAGCCGGATTTGGGATTGGGGTAGCAGAAGAACAAATAGGAGGCGAAGGGCACGCGGTCCTGCAATTTGCCGCCCAAAATGTCATAAACCGGCACGCCCCATTTCTGGCCGAGGATGTCCAGGCAGGCGAACTCGAGGGCGGCGGCCATTTGCACGCGGTTGTTGTAAAGGGAAGCGGTGGGATTGCAGATGCGAAAACGCATTTCTTCCAGGCGCGCCGGATCATGCCCCACCAGATACGATTTCAGCGCGGCAAAGGCCGCCTCGGCCGATTCACCGCCGCCGCCCATTTCGCCCAGGCCGGTGATGCCCTCGTCGGTTTCCACCTCGATGATCGTGCGAACGAAACGTCCCCAATGACAACCGTTGGCATGGCGGAGTGGGGCATCCAGCGGAACGGTCACCGTGGTTGCCTTGATGTCACTGATTTTCATAAAGGTTCATCTTGGACAAGGGTAAGGGCTAAAAATTCAGAATTAAAGATTTTGTTTACAGCAAAGAAGACGTGACATTTGGGCCTTTGCGGCGGAATTTGGAGGCGGCTGCCCCGTGCTTTTGCGCCAGCCGAACGGACCACATGGACCACATGGACCACATGGACAGCAGGGCCGGCAGGGACGATGCGGAGAGCGCGGACGGCGCGTTTGGCGCGGCGCGCCTGGTCCTGCTGCTGGGCCTGCTGATGTGCGTCACCTTTCCCGGCATCGTGCTGGGGTCGCACGCTTTTGTCTATCGGGATGACGGATTGTTCGGCTATCCGGTGGCCTACTATTTTCGGCGGTGTTTCTGGCAGGGCCAGTTGCCGCTGTGGAATCCCTATAACAATTGCGGCATCCCGTTCCTGGCCCAATGGAACACGATGGTGCTGTATCCGTTTTCGCTTTTATACCTGCTGGCGCCGATGCCCTGGTCGATGAACTATTTTCTGCTCGGCCATGTTTTTCTGGCGGGAACCGGCATGTATTTTCTGGCGCATCGGTGGTATGGGAACCGGTTTGCCGCGATGCTGGCCGGGCTGGTTTTTGCGTGGAACGGATTGAGCATCAATCTTCTGGTATGGTCCTGCCACATCGCGGCGCTGGCCTGGATGCCGTGGGTGGTGCTGTTGTGCCAAAAGGCGGCGGCTCAAGGAGGGCGGGCGATTTTTTGGGCGGCGCTGGCCGGGGCTTGCCAGATGATGACCGGCTCGCCGGAATTGATCCTTTTCACCTGGCTCATCAGCCTGGCGGTCTGCGCGGCGCAATGGCGCGGCAAAGGGCAAAACGCCTTGAAAATGGCGCTGCGATTTGCGGCCGTCGCCGGATGGGTCGCGCTCTTGAGCGCGGCACAACTGGCGCCCTGGCTTGATTTGGTGGCGCATGGGGACCGGAGCAGCGCGTTTGACACCGGGCGGTGGTCGCTGCCGGTTTGGGGCGCGGCCAATTTCCTGGTGCCGCTTTTTCGGGACAGGGCCTCGCTGGAAGGGGTCTATTGGCAGCCGGGCCAGGAGATGTTTTCGAGCTATTACGCCGGGATTGTCACGGTGGCGCTGGCGCTGGCGGCGCTGATGAAGGGGCGTGATTGGAAGACCGTTCTCCCGGCCGTTCTGGGGCTGGGCGGTCTTCTGTGCGCGTGGGGGGACGCCGGTTATGTATTGCCGCTGCTCAAGAAGGTTGCGCCCTTGCTGGGTTTCGCCCGCTATCCGGTCAAATTCATCCTCATCACCCTGTTCTGTTTGCCGTTGCTGGCGGCGTCGGGCGCGGCGTGGCTGCAAAGCCATGCGGACGCGGGGGGGCGGCGGGTCCTGTTGGCGGCGGGGGCCATCACCGGCCTGGGCATTGTGTGCGTATTGATTGTGTCCCGGCGATTTCCATTTCCCGGAGAAAACTGGAGCGTGACGTGGCAGAGCGGATGGACCCGAATGGCGGTGTTGCTGGCGGCCCTGGGGATTTTGTTCCGGCAATGCTTGAGCGCCACGCGCGCGAGCCGGTTGCTGCCCGGCTTCGGACTGCTGCTGTTGATGGGAGCGGATATTTGCACACACACGCCGCAGCAGAACCCCACGGCGGCGGTCCAAGCTTACGATGAGATCACGCCGCCCATGTCCAGCCTGCCAAAGCTGGGGCAGTCGCGGGCCATGGTCAGCCGGGAGGCTGACGTGTGGATGGAACATCTGGGCAATCCATCGCCCCTGGCGCTTTATTTGGGCCAGAGGGCGGAGTTGTTCAGGGATTGCAATTTGTTGAATTTGATCCCGAAAACCGATGGGTTTTTTTCCTTGTATTTGCGCCGGGAGGACCGCGTGGCGCAGTTGCTCTCCGGCCATGAATGCCCCACCAATCTGGCGGAATTTCTGGGAGTGTCGCAACGGACCTCCCCAAAACAATTGTTTACATGGGAAGCTCAACCCCGTTTCATGCCGATGGCCACCATTGGACAGAAACCGGTTTTTCTCGATGACGCCGCCACTTTGCAGGCCCTGGCCTCAACGAACTTCAGGCCGCGCGACGTGGTCTGTCTGCCCATCGAAGCGCGCGAAAGCGTCCGCGCGACGGCGGACCCGGAGGGGAAGATACTCGCCAGCGAAGTGACGGCGGCGGCCTGCCGATTTGAAACGGAAGCCAGCCGTCCGACCCTGCTGGTGGTGGCGCAGAGTTGGCATCACTGTTGGGCGGCGGAAATCGATGGACGGGCCGCGCCGTTGTTGCGCGCCAATTACGCCTTCCAATCCGTGCCAGTTCCGGCCGGACGCCACGAAGTCCGGCTGGCCTACAAGGACACGGTGTTTGACATGGGGGCGATTGTTACGCTGATTTCCCTGGTGTTGTGCGGGGCGGGGGCGTTCTGCAAGAGAAAAGCTTTCTGAGTCGGACAAGTCGGACGAATGGGGCATCGGTCATTCTTTTTGGTTGCTGTTGGAGGCGCGTTGGATGGCCCACGCGGCGGCGTCCGGGTCCAGGGCGCGGGCTTGCCGTTCGAGGGCGCCCGCCTGAGCGGCATTGCCGCGCTGCCGCGCGAGAACCGAGCGAATGGCCAGAACCACCGCATTGGGACCCTTCTCCTGTTTCTCAAGCTGATCCAATATGCCCGCGGCATCATCGAGGCGGCCGGAACGGATTTGAAGGAAGGCCAGTCCGAGAAAGGCGCTGTTGCTGGGCGGCTGGCAATTTGTGGCGCGACGAAGAGCCTGAAGCGCCTCGTTGGTCCGGCCGAGGCCCTCCAATGCGATGCCGTAATTGTTCCATACGCCCGCGTCCTCGGAATTGATTTTCAATGTGCGTTCGTAGTCTTGACGCGCGTCCTCAAACCGGTTGAGCGCCAACAACACGTTGCCGCGATGATGCAGCGCGGTCACGTCCCCGGGATCCAACGCGACACTGCGGTCAATGTCGCGCAAGGCTTCCGGGAAACGCCCCTTTTCGTAGCAGGCGATCGAACGGAAGAGATAATCGCGCGCAAAGGAGGGAAGCTTTGCCCCGAACCAGTTGGGCAGGGAAATCGAGGCCATCAACGCCATGCCCGCCGCCAGGCCAAGCGCCTCGCGCCAGCGGCGGCGGAGGAGGGTTTGGACGAAGGCGAGCAAGCCGCCGCCGGCGATGGCCGCCATGACCGGCCAGACCGGATAGCGGTAGCGATCACAGATGAAGAAGGCGACATTGGCCGCGGAGTAAAGCAAGGCATAAACCAGCAGAATAAAAAGCGCGTCGCGATTTCCCCATTTGGCGGCCGCCCAGATTCCGGCGGGGGCCAGCATGAGCAACACGACCCAGCGCACCGGCAGCAGGCGCAGCCAGGCGTATTCGGTTTGCAGGAAGGCGAAAGCCTTGTTGTTGGGCACCTCGGCGTTCCAAAGCATCAGCCAGCATTTCTTGGCCTCCAAACGGAGCCAGGCGGCGGGAGCCGCCTTGATTTCGGCGACGGCCCGCCGGGTCCAGTATTTGGAAACGGCCATGGGATTGGCATCGGGCTGGCGGCCCTGCGCGCGCAGGGCCGCCGCGTATTCCTGGCGCGCCCACACTTCCCCCGAGTCCTCGTAACGCTCGCCGTAAGTGACGCGGCGTTCCTGTTCCGGCGCCATCCCGTCTGCCGCGCGCTTGTTGCCCAGATAAAGGTTCACGCCGCCGGCGCTTGGCATGACTTGGAAATGGTCCGATTGCATTTTGTTGACAAAACCCCAGGGAATGGCCATTGCCACCCCGCCGATCAGCCCCAACAAAGGCCACAGCGCGGCGCGCCGGCCCAAGCGCCGCCAGCGCCAGACCGCGAAGAGCGGGTACACGGCCATGAAAACCAGAATGTTCGGGCGCGCCTGCGCGGTGAGCACCGTCAAGGCGCCGCAGAGCAGCCAGAGCAGCCCGGCCTTCCATCCCGCGGCGCCAGCCGCGCAGAGGATCAACAGCAGCCCCAGACAGATCAAAAATACGTAACTGGATTCGATCAACAACTCGCCTTCGAAGCAAAGCGGCACGGGCGCCAGCAAATACAACACCCCGCCCGCCAGACCGCTGAGCCGATGCCGGAAGAGCCGCGCCCCCAACAAAGCGACCAGCACACCCGTCAACACCCCGAGAAGATGCTGCGCCGCCACGGCGAGTTCGATTCCGTGCGAGCCGCCCAGCCTGTCCAAAGCCGCCAGGAACATCGGGTAGAGCAGCGGCCTGAAACTATGAAGCTGATGAAGATCTTCGCCCGCCAGGAGCATTCTGGCCGCGGTGTCGTAATACTTTTGATCCAATGTCAGCACGCCGAACGACGGCGTGCGGGCATGCTCGACCAGGTAGCCCGCACGCACGATCAATCCCAACAAAAAGAGGCCGGCCAGATAATTTTTGAAAACGCCGGCCGGAATGTCCTTCCCGAAGGCGGAGCCGGCATGATCATTGGCGCTGTCCATTGGCGCATTCACTGATGGGCCGGCCGGCCTTTGGGCAATCGCCCGATCCAAATGCCGCCGCCGGCGTTGACCCACTGCAACGGAGGCAAAACAGGCTGCGCGCCACTGGAAATTTCCAGCCGGTCCTGGGGCCGCATTTTCCGCACCCACGGTTCGTAGGCTTCCCAGGCGAATCGGTTCCATTGGATGTTGCGAAAGATTTTCAGGTCTTCCGGCGGCATCCAGGCAGGCTCGAACCCGACGATGTAACGCCAGTCGCCGTCGGGGTTCTTGTAAAACGTGTTGTAGAAGAAGGTCATGTCCGCGCCGTAGAAAATGCCGCCCTTGTCCGGCATCCAACCTTTGAGCGAGGGATTGGCGGCATCGACGAAAGGTTCGCGCAGGCTGTTGGTGTAACGGCCATCCAGATCGCTGGTGGTGACGCCGAACAGGGAGAGCGCCAGCAGGGCGCCGACGGCCACACGCCTGCCCGGCCGGGCGGCCCACGCAGCCAGGATCACCTCCTGGAATTGCAGGGCCAGCCAGACCAGGGCGGCGGGCAATCCCCAATCGTCCCAGAAACGCGCGGCGCTCAACCCCAGAACCCAGCAGACCGCCATCAACCAAAACAGCGGCGAGCGGAACAGTTGGTCGCTCGTTCCCCGACCCCAGATGAACATGATGGCCAGGATCAGCAGGGCGACAAATACGCCGCCGCTGGATTGCACCTCGCCCACTTTGAACGTGTCCAGAACCTGTTCCCGGCAGACGGTCATGGCGATCAAAACGGACTGGCGCAAAAACTCGAACGGCCGGCCCGTCAACAGCGCGCCGAAGATTGTCCCCGACACCCAACAGAGAGCCAGCGATGTGCCGGCGCGCCATTGCCCGGCCAGAAAAAATGCCGCCGGCAGGAGCGCCCATAAAAACCATGTCCCGTGCATCCACACCGCCAGAGTGATTCCCGCGCAGGTCAGAAGAATCTTCGCCCACGACGGATTTCCCCCATTGCGCCAGGCCAAAAGCAGCGCAATCAACACTCCTTCCACCAGCAAAAAGGCGCGGCCTTGCGTGAACCGGATCATTAAACCGGGCATGGCCAGGCTGAACGCGAGCAAAGCCGCCAGCCAGGCCTCCGGACAATGCAACCACGGCAGCGGGGCGCAAAGCAGCCAGAACAACAGCGCTGCAACCGAAAAGGCAACCAGAGCGTCCTCTGTCATGCCAGCCTTGACGTGCAGTTGGCGAAGGAACCACTCCCAGCCCGCGTTATGGTCCATCGTATATCCCGGAAAAAGCACCAGTATGTCAGTGAAGGGCCTGCCGGAAATGGCCTGGGCCGCGTCGCGGCGGACGTCTCCGACCGGAAGGTAGCCGTAACGAATGATCTTCAAGCCCATGAAGAGAAAGGTGACCAGGACCAAAATGCGAATGCCGAACGAAACCTGCGCAAAGCAGGAAGACTGTCGCTCCTCCGGTGCGGTGTCGTTGTGCATCATGGCTCGCGTTGCATCGCCATTGTGGCCGGACGGGGCAAAAGCGCCAGCACAAACACATCCGGCCCAAGCCAGGGGCGCAAATCCGGTTTGCGTCCGTCCGCCATCCCGTGGAAGGCGGACTCGTCGCGCCAAAGCCGCTTAGGCGACGGCGGAAGCCCTGCGAAGACGGACGGAAATAAAAACCTGCGTTTGTGGCTTTACATTTTGCGTCAAGCGGAATACATTTTACTTGCCGTGAGCAAAATTCGGCCTCGTGCCGTGAGAACCTTCGGGGTTCCTATACTCACGGTTTTTTCTTTTTCAGTTTCGGTGGCGGAAACCGTTCAGCCAGCTTCAATGGATTGCGCGCTGTAAATAATGTTCCATGAGATTGACCAAAATGCAGATCATGAATTTCCCCGACTTGGGGCCATACAGCATTTAGAAACCTGTCCTCTCGAATCTTAAGCCCAGTGTTTGAATCAAGGTGTGGTTGCTTGGAGGCCGCGTTCCATTTGACTTCGTAAAATCGCTGCAAGGCCCACAGAAAATAATCCACCGCCTGAAGACACGGATTATCTTTGGACGATTGCACTGTTATCGTCCAGGCTTCGGGCTGACTGCGACGGAAACCAAACTTTTGTTCAAAATCAGCCTCAGCGTGACCAAGGGCAGTTTTGATGGCCTCGTTACGGGGGCTGTTGCCGCGCTTTGCCACACAAACCTCGTAATGATCGGCCAACCGATGAAGTTTTCCGAACAACTCTCGCATCAGTGAATCATAGACTGAATTCTCATTGAAGCGGTAGCTTGGCTGTGCCGCGCGTTTTGCGGCCTCGGCCTCGTGAAATTTGAACTTGTCGCAAACGACTGCGTAGAACCGCAACTGATTCCCAAACTGCCGCAGTAAATCAAATACGCGGAAACGAACCTCCGGCAAATCATCCTTCGCGTGGAAAGCCACGGCTGTTTTCTTCCGCTCAGGCCGGAAAGATTCAGTGCCGGTAAACATCGGGTCAGCGAGCATCTGCTGGCGCAATTCGGCCAACTTGCCGGCCAGCGCAGCAGGATTTTCCACCTCCAACTTGCCGAGAATAAAAAACCGGGAGCAGCCGAATGTGTCCACAATCACCCTGCCGCTCTCGTGAAAAAGCGTCGGCGTGCCGGCCTCGTCCACGAAAAGCTGCTGCACTGCCGTCTTGGCGGCTTCTGGTGCTCCAGCGTTATCCAACAAATCGCTCATTGATTATTAGGCACACGTTAGAATTGGGAATTCCAACGCGGGAAGCGAGAACTTTTTACAGTCGTAACTGGAGCGCGACTCAGGTTTTGAACAATGCGCTGAATAAGGTGTGGCAATCAGAATTCTCAACCACGAAACAAGCGAAAATGCGCCTCTTGACGACCGGCAACCCTTGGTCGCTTGATCAAACTGAGTTCTTCTTTCCAAAACTCCTTGACGCACCGCACAAACTTGACGCCAATCATGGGATCGTCCGGGAAAGTCTGACCACAGCCGCATGTGTACTCGAAGTAAAGAACCGTACCTTCGCGATTCAAGAACCTTCGGTCCGCTGTTTCATCGGCGCGATAGACGAATTTCACTTTGTCGCCAATTTTGAATGGCGCGCCTTTAAGGTCTCTGTAAATACCATCTCGCGCTCCCATGGTCGTCAAAAACTTGTCCATGCTTGCTGAAGTGCGGCAACCTCACTTTCCTCCGCGTGCATTTCAGAAACCAAGTCGTAACTGGTGAATCGGGTTCTTGCTGCGATTGTGCAAAAGGACGGGTGAGCAATCTTCGAGGCAAATTCCGACTTGCGAGGTGCAGGAGATACGATGCGAAATACGGCATGAAATGCGTCGAGCATCACGAATTTTAAAAAGGCACTGTGCATGTCTGTCGTGTTTTCAACTTCTATGAACTCCGTCAGCATTTTGCGTTCGTCGAACCAAATCACATCCACCGTGGCCGCCCGGCGAACCACGTCTTCGTATGTGAACGGGTAGATGTCATCCACCGTAACCCTGTCGCCGAGTCGCTTTCCAAGGAACGATCTGCCACGATCTTGCTTCGGCACAAAAGTACTCTGCTTTTTCAGGTTGCCAAGTTCGATAAGCAACCCTTGGTAATAGCTGTGATCGCTTTCAGGCTTCGGTTTCGATCTCAAATCAGCAGGTAGCTTGTCCTTGGTTTCCAGCAACGCCCACAGGCCGGGTCTGATTTTGAAAAAGAACTTTGGGTCTTGAACGATGCGGTTGATGGATTTGAAAGGAGTCTTTGTTTTCCATTCAACGCCAGGGATTTTCAGCGCTTCCTTGTAAAGATGACCGAGCGTTGCGTAACCGCCGTTTGCGTTCATTGCTTCGATGACTGCTTCGCGCTGATTCATGGCCGATAGTTTGGAGCATTCTGATTCATTTGTCATGCAGTTTATCAATCTCGGCGCGGAGACGACGTGAATGGGAAAACCGGCGGAGAGTTCGCGGGTGCGCGGATGCTCGGAGTTGGACAAGACCACATGGCAGCCTTTGGCATCCAGTTCGCGGAAGACGCGCGCCAGTTCCACCTGATCGGCCTCGCGGAATTGGTCGAGAGTGTACCGCTTGAAGTCCGAGAATGTGGAGATCGGCAGATATGGCGGGTCAAAGTAAATGAAATCATCCCGGCGCGCTTCGTCCAGGGTCTTTCGGAAGTCCTGCGCCTCCAATTGCGCGTCCTGCAAAGCGGCGGACGCGGCGGCCAGGTTTTCGCGCGAATAAAGATTCGGAGTCTTGTTCG
>Ga0326728_10022741_pt1 | contig 11587 bp, 12 predicted proteins | sample MB3enrmetagenome_FD_207602 | JGI IMG/M metagenome (GOLD analysis project Ga0326728, IMG submission 207602) | Lab enriched peat soil microbial communities from McLean, Ithaca, NY, United States - MB31MN | ecosystem: Environmental > Terrestrial > Soil > Wetlands > Peat | place: USA: New York... | reverse complement strand
CGGCCCTGCAGGTTCAGCACGGCGCAATCCACCCCGTTGCGCGCGCGCCACACGATCAAGCCCTGGCCCGGAGCGTCGGGATAGTTGGCGGGACGCAGCAGCCGCGGCTGGCGCCGCAGGTAATCGTAGATCTCACGCTTATCCCAGACGTGGTTGCCGGAGGTGAGCACATCCAGCCCCAGTGCGAACAACTCCTCCGCGATCGCTGGCGTGAGGCCGAACCCCCCTGCCGCATTCTCCGCGTTGGCGATGGTGAGGTCGATGCGGTTGGATTCGACGATGTCCTGGAGATGATCGGCGACGATCCTACGCCCTGGAGCAGCGAAGATATCCCCGATGAAGAGAATGTTCATTCCTGGATTTCAAGTTAACACGTAGCCAACGCCCCCGGCCCCTGGCCCCTCAGTACGCCCAACGCCAGATGCTGGCGCCCACCGTGTAGCCAGCCCCCACGGCGGTGAACAGCACGATGTCGCCCTTGTGCAGCCGGCCCTCCCGGATGGCGTCGCGGGTGGCCAGCGGGATGGTGCCGGCGACGGTGTTCCCGTAGCGGTCGATGTTGATGAGGACCTTCTCCGGCGCTATCCCCAAGCGATCACTGGCGGCCGTGATGATCCGTTTGTTCGCCTGGTGGGGAATCACCACGGCCACGTCGTCGCCGGTGAGGCCATTACGCTTGAGCAGATCGCGGCAGGATTCGTACATCTTGCGGACGGCGTACTTGAACACCTGGCTGCCGTCCTGGAAGACGAAGTGCTGCCGCTTGTCGACGGTCTCGTGGGAAGCCGGCAGGCGGCTGCCGCCGGCGGGCATTTTGAGAAAATCGCCGCCCGAGCCGTCCACCTCGCCGATGAAATCGATGAATCCCAGGTCGTCCTCGCCGTCGCCGGCGGGCTCGATCAGCACAGCCCCGGCGGCGTCGCCGAACAGGATGCACGTGGCGCGGTCGGTATAGTCGACGATCCGGCTCATGGTATCGGCGCCGATGACGAGGACCTTACGGTGCGTGCCGGCGGCCACCAGGTGCGCAGCCGTGGTTGTGCCGTAAACGAATCCGGAGCAGGCCGCGATGAGATCGAATCCCCAGGCGCCACGCGCGCCAATCCCGTTCTGCACCAGGCACGCCGTGGAGGGGAAGAAGTAGTCCGGCGTCACCGTACAGACGATGATGGTATCGACCTCGGACGCTGCCACGCCGCGTTCGGCGAGCGCGCATTTGGCCGCCTCGATCGCCATGTCGGAAGTGGCCATCTCGGGCCCCACGATATGACGCTCGCGGATGCCCGTCCGATCCACGATCCACTGGTCGTTGGTCTCGACCATCTTTTCGAGGTCCTGGTTGGTGAGCACACGGGGAGGCGTGTAGCACCCCAGCGCGCTGATCTTGGCCTTTGGCAAGGTTGTCCTTTCCTTCAAAAACTCAGGGTAACCCATCCCGGTGTGGAAAGTGCAACCAAACGGGCCGGCGCGCGGTACCCTGGAAAGGAGATGGACAACGCCGAGGGGATGCGCGACATCCAGGGTCTCCAGAGTTCTCTTTTCTTCGAAACGCCGGAAGAGATCTATGCGCGGGTGTTCCGCGAGCTGAGGCCTCGCGCTGCGCTGCCCGATTTGCGCGTGGTGTTCCGCCGCTTCGCCAATGCGGACAGTTTCATCCGGCTGGAAAACGGGCGGCTGGAGGTGCGTATTTCGGATCTCCTCGCGGGTGCGCCGGCGCCCGTCATGGAGGCCCTGGCGCACATCCTGCTGGGCAAGCTCTACCGCAAGCCGGTGCCGCCGTTGTATGCCCATCGCTACCGTCTCTATTTGAACCGCCGCGACGTCCGGCGCCAGGCGCATCTGGTGCGGCAGATCCGCGGCCGCAAGTTCATCTCAGGGCCGCAGGGCGCGCATCACAACCTGGAGGATATTTTCGAGCGTTTGAACGGGCAATTCTTCGATGGCTTGCTGGGCAGGCCGCAGTTGGGATGGAGCCGCCGGCCATCCCGCAGCATGTTGGGGCACTTCGACCCGTCCCATAACGCCATCATTATCAGCCGCATCCTCGACCAGCCGCGGGCTCCCGCTCCGGCGGTGGCTTTGGAGTACGTCATGTTTCACGAAATGCTGCACCTGCGCTATCCGGTGGACCACCTCGCCTCGCGCCGCCGGGTGCATACGCGGGAATTCCGGGAAGCGGAAAAGAAATTCCCACAATTCAAAGAAGCCAAGGAAATACTCAAGCGGCTCTGAGTGGGATAATCGCGCCGCCCACGGACAGGATTCGCCGGAAATGCCGGCGGTTTCAGACGCCCACGGCCGCCGTGGTAGGGACCAGGCGCCTCAGTTCCAGGCGCATCAGGTCGAAGATCTTGACCAGGTCCGTGACATCCACCCCACCCAGTCCCCAACGGTAGAGGAACAGGCGGAGACTAACCACGACCATGCCGCACTCGAACATCACCTGTTGATGGACCAGCACGTTGGCCAAGTCCGGCCGGTCATAGCGCGAGTGCAACATCAGAAGCTTGAGAGCCGCGCACACGCGTTGAAAATCGGTTCGCAAACAGCGCAGATATTCGCGGAAGACCTGGCACCGCTCGATGCGAAGCTCAGCGGCCATTCCCGGGGTGAATCCGGGCTGGCCGCGGAGCCACTCCACGTCGCTGGCGTCGAGCAGGTGCATCATCGGCCGATAGCGTTCAATCGAGAGTTCATCAATCCATTCGGCGGTCAGCGGGAGGCTGGTGTCCGTGAATGTGAGTTTGCGGGCCAGTACGACCATCACGGCCACCAGCGCCAAGCCTATCGGAATTGCTAAGACTATCAATAAACCCATCGCGTATGCTCTCAGAGCTAGAAACAGCATACGAACATTGATCTGAAAATGCAACAGTATTTAAGGTAATAACAGTACCAATTACACGAAGGATAACCCCCTATTTGTGGGAGGCTCTCAACAGGGTGCGGTTCAGGGAATCCAACTGAAGCAGAATCCGCTCTTCGTCCCCACGGCCAAAATGCGGAGTGCTCAGCCGCACTTTTTCGCCTTTGGCATTCAGAAGGACCAGCCACGCAACTACGCAAGCGGAGGAAACCCCCATGAGGAAGAGGTTAATCCGATCATTGACTTGCAGGCCGAAGACGCTGCGCAGAAGAATCCCGAGCGTGTTGCTCAGGAAAAAGACGGAGAATACCATCGAGTGCACCGCGACGTTGCGGCTCAGCGGCACGGGGTATCGGCTCAAAAAGAACAGAATCAGCAGGATAAAAATAGCCAGGCTGAAATCCACTCCACGCTCGGTGGCCAGAATATAGCCCATGATCCTCGACAGTTGGGGTGTGGCTGGCGCGATGCGTGGAAGAAGGCTCAACAGGGAAAGAATCACGGCCACGGCAAGGCCGGCGCACATGGCCCACCGGCCGAGGGTGTACAAGCCCTTGTACTTCTCCAGAATCAGGCCGCAAAGTTCAAACACTACAAGGACATAGAGGAGCCAGAACAGGGGCGTGGTGACCGTCCAGAATTTTTGATACAGACCGGAATTCACGTCCAGCACAAGAAGACAGAGACCGTAGGGGACCAGAGAAATAAGGTAAACGAAGAAAAACCGATATCGGCGATATAGTCCGGATTTGAAAAGCTTGAGGCCCAATAAGCCGGCGCCTAACAGCGAAACCCACTCAAAAAACAAAACCAGCGCGTGGCTCGGCATCAAATGGCACTCAGACTCGATTTCAACACCGGCCGCCGCGCTGGTTTACCGCTTTCCTTGGATTTAACGCACCCACGGGCAGGGATTGCACCCTGGAATCGGCCCTTGAATCTTGCCGGTCTGAGCGGTCGCTACAAAGGCGAAAACAGCCAACGCAAGGAGAATGAACTTTCTCATGTGAAATCCTTTCTACTAACTTAAGACAGTACGCTTAGTACTATACTAGACGTGACCATACCCTCATAAGGGGTTTCCCCGAAAAATATTCTGAAACCGGAACACCGCAGAAAACTCATGGGCCTACGGGAATTGATGCACGTCGAGTGGCAGCCAAACCGTTGCAGTCGAACTCCTACATAGATCGGATGTTCCGGTACTCTTAGGACACGGAAAGCAGGCTTTCACTCAGGGGTTTGGAGACTTCGCCGGCGCGGATGAAGTTCGGGCGTGGCGGCGTCTTCGCGATTCCAGAAGCATAGCCACGCCGGCTACCTGGCCGATGACGTCGATTTCCTTCGGATACTCAAACACCAGCGGCGCGCGGTGCGAGGCGGGATGCGGCAGGACCAGCAGCCGGTCGTCCGACAAAACGCACCAGCCGCACACCCAGCCGCCGCGGTGCTCGAGAAAATAGATCGGGCGGTCGAATTCATTGGTCCAACCCGAACTGGCGACTTTCCGCCGGCTTTCATCGATCGCCACCAGCGAACCCGGCTGCAAAATCGGATACATCGACCAATCTTCCAACCCGATCAGACCGTAACGGTACTCTCGCAAGTCCAGATTATCCAGAAAACTAAGCGGCATTCTGCCCCAATGCCGGACCAAATGGCTCAGAAAAGTTGTCTTATGTGGGTCGATTTCGAAATCCGGAAGCTGTGGAACAGTCACGGCGCCGCTGGGCTTCAACTGGATGGCGTGGGTCTCATCCAGGCCGACGTGAAGGGCTTCGGACGCCAACTGGTCCAAGGGGACCCCGTACCATTTGAGCACCTCGGTCAGATCCTGCCGGTAGATGGCGCACAGCGTGTAGAGCCGGTACATGGTGGGCACGGTGCCCTTGTTCTCGATGTCCGCCAGGCGGCTCAACGCAATCGCAAATTCGTCGCTTCCGCGGCGTTCGGCGATTTGCTGGCTGGCTTTTTCCACGTCGCGGTAGGTCAGCTTGAGCCGTTCGCGAATCCGCTTGAGCTTTTCTCCGGGACGCTCCATGATATGATCCTCGCTATACGGTTGCTTGAAGGATGCATCCGAACGGCATTATATCTCCCAGGGGTGATTCGGGCAAGCGAAAACGCGGATTTTTGTTCCGATTGCGGAACAGGGGCGGGATTGTGGCGGAGAGACCGGCGTGAGAATCATCGTGGGAATCACGGGCGCCAGCGGCGCGATTTACGGATTGCGCCTGCTGGAACGGCTCCGCAATCGGCAAGACGCCGAGATCCACCTCGTTCTGACAGGGTCCGGCGAGAAGACACTGTACCTAGAGACCGGCCAGATTGCCGCGGACGTAAAGAAACTGGCGGATTTTTGGTATCCGCCGGAAGACATCGCCTGCCGGCTGGCCAGCGGCTCGTACCCCACCGATGCCATGGTGATCTCCCCGTGCTCGATCCACACCATGTCCGCCATCGCCAATGGAATCAGCTCGAATTTGCTGGTGCGCGCCGCGGACGTCGCGCTAAAAGAAAAACGCAAACTGATTCTGCTGGTCCGCGAAAGCCCCTTGCATCTGGGGCATCTAAGAAATATGACCGCTTTGGCCGAAATGGGGGCAATCATCGCTCCCCCCATTCCCGGCTTTTATAATCATCCCCAAACCGTGATGGATATCGTCGATCACAGCATCGATCGCGTTCTGGACCTGATCGGCATCCCCGACGCCCAGGTGCGCAGATGGGAAGGAGCGGAAAAGTGAGTGCGAGAATTAGCCGGACTAAGGAAACGCCCCCGGCGTCGATTGCCTTTCAGGGCGCGCGCGGCGCCTTCAGCGAAGAAGCCGCACGCAAGTTGCTGGGGCCGGGTGTCGCCGTTCTGCCGTGCGAACGTTTCGAAGACATCTTCCGCGGCGTCAAGGAGGGCCGCGCCGCCGGAGCGGTGGTGCCCATCGAGAATACGCTGGCCGGGTCGGTGCACGAGAATTACGACCATCTGGTGAATTTCGAGCTGCCCATTGTGGCCGAGACCAATATCCGCATCGTGCACAATCTGATCGCTCTAAAAGGCGTGCCATTTTCCGGAATAAAAAGAGTATTTTCCCATCCCGTGGCGTTGAATCAGTGCCTGAATTTTTTTGCGCGGAACCCGCGGATCGAGAGAATCCCCTTCTACGACACCGCCGGCAGCGTCAAAATGATAGCCGAGGAGAAGCTTACGGACGCCGCGGCGATCGCTTCCTCGGTGGCCGCGGAGATTTATGGCGCCCGCATTCTCCGCAGATCCATTGAAGACGACCGCCGGAATTTTACGCGGTTTTTTCTTCTCCGAACGCCTGAATACGCGCGCCGGCATCCCCTCCGGGTTGACCGGCGCGCCCCCTGGAAAACCTCGCTGGTGTTCAGCACGCGCAACGTTCCCGGCTCGCTGTTCCGCGCGTTGAGCGCCTTTGCTCTCCGCGACCTGAATCTGATCAAGATCGAATCGCGCCCACTGCGGGGAAAACCGTGGGAATATCTTTTCTATCTCGATTTCCTGGGCCGCGCGGATTCGCCCAACGCGCAGAATGCGCTCAACCACCTGGGGGAATTGGCGGACTTTTTGCGCGTGCTGGGCTGCTATCCCAAAGGGGCGTAGCCCGGCAAGCGGAAAGCGTTCGTGCCAGTCGCCGAATTTCTAGTAGACTCTAGAGCGTGAAGCTTTTGGCGCATCTGTTTTGGGCCGCCGTGGCCGGGACGGCGGCGTTCTGCCTGGGCGCGATCGCCCTCAATCGCGGAGAACACATCAACAGCATCTGGCTGGTGCTGGCGGCGGCCTGCTCGTATGCCACCGGCTATCGGTTCTACTCCCGGTTCCTCGCGGCGCGCGTGTTGGCGCTCGACGACCGGCGCGCCACGCCCGCCGAGCGGTTGCGCGACGGCCAGGATTTCGAGCCCACCAACAAGTGGATTCTCTTCGGCCATCACTTCGCCGCCATCGCCGGGCCGGGCCCGCTAGTGGGGCCGGTGCTGGCCGCGCAGTTTGGCTACCTGCCTGGAACCCTGTGGATCATTATCGGGGCGGTGCTGGGCGGGGCGGCGCAGGATTTCGTTATCCTGTTCGCCTCCATGCGGCGCGACGGCAAATCGCTGGGGCAGATGGCGCGGGAAGAGATCGGCAAGGTGGCGGGCTTCTCCGCGTTGATCACGGTGCTGCTGATCATGATCATCATGCTGGCGGTGATGGCGCTGGTGGTGGTGAATGCTTTGAAAGGCAGCCCGTGGGGTGCGTTCACCATCGCAGCCACCATACCGATCGCCGTCTTCATGGGCCTCTACATGCGCTACTGGCGGCCCGCCAAAGTGCTGGAATGCTCCGCCATTGGCGTCTTTCTGGTGATGGCGGCGATCTTCGCGGGGCGCTCCGTGGCACAATCGGCCGCCCTGGCTCCGCTGTTTACCCTCGGCGCCATGGCGCTCGCGATCGCCATCATCGTCTACGGATTCCTGGCCAGCGCACTGCCGGTCTGGCTGCTGCTGGCGCCGCGCGGCTACCTCAGCACCTTCGTGAAACTGGGCGTAATTCTGATGCTGGGAGTCGGCATCCTGTTCGTGCGGCCGGAACTTCAGCTTCCGGCGTTCACGCGCTTCGTCGACGGGACCGGGCCGATTTTCGCGGGCAAGATCTTTCCTTTCTGCTTCATCACCATCGCCTGCGGATCCATCTCCGGGTTCCATGCGCTGATCGCCTCGGGCACCACCCCCAAAATGATCGCGAAAGAGGGAAACGCACGGCCGATTGGCTATGGGTCCATGGTGCTCGAAAGCTTCGTCGCCATCATGGCCATGATTGCCGCCTGCGTGCTCCAGCCGGGCGTGTACTTCGCCGTGAACTCGCCCTCGTCAACCGTGGGCGCCACACCCGCGGCGGCAGTGGCGACGATTACGTCGTGGGGATTCCCGGTGACGGTGGCGGACATGACGAACCTGGAGCAGCAGGTGGGCGAGCGGACCCTGTTCTACCGCACCGGCGGCGCTCCTTCCCTGGCGTTGGGGATGGCCCACATCTTCGCGCGCGGCGGCGGCGGACAGGCGGTGATCGGGTTCTGGTATCACTTCGCCATCATGTTCGAAGCGCTCTTCATCCTGACCATCCTCGACACCGGCACGCGCGTGGGCCGCTTCATGCTGCAAGACTTCCTGGGGCACGTCTGGAAACCGCTGGGCCGGACAAGCTGGATGCCGGGTGTGGTTGCCACCAGCGCGCTGATCGTGGGGGCGTGGGGTTACTTCCTGATTCAGGGCGTGCGCGACCCGCTGGGCGGAATCAACTCGCTGTGGCCGCTGTACGGGACCGCCAACCAGTTGCTGGCGGCCATCGCGCTTTGCCTGGCCACCACCATCCTGCTCAAGATGCACGGCGTGAAATACCTGTGGATCACCTGCGCGCCGCTGGCGTGGCTGGTAACCGTGACGTTCACAGCCGCGTGGCAGAAGATCTTCTCTCCCATTCCGGCGATCGGTTTTCTGGCGCAGGCGGACCGGCTGGCAGCATCCTTGCGCGCCGGCACGGCGGTGGACCCGGCGGCCGCCCAAACGTTGATCTTCAACGCGCGGCTGGACGCGGTAGTGTGCGGCGTTTTCCTGGTGCTGGTGGCCACCATTCTGCTGGATTCGATGCGTGTCTGGATCGGAATCCTGCGCGGCACGCACGACGCCCGCGTGTGCGAAGCGCCCTTCGTGCTTTCCCAACTGCGCGCGGAGGAATTATGAGGCGCCTAGGCAGGTTCATTCTGGCGCTGCTGCGCGAGCTCGCGGACGAGAGCGCCTACCAGCGCCACCTGGCGGCACACGGGCGCGCGCACTCCGGCGGGGAATGGCGGCGGTTCTCCGAGGAGCGGCAGCGCGCCCGGTACGCACGCGCCAAGTGCTGCTGAAGGGGCCGGGCATGCCCGGCCCCTACGCCGTTATTTCGAGATCCCGAACCCGTCCACCTGAACCTCGAGCAGGTGGTTGACGCGGATGCCGTAAATGCCGTCGGTCTTAGCCATCGCGCCGGTCTTGGCCTCGGAGTGGACCACTACGCCGTTGACCACGAAATCGACCTTATCGGCGCCCACGCGCACTTCGAGGGCATTGGTGGCTTGTCCGTTGGCGTCCAGTTTCTTCACCGCGTCGTTGGGCGTCTTCGGCGCAATGATGGGGGTGGCGGCGCCGGCGCGGCTCTTGAGCAGCCACGTTCCGTCCTGCGCCACCACAAAGTACAGATAGGCCTGGTCCGCGCCTTCGAGACCGCTGCCGCCAAACACCAGGCCGTAGTAGTTGGTGTGGCCGCTCGGCTTCACCTGGGTGAACGTGGCCTTCAGGGTATAGGCGCCCGACGCGGTATTGGCCGGATTCCAGTAGACCGCCGCTTGGGGATTGGTGGCGTGGAAACCCGATCCCTGGGTAACGAACTTGATGGCGCCGGCGGCGTCTGGGTCCGTCGCCGACTGGCTGCGATCGACGCGCTGCTTCCAGCCCTGCGGCGTTTGGGCGACGAGCGCCGCCAGAGCGAGCACCGCGAGTAGCGCTACATGAACATGACGTTTCATTTCGTGTTCCTCCTTGAATTCCTATCTGGAGACTACATTATATAGGAAAAGGGGACAGACGCATTTTCCGCGGCGGAAAATGCGTCTGTCCCCTTTTTCTTGAGAACCTCGCCCCTTCGCCGCCACTACTCTTAGTACAACCGATGATCCGAATCTGCTTGCTGCTGCTCTGCGGCGTCGCCCTCACCGCCAACGAGCCGGGTGTCAAGGCGCAGTTCATGGGCGGGACTCTGGCCGGAGTCTCCGCTAAATCGAGCGCGCGCCTGGACCTCACTAGCGCCGAGGCGCTGGTGTTCCGGTGCGGCCAGACCGATCTGCGCATTCCGTTCCAGAAGATCAATACGCTGGAGTATGGCCAGACCGTGAGCCGGCGCTACGCCGCCGCGGTGCTGATTTCGCCGGTGCTGTTGCTGAGCAAATCGCGTAAACACTTCGTCACCATAGAATACCTGGACGGCGAAGGCCGGCAGCAGGCGCTGGTGTTTCGGGTGGAAAAGGGCGACATCCGGTGGGTGCTGGCCAGCCTGCAGGCGCGCACCGGCCGCCGGGTGGACTATCTGGACGACGAAGCCAGGAAGGGTAGCCAATGATGAAAGTGCCGCTGATTCTCCTGCTGGCGGTGGCGGCTGGGGTGCCCTCTGGGCCCGGCGCCGACGATCCGCCCTCGCCGTCCGCCATCGAAGCGGCCGGCCTGCGCCAGTTGATGACTATCCGGCGCGTCTACGTGGACCGGCTCACGGGAGGCGAAACCGCCGCGCAGATGCGCGATATCCTCATCAGCAGCCTGGAGGGCGCCAAGCTCTTCATCCTCACGGAGAACCAGGAGCGCGCGGACGCGGTGCTGCGCGGCGCCTCCGAAGACCTGGTGTTCACCGAGGTGCACACCTCGTCCGACGGCATCAACGCGCACGCCAATCTGGGTGTGCGCACCGGCGGCAGCACGCGGACTTCGCGCGGCGATACCGCCGGCGTCGGCGTGGGGGAGAACGAAGCGGACCATTCGGCCGAGCGGCGTCACGAAGCCGTGGCCGCGGTGCGCCTGGTGAACAAAGACGGGGATGTCATCTGGTCCACCACCGAGGAGAGCCTGGGCGCGAAGTTCCACGGCGCCAGCGTGGACGTGGCGGACAAGATTACAGCCAGGCTCAAGGAAGATTTCGAGAAGGCGCGAAAGCTGAAGTAAGCTCCGCATCGGTATCCCGTTTCGCGAATTCCGCTGGGGTACGGGGCTATTCCATCGCAGCCAAAACCTGGTCCAGCGGAATCGTGGCGAACGTCGTCGCGTAGTCGGATATCCCGTAGGGAATCACGAGTTGCCGGCCATGCACGAGACTGCCGCACGAGTAAACGACATTGGGCACATAGCCGTCGCGCTCGTTTATGTTGGGTTTGATCAGTGGTTCAGGCAGCCGGCCGATGACCTTGGCCGGGTCGTCGCGGTCCAGCAGGAAAGCGCCGATGCAGTACTTTCGCATGGGCCCCACGCCGTGGCTGATTACGAGCCAGCCGGCTTCGGTTTCGATGGGCGAGCCGCAGTTGCCCAACTGGATGAATTCCCAGGGGAACTTCGGCTCCACAATGAGCTGCATGGTGTCCCAGAAATGGAGATGATCGGAGAACATCACGTAGATATTCTCCGCGTCCTGGCGGCCGAGCATGGCGTAAAGGCCCTTGATTTTGCGGGGGAAGAGCGCCATCCCTTTGTTCTCGACGGCGGGGCCGTTCAAGGTGATGAATTTGAAACGAAGAAAATCGGACGTCTCCAGGAACTGGGGCAGAATCATTTTCCCGTCGTAGGCGGTGTAAGTCGCATAATAGGTCTGCGTGCCGTCTTCCTTTTGGAACCGAACAAAGCGAGCGTCCTCGATCCCGTTGCTCTGCGACGGAGTGACGGGGAACAGCACCCGCTCGGACAAATCCGACTCCGGCGCAAATTGCACTTCGTAATTGGATTGGGCCAGCATCAGGGTTTCCCTGGCTATGTTCTTGGTGGTTTCCTGTGCATGCTCGAGGGGCTGTTTTGCGGCGCGAACGATGCTGGCGCGCAGTTCTTCCATGGTGAATGCGTCGGGTAAGCCGTTGAGGACCTCCTGGTTGAAGCTGCCCATGAGACGGAGTTCCTGCAGCTTGCGTTGGAACAGGGGTTTTTCAAACGTCGAGTTGG
>Ga0326728_10022740_pt1 | contig 11588 bp, 8 predicted proteins | sample MB3enrmetagenome_FD_207602 | JGI IMG/M metagenome (GOLD analysis project Ga0326728, IMG submission 207602) | Lab enriched peat soil microbial communities from McLean, Ithaca, NY, United States - MB31MN | ecosystem: Environmental > Terrestrial > Soil > Wetlands > Peat | place: USA: New York... | reverse complement strand
TACGCCGCCCCGGATTTGCAGCCTGGAGTCTACAAGGTCCGCGCGGAAGCGAAGGGCTTCAAGAGCGTGGAGCGCGTGAACATAGTGGTGGAAGTTGCAGAGGATCTGCGTGTCGACATAACGCTCCCGACCGGACAAGTCTCCGAGACGGTGGTTGTTACTGACGAGGTTCCGCTGGTCGATACAACCTCCTCTACTCTGGGCGGCACTCTGAGCAACGCGGAGATCAACGATCTGCCGCTGAACGGCCGCAACTACGAGAACCTGCTCCAGTTGCGTCCCGGGGTGGAACGCTATCCCGGCGGCGGATTCTCGACAACGAGCACAAACGGACTGCGCGCGGAAGACAACGCCTACTTCGTGGAGGGATTGTTCAACAGCGAGCCCTACTCCGGGCAGGCCATTATCAACGGCGCCGGCATCGCGGGCGACTCGGCGACCATTCTGCCCATCGACTCGATTCAGGAATTTAACGTAGAAGAACTTGCGCCGGCGGAGTTCGGGTGGAAGCCGGGAGCAGTGGTTAACGTCGGTCTCAAGTCTGGCACCAACCAGATTCACGGCACCGGGTTCGCCTTTGGCCGCGACGGCGTACACACGGACGCTCGCAACTATTTCAACACCGTACCCAACACTAAGCTCGACAGAACGCTGGAACAATATGGAGGCAGCGCCGGCGGCCCGATCGTCAAAGACAGGGTGTTTTTCTTTGCGGCTTACGAAGGGCAGATCTACGACGAACGCCTCCTATGGGAATGCGCGAGGCAGCATTACCTTCCTCGGCTCGGTATTGAACGGCACCACTTCTACACCGCTCGAGGACTTCTTTGCGGGCTTGCCGTTTAAGTCGACGTTGGAGGTAGGAAATCCGACGCTGCAACTCCATAACTGGGCCTCTGGCGCGTTCTTCCAGGATGACTGGCGCGCCACCAGAACTCTGATTCTGAACTTTGGCCTGCGCTACGAATTCAGCAGCGTCCCTCAGGAAGCTCACAATCTCCTGGGTAACTTTGACCCGAATGTCGGCTTAGTGCAGGTGAACACGGGCGCCAATCAGATCAGCAGCCTCTATAACCCCGATCACAAGAACTTCGCGCCGCGCTTCGGATTTGCGTGGGATACCAACGGCAAAGGATCGACCGTGATCCGCGGCGGTGCCGGTCTGGTTTACGAGACCGTGAACTGGCAGTCGTTCATCGCCTTCAATAACGCTTTTGGCCCAGGCAGTGTTCCTACGGGAGGTCTCAACGCAGGTGTCCCGATTGACCCCGGCGGTACCATCACCACTGGGAACGTCACCACCAAGAATTTCTTGACCTTCGGTCCGGGAACGACCTGGGACAACACGCCGGTCTTCAACAACACGATCGATTGCGCTCCGCCAAATCCCTGCCCCATCATGACTGTGGACCGCAATCTAACTACGCCCTATGTGTGGAATTGGACCCTCAGTCTGCAACACGCGTTTACCCCGAACCTTACGTTGGAGATGGCCTATGTCGGCAACCACGGTGGCAATCTAACCGGCATTCGCGACATTAACCAGCCGCCGGTGGGATCGGGCTGGCCTGCGGCGAACGTCGCGTCTTGCAACGCCCATCTCATACCTAATCAAACTCCAGGCGGGCCACCGCTGTACGACGTCAATAACACACTTGGCAACGGTGTTTGCCAGGCCGCCGCCGAAGTTGGACCATTCAACACGAAGTTTCCATATCTAAGTAACATCTTCAATATGGGCAACGTTTACAGGTCCAATTACAACGGCCTGCAAGTGACGCTGAACTCCAGAAATTTCCATGGCCTGAGCATGGTCGCGGGATACACCTACTCGCACTCTCTCGATGACGTGGGCGCCAACTGGGATTTCGGTTACGGATCGGGACTTCCGCAGAACGCTTACAACCCGAGCGCTGAATACGCCAACAGCGATTTCGATGTGCGGCATCGCCTCACGCTTTCTCTCACCTACGCTATCCCCGCAAAGAAGGGTTACGCACAGGCCCTGGAAGGTTGGGAACTCAATTCGATCGTCACCTTGCAGAGTCCGCAACACTGGGGAGTGATGGATGAGGGAACCGATGCTGCCGGTATCGGCCCACTGCCCGTTAGTCCTCCGGCGAACAGCCCATCCGGTGGAACTTCTATGGGAACCCTGACGATTTCAAGTCGGGTCCGACGGGCACTCCATTCTTCCCTGGGAGCGATGCTCCATCCGCTCCGACTAACAATGCGGCCTGCAATGCAAAAGCTCTCGCGCTGGATGGAGGATCCCCAGGTGCGGCCACCGAATCATTGGCCTTTCACGGCTGCTACGCCGAAGGCAGTTCCCTTCTGATTCCTCCGCCACTGGGAACCTTCGGCACGATGGGACGCAACATTTTCCCCGATTCCGGTTTCAAGAACGTTGATTTCTCGCTCGCTAAGAACTGGCACTTTGGTGAGCGCTTCCACGCCCAGTTTCGGGCCGAGTTCTTCAATATCTTCAACCACCCCAACTTCGCCAATCCCTATGGCGGCCAGAATGGTTTCGGCTTCAATGATCCTTCTGTGGGCGGCTTCGGCTGCGGCTGCGCCACTCCCGATGTCGCCGCCGCCAACCCGGCCGTGGGTTCGGGAGGCCCGCGCTCGGTTCAACTCGGCCTGAAGCTCATTTTCTGATCGAGCAGGCCTTACAAATCGGGGCCGGACCTCCCTCCGGCCCCATTTTTTTCCAACTGGAAAGGAACTCATCCCGTGTCAACACCATTACGGCATCATCAATCGGCTCGACTGAGGACGTCATTGGAGACGTCATTAGCAATCACCATGGCGCTGATGCTCCTGCTGAGCGTCCCGTGCTTTGCGCAGCAGCGCGCCGAGCGAACCATTGATGAGATCAAGACTGAAGCTATCCACCGCGCCGAAGTGGGCCAGTATCCGCTCATCGGACTTGATCCCGGCGACGTTAAGGAAGCCTTCGCCTCCATCCATACTCGCGATAAAGACGAGTGGGCGGCGGCCTTTATGGGAGTCGCTGATCGCTACATGAATGAGGCTAAGTCACTGGAGAAGACCGAACCCACGAAGGCGAACGCCGACTACATCCGCGCGTGGCGGCTTTATTCTTTCGGACGCTGGCCCATCCCCGCCTCTCCCGGCAAGCAGCGCTCGTACGAAAAAGCGATCGAGGCTTTCCTGGCGCACGCGCGCTTCTGGGATCCACCGCTCGAAATCGTGAGAATTCCTTTCGAAGGAAAAGAAATCGTCGGCTACCTGCGCTTGCCGAAAAATTCGAACGGTCCCGTGCCTCTGGTGTTGGCCGTGAATGGACTGGACAGCCGCAAGGAGGATTTATCCGAGAGCTTCAGCGCGATTCTGCCTTTCGGCATCGGCTTTCTGGCCGTCGATGGCCCGGGAACCGGACAGTCTCCCATTAAGGTCAGCGAAAATGCTGAGCGCATGCTATCTCGCGTACTCGACTACATCGCCACCAGGCCCGAAATCGACAAGAACCGAGTTGCCATGCACGGCGTCAGTTGGGGCGCGTATTGGGCTACGAAGATGGCTATTGTAGAGCGTGCTCGCTTGAAGGGAGCGAGCGCCCAATCGCCGCCCACCGACACATTTTTTCAAAAGGAGTTTCTGATGAATTCCCTGATCGGCAACCGTGAATATCTCTTCGATCAGGTCCCGGCATTAATGGCGATATTCGACAACGTGAAAACTGTGGATGAGATGGCGGAAGTCTTGCCGAAGATGTCGCTCGTCAAACAAGGACTGCTCGGCAAGCCGATGGCGCCCATGCTCATTCTCGCCGGAGTGCTCGACACTCAGGTACCGATCTCCGACATCTACCTGCTCCTCAGCAAAGGCGATGTACCGAAGACGGCATGGATCAATCCAGCGGGCGGTCACCTCGGGCGGCAGGTCAAAGTGTGGCCCGATCCGCGCATCTTCAAAGAGGTGATTATTCCTTGGCTGGTGCGCACGCTAGAACCTGCCAACTGACGAACTTAAGTACAGCCGACCAACGATAGTGACTTTCCCACCCGCGCGGGAAGACCTTGTAAGTTAAGTGCCAGTATCCCGCAAGCCGCCTTTCGATTGCATTCTCTGGGTGCAGGTGCTCGTGGCGATGGCTTTGGCCATGCTGCTTGATGAATTCGTGCGACTTCACGGGGTCTGGTGATAATGATCACAGACAAAGCACAGCCAGAGGGCTATGGTGTCGTCGCATTTCAGAAGAAGGCCAGAGATGACGGGGCGTGGCCGCAATCTCTGAAGAGGTGCGAATATGTCAGCACTGCGCAGCTCACTGCCTGAAGCTTTGCAGTCTCGAGGCGTTTCACGCCGCGAGTTTGTGAAGTTCTGCAACTTGATGGTCGCCACCCTGGCGCTCCCACCGCGGTATCTGGCGGCCGTAGAAAAAGCTCTCAGTCAAACGACGCGTCCGGTTCTGGTCTGGCTCGAATTTCAAGATTGTGCTGGCAACTCGGAATCGATGCTGCGCACCAGCAATCCGACAGTCGCTGAATTCGTGCTGGATCTTCTCTCCTGGGAATACCACGAACTGATCATGGCGGGCGCGGGCAAACAAGCCGAAGAAGCACTCGAACGAGTGGTTCGCGAGCACAAGGGCACATATATCGCTGTCGTGGAAGGCGCGATTCCAACGGCGGAGGATGGTGTCTACTGCACGATTGGCGGCAAGACCGCTCTCGACATTGCGAGACACGTTTGCACCAACTCGGCCGCTAACGTTGCGGTGGGCGCTTGCGCGTGGGATGGAGGCTTGGTTCGAGCGAACCCCAATCCGACTGGAGCCGTGGGATTGCAGGAGGCCGTGCCCGGCGTGAAGGTTGTCAATTTGGGTGGCTGCCCGCAAAATCCGGTTAATACCGCGGCCGTCCTTGTCCATTATTTGACGTTCCACGAGTTACCCGCGCTCGATCAGTACAACCGCCCGCTGTTCGCTTACGGCAATATCATTCACGACCAGTGCGAGCGCCGCGCGCACTACGATGCGGGCCGTTTTGTTGAGGAGTGGGGCGATGAAGGTCATCGCAAGGGTTATTGCCTTTACAAAATGGGATGCAAGGGACCGGAGGCGACTTATAACTGCCCGGTCGTCCGCTGGAACGATGGGACCAGCTGGCCGGTGAAATCGGGCCACGGATGCATAGCCTGCGCGTCGCATCGTTTCTGGGATACGAAGTCACCCTTCTACAAGCGGCTGCCATCGGTGCCGGGGTTCGGTGTGGACGTCGACGCGGGGGAGCTTGGCCTCTGGTTGACGGGCGGCGTGGCGACGGCTCTGACCTTGCACGGTATCGCGAGCGTGGCACGGGCGCAGATGCGCCCGCGTGGTGAAGAGCCGAGAGGCGGCCCGACCGAGATCGCCCGGAAAGACGGTCTGGTGGAGCGCGAGGGGCCTCCGGAAAAATCATGACGGAGCTTATCCCCGCGTTTTGGTGATGACGCCGGGACGAGATAGGAAACGCGGTGCGGAAAACTAAGCCGCCAGCATCGGCCTTGGCTCGGCTCCCGGAAACGGAGCTGGTCCGTACGTATGTCTGGGAAGAGCCGGTTCGCATCGCTCATTGGCTGATTTTCTTTGCGTTGGTGTCGCTTTCGTTCACTGGCCTGTATATTCACCGCCCATTTCTGCTCCCTTCGGGCCGGCCGCTTTTCCTGATGGCCACCATGCGATTCATTCACGTGGTCTCGGGATTCGTGCTGATCGGGGCGTTCGCGTTAAGAGTTTACTGGTTTTTTAAGGGCAATTTCTGGTCGAGGTGGTCCGCTTACATCCCCATTCGCCGCCAACAATGGCAGGGCATGGGAGACATGCTCGAGTTCTACCTGTTCCTGCGATTCGATCCCGGCCGCCGGGTGGGCCATAATCCTCTGGCCGCGCTGACGTACTTCATCATCTATCTGCTGATTTTCGTTGAGATCCTGACCGGGCTGGCTCTATACAGCCGGGTGGTGGGCAATTCCGTCCTGAACCAGTTTATCGGTTGGCTGCCGCAGCTCATCGACCCTGCGTATCTTCGCCTCATTCATTACTCTTTGACGTTCGTGTTCTTCGCGTTCGTCATCTTCCACGTCTATGCCTCGGTCCTGGTTTCGATGGAGGAAGAAAACGGACTGCTGGACAGCATCTTCTCCGGGTGGAAATTCGTGCCCGCCGGCGAGCTGCGCCATGAGATCGTTACGATTCCGGAAGCGCGGCGGTTCGCCAAACGCCACGAGTTGCTGCCGCGCGGCACGCCCGATGAGGAACGCGCGAAAGTGCCGCCGAGGGCTCGCCCCGGGCCAGGCCCGCTGGCGCTCTATCGCAACTGGATCAGTTTCGCCGGAACCGGCATCGCCGCCGTGGGCGTACTCGTGTTCGCCGTACTGACGGCCTATCACACCGTCGGAGGCGGCGCGCTGGCTCAGCCCTATGGCGACCTGGTCATCTTCTTCGTTCCGCCGGTATTCGTCATCGTCGGCATCACCGTCGTGTTGATCGGCATGTATTTTCAGTGGATCCGGTGGCGGAGGCACAAGCCGCTATCGTTCGCGCGCTATCCCAAGTGGGACCTCAACCTTCCCAGTGAGAGAAAGGCTCTTCTGGCCATTGCGATCGGAGCCGCGATCCTCTCCGTTCCAGCGATATATGGAAGTGGTCAGGCGTATCTCTACACGGACGCCGTGTCATTCTGCGGCGCCAATTGCCACTCCATGACCCCGGAGTACGTCACCTATCAGCGATCGCCGCATGCGCGCGTGGCCTGCGCGCAGTGCCACGTTGGACCCGGCGCCACAGGGTACGTGTCGTCGAAGATTCGCGGCATGTCAGAACTCGTCGAGACCATCCAGAACGAGTATCCGCGGCCGATTCCGGTTCCGGTAGCGTCGTTGCGTCCCATACGGGGCAATTGCGAGAACTGTCATTGGCCGGCTAATTTCTTCGGCTCGCGCGAGGTGCATCGGGTGCACTTCCTGTCCGACGAGCAAAACACGCGCTGGGAAATCGACATGCTGGTCTCGGTCGGCGGGGGCAGGCCGGCGGACGAGTCGCGAATGGGAATTCACTGGCACGTCGCCAGCAAGGTCGAGTATCTGGCGAGCGACGCCGAAAGGCAGAATATTACGTGGGTCCGGTCGGTGGATCCGAAGACCGGCGCGGCGGAGGTGTACACCTCTCAGGCGCAACCATCCACCACGCCGGCCGCCGGTGGGATCCGCACGATGGATTGCGTGGATTGTCACAACCGCCCGAGCCACATTTTGCAGCCACCGGACCGGAGCGTAGATGTGGCGCTTGCCGATAACCGTATCGATCCCACGCTTCCATTCATCAAGCAGCAGAGTGTAGCGGCACTTACAGCGACTTATGCCGACCGGGAGCAGGCAATTCGGGGAATCGACAGCGCCCTGCGTGGTTATTATAAGAAGACTTACCCTCAGGTATACACAGCCAAGCAGCAAGCGATCGAAAGCGTTATCGCGTACCTGCAGAACACTTACGACCACTATTTCTTCCCGTCGATGAAAGTCCGGTGGGATACATATTCCACGAACGATACCCACTTCTATTCTGTGGGGTGCTTCCGCTGTCACGACGGCCAGCATAAGAGTGTAGACGGAAACATCATCCGCTCCGATTGCGGCACCTGCCACACGATTCTGGGACAGGGCAAGGCCGGGAGCGTGCAATTCGCCACGGGGCCGAAAGGGCTCGCTTTCGAACATCCCGTCGATATCGGCAGTGCCTGGGCGGACCAGCCGTGCAGTTCCTGCCATACGGGAGGAGCACTGTGATGGGTTCATCGTGCGAGCCCGCAGGCTCCGGGCATCGGATCCGTGGTTTGTGTCAGTAATGGCGGCACCGAACAGAGACTTTAGGAACAGAGCAGCTTAAGGGGTGCACTATGAATGGAAATCGAGCGTTGAGAGTTATTGCTTTCATGTCGATCTCAGTCGGTGTCGGGATCCTCAGCCACCCGGCCTGGGGGTTCGTCATCTTCGGAATTTTAGTGTTAATTGACAACTTTGTGATCAAGAGTGAGCCGCCTGCACCGCCGGATTTCACGGTTGGTGAAGGTGATGACAAAGAGAAGTAGCATCGCTCCGGAGATGCGACATACCCTTTTACCGGCGGCGGCCGCTGCTGCCGCGGTTTGGGGGTGGATGTCACGGCAGACGAGATCGTATGGGCAGCGACGGGAGCGGTGGCGGCATGGCGGTTGCTCAAGCGGCCGGGAGCGTCGTGCGCGACAAGATCGGAACGAAGACGATTCCGGTCGAGATCGGCAAGTCGCTGGATAATAGCGAGGCGTAGGAGGACGGCATGGCGCGGATTGTGGTCGATCCAGTGACGCGTATTGAGGGGCATCTCCGCATTGAGGCCGAGGTGGACGGCGGCTTCATAACGGATGCGTGGAGTTCGGGAACGATGTTCCGGGGAATTGAATTGATCCTTCGCGGCCGCGATCCCCGTGAGGCGTGGATCTGGGCGCAACGGATCTGCGGCGTGTGCACAACGGTCCACGCTATAGCCTCGGTCAGCGCGGTGGAGGACGCACTGGGCATCGAAGTTCCCGACAACGCCCGCCTGATCCGCAACATCATTGCCGCGACGCAGACGATTCAAGACCACGTGGTTCACTTTTATCATCTGCACGCCTTGGATTGGGTGGATGTGGTCTCGGCCTTGAAGGCGGACCCGGCGAAGACCGCACAGTTGGCGCAGTCGATCTCCGACTGGCCCAAGTCGAGCGCGAAATATTTCAAAGGCGTTCAGGACCGCGTCAGTGCCCTGGTTGCGAGCAAGCAACTGAGTCTTTTTGGCGCAGGCTATTGGGGGCACCCGGCCTATCACCTTCCGCCGGAAGCGAACCTCATGGCCGTCGCGCACTACTTGGAGGCGCTCCAGTTTCAGAAAGACTTTATACGGATTCACGCCGTGCTCGGCGGCAAGAATCCGCATTTGCAGACGTTTCTGGTCGGAGGCATGGCCACATCGCTCGACCCGAACGAACCGGGCGCCACGGTGAACCCGGAGCGAATCGATTTCTTATTGGAGGTGGCGAAGTCGGCCCAGGCATTTGTAAGTCAGGTGTATATCCCGGACGTGCTGGCGGTCGCAGGCTTCTACCGCGACTGGTTCGAACGTGGCGAGGGACTCGGAAATTTCATGTGCTACGGCGCCTATCCGCAGGGCAGCACTAAAGATCCTGCGAATTTCTTCCTTCCCCGAGGCATCATCCTGAATCGCGACCTTTCCCAAGTCCACCCCGTAAGTCCAGAAAACATCACCGAATATGTTGCTCATTCCTGGTACGAGTATTTGGAAGGAAGCGAGATTGCGAAACACCCCTACGAGGGCGAAACCAACCCGAAATACACCGGACCCAAACCTCCCTACGAACATCTCAATGTGGACCAGAAGTATTCCTGGCTGAAAGCGCCTCGCTATCAAGACAAAGCTATGGAGGTAGGACCGCTGGCCCGGCTCCTGGTGGCCTACGCCTCTGGCCAGCAAGAAGTTAAGGCATTAGTCGACTCCACGCTGGCCACGCTCAAGGCTCCCGCCACTGCTCTGTTTTCGACGCTTGGCCGTATCGCGGGGCGCGCCCTCGAAACGCAGCTCCTCGCCAATCGCATCAGCGGATGGATCGAAGAGCTGGGAAACAATTTGGCGACCGGAAACCTGCTTGTTCACAACGGGCAAGACTGGGACCCGAAATCCTGGCCCGACACTGCCCGAGGATTCGGTTTCTTTGAGGCCCCGCGCGGATCGCTGGGGCACTGGGTGGAGATCGAAAACCAGGCCATCAAGAATTACCAGGCGGTGGTGCCCTCCACGTGGAATGCAGGCCCGCGAGACGCCCACGGTCAACGCGGCGCGTACGAAGCCGCGCTCATCAAGACTCCGGTCGCCGATCCGGAGCGCCCACTTGAACTTCTGCGCACCATCCACTCCTTCGACCCGTGCCTGGCTTGCGCTGTCCACGTAGTCGACGTTCGTGGACGGACCCACGCTCGTGTAAAGGCCTGAGCGGAGGCTGCCGCAGGAAGAGACAAGCCGGCAGCGCGGACACGAATGGCAGGAGGTTCGTAGTCTTTTTTTTGCAGTCTAAGGACGTGCAATGCGCGACTTGCTTTCTTCAGATACGGTGGTGATCGGGATTGGCAACACGATCCTTTCGGATGACGGCGTCGGCGTGCATGCTGCACGACTGCTGCAGGGTGACCCGAGGGTGCCCGCCGGGGTGACGATTCTCGACGGCGGTACGATCGGCCTGGAGCTGCTTCCGTATGCTGCGGACGCATCTCGCGTGCTGCTACTCGATGCGGTGAACTCGGGTAAAGCTCCCGGAACTCTCACTCGGATGACGGCGACAGATTTGCTCGATACGTCGACCGGACTGAGTGTTCATCAATTGGGAGTTGCCGATCTCATTGCGGCTCTGGCCTTGGTGTCGACCAGACCCCAGGATATTGTTGTGCTCGGCGTGCAGCCCGCGAACACGGATTGGGGTACGTGTTTATCTCCTGACGTGGAGGTTGCGCTCACGCACTTGGTGGATGCAGGCCTGGCACAGCTGCAACTTTGGAAGGAATCACGGGACGCTGGTCTGGAGACCGACCCGTCATGCTTGCCGCACGGACAATCCTCGGTCGGAACGCCTTCCGAGCCAACGAAGCAGAGCGTTCGCGATGGCTGAGCTTACCCTTTACCGGATGTGATGGTCAGCCGGCGACGGGCCAAGCCTGGGTACGCGAAAAACGGCTCACGGCCACGATTCACATTCCACCGCTTACGGGACCGGCGATGGAGATGCTCGGAAAAGCCATTCAGGACGGAACCCAACCGCCTGAACATTCCTTGACCAAGTCCTTCTCGGTTCCTCGCCTCGAATCATGGGTTTCGCGAAACCCATAAGCATCGCCGCCGGGGCACCGCTCTCGCAGCAGATTGCGGCTGAGTCGTCCCCACCAAATTCTAATTCCCGCCGGTAATCAGAAATAAAACTTCAGCGCGAACTGAATCTCTCGCGGGTCGCGCGCCGCCAGCGGGAAGCCGAATCTACTCTGGCCCAGTTCCAGGGGTATGGGCTCGGCGCTGATGGCGCCAAACTGTCCAAACAAGTAATTCACATGGTTCAGCACATTGAAGAATTCCGCGCGGAATTCGAGGTGTCTTTGTTCGTTGATCGGAAATTGTTTGACCAGAGAGGTGTCCCAGGTTTTGTATCCGGGACCTTCGATGATGTTGCGTCCGGCGTTGCCGAAGGTTCCAAGATTCGTATTGTCGGCAAAAGCGCAGGTGTTAAATAGAGTTCCCGCTATGCACGGCTTGGCGTTGGGATTGCCGACCCGGTTGGGGCGTGAGCAATAGTAGCCGACGGTGCCGCCGCAATCGCCGCCGGAAATATTGTTGATATCGGTGGCGGTGTAGTAATTGCCGGTGGCGGCGGAAAAGACGCCGGTCATTTGCCAGTTGCCGACAATCTGATTCACGAAGCCGGACGCGCCCTTGCCCAGCGCGGTTCCGCGGCCGAACGGCAAGTCGTAGACATAGCTGAAAACGAAGCGATGTCGCACATCAA
>Ga0326728_10022737_pt1 | contig 11590 bp, 10 predicted proteins | sample MB3enrmetagenome_FD_207602 | JGI IMG/M metagenome (GOLD analysis project Ga0326728, IMG submission 207602) | Lab enriched peat soil microbial communities from McLean, Ithaca, NY, United States - MB31MN | ecosystem: Environmental > Terrestrial > Soil > Wetlands > Peat | place: USA: New York... | reverse complement strand
AAGGGCAGGTGGAAAACATTGGTGGATACACGCGACGTCTTGCCGCCGTCCTACGCTCGGGGCTTCAAGGCAGGAGGTCGCTATCGCCTCGAGGGGCGCAGCCTGGCACTACTTTGCTGGCCACGCGATGGCCGGAAAGATTCGAATCCGGCCTCCACTGCTCCCCACCCAGACTCATCAGAAGGAGGTTGAATGGAAAGCCAGTCGGAGCAAGTTACCGGAGCTGAGGATGTCAGTTGGGACCTCTCGGACTTCTATCAGGGCGTCGACGACCCCGCCATCGACCGGGATCTGGACGCTGCTGACCGTGCCGCCGACGCGATGGCCGCTCGCTACCGCGGGCACGTGGCCGAGCTGGGCGCCCGTGAACTTGGCGAGCTATTGCAGCAATATGAAAGCATTGGGGAGATCAGCGGCCGGGCCGGATCGTACGCCTTTTTGAGCTGGAGCACAGACACTGCCGACCCGGCTCGTGGGGCTCTCCTGCAACGCATAACGGAGCGCACCTCGCAACTCAGCCAGAAGCTGGTCTTTTTCGAGCTGGAATGGGCGAACGCGCCCGACTCGGCGGCCGCGGCCCTGCTGGCCGACCCGGCGCTCACCCGTTTCCGGCACTTTCTGGAGCTGGCCAGACGCTACCGCCCCCATTTGCTCAGCGAGCCCGAGGAAAAGATCTTGTCCGAGAAGGACGTGACGGGCCGCGCCGCCTGGAGCCGCTTCTTCGACGAGGTGCAGAGCGCGGCGCGTTTCGAGATCGATGGCCAGACCTTGACCCGAGAGCAGGTGCTGTCGCAGCTCTACCATGCCGACCGTGAGGTGCGCCGGAAGGCAGCCGCATCGATCACGGCGGGCCTGCAAGAAGGCGCCCGGGTCAGCGGGTTCGTCTTCAACACAGTGCTCGCCGACAAAGCCGCGGAAGATCGGCTGCGCCACTATCCGGCCTGGCTCAGCGCGCGCAATATGGCGAACGAGGTAGCCGACGCCACGGTACAGGCGCTGGTGGACGCGGTCACGTCGCGTTACGACATCGTGGCCCGTTACTACACGCTCAAACGCCGGCTGCTCGGGCTGGACGAGCTGTTCGACTTCGACCGCTACGCCCCCCTGCCGGCCGCCGACCGCCGCTACCGCTGGGATGAGGCCAGGACGATCGTGCTGGAGGCCTACCGCTCATTCCACCCGCGCATGGCAGACACCGCGGCGCTCTTCTTCGAAAGGCACTGGATCGATGCGCCGGTGCGCCCCAACAAGCGGGGCGGCGCGTTCAGCGCCAGCACGGTCCCTTCGGTGCACCCCTATGTCATGCTGAACTTCGAGGCCCGGCCGCGCGACGTGACGACCGTGGCGCACGAGCTCGGCCATGGTGTCCACCAGTATCTTTCCAGGCCAAGAGGGTTGCTGGAAGCCGACACGCCGCTGACGATGGCGGAGACCGCCTCGGTGTTCGGCGAAATGCTGGCCTTCCAGGAGATGCTCCGCAGCGAGCCCGACCAGGCGGCCCGCCTGGCGCTGCTCACGGCCAAGATCGAGGACGCCTTCGCCACGGTATTCCGCCAGGTCGCCATGAACCGCTTCGAAGACGCCATCCACACGGCCCGCCGCTCCGAAGGCGAGCTCCCCATCGAAGGTTTCAACGAGCTATGGCTCAGCACGCAAAAAGCCATGTTCGGCGAAAGCGTCACGCTGACGCCCGACTACCGGTTGTGGTGGAGCTACATCCCGCACTTTATCCACACGCCGGGTTACGTCTACGCCTATGCCTTCGGACAGCTGCTTGTGTTGGCACTTTATGCACGCTATCAGCAGGCCGGCCCGGCTTTTGCCGAGGCCTATCTCGACCTGCTCGCCGCGGGGGGCTCTGACTGGCCGCACGAGCTCGTGAAACCGCTTGGCGTGGACCTGACCGATCCGGCCTTCTGGCACAATGGGCTGCGAATCCTGGAGGAGCTGGTCGCGGAGGCCGAGACGCTCGCGGCGAAAGTCTGAAAGCCGTCCCTTTGGTTGCTGGAAGCCTGATCACCGTGGTTTTGACGTGCTCTTCTCCAGCTGGTCGAGGGCTTCCAGCAAGGCGTCCAGCCGGGCCTCGAGTTGGGCGAAATCTTGCCTGGTAGGTGTGCCGCGTGCCACTAGCAGCCGCGCCATCTCGCTTTCGCCCAACTGCGCGGCCGAGGGCACGGCCCGGCGCCCGCGCGTCAACAATTGCTCGCGCAGGCGCCGCCCGTCCTCCTCGGCCAGTTCGCCGCGCCGGATGAGCGCCTGCAAGCGGCGATCGATCTCCTCGTCGACCTGGTGCAGCCAATCCAGAGGGGACGCCAGGGTGTGCCGCAATGTGCTCAGAGTGTCGCCGCTTGCGCGGATCAACGCGGTCAACAGCGTGGGCGGAAGCTCGCTGTCCTGCCTCTTTTCCTGGTCGAAGATCACCTGCGTCAAGGTGACGGTTGTCAGGTCCTCATGGGTGGCATTGTCCACGACGTGGATATCTTCGCCTTCACGTATCAGCCCCGCGATGCGCTCCAACGAGATATATTGCTTGCCTTCGGTGTCGTAGAGTTTGCGGTTCGGATAGCGCTTGATGACGCGCATCTTCCCCTCCCGCTGCGGGTCATATGTGGTGAGAGTGGGCCGCCCAGCCCTTTCCTGTTCCACGGTGCCGGCATGGCTTACGTTCTCTTCAGCTCATCGACCCTCTCTGTCAGCGCCGCAATTTTAGCGCTCAACGCGTCCAGGTCCGCCTTGGTTGGCACGTTCATCCGGTTGAGCAATTCCTCGACCCGGCCTTCCAGCCCGGCCTCGGCCCTGGCGGAAGCCTTGTTGCGGCGCTCGATCAGCTCGCGGACCAGCTTGCGCCCGTCCTGTTCGGCGATCTCGCCGCGCTCCACGAGCAGCTTCACGAAGTCTTCGACCTCACCCTGGGCGAGCGCGACCGCCCCGACGCTGGCCAACAGGACCTTGCGCACGGCATCCAGCAATGGGCTGCGCTCGGCGCCATCCGGCGTCGAACCAGCCGGCTTCTGTTGAGCCACTCCCTGCGCCATGATTCCCTCCAGATGCGAAATGTTTGCCTGCTGGCAGCCGGACACGTCGCCGGTTGACGCGCTGCGTCATGTCGCCAATGTAACATATGCTGCACGGCACGTCAAGGAACGCGAGCCGGCCTCTGTTGCTGCTCCGCTATTCACCCGCGGTAACGCGATCTCGGATCGGTGGGTGAGAATAGAGGAGCCAAACCACCCAACGCGGTGGGTCCGCTTCCGCAAGGTTTTGATTGGCCAGACGCAGCATGGCGCGGATGAAAGCACGACGGTTGCCGGTGGTCCTCACGGCAAACCGATCGGCCAGATGCTCGCGCCAGCGCATGTAGGTGTTGCTGAGAGGCAGCGTCACCACAGAGAAGAGCCCCACGGCCAGGAGGAGCAGCGGCAAGGCCGCGATGTCACCCGGACCCTCAAAGCGGAAAACTCGCACGCCCCAGGCCAGGAAAAGATGGGCAACGTACATGCCCGCGAGCAAAAGCAGGCTCTGCACGGCGATGCCCAGTTCGAGGTCGTGGTGCACCTGATGGCCCAGCTCGTGGGCGATGATCGTCTCGATCTCGTCGGGGCTATAGCGCGTGTAGAGGGTGTCGCCAAGGGCAATGCGCTTGGTGCGACCCAGCCCCATGACCATAGCGTTGGCGGCCGTCGAGCGCGAGCTGAGGTTGATAGTGTACATGCCTGCTACACGGGTGCACGTGCGCTCCGCCAGGCGAGCGACGCGCGCGAGGAGCTCGGGATCGCGCAGCGGGGTCAGCTTGTAGAAGAGCGGCACGATGAGCACCGGCCCGAGGTGGCCGAGCAGCACCGCAAACAGGATCAGAAAGATCGCGGCCCACAACCACCAGCTCTCAGGCTGGCTGCGCAACAACCAGTAGACCACTTCGGCAACCGGGATGCCGAGCACCATGCCCAGGAAAAGCGACTTGAGCTCATCCGAGATCCAGCCCGGGAGCCCCTGGGTGCTGAGGGCGTACCGGTGAGGCAAAACATACCCTCCGTACCAGGACAGCGGGGCCGTGATGAGGGTATAAGCCAGCGTCGCGACGGCAACGTAGGCCGCCACCATCAGCCAGGGTGACGGCAAACCCGCCGCCAGGCCAAGCTTGAGCCACCGTGACCCTCCGCTGATGAGGAAGGCCACCACCAAGATGCCCGACAGGGCCACCTCGGCGAGCATCAGGAGGCGTTGCCGGGCGGCGTAATCGCGTGCCGACGCCTGGCGCTGCAGATCGAGTGCCACAACGTCGTCGATGATGTGGGGTGTAGGGTCCTGTATCGCCACGCCCCACATTGTGGCGCGGCATGCCTCTCTGATCTAGTTCGTGACCTTACATTTACCGCCCATACATCTCGGGCCGGCGGTTCAGGAACAAGTTGTTGCGCTGCCCGACGGCTTTGTCGTCGGCTTCGCGTGGCTCGAAGCTGGCGATCAGCACGCACTCACCTTCTGCTGGCGCCCGGCAGAGGCACCGGCCATGGTTATCGACCACCTGCGAGCCGCCGGTAAACGCCAACGTCTGGTCGTCCAGCGTCTCGGCCCCAGCACGGTTGGCTGTGATCGTGAAGACGCCGTTTTCCAGGCTGCGCGTCACCATGGCGGACTGGCACCAGGGCAAGACCAGATTGGACGGATGGGCGATAATCTGCGCCCCGCCCAGCGCCAGCGTGCGAGCCGACTCGGGGAATATCCAGTCGAAGCAGATCATCATGCCGACGCGCGCGCCTGCCTGGTTCACGATCTTGAAGCCGCCGTTGCCCGGCAAGAACAGGTCGTTTTCGCCGGCGAAGAGGTGCACTTTGCGGTAGACCTGCCTCACGCCGGAGGCATCCACGGCGGCGGCCGAATTGTACAGCCCCTCCGCGCCCCGCTCGGCGAAGCCGGCGACGAGCAGAGCGCCGGTGCGAGCGGCCAGCGCTTTCAACGCCGAGAGGAACGGTCCACAGCCGCTTGCGGCCTCGGCGTACGGAGCCAGATCGGCAGGCGAAGCATACAGGTAGCCGCTGTTGGCCAGCTCCGGCAGCACCAGCAGGTCTGCCCGTACTCCTGCCAGCAGGCCCTCTACGGCGCTGATGTTGCGGCCAACATCACGCCGGACAGGGGAGAACTGAACGAACCCGGCTGTGAACATCGACAAGCTCCCGATTGAATCGTTGAGTTTACCCTCGCACTGCCAGCAGCAGCCCCGGGATGAGGCCCAGCAGCGCCGACAACGCCGGAGCTGCCAGATGAGGTCCTGCGCGGGGCAGCAGCGGCCCGAGCGCCAGGGCGGCCCATCCACCGCCGGCAGCCGGCATGAGCCAGATTGCGGACTGGCTGCTCCGGCGCACGCTCAGCCATTGGGGCAGACCGGCCAGCAAGCCGGCCGCCGCGCAGGCCAGCAGCGTCCAGGCAGCGCCCGATAGCAGCCAGCCTGCTGCGCTGCCCGCTGCCCAGCCTGCGGCCGAGAGGGGCAGCCAGGCACGCGCCACCCACTCGCTGGCAGGCGAAGCACCCGCGCGCAGCCGAGAGCCGCGCAACAGGGCTCGCTGGCCGCCTGCCAGCCCGGCGCCGGCGAAACCCCAGCCAATGGCCGCGGCCACCAGCACGCCCTGGCCTGTCAATTCGGGCAGCGTGGCCGCCGTCCCCAGCAGGCGCCAGCTCGCGATCGCGACGGCGTTGGCAGCGTCGGCCGCCAGCGCGCCGGCGATCATGCCCAGTGCGCTCGCCACGGGCCAAAGAAATGCCAGCCGGACGGACCGCCGCACCAGGAAGTACTGCAGCAGCCCGACCAGGGCGCCCAGAGTGCCTGCCAGAACGATATCGGACCAGGCGACGAGAGCGCGGCCGCCCAGCCCAAAGGCAAACCGGCCGAAGAAACCTCCCGCGACCCCGCCTGCCTGCTCGAAGGCGGCCACGAGCACGGTCGCGGCGCACGCCACGCCGGGCACCAGCGCCCAGCCGCGCGCCGGCCACGCAAAATGGCGTGCGGCAGGCCAGCCCAGGAGGCCGGCCAGGATGCCCATCGAGACAACCGGCACGAGGTGGCTGCCAAGCAGCGCGAGCTGAGGAGCCTCGCGGGGAAAGGCGGGCCACTTGCTGAAGGCGTAGGCCGCCAGGGCCCAGCCTGCCGGGGTCGCCAGCATCCACCATCGGGCATCGAACCCGCGCGGCTGCCGTTGAGGCCGCTGGCGCAGCACCGGCCACTGCGCTGCGCCGACGATGGCCCCCGCGATGGCCATGTTCAAGGGCAGGTTGCCGTGCAGGTTCGCCACACGGGCCAGCAGCGGGTGGGTAAGCACGAGCCAGGCGATGCCCCACCCCAGCGCGGTTACGCCCAGCCAGCGTGCCAGGAACGGCCAATCCACGCGCTGCAAGAACTGGACCGGCCGCGTGGGCAGCCTGCCTCCGCAGTAAGCGCAGAACCGGCTGCCAAGGGGGATCTGCTTGCTACAGGCGGGGCAGGTGATCACAAGCGCGCCTGACAGTGCGTGCAAAAAAGAGTGTTGCGCGGCATGGGCCGGCCGCAGTGTGGGCAGGGGCGCGTCCCTGCCAGGGGGAAGGCACAACGCTGGCAGTAGATCTCTTCGGGATGATTGGCCCACCCACAGCGCGGGCACGGCATGGCCTGGGCCGCGCCTCCCGCGGACGCCGAGCGCACGGTGGCCGAGGAGGCATTGCGCCCCATTCCCTGCTGCACTGCCTGGACCAGCCGTTGCGCGGCCCACCGAAACAGGCGCTCGCTCGCCGAAGACGGTTGGCCCGGCGAGCCCGCGGCTGGCCCGGAGCCGGGCGCGCCCGGCGCGCCGGCCAGAACGAGGGCCATCTCCCACAGCAGCCTCAGCCAGGCCGGAGCGCCAGGCATTCCCGCCCGCCCGGCGCCGTAAGCGCCGCCGCTGGAGGGGCCTGCCGGGCCGGCGCGCCCGGCCTGGGTCCGCCGCGGGGCGTTCGCTACGGGCTGCTGGGAGCGGGGAGCGGCCCGGGTTGCCCGCCGCGCGCCGCGGGCCTGGCCGCCGCAAATCGGGCAGGACGCCGAGTGGCGATCGAAGACGTGGCCGTTCTGGCAGGCCACCAGGTCGGCTTCGGCCGCCGCCAGGGACTTTTCCCACTCGCGCGCGGCCGGCCGCCGGCTCGGCTGCGCGTGTCCTTCCACGAAGCACCTGCGCAGCAGCCAGACCAGTTCCGGGTGCAGGATGTCCAGCGGCGGCACGCCAGGGGCCGGCTCGACCGGCCAATCGCCCCCATCCTTCTCCGCCATATACGGGAAATAGCCGCGCTTGATCCTGGCCTCCAGCGGCGGCGGTTCGCCTGGCTTGAGCCAGCGCGCCCGGAATGGGTGATTGCCCTCCATCAGGAGCTGGAAGGCCAGCACGCCCAGGGCGAAGGCGTCGTGTTCCCAACGGCGCATGCTGGCATCGAAGTGCGCCCCCTGCAGCTCAGGCGCCGTATACTCCAGCTTGCCGACCGGGCACGGGTACACGATGATGCGCCCCTGGGCCGGTTCCTGCACCTGGAACGAATCGGTGTCGATGAGGGTGACAAGGGCCGAGGGCGTCACCAGGACGTTGCTCTCGTTCAGGTCGCCGACCACGTACTCGTGTTCGTGCAGCGCACCGAGCGCTCCGGCCAGATTGCGCGCGGCCCGGTGCAGATAATGCCGGTCAAAGGCCGGCAGCATGGCCGCCCGGCTGCGCGGGTTGAACACTTGCAGGATGGGCACCGCATCCTGAACATACGGCATCAGATAGCCCACGAAGCGGCGCTGCGGGTCGTACAGCAGATCGATCGGCCATGCTATCGAGGCGTGGCCCGAAGCCCGGCCCGGGTCCGCAGGCGGGTGCCCCGTCATCCAGCGCAGCTTGTCTTCCTGGCCCTCGCCAGGCGCCGGAACGTAGAGCTTGGCCAGGACCCCGGAGTCCCCGGCCACCCGCAGCACAACCCCTTGCCCGCCGCGCGCCAGCTCGTTGCCCAATGCGACCGGCCGGCGCGTAGAATCGTAGAGCGATGTCAAGCTTGGCCGTCCTTCGCCGGCTGCCGCTGATCCTCCGCGCGCTCATCCCCCGCCGCCAGCTCGAGCCAGGCCGGCGAGGAAGGAGGCGCGCCGCCGCAGGGGGCGCGGGCGGCCACCACGAGCGTCTTGTCGTCGTCCGTGCGCTCGCACACCCGTGCCGAATCCAGGAAGCCGGCGAGCTCTTCTTGCGCCGATACGCCGACGGCGCCCTTGACGAAGTCGAACAGGGGAAGGAAGAAGGGTTCGTGCGGCTCCAGGCCCGGCAGGTACAGGGCGAGCCTCAGAAGCCCATCGCTGCTGAGCGCCAGCGCCTCGACGCGTAGGCCATACGCCTGCACGACCAATCCTTCGAGAGCCCCTTCCATGCTCAGGAAGTACGCCTCGTTGGCATACTCGCCACGCTGCGGACGTCCGGCCAGGAAAAGCCCCACTTTGCCCTGCGCCACGACCAGGCCGTCGCCGAGCTGCCCGGTCACAAGATAGTCCGGCGTAGCGACGGCGCACGAAAGGGTGGTGGCGAAATCCGCCAGCGGCCGCGCGGCGGCCGCGGCCTGCTGGCAAAGCGCCGCGCGCGTCTCGCCGAAGGCCGCCCGCATCGCAACCAGGACCGGCCCGGCGTCCGCCGTCGCCCTCGCCGGGCCCTCCGGCTTGCCGGCCCTGGGCAGCGTGGCTGCCCGGAGCGCGCCGGCGAGGCTGTCTACCGCATGGATCGCCGCCAGCCGGGCCCCCTCGGCCGCACAGGGCGCCGTCCCGGCGCCATCCGCGACGGCGATGATCACCTCGCCCGAGCCCAGAACGCGCCATGCCTGCGCGTCCTGGCACGGCAAGCCGGCTCTCCTGTGCGCCACCCCTTGCACGGAGGCGCCTACGACGCGCCACACCAACCCATCGCCATCCGGCGCTTTACCGCCGCACATGCGAGCCCCTGCGCCGATCCGGCAGCTGAGGAGCCCCCGCAAGGGGGGTACCGCTCATTGCGAGGCCGTGTCGACTTGCCCCCAGCCTACCGCCGGCAGCGACACCTGCTCGCCAGGACGGGAGGCCGCCACCGCCGAAAGGCTCTTCGACAACCACTGGAACATCTCCCTGAACGCCAGGCCTCTCAGCTTCATGGGCGGGCGGTCTTCACCGAAGCGTGCGAGTGTCTTCATGTCGGCGCCCTCGACGCCCACGGCGTAGAAGATCAATCCTTTTCTTCTCTCTTCCTCCTTGACCAGGTCGGGCACGGCTTCCCAGCCCGCGTCGTTCGGGCGGCCGTCGGTGATGAGGAAGACCCAGGGACGGAAGTAATCAGACCCGTTCTGTTTGTAGATCGCCTTGCGATCGCGCACCAGCGCCAGCGTGCGCCGGAGTGCCTCGCCCATGGGGGTCTCGCCGCTCGCCGCCAGGGCGGGTGGCTGAAAGGCGTCGATGGTCACGAAGGCATTCTGCGCATCGAACGGGATCTCTGTTTGCCCCGCGTTGCGCACGTCCAGGGCTCGCACGGCCCCGCCAAAGGTGATGAGCGCCACCTCTACGCGCAGGGCCGCCAGCGGGTCGCTCTTCAGGGTTTGGGCGAAATCCTGCAAGCCCTGGTTGAGCTCAGCGATCGGCTTGCCGGCCATCGAGCCCGACACATCCACGACCAGCACTACCGGACAACGCGGTTCCGGGTTTTGCACGAATTCGACTTGCTGCAGATGTTCGTCAGTCATGCTAGCTCCTTAACGTCTGCTCTACGTAAGGCGGCGCCAAAGGATTCAGGCCCCTATTGTAGCACACGGGAAGTGTAAGCCAACTTGCCGCCGTTCCATAAGTATGAGCCATACAGTAGCTTGCCGTGGTTCGCCCTTGCCACGCTTCTGTGCTACAATGGGCGGGCCGCGAAGCCGCCACCAGGGTCGGGCCAGTGGTGCGCGTCCGCGCTGTTTTGGCATCTGGCAACCACTCAGGAGCTATCATGGGGGAAGAAGTTTACACTGTCAACATCTGTGGTATCAACCGGGACCTGCCGTTGTTCGAGGTAGCTCCCAACGTGCATATCGCGATTTTCAATATGCTCGGTGATACGGAAATCGTAGAAGCCATAGCCGGCGAACTGGCAAAGAAACTACCAGGAGACGCTGACACCCTGATGACAGCCGAAGTGAAGAGCATTCCGCTGGCCCACGCCCTCTCGGTGCGCATGAAGATCCCCTACGTCATCGCGCGCAAGACGCGCAAGCCCTACATGATGGGAGCGATGAGCGTCGAGGTCCTTTCCATCACCACAGGCGCGCCGCAGACATTGTGGTTGGACGGCAAAGACCGCGAGTTGATCCGGGGCAAGAGGGTGATCATCGTCGACGATGTGATCAGCACGGGCAGCACGCTGGCAGGGATGCGGAAGCTGGTTGACTCTGCGGGGGGCACGGTCGTCGCCGAGGCGGCAGCGTTCACAGAGGGTAATGACCCGGCCAGGTGGCAGCATATCGTCGCGGTCGGCAACTTGCCCGTTTTCAGTTGAGAGCTCATGTTACCTGAAAAGGCAGTGGCTGCAGAGCGCCGCTACGCCGAACTCAACGCGCTGATGGCCGACAACGCCGTCAATGGCGACCACGAGCGGATGGCCGCCCTGGCGCGGGAACAGGCCGATCTGAATGAGTTGGTCCAGACCTATAGGGCCTATGTGGCAGCGGATGAGGAGCTGGCCGGTGCCAGGCGCATGCTGGCCGAAGAGGCCGACGCCGAGCTCCTGGAGCTGGCGCAGGCCGAAACAGAGCGGCTTCAGGGCGAGCAGGCAGCCCGCGAGGAGAAGATCAGGCGCCTGCTGCTGCCGACAGACCCAAACGACGACAAGAACGTCATCGTTGAAATCCGCGCCGGGACCGGCGGCGACGAGGCGGCCTTGTTCGCCGCCGACCTGTTGCGAATGTATACGCGCTGGGCCGAAAACCACGGCCACAAGACGGAGATCCTGAGCCAGCACGAAACCGGGGTCGGTGGCTTCAAAGAGGTGATATTTCAAGTGCGCGGGCAAGGCACGTACTCGCGCCTCAAGTGGGAGAGCGGCGTACACCGCGTGCAGCGCGTGCCGGTCACGGAGGCCCAGGGACGGATCCACACGTCCACGGCCACCGTCGCGGTCCTGCCGGAAGCCGACGAGGTCGAGGTCGAGATCCGGCCCGAGGACGTGCGCATCGACGTTTTCCGAGCCACCGGGCCCGGCGGCCAAAGCGTCAACACCACCGATTCGGCAGTCCGGGTAACCCACCTGCCCACCGGGCTGGTGGTAAGTTGCCAGGATGAGAAGTCGCAGCTCCAGAATCGCACCAAGGCGATGCAGATCCTCCGAGCTCGCCTGTTCAACATCGAACAGCAACGGCTGGCAGCGGAGCGTAGCCAGGCGCGGCGCAGCCAGGTAGGTTCGGGCGAGCGGAGCGAGAAGATCAGGACGTATAACTTTCCACAGAATCGCGTGACGGACCATCGGATTGGCAAGACGGTACATCGCTTGACCGACGTGTTGAACGGCGACCTCGACGAATTCGTCGAGGAACTCGTCACGACGGAACAGGCAGAGAGGCTGCAATCGATCAACGAGGAGTG
>Ga0326728_10022736_pt1 | contig 11590 bp, 13 predicted proteins | sample MB3enrmetagenome_FD_207602 | JGI IMG/M metagenome (GOLD analysis project Ga0326728, IMG submission 207602) | Lab enriched peat soil microbial communities from McLean, Ithaca, NY, United States - MB31MN | ecosystem: Environmental > Terrestrial > Soil > Wetlands > Peat | place: USA: New York... | reverse complement strand
CCCAACGCGTCATCGAACTTCGCAAGGATCAATGACGATCAAGGAGTTTCAGGACGATGCCCCCTTTTCAACTGCTTCCAACTGAGCTTTTCGGGCTGAGGCCGGCGTCTTCTCCGCCCCGGACTCGTCGGTGCATTGGTCCTCGCTCTGCTCGTCGATGAGGAACTGTTGCACGTCGTTGGCCGACGGGCGTACTTCGCTGAGCGGCCGCTGCTTGCGCTGCGCCTCTATGGCGCTGAGCCGGTCCACTAGACCGCCGACGTCGATCCACGCGGAAGGCTCCTCGCGCCGCACCTGCCGGACGTAGTCGCTGCTCGCGGCCCAGTAGTTGGCGAGCGACCAATAGAACTGGAGCGCCGTCAGCTCTTCGTCCAGCGCGCCGCGGTGCATCAGCAGCACCAGCTCGTCGAAGAAGTCGAGGACGGCATTGACGTCGGCGGTGGGCTTTCTTGCGAGTAGCGCGGTCGCCGCGGCGCTGCGCGTGTCCGACATCACGGGCGAGTTCCACTGGTCAGCGACGTGCCAGAACGTCTCCATCCTGGAGTTGAGGCGCGCGGCTTGGACCTCCTCTCGCACCTCCCAAGCCACAAGGCCGGCCGTTGCGACAGCGGCCAGAGCAGCGATACCAGCCAGCAGGCTGGCGACAACGGCCAAGTCTAGCCTGGCGACGCGGTTGCATTCCATGCGTTCCGGGTAGCACGCGCGTTGGTCTTGACTCAAGCAGGGATACGCGCATTCGTCAGCCACGCTGCGGGGTGCCGAAGCAAGCTTTTCTGATCCGCCTCAAGTAAAAGCGCCGTCCCATCGCCACGCACGATCCCGAGCCCCTCCGGCGCGCGGTGGCGGCCGTTTGACAGCGGGCCAATGGGTCCCCTCTCCTGGAGGGGAGTGTTGAAAAACGAATGTAAAACCGGAAACGGGAAACCGGGAATGCGAAACCGGCCAATTAGGGACAGGAGAATTGGCCCGTTTTCCATTTTTCATTTCCGGTTTCCTGTTTCTCATTTCAGTCGGCCCCGGCTCCGATCAATTTCTTTCCCCTCCCATCCGGGAGAGGGACCGTCGACGACCTCATCGCAGCGCACGGCAACATGATCCCGCCGCTGAGATGACAGTGCTGAGTGCTGCTGGCGTTGCGGCCCTGGTTTTGGCAATGTAGCGGCGATGGGTCCGGGCACGCCCACCGAGGGCCGACCTGCGCAGCTGAGCCGAGCCTCCGCGCGTCCGCGCGGGCTGACGGTGATGATCGCGGCTCTGTGGGTCGCTGCGGGGCTCGACTTCCTCTACTGGGTATTGTTCTTCGCCACCGGAGTGGTGCAAACCAGTCAGGACTCGGTGTATCTCGGGTTTGAACGCGCCTTCCCAGCCGCCGATGCCTGGCTCGGCATCGCGGCCATCGTCTGCGCCGAAGGCCTACGGCGGCGGCGCGGCGCGGCCGTGCTCTACGGCGGCGCGGCGGGCAGTGCCTTCATTTATCTGGGACTGATGGACGTGCTCTACGATCTGGAGCATGGGGTGTACACACAGCTCAGCCCGGAGATGGCGACAGAGCTCGCCATCGTTATCTGCTGCTTTGTGTTTGGGCCGCTATTGATGCGATATGTCTGGCGCCACCGCCGGTGGCTCGACCGATGATTGTGGCCGCCGGGGGAAAGGAGCGACTCGCCTGCTCGCTTGCCGGACTTCGGGGCGACAAGTTGGAACAGCACGAGCCGTCGATGCAAGTATGGACCGGCTGATCAAGCGCTACGCCAATCGCAAGATGTACGACGCACGGGCGAGCCGCTACGTCACGCTGGACGGCATCGCCGACCTGGTGCGGGCCGGAGAGGACCTGCGCATCATCGACAACGATACGGGTGAAGACCTGACGGCGTTGATCTTCGCCCAGATCATCTTCGAAGAGGAGAAGCGCAAGAACGGCCTGCTCGAGCTGCCGGTACTGCGCTGGATCATCCAGCGCGGCGGCGCCACGGTGCAAGAAATCCTGAGCCAGGTCGATCGCGGACGCGAGGCCTTCGTCAACGTGCGTGATCTCGCCGAGAAGGGTATGAAGCAGCTGCTGCAAGGAAGTGACCCGGGGGCAGCCGAGGCGCACGGGGCCAAGCGTCACACACCAGGCGGCGCCGGCAGCCGCCGCCTGGAGGAGATCCTCGAAGCGCCGCAGAAGCAACTGGAGCAGCTACAGCATCGGATCGACGCGCAGGTGCGCGCCTCGATCGAGCGCTTCACGGCGCATCCGGCGATTCAGAACGAGCTGCGACGCATCGAGGCCAGCGTCAGGAGTCTCCAACGACAGCTGCACCGGCTGCGCCAGAGTACGCCGCGCGCGCGGCGCCGGACCAAAACCAAGTGAACCGGGATCGCAGAGAATATCACCGCTGAGAACGCTGAAGACGCGGAGTCAGAGTAACCCATTTCCGCTCGGCTGGGCGGTGCTCTCGTTGCGCGAGTGGGTGATGTGCGCTTGGTACGTCACCTTGCTGCGCGGCGGCACGGATTCGACCAGCCACACATTGCCGCCGATGATCGAGCCTTCACCGATGACGGTATCGCCGAGGATGGTCGCGCCGGAATAAATGGTGACGTTGTCCTCGATGGTCGGGTGGCGCTTTTTGCGGCGAAACAAGGCTTCCTCGGTGCGGCGCGGGCTCAGCGCGCCGAGCGTCACGCCCTGATACAGCTTCACATGGTTGCCGATGATCGAGGTCTCGCCGATGACGGTGCCGGTCCCGTGATCGATGAAGAAGCTGCGCCCGATCTGCGCCCCCGGATGGATGTCGATCCCGGTCTTGCCGTGGGCGTGCTCCGACATGATGCGCGGGATCATCGGCACGCCTTCTTTGTACAGCTCGTGCGCAATGCGGTGGGTGGTGATCGCCTGGATCGCGGGATAGCTGAAGATGACCTCCTCCACGCTCTTCGCGGCGGGATCCCCGTCGAAGGCGGCGATCACGTCCTCGTTCAGCAACGCGCGCAGCTCCGGGAGCTTGTTGAACAGCCGCATGACCACCGCTTCGTTCCACTCCGGATCATGCGGCGCCGTGGTGCGCCCGCAGGTCTGCTCGTACTGCAACGCACGTCCGATTTGCTCCACCAGAATCTCCGCCGCCGGGTGCAAGTGCTCGCTGATGGCGTAGCGCAGGTTGCCCGGGCGCAGCGGCCCCTTGCTGTAAAACCCCATGTAGATGACGGGCTTCAGATGATTGAGCGCCTCGATCACCGCCCGCCGGTTCGGCAGAGCGGCACTTTCGAGGCTGTCGATCTCGCGATTGCCGCTGTAGCTCGCAACCACCTGGTCGATGACACCTTCGAGCTCTTCGTATCGGGTCAATACTCTCGTCATGTGGGCACCTCATACAGTGGTCATTATGCGCGCTACCACCGTTGACTCAAACGGGGTAACGCGGACGAAAGTGGAAGGCTAACAACAGAAAGGAGACAGGCTTGCGCGCTCTCGCTTTAAGGCGTTCAGCTTTTCCCTCTTTCCTGGTTCAGAACGCGTCCTTCAGCGCCCGTGTCTTGGCGAAGATCGCCACGTCGTCCGCAGGCAAGTTCGGGAACTGGTGCTTCAGGGAGGCGCGCAGCTCCGGGCTGCTCCAGCGGAAGAACGGATTCGTCGCCTTTTCCGAGGCGATGGTGGTCGGCACCGTCGGCAGCTTTTTGCGGCCCTGCTCTACCGCCCAGGCGTGTTTCTGCTGCAATGCGGCGTTGTCAGGCTCCAGCGTCAGCGCGAAGCGCAGGTTCTTCTCCGTGTACTCGTGTCCGAAATACACCTCGGTCTCGTCGGGTAGCGCTGCCAGTTTGGAAAGCGACTGCATCATCTGCGCCGCGTCACCTTCGAAGAGACGCCCACAGCCGCCGGCGAACAGGGTGTCGCCGGTAAACACCGCCTGGTCACGCTCGAAATAGTAGGCCACGTGCCCGCTGGTGTGCGCCGGGATAAAGATGACACTGGCGCTCAGATTGCCAATCGCTACCCTATCGCCTTCCTTGACCTCGTGCGTGCAGCCCGGGATACGGTGGGCCTGGCCAGCGTAGCTGTATACGGTGAGTTTACGCTGCTTGAGGAGATCTTGGTGGCCGCCGATGTGATCCCAGTGATGATGCGTCGGCAGGAGGGTGGTGAGATCGGCCCCGGCTGCCTTCGCGGCCCGCAGCACGGGCCCGGCCTCCGCACAATCCACGACGCCTGCGACGTGGCTAGACTCATCGATGATCACGTAGGCGTAGTTGTCCGTCAGTTGGGGGACGGGTATGACATGCATGCAACACCTCCTGTGGCGTGGCGGCAGATCATCAATGCAGTGTCTTGCTGATGTCGGCTCGCGGCTGGGTGCCGCTCGAATGCCTCCCGGTGAACGAGGCCAGTTCCCACACGTTCTCCCGCTCGAGATACTTGAGGACGTATGTATCGCCGTCATCCGCACTCACCCGGAAGTAGCGCGCGTCCTCGCTGTACCAGCGGTCCAGGACGTCTTGCACCTCCAAAGTGCGCTCGCCGAGGGTGAAGCGCAGCGGGCGTTCGTTGGCCGTGTATCCGGAATAGGCTTCAACTTTGACGCGCATGCCAGTGCTAATATAGCCGGAGTGCAGCCCGTGGCACCAGCAGGCTGCGGTGGAGTACACCTCTTTCTTTCCACTCGGCACTCGGCACTGAGTTGCGGCCTTCCCTTTTACCCCTTCATCGGCTAAGGGCGCTGCCATGTCTGATGTCGTCGAGGCGCGCGGCATCAGCCGGCGGTTTGCCGGCGTGCATGCCGTTGAGGCGCTCGATTTGCGGCTCGAGGCCGGGGAGGCGGTGGCCCTGTTCGGCCCCAACGGCGCCGGCAAGACGACGCTGCTGCGCATGCTCGCGACCTTGTTGCGTCCCACTCGCGGTGACCTGCGTCTCTTCGGGCGCTCCGTGAGCGACGGCGGCGCCTACGCCCGGCGCCGCTCCGGGTTCCTGTCGCATCAGAGTTTCCTGTATCCGGACCTCACCCCGACGGAGAACCTCGAATTCTACGCCCGCATGTTCCGCGTCGCGGCGCCGGCCGAACGCGTGCATCACCTCCTGGGCCAAGTCGGCCTGCTCGGCTGGGCACACCGCCCGGTGCGCACGCTCTCACGCGGCCTCGAACAGCGCTGCGCCCTGGCGCGCGCACTCCTGCACGAGCCCGATCTGCTACTGCTGGATGAGCCGTTCACCGGTCTCGATGTCGACGCGGGCGACATGCTGCGTGACATGCTCCGGGAGGCACACGCCCGCGGCACCACGCTGCTCATGACCACCCACGACCTGGCACAAGGGTTTGCGCTGTGCCGGCGTGCGATCATTTTGGTCCGCGGCCGGCTCGTGTGGAGCGGCGGCATCCAGGAACACGAACGCGAGCGCTTCGAGCGCACCTATCTTGCCGCGGCGCATGCTTGCAACCCGCAGCCTGTGTAAGGTCGAGTCACGGTTCGATGTTCGCGCTGATTCGAAAAGATCTGCAGATCGAGTTCCGCACCAAGGAGACGTTCGCGTCGCTGCTCATGCTCGGGCTGCTTACCCTCGTCGTCCTCAGCTTCGCTCTCGACCCCACCAGCGAACTGCGGCTCGAAGCCGCGCCGGGCGCGCTGTGGGTGGCGGTCATCTTCGCCGGCGTGCTCGGCTTGAACCGCTCGTTTCTGGTCGAGCGCGAGAACGACTGCCTGGAGGGCCTGCTGCTGTGCCCGGTCGATCGTGGCACCATATATCTCGCCAAGACGGCCGCGAATTTCCTCTTCATGATGGTGGCACAGCTCATTATCGTGCCGATCTTCGTGTTCTTCTTTAACCTGCCGGCAACGCCGGCTCTGGCGAGTGTCTTCCTGGCCCTGTTCCTTGGAGTGCTGGGGTTCGCGGCGGTTGGGACACTGTTTGCAGCGATCTCGGTTCGCACGCGGGCACGGGAAGTGATGTTGCCGCTGTTGCTGCTGCCGTTGGTGGTGCCGATCTTCATCGGTGGCGTGAAGGTGACCGCGCGGGTGCTCGCCGGCAAGCCCTTGGCGGATGTGGCGCCGTGGCTCAATCTCATGGGCGCTTTCGATTTCATCTTCCTGGTTGTGGGTTGGCTGGTGTTTGAATATGCTGTCGAGGAGTGATGCAGGCCGTGCGTAAATCGGTTGAAACCGTGCTTCCGTGGCTGACGCTGGTGACGATGGCGGTGGCGATCTATATGGTGTTCGTCAAAGTCCCCACCGACAAGTTCCAGGGCATCGTGCAGCGCATCTTCTACTTCCACGTGCCGCTGGCGATGATGACCTTCGTCGCCTTCGGGCTGGTCGCGGTGGCCAGTATCTTCTTCCTGTGGCGCGGCAGCCGGTTCTGGGACCGCTTGGCGCACTCCGCCGCCGAGGTGGGCATGGTGTTTTGCACGCTCGTGCTGGTCACCGGCCCCATCTGGGCGCGGCCGATCTGGGGGACGTGGTGGACGTGGGATGCGCGTCTGACGACCACGCTGATCCTGTGGCTCATCTACGCCGCCTACCTTATGCTGCGCACGATGTCCGGCTCCGGCGATGAGGGGGCGCGCTACGCGGCGGTGCTGGGGATCGTCGGCGCCATCGACATCCCGATCATCAATCGCTCGGTGTACTGGTGGCGAACCATTCACCCGGCCGTGCTCATCACGCGCCAAGGTGGCTCCGGCCTAGGCGACCCGCGCATGCAGGCCACCTTCGCGGTGTGCATGGTTGCGTTTCTGCTATTGTTCGTCTGGCTCCTGTACGTGCGTCACGAAAGCGGACGCTTGCGGGACGCGGTCGAGGACCTGCGGCAGCAGGTGCTCGCGCCCGAGCAGCAGCGATGAGTTTCGGAGGAGTGGACATGCGTGTCTTGGCACCCGTCGAGCTAGGTCCCCGTCGTTACCAAGGGAGACTGTCGATTTTCTCCAGCGGGCGCCCTTCGAGACGCCGCCAGAACAAGGCGGCTCCTCAGGGCGAGCGGTTCCGTGGTTGTTTTCAAAAGACAATTTCCGCTCACCCTGAGGAGGTCCCTTCTTTTGGGACCGTCTCGAAGGGTATGGTTCCCGTTTATCGACACTCCCCCAACGAGGGGTCGGGGGAGGTTTCTCTGGAACCCGCGTCACTGCGGTCTCCCGACCTGAGCCGGTGATATCGTGGCGAATTTGAATTTCCTGTTTGCGGCCTACACGGCCATCTGGGTCTTGCTGTTCTTGTACATTTTGATGCTGTCGCGGCGCAATCGCACATTGCAGAAAGAGATCGACGAGCTACGCGAGCTCATGCAGCGGCGGAAGGCATCCTGACCGTGGTCCTGAACGAAGTACGCTGCCCCACCTGTCGGCGCTTGACTCCGTCGGAGGGAAACCCGCACCGCCCATTCTGCTCAGAGCGGTGCCGGCTGCAGGATCTCGGCAACTGGGCCAGTGAGCGCTACCGCATACCCGGCCCACCCGCCCAGCCGCCAGCCGAAGAGCAACATCCTGAAGATGAGAGTGAGTGAGGCGCACATCATGTTATTCCGAGCGCAGTCCGCGAAGCGAGGAATCTCGGGCGAGGCTCTGCCGGCGCATTGTGACAGAAGACGATCCCTCGCTGGGCTCGGGATGACAGCTGCAATGTAACGCTCTGGCCCGATGCCCATTCATTCAACGGCCATCGTCGATCCGCGCGCCGAGGTGCATCCGGAAGCGGCTATCGGCCCGTACGTCGTCATTGATGGCCCCGTCCAAGTGGGCCGCGGCACGCGGGTGCTGGCGCACGCCACGCTCATGGGTTGGACGCAAATCGGCTGCGACAACGTCATCCACATGGGCGCCGTGATCGGCGATGCCCCGCAGGACCTGGCATTCACAGGAGCGGAGAGCTACCTGCGCATCGGCAACGGCAACGTCTTTCGCGAGCACACGCAGGTGCATCGGGGCACCAAACCCGGATCCGCCACGGTGATTGGCGACCAGAACTACCTGATGAACAACGCTCACGTCGGGCACAACTGCCGGCTGGGCCACCAGATCATCATCGCCAACGGCGCCGTGCTTGGCGGCTATGTGGAAGTCGAGGACCAGGTGTTCATCTCGGCCAACTGCGCCGTGCACCAATTCGTTCGTGTCGGCCGGCTGGCGCTGCTGCGCGGGCTGAGCCGCACCAGCCGCGACGTCCCACCCTTCTGCATCATGGATTGGACACACACGGTTCGTGCGCTCAACCGGGTCGGGTTGCGTCGCGCCGGGTTCAGCGCGGCTCAGATCCGCGAGCTACAGAACGCCTTCGGCCGTCTCTTTCGGCGTGCGACCAATCTGCGCCAGGCGGTCGCCGAGGTGGAGGCGGGTCCGTGCTCGGCGGAGGTACGCTACCTGCTCGACTTCATCCGCGCCTCGAAGCGCGGTGTTTGCAGGGGAGTGCGCCCCGGAGAGGAACAGGAACAGGAGTAATGCCGGCAACCCAGGCTGTGCTCTTCGATTTCGGCGGCACCTTGTACGACTACGCCACATTGCAGGCGGCGGAGTGTGAGAGCCTGGTCGAACTGGCGCGCTGGGCCGGAGTCGAGGCCGAACCGGCGGCGGTTCTGCTGGCGCACCGCGAGGCGCTGCGGCGCGCCTTCCACGCCTACCTGCCGCGGCGCTTCTACCTGCATCGCGATCTCTTCCGTGACGCTGTGCTCGGGATGTTGGAGCACTTCGGGGCCGAGCCGGACCCGGCCCACCTCGACCGCTACCGCGCGGCGCAGTGGCGGCGCCACGCGCGCGACTTCACGCTGCGCGATGGTGTGGTCGACACCTTGCGGACATTGCGAGCGTCTGGGCTCCATGTCGGCATCGTCAGCAACATCGACGAGGACCAGCTCGCGCATTTGCTCCAGCTGGCGCAGCTCCAGTCGTGCTTCGATTCCTTGGTATCCAGCGAACAGGCGCAGTCCTGCAAGCCTGATCTGGCCATCTTTGCCGCGGCTCTCGAGCGGGCCGGCTGTCAGGCACAGGAGGCGCTCTTTGTCGGCGACACCATCGCGCAGGACATCGCCGGCGCCAACCGCGCCGGCATGCGCTCCGTCCTGCTCTGGCACCGCGACGAGCGCGACCCGCCTATGACGGATCCACGCCCACATCACGTCATCCGCCGCATTCCAGAGGTACTGGATTTGGTGTGACGCCGGAGAGGATGAAGGCACCTGGTAGCTCCCGGGGGGCTGGCAGGCTATATGACCTCGGATGCCAGAAGGGGAACACATGGAGCCGCAGCACGATGAAGCCGTCGATCTGCAGGTCTATCTCAGACCGACCTACTACCTCGACGCCGATCATCCGGCGATCCGTGCCTTCGCCGAGCAGGCCGCGGGGGAAGCAGCCGACGCGACTGCGAAGGCGGTGCGCCTCTACTACGCCGTGCGCGACGGGTTGCTGTACGACCCGTACTCGATCGACTACCGTCCCGAGGCCTGCAAGGCGAGCGCGGTGCTGGCGCGCGGCCGCGGCTACTGCGTCGCCAAGGCGTCCGTCCTGGTTGCGGCGGCGCGGGCCATCGCGATTCCGGCGCGGCTCGGGTTTGCCGACGTCCGCAACCATCTGGCGACGGAACGCCTGCGCCGCCTGATGGGGACGGACATTTTTTATTACCACGGCTATACCGAGTTCTACCTCGACGGGAAGTGGGTGAAGGCGACGCCGGCCTTCAACATCGAGCTGTGCCGCAAGTTTGGCGTCGTGCCGCTTGAGTTCGACGGCCGCAGCGACTCGCTCTTTCAGCCATTCGACACGCAGAACCGGCGTCACATGGAGTACGTCAACGACCGCGGCCACCGCGCCGATCTGCCCTACGAGGAGATCCGCGAGGCCATGTTCCGCTACTACCCGGGTGGGGCCGAAGCCCTCGGTGCTGGCGACTTCCACGCCGAGGCCGAGGCGGAGAACCGGTAACCGTACCTTTGGACGCTGTCCGCGTTCGATCTTGACGCATATCGCGCCCCCGTGAAGGATGGTTGAGACATCCATCCCTGCAATGGGGCGCAAAGAGGGGTTTAAGAATGGCTGAGGGAAAGAATCTCGGGATTCTGGTTGGAGGCGGACCGGCGCCGGGCATCAACAGCGTGATCGCGGCGGCCACCATTGGCAGCATCCTTGACGGGGTGCCGGTGTTGGGTATTCGCGACGGCTTCGAGCACATCATGCAAGGCGACATCAATTGCGCCCTGCCGCTGACCCTCGACGCGGTGCGCCGGCTGCACCTGCGCGGCGGTTCCCACGTCGGCACCGCGCGCGCCAACCCGACACGCAACCCGGAGCATTTGGAGAAGTGCGTCACATCGTTGGAGCGGTTGAACGTGTCGCGCCTGATCACCATCGGTGGCGACGACACGGCGTTCACGGCGCTGAAGCTGGCGGAGAAGTCGGCTGGTCGCATCCGGGTGGTGCACGTCCCCAAGACCATCGACAACGACCTCGGCCTGCCGGCGCACATCGACACCTTCGGCTTTCAGACGGCGCGGCACATCGGCGCCCAGCTCGTCACGAACCTCATGGTTGACGCCTCCACCACCTCGCGCTGGTACATCGTGATTGCTATGGGGCGCAAGGCCGGCCACCTGGCGCTCGGCATGGGCAAGGCGGCGGGCGCGACGCTGACGCTGATCGGCGAAGAGTTCGGCGAGAGCCCGGTGCGCTTCGCTACCATCGTCGACACTCTGGTCGGCGCCATCATCAAGCGCCAAGCGGAGGGGCGGCGCCACGGCGTCGCAGTGGTCGCCGAGGGCCTGGTGCTCGACATGGATCCGCAAGATCTCGCGGGCATCGAGAACGTCGAGCGCGACGCGCACGGCAACATCCGCCTGGCTGAAATCAATATCGGTGATATGCTTAAACATGGCGTCACGAGCCGGCTCAATGGCCTCGGCATCAAGACCAGCGTGGTGGCAAAGGACATCGGCTACGAGCTGCGCTGTGCCGATCCCATCCCGTACGACGTGGAGTACACCCGCGACCTCGGCTACTGCGCCGCCAAGTACCTGCTGGAGGACGGCAACGCGGCCATGATCTCGATACAGGCAGGACAGTTCGTTCCTATCCCCTTCGCCCAGCTGCTCGATCCGGCCACCGGCCGCGCCAAGGTGCGGCTGGTGGACGTCCATTCCCTGCGGTACGCCATCGCCCGGCGCTACATGATCCGACTGTGCCGCAACGATTTCGCCAATCCAGTGGCGCTGGGACAGCTCGCCGCCGTCGCCGGCATCTCGGTCGACGAGTTCCGCCGCCAGTTCGAGTACGTGGCGCAGTGGGAGCCATCACCGCCGGTGTTGGCAGCAGTGCGGTAGATCGGCTGACGAGGCCAAGATCGCTGTCCTCTTCCGGGTGTTCCATCCGCGCGAGAGCGGGTCGCGGTAGGTGATCAACCCGCGGCCCAGGTAGCCGGAAGAGGGCGACCCCAAGGACAGCCCACCGCTCAACGGTGGCGGCAAGACAACAGAGCCGCTCGGAGTCTTTGACGATTTTGCTGTCGTTGACGACTTCCCCTTGACTGCCGTTGCCGAGGGGTGTACAGGGCGTGCCCGAATTAACCCGAAAACCTCAGTTGATCTTCAATAGGAGAACGCAGCGGCCGGCGCGTGAGCAGTCGGTGGGTGGCGTCTGTG
>Ga0326728_10022735_pt1 | contig 11591 bp, 6 predicted proteins | sample MB3enrmetagenome_FD_207602 | JGI IMG/M metagenome (GOLD analysis project Ga0326728, IMG submission 207602) | Lab enriched peat soil microbial communities from McLean, Ithaca, NY, United States - MB31MN | ecosystem: Environmental > Terrestrial > Soil > Wetlands > Peat | place: USA: New York... | reverse complement strand
TTGCGGCTGAGCTTGATCTTGTTGCCTTCGAGCGCCAGCACCTTCACCAGGATCTGGTCGCCCTCCTTCAACTCGTCGCGGACGTCGCGGATGCGGTTCTCGGCGATTTCGCTGATGTGCAGCAGGCCGTCGGTGCCGGGGAAGATCTCGACAAACGCTCCGAAATCCACCAGGCGGACCACCTTGCCCAGATAGGTCTTGCCGACTTCCGCGCTGGCGGTGAGGTCGCTGATGATCTGGATCGCCTTGTTGGCCGAGGCCTCGTCGGCCGAGGCTACGTGGACCGTGCCATCGTCCTCGACATCGATCTTGACGCCGGTCTGCTCGATGATCCCGCGGATCACCTTGCCGCCGGGTCCAATCACGTCGCGGATCTTGTCGGTGGGGATGTGCAGGGTATAGATGCGCGGCGCGTACTGCGAGATGGCGGTCCTGGCTTGCGGCAGGGCGGCGTTCATCTTGTCGATGATGAAGATGCGGCCGTGGCGCGCCTGCTCCAGGGCTTCCTTCATGATCTTGGTGGTCAAGTTGGGAACCTTGATATCCATCTGCAGGGCGGTGATGCCGTCGCGGGTGCCCGCGACCTTGAAGTCCATATCGCCGTAGTGGTCCTCGGCGCCGGCGATGTCGGTGAGGATGGCGTACTTGTCGCCCTCCAGCACCAGGCCCATGGCCACGCCGCCCACGTGCGCGGCCAGGGGAACGCCGGCGTCCATGAGGGCGAGCGATGCGCCGCAAATGGTGGCCTGGGAACTGGAGCCGTTGGATTCCAGAGTGTCGCTGACCACGCGCAGGGTGTACGGGAAAGTCTCTTCGGAGGGGATAAGCGCCGTGAGGGCGCGCTCGGCCAGGGCGCCGTGGCCGATTTCGCGGCGGCCGGGGCCGCGCATGAAGCCGGTCTCACCCACGCTGAAGGGCGGGAAATTGTAGTGCAGCATGAAGCGCTTGGAGGCTTCACCCGGCTCCAGCAGCTCGATGCGCTGCTCGTCTTCCTTGGTTCCGAGCGTGACCGTGACCAGAGACTGGGTTTCGCCGCGGGTGAACAAGGCCGAGCCGTGGGTGCGCGGCAGAACGCCGGTTTCGATGGTGATCTGGCGGATTTCGTCGAACGCGCGGCCATCCGGACGGCGGCGCTTGAGCAGCATTTCGTCGCGGAAGATGCGTTCCTTGAGGGCGTCGTAGCACTTGCCGGCTTCGGCGCGCCGGTCTTCTTCGGGGAAGAGTTCCAGGACGCGCTTCTTGATGGAATCCACCAGCGCGTAACTTTCCAGCTTTTCATGCTTCTGGGTATTGAGGGCGTCGGTGAGATCGGCGCGGGCCGCTTTGGAAACCTGTTCGTAGACGGCCGGGTCGGGGACCGGCGAGGTGAATTCGCGCTTGGGCTTGCCGGCGAGCTTCATCAGCTCGCGGATACCGGCGGCGATCTTCTTGCAGCACTCATGGCCGAATTCGATGGCGCCCAGGACGTCGGCTTCGGAGACCTGCTGCGCGCCGGCCTCGACCATCACGATGCCGCCCTCGGTGGCGGCCACCACGATGTTCAGCTTGGATTCGCGCCCTTCCGTATAAGAAGGGTTGGCCACGTACTGGCCGTCCTTGATGCCCACGCGCACGCCGCCCAGCACATGGGGGAACGGGATATCGGAAATGGCCAGCGCCGCGCCGGCGCCGACGATCGCCAGGGAATTGGGGTCCTGCTCGGGGTCGGCGGAGAGGACCATGGCGATAATCTGGGTTTCGTGGAGGAAACCTTCGGGGAACAGCGGGCGGACCGGGCGATCGATCAACCGGCTGGTGAGAACTTCTTTTTCGGAGGGACGTCCCTCGCGTTTGATGAAGCCGCCCGGAATTTTTCCGGCGGCGTAAGTGTATTCACGATAGTCGACGGTGAGCGGGAAAAATCCAGCTCCCGGTTTCGGATCGTTGGCCATGCAGGCGGTGACCAGAACCACGGAGTCACCGGAGCGAACGACAACGGCGCCGCCCGCTTGCTTGGCCATTCTGCCGGTTTCCAGGGTAATTATCCGGCCACCCAAATCAACTTCAACTGTGTGCGACATTTTCTAAACTTAACCTCCAACCTCGGCCGGGAGCGGCCCCATGGGCGAATCCAAGCCAATCACGAATCGGTCCCCTAAGGAACCGTGTGAGACTGGAGTTGACAGGATGACGAACCAGAACGCCGCCGGAGCCACACGCCCCGGCCCGTCCGGGCCCAATTGGTATGAGTCGGAAGCACCCGCCATAAAGCTGGAAGCAGGCCGCTTCCGAGCGAATGGAACTACCGGCGAATGCCCAAACGTTGCAGAACTGCTTTGTAGCGCTCCGGATCCGTATCGCGCAGGTACGTCAGAAGCCGGCGACGCTTCGCGACCAGAGTCAGCAGCCCTTTACGGGAGCCGTGGTCCTTGCGATGCGTTTTGAAATGCTCCGTCAGCATGGTGATGCGCTTGCTCAACAGGGCAATCTGAACTTCCGGCGACCCGGTATCGGATTTATGGCGCTGATTGGTGGTAAGAATCTGCCTCTTTGCTTCAATCGCCAGTGCCATTCTAGGGGTAATGCTCCTTGTCTTCTCTTAATCTCGTTTCGGTACGTTTAATAGAATAGCACAGGAGGATTGGGGGACGGGGGCGCCGAAGTCGACAGTTCACAGTTTACAGTTCACAGTAAACCCGGTCGCGGACCGGTGCGGGCAGGGCGATTCGCCTACCGAGCGAACTGAAAACTGTCAACTGTGAACTGACAACTCTTCTACGGTCTCACCTCGAAATCCATCCACTGGGAGGCGACGTTGTACTTTTCGTCGGCCAGTTTGTCGGTCACGACAACCTGGAGGACGTAATCGCCGGGCTGTATCTTGTCGCCGAGACGGATTTCGCCGGCGGAGAGCAGGTGGGCGGCGTCTCCCTGCTGGCTGGCTGCCACCGGGCGCGGTTTGCTCTCGTTGATTTGCACGCCGTCGCGAAAGATGCGCGTTTCCACTTCCAGTTGGGGCTTCTGGTTGGCGTCCAGGCGCGCGTTCAAGATCTGAAAAGCGTACAACACCTCCGCCCCGGGCTGGAAGCTGCGAACCGCGGGACTGCCCAGCGGATTGTCGCGCCTCACCTGGCCTTCGGCGGAAGCGCCGGAGGCGGCGGCCGGGAGAGCTCCGGTGGCATCCTCCAGCTCGACGGAAGACAATGCCAGGTGGCCCTTGGTCAGGTCGGGCACTTCGATGGATTGGCTGGCCGTGCCAAGCTGCAGCGAATTGGAATCGCGCAGGGCGATGCGCATCTGGTAGACGCCCGGTTTCTTGGCCGCGGGGGGAAGACGGTAGATCAATCCGGACTTGAGCGCCTGCTGGTACTGATCCTCGTTCAAGGTGAAGGTGTAGACCTTCTCGACCGGGTCTTGCACCTTGTCCTTCTCGTCGAAGGTCGCGCTGAGAATATCGACCTGCCCCTTGTGCCGGTTGTCGGGCTGGTCTTCGAACTTCAGGTCCTTGGCATCGATATGAAGCAGCTCGTTGACGACCGGCCCCTGTTTGGCGCTGCTGGAGAACATCGCGGTAAGGCGGACGTGGATGGCCCCCGCGGCGAACGGGGACGTCATGGCGTGAATCAGTTCGGCTTGCGGAGTGAGCTCCCGGACGCGTTGGGGCGCATCGGGGTGGGCCAGGAACCCGCTGCGGCTGCGGACCGTCAAACCGGGCCGTTTCACGCGCACGGTCACCCTATGAAACAGGGCACGGCCGGTAATCGGGTCGAATGTTGAGGCGGCCGGGTGGTAGCCGATCAGGTAGTAACCGTTGGAATCCTCCACCACGCGATGCAACTGGCCGGGAAGATCGTTGTTGTCGTGCTGAAAGGTGCCGCCGGTAGCCTGAGCCAACTGGACCATGCCGTCCTGCGAGAAGAACATCTGGGTGGCGCGGTGCATGGGAATCGAGCCTGCCCGCGCGGGGTTTCTGGGGTGGTCGGCGGCCGTCAGTTGCAGCGTCTGCAGACCACGCGGGTCGATGCTGGAGATCACCACGGCGGAGCGGCCGGCCAGGTCGGCCAGGTTGTTCAAGGCCGACGAGGTGCGCGGATCGATCGAGTTGCCGGCCATGTTGCGCAGGTCTTCGGTGAATAGCACCACCGTCTTCCGGCCGGGCACCTCTTGCAGCCCTCGGACAATGTTGGTGATTGCGGCGATGCTGTTGGTGGTGATCTGGCTGCGCCGTTCGGCCGCGGCGAATGGCGGCATCCCGCCTCCCGACCCGGCCGGCCGGAAGCTGCTGATTCCCACGCGGCTCATGCCGTTGTACCTGATCTGGTCGATGGCCCGGTGGAGCAACCGCTTGTCGGTGGTGAATTGCTGGAGGGCGCCCATGCCAGACCCGGTACGGAGCACCGCGGCGATATCGCCGGGCTGCATGTCCTGGTCCACAAACTTCCCCAGGGCGAGACGGACATAGGGGATGTTTTCGGCGGCCATGCCGAGATCGTCCACCACCAGCGCGAAGACGCGGCGGATCTGGTCGGTGCGCAACGGCACCGGCGGAGGAGCGGCGGGACTGTTGGGATTCTTCTTGCCCGCGGGCGCGGCTGCCGTGCGGACGCCGGCCTGGCCGGGCCTGGTGCTGACGTAGGAAAAGTTAGTGATGACTTGCGGTTTGCCGTCCTGGCGGATTTCGAAATCCCCGGCCTTGAGATCCTCCACCAGCCGGCCCTCGGCGTCGACAACGGTGGCGTCCACCTGTACCAGGTTGACGGTGATGCGGATCACTTCCTCGGGTTGCGGGGCCGGCGGCTTCTGCGCCGGGGTCTGAGCCATAGCGAGAGCCAACACCAGAGCTAGTGGCGCGAATCGCTTTACCATGCGCGGTAATCTCTCCTCATGTTTAGTGTATCGTTAACGGGCCGGGCCGTTACGGGAGCACCTCGAAATCCATCCACTGCGACAGTTGGGCCTTCTTCTTGGGCGCCAGGCCATCGGTGACGGTGGCTTGCAAAATGTACTCTCCGGGAGCCAGCGCTGTGCCGAGCCGCAAGATACCGCCGGTAATGAAGCGGGTGGGGTCGTCCGGCGACGACTGCGCGTGATGTTGTTCGGGCCCCGTGAACACGATCTTCCCATCGCGGTACAAACGGGTCTGGGTGGTGAGCTGGGGCTGCTTGGGCGTTCCATGGAGCTTGGGATTGAGGATGGCGTATCCATAGACGATTACCTGCCCCGGCCGGAAACGGCGCACGGCCGGACCGCCTTCGCTCCATCCCTCGATTTTGCCATCCGGCGAGGTGGCGATCTCCGGGTTGCCGAGTTGCTCGAGCATTTCGCGAGATGCGAGTTTGACGACGATGCCGCACATCGCGAACTGCCCCTTGCGCACGTCGGGAATCCGAATCACCTGGCTGGCGGAGCCGATGCGCTCGGAGCCCCAGTCCCGCACTACCGCGCGCATGATGAACGCGCCCGGCAACGCCGCCGGGGTGTTCATGTAGAGCAGGAGTCCTTCCTTCATCGCTCGTTGGTAGGTGGCGTCATCCAGGTGGATGGGCTGCACGCCCTGGGATTGGCGGATGGGCTGCTTGATGCCCCGGTACGCGGAAGTGATCACGTCCACCTTGGCATTCCACGTGCCGTCGGATTGGCGGGTAAAGGTCAGATCCTTGGCGTCGAAATGCAGCATGGAGTGGACGAAGGGTCCTAGGGGCTTGGTATCCATGAACAGAGACGTCAATCGGACCTTCAGGCCGGTCGCGGTGAAGGGCGACGCCAGCGCTTCGGCCAGTTGCTGTTCGCGCGTCTTGGCGATGGTAAAGGTCTCGACCGGGAGGGCTTCATCGGGCACGCCTTCAAACCCGCTCTTCCAGCGCACCTTCAGACCCGGCCTGGTGACGCGGACGGCGACGTGGTGAAACCTGGCGCGCCGCGGATTCTTATCGAAGGTGCCTTCGGCGGGGGAGTAACCCAGAAGATAGTAGCCCAACTGATCGTCGGTGGCGGCGCGGATGGCGCCGGGGATGTCATTATTGTTGCGATAGAAGATGCCGCCGGTGCGGGTGGCCAGGTAGCTCAGTCCTTCCTGCCGGCCGAACTCGTCGTCGGGCTCTTCCGTGTTCTGCTCGCCGCTTTGGTCGGCGCCACCCAGCGAGGGGAAACGGCGCGTGGTGTGGTCCGGAGTGTAGACCTGGGTGTTCTCGGCGGAGATCGCCGACTCGGCCCGCAAGCCGCCGGGATCGATGGTGTAGAGCGAGACCGCCGAGCGGTTGGCCAGGTCGGTGATGCGGTCGAGCGCACTCATCATATCCGGCGCCACGCGCAGGGAGTCGGAAAGGAACACGATGGATTTGCGCCCGGGAAATTGTTTCATGCCCTGGATCACGTCTTCCAGGGTGCTCAGCGCGCCCAGGGCGGCCAGCGAGTAACCGTAGTCCAGAGCTTCGGGCTGGGCTTGCGGGCCGTGCTCGCGTTCGCCCGGACCGAGATCCACGGGAGCGATGGGGCCAATCCCGGTGCGGCCGGGGAACTTCCACTTCAGCAGGTCGACGGCCTCCAGCAGGATGCGTTTATCGGTGGTGAATTGCTCCAGCATGGCCACGCCGCCGGCGGTGCGCACCAGCGCCACCAGGTCGCCGGGCTGCATTTGCCGCTCGATATATTTGCGCAGCGCGTCGCGGGTGCGCACCAGGTCTTCGAAGGACAGCGCCATGTCGTCCACCACCAGGGCCACGGTGCGCAGCACCCGGGCGGCCGCGATGGGGGCGGGCGGAGCCAGCGGAAGTTGCGGGGCTGCTTTAGCCGGCGGAGGAGGTCCGGCAACGTATGAAAACCAGGTGATCTTCTGCGGCTGGCCGTCCTGCAGGAGCTGGAAATCTTCCTTGCGCAGATCGGGAACGTGGCGCCCCGACGAATCGGTGACCACCGCGTCCACCTGCACCAGGGTCACGGTGATGCGCAGTGTGGGCGGCGCCGGCTCAGTTGGGGAACTCTGCCAACCGCCCGCCAGCAGAACGGCGGCGGGCAGTAACTGGATCGCGCGAAGCGCGGCTGACATATGGACCGCTCTCAGTGTACTATCCTGTTAGATCTTCGAGAATGGCCCTTAATAGTCAAATTGCGCGCGCCATTCTGTGGTGGGCGCTGGCAGCGCCGGCCGGCGCGCAGGTCGAACTGAATCCGGCCCCGGCCCCATCGGTCATCCGCATGGATGTCGACCTGGTGAACCTGCTCTGCACCGTACGCGACAAGCGCGGCGCATATGTCGCGGATCTCTCGAAGGACGATTTCGCGGTCCTGGACGACGGCCGCCGCCAGACCATCACGCATTTCGGCCGCGAGGTGGACTCTCCGCTGACCGTGGCGCTGCTGCTGGACGTCAGCGGCAGCGTGACGAATGTGCTGGATCTCGAAAAGGCCGCCGCCAAACGGTTTTTCGCCAACGTGCTGCGGCCAGGCGACGCCGCGCTGTTGGTGGGGTTCGCGCAATATGTGCTGGTGTGGCAGGATCTGACCTCGTCGCGCGAGCATCTGGAGAACGCGCTGGAGAGCGCCGGGCCCATGGCTCCCTTGCCCGAAGGGCCGCCCGCCCATGGCGGAACCTTGCTGCGCGACGCCGTAAACCTGGTGGCCACGCAGAAATTGAAGCGACTGGCCGGGCGCAAAACCATCGTGCTGATCACCGACGGCGAGGACAACGGCAGCCGCATCGGGATGGACGAGGCCATCAAAGCCGCCCAGGAAGCCGACGCGGTGATCTATGGCATCCACTACGAGGACAGCGACGTGGCGCGTGGGACTGGCCTACACGTGCTGGAGCGGATGTCGGAGCCCACGGGCGGGCGCAGCTTCCACGTCGACCACAAGATGACGCTGGACAGAATCTTCGCCGCCATCGAAGAGGAGATGCGCAATCAATACGGGATCGGGTACGCGTTCCCGGAGCAGTCCAGAAACGGCGCCTTCCACAAGGTGGAAGTGAAGGCGCTGAAGCCCGGTCTCAAGGTGCAAACGCGGGACGGATATTACGCGGTCGCGAAGTAAGGCGCGCGCCGGCGGGCGGTTGTGGCGCGAACAATCTCAGTTCAGCGCCCTGCCAGAATGCCGCTTGTGAACATGGCACGGTGCGGTCTCTTGGGGACGCTCCGGCTATTTCCCGTCCTGTTTTGCGCCCCCGCGCGGGATTTTACTCCGCCCCGCATCAGTCCGTGAAATCAATCACTTAGAGACAATTCGGCGGAGACGCGGTAAATCCGGTAACACCTTTGCAACGCTTTCCGCCGGGGTGCGTCAAAACTAATGAACAAGTTTCTCGATTCGGCCGCGCGGTGCCAGATCTCCCGCCGGCCGACCGGCGAGCGTTTTCCTCCGAGCGCCCGCCGGTTTTCGTTTTTCCTACACCCTTCTCAACACCATGGCGGAATTCTTGCTGCCGAAGGCGATGCAATTGGCGACCGCATGCTCGATATGCAGCTTGCGCCCGATATCGGGGATGTAGTCCAGATCGCAATCGGGATCGGGCTCGTCGACGTTGATGGTCGGCGGCGCCACGCCATCGCGCATGGCCAGCAGCGTGGCGGCGATCCCGGCCGCTCCGCAGGCCCCTTGCGGGTGGCCGATGAGGCTCTTCAACGACGAACCGGGCAGCTTGTAGGCGTGGCCGTCGAAGGCCAGCTTCACGGCGCGGGTCTCGATGCGGTCGTTGAGTTCGGTGGAGGTGCCGTGGTAGTGGATGTACTGCACGTCGCCGGGCTGGATGCCGGCTTCCTCAAGCGCCAGGCCGATGGCGCGCGCCGGTTCCTCGCCGCATTCCTCCAACCGCACGCGGTGGTAGGCTTCGCAGGTGGATCCGTAGCCGGCGACCCTCGGGTTCCACAGATTCTCGCTCAGAGCCTAAGAATCACAATTCGAGCTGCAATTGCGGTGCGACCGGCGGGGGAGGACATGCGACTTCCTCAAATTCCGCCTCCGCCCGGGAGAAGCAGGTGGCTTCGTCGGGAGAGCGGAGAGTCGTTAGAAGCTGGCCGAATAGCACCACCCTCTGATCGTTCCGGGACAGTTCGAAGCCCGCTGCGTGGAGGCGGTCGATTTTGTGTCTGCCGATTTCCATGGCCGCTTCGGCAGAGGGTGCCTCGCCCTTACAGCCAGTCCGCTTTCGGCACACCACGACGATATCGAGCTGAATCGGCTCCTTCGCTTGGGATTTTGGCGCAGCGACCGACATCTCAGCCTTGACAGGCAGTGAATTCACAACGAGCAACCCGGCGCCGAGCACGGCCTCGGCGACCGCCTTCCAGCCTTCGTCGCGAGAGTGGTGATACGTGAAGACCAACAGGCCATCGTCTTTCAGAATGCGTCGGCACTCTTGCAAAACACCCTCCAATTTCGTCGCAAAGCTTGCCGCATCCGCGTCCTGGACTTCGCAATCGTTCCTAGTCGTCGTCGGCTGCGCCGGCGATGTCGGTGTCAGTAGCTGCCACGCATAGAAGAAATCCGCAAGTTCGGAATAATGCACGTTGTCGAAAAATGGCGGATCGGTGACAACGAGGTCGATGCTGGCATCGGGTAAGCCGGTCGCGCTTGAATCTCCGCAGGACAGATAGATCGCCCGATCGGAATACCGACCTCCCGTAGGCCAGGGCTCCTCGACCCTTCCCGTGAACGGCAGGGCGCAGAGCTGGCCATTATGGCCTCCGGAGCGGATCTCGGTGGGGGCGAGGCGGTAATCGATCGTCCGCAGCAGTCGGCTTCGGAAAAGATTCGAGAACGAGCCGGAGCTCTTCGGCGTTCCCCAGACGTTCGCTTCGATCGGGGTCCTTTCTGGCCTCAGGATGTGATGCGAGAACATATGTCGGACGGCCCCGGTCCCCTCCCCCTTGTACGATGCGAAAAGATTATTGAACTCAAGGACACCAGAGAACAGCGTGAGGAGGCTGTCGCGGGCGGGGCTGTCTTCGATCTCCAGTATCGCCCGGCGAAGCCAAGCCAGAGCCAAGAGCTGCCGATCGTTGAAGAAACTTCTCCACGTCGTGAAGTTATAGCTCATCGCCTGGCGCGTATTGTAGCCGTCCCTTAGCGCCGCCGTCGGGACGAGCAGTTCGCCCTGCGCGCCTTCCTCTTGAAGCCGGTTCACAGCGAGCTGGTACTTCTGCTGGTCTTCGGGTCGCGCAGGAAGATATTCCTTTTCGCCGGTCGCGGTGAGCACGAGTTTGGCGTATAGCCTGAATGCCGGCCGTGCGCCTAGAGCGGCGGCCGCATCGAGAATCTTGAACGTTTGCGCGCAATGCGGGCACGTTGTTTTCGCGCCCTGGGCATTAGCGCGGGTGGGGTCAAATTTGCAGCCGCAATTTCCGCACTGCGCGAGCGTGTGGCCATTCGCGCTGGGGAAAACGTGCCCGCAGCCTGGGCACAGGACTTGGACCTCTGGCTTCCGGTCCGGATAGGCGTTTCTTGCGATAACCCAAGAGGGGAAAAGATCGACCGACGCTCTACACGAAACGCATGGGACCTGCATCACCCAGAAGAAGTAGAGAACGTCGCACAATCTGCCCTTCGAATCTCTGGAGCGGTACAGACCTTTGATGTCCTGCCCCACGCCACGCTCCAACCCATCGAAGGCATCTAGCAAGGCATCTCGTTCCATCGGCCCGAGCGCCGTGCGCACGGACTGTACGGCAACTGGGTTGATATCCCGTCCGAGAGCGGTCAACCCGAGCTTGTGAGCTTCGCCTACAGTGGTGCCGGATCCCATGAACGGGTCGAAGACCGTCAGCCCCGGCTCGCTGTGAGTTTTATAGAACTCCCTCTCGAAATCGCTCCCATCAGGCAGAATCGCCCCGAGAAGGATTCCACGGAAAACTGAGCCAAGGCGGTTCGCCCACCATTTGTGAATGTGGTAAATCGGGCGATGGATCTCCTTTCGCCAGCTTTCGCGCTCCGCGAGCTTCGAAAGAAACTCAAACGGAAAGTTGTCCGTCTCTATGATGCGCATCCTACTGGTCCACCAATTCCTCGTCGCCAGCGTCCGAGACCACGGCCTCCGCCACGAGTTGGCGCATGGAAACCGTGCCAGCGGCCGAACCAGCCAGCCGCCACACCCGAAACAGGTGTTCCTGGCCGGCGCCGGGATTGGGCATGGTTTTCAGGACGATCTCGTTGGCCTTTAGGTCGAAGGAATACCCGATGATCAACTGGTCGGCTTCCCGGCGGCACAACTCCCCCACTTCGACGAAATCGTGCCCGCCGGGACCAATCTCGCGCGGCAGGATAAGCGTCTGTTGGTGCGCCACTCCTTCCACCAGTCGAAACGGCGTCGGAACAACGTACATCTTGCGATCACGAATGAGAATGTCGCCGTAGCTTCCGAAACCTCTCACACTTCTATTCTTGTGCGTGTACTCGTGGTCCGCGTTTAGGAAGTCGCCGTGGCATAGCACGAAGTCGAGCACGGGATACCGGTTGCCGTCAGGGCTCTTTGGATAGCGCCCGAAGACGTAGTAAATCGTTCGCCCGTTGTGGAAGCCGGTCGGCGCCTGGCTGTTGCTGTCGAAGTTCGCATCTCGGCCGGGGTACGCAAGACCTTTGAGCTCATAGCCCTCAGTCGTTGCAACCATGCGGAAATCAGG
>Ga0326728_10022734_pt1 | contig 11591 bp, 8 predicted proteins | sample MB3enrmetagenome_FD_207602 | JGI IMG/M metagenome (GOLD analysis project Ga0326728, IMG submission 207602) | Lab enriched peat soil microbial communities from McLean, Ithaca, NY, United States - MB31MN | ecosystem: Environmental > Terrestrial > Soil > Wetlands > Peat | place: USA: New York... | reverse complement strand
TAGACCTCCTCAGAGAGTTATGGACGAACCGATTTCATAATCCGCCGCTGAGACGTACTTTTACCTTTGGGTCTCGCCAAGGACGAGCCTTCTCCTAAGGCAGAGAACAACACAGTGGCGCGGTACACTTCACCCTGCCCGACTCAACATATGGTTTTAGGATTTAAATGACAGACTTCCACTCCCGTTTTAAAACGCGTCCCAATCGGCGAACCAGCACGAGTGAGCAAGGGTGGGATTGTGCCACATTCGCCGCGTCTGTCATCCGCCAGACACTAGCGTCCTGCTCCAAAAACTTGGATGCCAGGCTCCTCGCCAAAAGTTGCTCGGGACGCGTTCGCGTTCCATGTCTCTGAAGCAGGGGAGAACAAAGGGCTCAGTATGACGCGCCGGAAAGGTAATCCAGCAGCTTGCGAAACGCCGCCCCGCGGTGAGAGACGGCGAATTTTTCCTCCGGAAGGATTTCCGCAAAGGTCTTACCCATAGGGGGGTAGAGAAAATACGGGTCGTACCCAAAGCCACCCGTGCCCCGTGGTTCGTTGATGATCACGCCGTCGGCCCTTCCTTCCACGACCGTGATGACTTGACCCGCTTCCGCCAGAGCAATCACGCAGATGTAATGGGCGGCTCGATTGAACAGTCCGTGCGGTCCTTGCGAATGGGCCGCGTCAGCGCGGCGCCGACCTTCGGCTTGGTGAAGATCCGCCAGCAAGCGCTGATTGTTCTGTTCGTCGGTGGCCTGCGGGCCGGCATAACGTGCGGAATAGACGCCAGGCGCTCCGTCGAGCGCGTCTACACAGAGTCCCGAGTCGTCAGCAAAAATCAACCCCGGGCAGGCCCGGCTGTAATGAATGGCTTTCTTGCGGGCGTTTTCCTCAAAAGTCGCCCCATCCTCGACGCAGGCGGCGAGGTCCGCGAAACCGGGTAGCGACTCCAGGTATATATTCCGCGCAGTGGCCGCCGAACGGAACTCACGCAGCTTGCCGGGGTTGGAAGAAGCAAGAAAAAGTGACGAGTGAGAGAACTGGCGATTGCTGATTGTCGATTGCCGATTGGGGATTTCCATTTTTCGCGGCCGCTTATCGTTCATCGGAAGCTTGCAATCTTGCTCGTCACTCGTCACTTGGCGCTCGTCACTGTCTTTAGAATCGATTTCTGAACCTCGATTAAGTGATTGATGGCGGGGCGCGCCAGTTCAATCAGCTTGTTCAGGTCCTCCACGCTAAATGTGTGCCCTTCGGCGGTGGCTTGGGTTTCCACCAGCCTGCCTGATCCCGTCATCACCACGTTCATATCCACTTCGGCGCTGGAATCTTCCGCGTAGCTGAGGTCCAGCAGCATTTCGTCGCCGACGATACCCACGCTGATTGCGGCCAGATAATCCTTCAGGGGATTAACCTTTAACGAGCGCTGCGCTTGCAGCTTTTGGATGGCCAGGCCGAGCGCCACCAGTGAGCCCGTGACGGAAGCCGTGCGCGTCCCTCCGTCAGCGCGGATCACATCGCAGTCAATCCATACGGTGCGCTCGCCGAGGGCTTCCATATCGACCACCGCGCGAAGCGAGCGCCCGATCAGCCGTTGGATTTCCATGGTGCGTCCCGACTGCCGGCCGCGGGTGGACTCGCGCGGCGTGCGCGTGCTGGTGGCGCGTGGAATCATGGCGTATTCACTGGTAATCCAGCCCCGCCCGCTGCCTTTTTGGAAAGGCGGGACGCCATCGTCCACCGAGGCGGTGCAGATCACCTGCGTTTCGCCCAGGCGAATCAGCGCCGAACCTTCCGCGCTGGAAATAAAGTTGGGGATGATTTCAACCGGGCGCAACTCGGTTGCAGTGCGATGATCGGGACGGATCAGCTTGCCGCCGGAGTAAAGCAGGCCGTTCAAAGGCCGGGGTATCGCCATAAAACCTCACGGATTGGATTTGATACGCGTGGGATCCGGGGTAAAGGCAGCGGTCAGATCCACATGCCCGTCCAGGGTCTCCACTTCCTGTCCCTGGATGAGAAACTGAACGCGCTTCACCGAGGGGATATTGACTGTTATGGAGTTCACAATAGCATAAACGGCCAGAGTTTCGCTTTGAATGCCAGGCTCGATGTCGCTGCGGATGTCGTTCGATAAATCGACGAAAGCTGCCCCATCGGCTGTCAGGAATACCGCGCGCACGGTGGTCGACGCCCCCAGGGCGTGGCCCAGTCCCTGGTGCGAACCCTCCGCCAGAGCCAGCACGACCTGGCGAATGCGATCCGCGTCGGATTGCGCCCAGGTAATGGAACGGCTCTCCGGCATCAGTTTCCCGTCGTTCAGGGAGGGAAAGTAAAGCGTCGCCAACTGTGTTGTGCCATTGTTCGGCTGCAAAGCGAATTGGTCCAACTTGGCGCGGGCGGCCTCCTCCGTGCGTTGGGCAGGCTCAAGGAACGCGCGGACGCGCCCGGCGAGCGCGCGCAGGTAGAATCCTCCCGCTGCTAAGGCCACCAGCAGGAGGAAGAGAAGGATTTTTGCGCGGGTGGTCAAGGGCTAATTGCCCCCCTTCTCGAAGGCGGCAAGAGCTTGGACCACCGCTCCGGCCACCTGCTGCTGGAAGTTGGGGTCGGTCAGCGGAGTCGCGTCGGCATCGGAGGCCAGACGGCCCATTTCGATGGCTACGGCAGGGGCGTTTACATTTCGCAAGATGCGCACGGGCGCGGTTGCGGGCATGTCCACTTGCGCGCCATTGACCAGCGCGAATTGCTGCTGCAGGGCAAGCGCGAGTTGAAGGCTTTGCCCCAGCCGCGTCTCCTGCACTTGTCCCCAGGGCACAAAGGTGGGCGGCGCCGCGTCTTCCGCCGCGGGTATTGCCCCGGCGGCAGCGAGGGGTACCGTCGCGGGGGCTAAGGGGGCGGGAGGTTGAAAGGTAAAGAAGGTGATGCGAGGGGATGCCGATCCCAGGTCGCCGGCGTGGAAGCTCAGGAAATAAATCGCATTCGAAAGGTTGGCTGCCAGGGCGCGCTGCTCAACACTAACATTCACATCTCCGGTACGAGTCAGCACCACGCGGTACTTTCCGGTCGCCAGCAAGGCCGAGCGCACCCGGGCTACATACTGCGCTGCCAGGTCCTTCTCAAAAACACCGTCGTGGCTGCGGCCGCCATTGTCCTCGCCGCCATGTCCGGCATCAAGAGCCACAACGGGAAGAGGCGGGGCAGGGGGCGCGGCGGGCGACTCTTCCGTAACCTCGGGAGCAGGCCCTGCCGGTGTGGACTGGGCGGAAGGAGGCTTTGGTTGCGATGCCGGCTGAGGTTGTGACACCTGGGCGGATGGGGACGGAGGTTTCAGAACATCGGCCAGCAGAACCTTTCCGCCTTCAGCCAGCACGGGGAAAAAATTAAGCCCGCTCGATGTTGGCGAAAGAATGAGTTTCGGTACACCATCCTGATCGTCAAACCGCAAGTCGCTGACGTAAGCATTCTGGAAATGAAAGGACGGCTCCATCGGTTCCATGGGGCGATCACCCAAGAACAGCACCCACTTGCCGTTGATGGAAGCCGTCCGTACGGAGACCTTGTCCGTGAATTGCACGGCCAGCCGCACGCCATTCGCGATCGGGTCAAGGCGCACGGAAAAGGAAGCCGGTCTAACGTCGCCAATAAAAATGCGGTTTGTCCCTTGCTGGTATTCAACGGATTGGTGAGCCAGGCGAGGCAGAACAGTGGTCAGAAATTCCACTGGCACCATCCACTGGCCGTCTGAAAGGTGTACGGGTTGGTGCAGGTCATAGCTGGCTTTTGCAACCAGGACCTTCGTATCCTTCTGCCTCAGCTCGATTTGTGTGGGGCCGAACCAGACCTTGATGGAGTTCTTTTTTTCCTGAATTCCTCCGACCTTGCCCACCATGTTCAGAATCTGCAACAGCGGAAGGTACTTAACACTTCCCACACTTTCGAGGGGAAGGGCGTGGTGGCCGGAGGGGAAGTAAAAGATAAAACTGTCGCTGCCTCCCAGGTCGGGGGAAGGCCAGAAAAAGGCGGCAAGGCCAAGTACCAGAATTGCCGGAATGAACAACCGGGGTCGGGAAAATCGCCGGGGCAGGGAAGCAGGCACTTCTTCATCACCTTCGCGCCCGGAAGGGGCGCACCACGAACGAACATTCTACTCAAGCGGTAATTTTATCGGAATCGGCCGTACGCGGCAATGAAGTTTGCTGCGCTCGCTTTTCGGCTCCGCATAGCGCCGCCGAGCCGGATGAGAATTTCAAAAGGCAGGACTTGGAAGTGAGGGAGCTTCACATAACGCTCTACATAATGTTTGCAGCGTCCCGATGGTTATGTTAGTCTGAAACTTCTGTAGTTTAACAGGGCTCTTTAAAATTTAAGTGAATTGAAAATGGTTGGAAGAAAACCTTTGAAATTCCTTCCCTTTGTCGCAGTCCTTTGCGTCCTGGGGCTAGAGGTATTTCCGCATCCTGCCCGGACCCAGAACGCTCCCCCACCCAATGTCCCCAAGGTTGATTATCAGAAGGATATTCAACCGATTCTTGAAAAGAGTTGCTACGGTTGCCACGGCGCCGCGGCGCAGATGAGTGGTTTGCGCCTGGACAGCCGTCAGGGGTTCCTGGCGGGCGGCACCAATGGAAAGATCGTGGTGCCGGGCAAGGCCGTTGATAGCACGCTCTACAAGCGCGTGGCGGGAACGGGCGGTATCTCGCGGATGCCTTTTGGGGGCCAACCCCTGGCGCCGGAGCAGATCGAATTGATTCGCGCCTGGATTGATCAGGGCGCGGAGATCCCGGAATCGGCGGCGGCAGCCTATGCTGCTCCGGAAGCGGCCAAGAAACACTGGGGTTTCGTCGCCCCGGTGCGGCCTGCTGTGCCCGTAGTTGACCACAAGGCCTGGGTGCGGAATCCCATTGACTCGTTCATCCTGGCGCGGCTGGAAAAGGAAGGCCTTTCGCCCTCTCCCCCGGCGGACCGCGTAACGCTGCTCCGCCGGCTGAGTCTCGACCTGATCGGGTTGCCTCCCACGGCGGCGGAGGTGGACGCATTCGTTGCCGATAAGAGCCCCAATGCCTACGAGAAGCAAGTCGATCGCTTCTTGAACTCACCTCATTACGGGGAGCGCTGGGGCCGCATCTGGCTTGACGCCGCGCGCTACGCTGACTCCGACGGCTATGAGAAGGACAAGCAGCGGCGCGTGTGGTTTTATCGCGACTGGGTGATCAACGCTCTCAACCACGACCTGCCTTACAACCAGTTCATCATCGACCAAATTGCCGGCGATCTGCTGCCGCACGCCACGCAGGACCAGATTGTGGCCACGGGCTTCCTCCGCAATTCCATGATCAATGAAGAGGGCGGAATCGATCCGGAGCAGTTCCGCATGGAAGCCATGTACGATCGCATGGACGCCATCGGCAAGGGCATCCTGGGCATCACCATCCAATGTGCGCAGTGCCACAATCATAAGTTCGATCCGCTGAAGCAGGAAGAGTATTACCGCATGTTCGCGTTTATCAATAACGCCAACGACTCCAACATCGCGGTGTACTCGCCACAAGAGCAGATGAAGCGGGAAGAGATTTTCCGTAAGACCCGTGAAATCGAGGGCCTGCTCCAGCACCAGCATCCCAACTGGCAAACGGATATGGCCACCTGGGAAGCGGAAGCGAAGCAAGGGCAGACGGAGTGGACGGTGATCCAGCCGACAGTGGACGACATGTCCACCGGTGGGCAGAAGTACCTTTTGCAGAAGGATGGCTCCTTCATGTGCGAAGGCTACGCACCCACCCAGAGCCGCGTGAGGATGACGGTAAAGACCACCCTCTCAAACATCACGGCGTTTCGCCTGGAGGTGCTTACTGACCAGAGGCTCCCTTTAGGCGGGCCAGGCCGATCGCTCAAAGGCATTGGCGCCTTGACCGAATTTGCGGTCGAGGCTGCGCCTGCCGACGATCCTGGCAAAGTCACCAAGTTGAAGTTTGTTAAGGCCACGGCCGATTATGAGCAGCCGGTCATGCCGCTGGAACCCATCTTCGATGACCAGACCGGCAGGCGCCGGGTAACCGGTCCCGTGGAATTTGCGATTGATGGCAAGGATGAAACCGCGTGGGGGATTGACGCCGGTCCGGGCCTGCGCAATCAGTCCCGGAAAGCAGTTTTTACATTAGCGGCGCCTGTTTCGTTTCCCCAAGGCACAATCCTGACGATTTATTTGGCGCAAAATCATGGCGGATGGAACAGCGGCGACAACCAGAGCAATAACATTGGCAAGTTCCGTTTATCCATTACCAACGCCTCGGGCGCCACGGCTGATCCGGTGCCGAAGGACGTGCGCGACATCTTCTCCATTCCTCCCGGCCAGCGTACTCCCCTGCAGGTGCAGACGGTCTTTGGCTATTGGCGCACTACGGTTCCGGCGTGGAAAGCCGAAAACGATAAGATTGCAGAACTCTGGCGAGGGTATCCCGAAGGGTCCGCGCAACTGGTGCTCGCAACCCGCGCTGAGCCTCGGGAAACGCACATCCTGACGCGCGGCGATTTCCTGAAGCCGACCAAGCTGGTCGATCCCGGCGTCCCGGCGTTTCTGCATCCGCTTCCGAAAGACGATTCCTGGCAGAACGGCCAACCCACGCGTCTGACCTTTGCGCGTTGGCTGGCAGCGCGGAATTCTCCTACGACGGCGCGATCCATCGTGAATCGCGTGTGGCAGGCGTACTTTGGAATTGGCATCGTAGCGACCAGCGAGAATTTCGGCACTCAGGGCGACCTGCCTTCCCATCCGGAGCTGCTCGATTGGCTCGCGGTCCAATTCATGGATCAAGGTTGGAGTTTGAAGAAGCTCCATCGGCTGATTGTGACCTCGGCAACCTACCGGCAGTCCTCACGAGTGACGCCGGACCTTCTGGAGAAGGACCCTTACAATCGCCTGCTGGCCCGCGGTCCGCGCTTCCGGGTGGATGCGGAGGTCGTGCGCGATATCGCTTTGAGCGCCAGTGGGCTGCTGAATCCCGAAGTAGGTGGCCCGAGCGTGTTTCCTCCCGCGCCGGATTTTCTCTTCACACCCCCGGTGAGTTACAGCCCCAAGCCTTGGCAGGCATCCACCGGAGCCGAGGTTTACCGCCGGGCACTTTATACCTTCCGTTATCGCTCCGTTCCCTATCCCATGTTGGAAACGTTTGACGCTCCCAACGGAGACATGTCGTGCGTGCGGCGCGTACGCTCCAATACCCCGCTGCAGGCGCTGACGACACTGAACGAACCCATCTTCCTGGAAGCGGCGCGAGCCTTGGCGGCGCACGCCTTGGTGGACGGTGGCAGGACGGACGACCAGCGGCTGGTTTACGCCTTCAGGCGGTGTGTCGCGCGGGACCCGAACAAAATAGAGAAAGACAACCTGTTGGGCTTTCTGCAAAAGGAAACCCATCGTTATCAGGATGGGGAATTGAATCCGTGGGACCTGCTGGGCGGAAACGATGCACTCGAGCCGCTGCTGCCTAGGAATATGACGGCCGCGCAAGTGGCGGGATGGACTGCGGTGTCCAGGGTTCTATTGAACCTGGACGAGACGATTACCAAGGAGTAGTTATGAGTTGTTCGGACTATCTTTATCGCGGTCTCAGCCCCAAGGAAGTTTCGCGGCGTTGGTTCCTCCGGCAATGCACCATGGGACTGGGGTCCATCGCGTTTGCCCAACTGCTTGCCGAACGAGGGTATGCGGAGACGGCGCGCATCGATCCCCTCGCGCCCAAGCAACCGCAATTTGCGCCCAAGGCCAAGCGCGTCATTTTTCTCTTCATGGCCGGCGCCCCCAGCCATTTGGAACTGTTCGACTACAAACCGCAACTCGCGAAGTTTGATGGCACCTTGCCCCCGCCTGATCTCCTAAAGGGTTATCGTACCGCTTTCATCAATCCCAACTCGCGGCTGATGGGACCAAAGTTCAAGTTTGCCAAATATGGAAAATCCGGCATCGAGCTTTCCGAACTGCTGCCCCACCTTGCTAAACAGGTCGATGACATCACGGTGGTAAAGTCGATGGTGACGGATGCCTTCAATCACGCTCCCGGCCAGCTCTTGATGAATACCGGGACCATGCAGTTTGGACGTCCCAGCATGGGCTCGTGGGTGCTTTACGGATTGGGCTCGGAAGCCAAGGATTTGCCCGCCTTCGTGGTGTTCAGCTCCGGCAAAAAGGGGCCGAGCGGAGGGAATTCCTGTTGGGGAAGCGGATTCCTGCCCACCGTCTACCAGGGCGTCGAGTTCCGCAGCAGTGGCGATCCGGTCCTATACCTTTCGAATCCCAAAGGTGTGGACGCGGCGGAGCAACGCGACACCCTGGATGCGATAAACAAACTTAATAAAATGCGAGAGGATATTACCGGAGATCCCGAAATCGCCACGCGTATCAATTCGTTCGAGATGGCGTTTCGCATGCAGACGAGCGCTCCGGAGCTGATGGACCTTTCCAAGGAGTCACAGGCGACCCTCGATCTCTACGGCGCGGTGCCGGGGAAACCTTCTTTTGCCAACAATTGCCTGCTGGCCCGCCGCCTGGTGGAGCGGGGGGTCCGCTTCGTTCAACTCTACCATGAGGCGTGGGATCAACATGAACACCTGGTGGAAGACATTGCGGAGAATTGCCGCGATACGGACCAGGCGTGTGCGGGACTACTTCAGGATTTAAAGCAGCGCGGAATGTTGGACGACACGCTGGTGATTTGGGGCGGGGAATTCGGCCGCACCCCCATGGTGCAGGCTGCCACCGGCGGAGCCGCCAATGGCCGCGACCATCATCCCAACGCCTTCACCATGTGGCTGGCGGGTGGGGGAGTCAAGCGCGGGCTTTCCTTGGGGGAAAGCGATGATTTGGGGTTCAATGTCACCCAGGATCAAGTCCACGTCCACGATCTGCATGCCACAATTCTGAAGGTCTTGGGGTTTGACCACACCAAGATCACGTTTAAATTCCAGGGACGCAACTTCCGGCTTACCGATGTTCACGGTAACGTGGTTGAGAAGATGCTCGCGTAAAGTGCGGTTTAACGGTGGGCAACACCTTCCAGGGCAGCCCGGTTCTGAATCACCAGATGCCGTCCTCTCGCCGCCACCATTTCCTCTTTGCGGAAATAACTTAGGGTGCGGCTGATGGTTTCCGGCGAAAGTTCCAACACCTCGCTGATCTCTTGCCGGGAAAGAGGCAGCGTCAAGTTTACGTTCCCATTGTCGGCAGCGGCAGGGTCGCTGGAGACCAGCGAGAGCAAAAACGTCGCCACCTTCATGCGGGCGTCCTTAAAGCTCATGTCGGTCACTTGCGTTCGGATGCGTTTTAGCTCCTGCACCAGGAAGCGCACCATGCCGATCGCAATCTCGGGATTGATCCGCATGTAGGTGGAGAATTCTTCGCGAGGGGCGGCGCAGATCTCACAGTCGCGGAGAGCAACCGCGGTAAGGGGATAGGCGGCATCCGTCAGTGATTCGAGACCGAACAACTCGCCGGGGAAGAGCACGCCCGTAATGCGCTCTTTGCCATTTTCCAGGGATTTTACAATCTTCACGAGGCCGGAGTGTAGGGCGAAGAGGTGTTGCGCGATGCCCCCTTCAAAGAACAGGATTTGGTTCCGGTGATAGCGCGCAGGCCTGAAAACGCAGCCTACAGCCTGAATCTGATCGGGCGACATGCTATGAAACAGCGAGGTTTTTAGAACGGGACAATTGGTACATCCAGGTCCCATGTCATTCTCCTTTTGGGGTTTTGTTTCGTCGGCGCTCCCTCAAGATGAGAGCACAAACCACCCCTCTGCGTGGCGGATATTCCCGCCGCCTGTTCCACCACCCACCGGGCGCACTTGCACACCTACTGGAGCGTGTCAGGCGGCCTGGGCTAATCCCATCTCTGAAAACTGACCCACGAATGGCCGGGTCAGTCTTGCAAAGTCTGAATAGCGCATGCGGATGCAGTCTTCGTGAGTTCCAGCGCAGAAGACGATTCTTTCACTACTTGCCACCGCTCGGTCTACCCACACGTCAATCCCGTATAAATTGCCGAACGGCGGAATCGCTCCAAGGTCGCAGTCTGGAAATAGGTCCACCAATTCACTTTCCACGAGCATTTCCAGTTGATTTACCTTCAGGGCTGACTTCAGTTCCTGAAGGTTCAGACGGTGTGAAGCTGGCGTGACCACGATAACGATCTTGTGGTCCCCTTCGGCCACCACCGCCTTCACGCACTTCTTTCCCGAGACATGGAGAGAATGCGCAACCTCTTGCGCAGTAAAGGCTTGAGTATGGTGAATCGCCTCGTAGGAAACACTTTGGGAGTCCAAGAAGTCGCGGATCCGTTGGGGTATGGCCATATTTCCCCTCCTCTAAAAACGAATGACGACTGTTCCCAGCAAAACAGCAAGGCAATCGCCCTGCCAGAATCACCCCTGCCCCCCGGATTTTCGAACGCGCGCCGCGGACGGTAGGAAGTGACGCCCAGGCCTTTGTTTTGTGATGTTTATCAGATTTAATATGTGCTTAACGAAACCGTGAACCCATGACAATGATCTTTCCGATAAGGTGATGCGAAATTCAGCGCATGACAGGGGAGGATTTTTTCTCTGTTGTATGTCATAGGACGTGGAAACCGCATCTCTGAAAACTCAATCAGCTACGGAAATCTTATGGCTTGGCATGTCGGGCTAGTTGTCACTATTTCCCTAACGGGATCGTCAAATCAAGCCTTTCCTTGAACTATCGGCCCGCGCATGATAAATACACTTCTCCCCTCCGACTCGTCTTGCCGAGCGGCGGTGTAACTTTTTCGAGGTGAAACCGATCGTCATGATATCTCGCCTATCGACTTTTGCTTTCGTTCTCGCGGTGCTGTTTGTGGTTCTTCCGGGCACCATCTCAAACTCGCAGACCGTCAATGCTGATCTATTGACTCAAAGCTGGAAGGCGGATTGGATCCGGCATCCTGACGGCCCCGCCCGTGAATTTGGGGTGTTCCATTTTCGCAAGACCTTCACGCTCGATGTGGCGCCGAAGAGTTTTGTGATTCACGTGAGCGGCGACAATCGCTACGAGCTTTTTGTGAATGGCCAGCGCGTGGCCACCGGGCCGGCGCGCGGAGATCTGAAGCATTGGCGCTACGCCACGCTCGATATCGCGCCGCAGCTTCAAGCGGGAAAGAACGTGCTGGCGGCGATCGTGTGGAACTATGCTGAAGTCGCCCCCATGGCGCAGATGACGAATGAGAGCGGACTCGTGGTTCAGGGCGACGGCGCGGAGGAAGGGGCGGTGAACACCGACGCATCCTGGAAGGCCTTCAAGGACGAAGGTGTGCGGGCCGTCGATCGCGGCAAGACCGATGTGGGCGGCTATTTTGTGGTGGGGCCAGGCGAACGTGTGGACGCTTCCCGCTACCCCTGGGGTTGGGAGAAGCCCGACTACGATGATTCGGCCTGGGTTCCCGCGCGCGTCATCACCCCAGCGGCGCCGCGTGGAGCGCTGGACTCCCCTTCGCGCTGGTACCTCGTTTCCCCCACCATCCCGCCGATGGAGGAGACCCCGGAGCGTTTGGCGCGCCTGGTGCGTTCCGAAGGTGTGGACGCAGCCAGTGATTTCCTGGCG
>Ga0326728_10022733_pt1 | contig 11591 bp, 11 predicted proteins | sample MB3enrmetagenome_FD_207602 | JGI IMG/M metagenome (GOLD analysis project Ga0326728, IMG submission 207602) | Lab enriched peat soil microbial communities from McLean, Ithaca, NY, United States - MB31MN | ecosystem: Environmental > Terrestrial > Soil > Wetlands > Peat | place: USA: New York... | reverse complement strand
AAGGCATGGCCTTCGTCACGGCCGTCATCGACGATCCCTTCTATGAAGGGGCCCTGGAATACATGAGAAGGGAGCTTAGCTCGAAGAGGCATCTGGAGCTTTTCAGGAGGCTCTACCGCTCCGGAGAGGGCGCGCTGGCTCGCGAGCACTACCTGAAGGCCCTGTCGATGAGGCCCGCAGCCGCGCTCGACCTCACGTACCTATCCAAAGCTGTGAAGTCGTTCTTCCTCCGCAAGTAGGCAATGCGCCTATTGGCTGCTTGCTCGAACCACCTCGTAGTAGACCGCCAGCGTCTCCTCCACATTGCGCGAAGGCTTGTACGCCTCCATCCATGAGCGTGTGACGGTCCTGGCGCGGTCCCGCCTCTTTTCATCAACGTAGAAGGCGACAGCGGACGCAAGCTCACGCGGGTCTGCCGGGTTGCCGATCACCCGGCCCCCTTCTTCCGAGACGATGGCGTCAGAGGCGCCGTTGAACCGTGACGTCACCACGGGCAGGCCGCTCGCCAGAGCCTCGAGAACAGTGAGGGAGCACGAGTCGTAGAACGTGGGGTGGACATAGATGTCGCTCGCCGCATAGTAGTGCTCCATGCCGGTGACACTGCCGAGGAAGGAGACACTGGCGGACACGCCGAGGAGGCGTGAGAGCCTCCGGTATGGCCTCTCGTGGCCCCGCCCGACAACGAGGAGATGGAATTCCTGCCCGGGAAAATCCCCTTTCAGGAACGGCAGTGCCCTGATGAGCGTATCGAGCCCTTTCAGCCTGTAATTGTTGCCCGCAAAGAGCAAGACCAGGGCGTCGTCCGCGACGGCCAGCTCCCTTCGCTTCTTGTCCCTGTAAATGGCTCGGTTGTGGGGATGGAAACGGCCTATGTCGACGCAATTGAAGACCACCGCGATCCGCTCCTCGGGAAAACCGTAGTAGCGCACGATATCGCTTTTTATCATCGACGAGATTGCAATGACCTTCTTGAGGCTGCGCTTTCGGTAGAGCGCCGCCTGCAGTCCGACCTCCAGGTAATGGCGGATCGACAGGTACCGCTTCATCAGCTTGTAGACAAGATAGAGAGGACTTCTGATGGACGCGAACTCCCGGGCGAGGTAGGCCCGCTCGACCCCTCCGTGCGGATTGAGGACGTTGACCGCGGGACTCTCGGCCGCCCCGTGGACTATGTCGAAATGCTCCTTACGCAGCATGCGCGTCGAGTTGCGCCGAAAAGAGAGGATGCGCAGGGACCTGGGGTGATTCCACACGGGAATGAGATGGACCTGGTAAGGAAGAGCGCGCCCGTCCTCCACCTTTGTGGCGAAGACATGGACCTCGTGCCCCCTTCTCGCCAACTCCCGGGCGAGAAAAGAGAAATACCTTTCGCCGCCCCGGGAAGGAAGAAACTTGTCGAGAAGGATGGCGATCTTCAGCGGCCGGCTGTTCTTTTCTCCTTTCATGCTCCTCTAAGGCTGTTTATGCAAGTATGACAAATCGCCCGGACTTTTGCAACATAGCTAAAGGGACCGGATGGGCGATGTTGCCCTGCATGGCGCTTACCGCGGCCTTATGTACCGCAGTTCGCTTCGATTAGTAATTGTTGGGAGAATGGAGGAGGATCGTATGTTCTTCCGTGCCGAGACGGCAAAGAAGCCGGCCCGATGCGAGGATCGACGAGGCGGCGAATCCCTGCCTATCTTCTTTTGCCCATGGCCAGAAGCCTTTCGTAGAACTCTATGAGCCTTCGGGCCTGGGTCTTGTAGTCCCACTTCTCCACGGCCTTTCTTCGGGCTGCCTCACCGAGGCGGGTGCGCAGGGCCCCGTCCGTGAGGAGCTTCTCCATCCGTTCCGCGAGGGCAGGTTCGTCCGGCGCCACGAAACCGTCAACCCCGTCCTCTACCAACTCGGGAAGCATGCCGCGGTCGGAGACGAGGGCCGGCTTGCCCATGGCCATGACCTCCCTGAGCGCCCTTGCGGTGCCGTCAGATCCGGCCCGCATCATCACGAAGACGTCGAAGGTAGAGATCATCGAAAAATAGTCATCAACCCGGTATCCGGCGAGGACGACATCTTTCTCTATTCCCAAGGCCGCAAGGGGCTTCTTGATGCTCTCTTCTATCTGGGAGCTCCGGCCGACGATCACGAGCTTCACCCCGTCCACGCGCTCCCGCAGTCTCTTGAAGCCCTTGAGAATGACGTCATAGCCCCTGTCAGGCTTGAGGCGGCCTATGACGCCTATGACGCGGTCCGTCCCCGTAAGGCCGAGGCCATTCCTCAGATCCTTTGTCGGACCCGTATGAGGCACCACCCCGGGGGGCAGCACCATCGTCCGGTCTGCGGGAAAGGAAAAGCGGGCCGTATCGAGGTCCCTTATCCTCGTCGAATACGTGACGAGGCCGTCGGTGCGGCCGAGGAGCCGCTTCATGAAGAAGCCGAGGATAAGCCCGTCGCGCTTGTGATCAGTCCTCACGAGGAGCGGCCTCTCCCGATGACCGAACACGGAGGCCGCGGCCAGCGCGTGATCGTGGGTAAGGTGGCAGTGGAGAATGTCGATCCGCATTTGTTGGCAGTAGGCCCTGATGTTACGGATGTCGAACAACCAGTCTCGGATCGAAAAGTAGCGGTTGAGCCTCAAGGCGTCGGACGCGGGCACCCCCCGACTGGCAGCCTCCTTCTCTATGGTCCTCTCCTTGAAGTCGGCAGGAGCTTTGCGGAAGGCGAGCTTCACCTCGATCCCCTCGGCCGCAAGATGGGAGCAGAGGGAAACGACCGGCTCCGCGGGGCCTGTCCACTTCCAGTCGCTAAGGAGATGGAGGCTTCTCATCGCGTGTAGAAAGCTTTCACAGCGCCGCTCACGGCGACGACCTCCTCGTCTCTCATGGTGGGATACATTGGCAGGGAAAGTATCTCGCTCGCGGCTCTCTCGGCCTCGGGAAAGGCGCCCTTCTTGTAGCCGAGGCGCTGGTAGACCTCCTGGAGGTGGATGGGCGTGGGGTAGTGGACGAGGGTCCCGATGCTGCGCGACTTCAGATAGGAACTCAGGCCCTCCCTGTCCTTGGTGCGCACCACGAAGAGATGGTATATGTGGCGGGCCCAGGGCTTCTCTACCGGGAGCTTCACGGGGGTCTCATTGTCGAGGTCCCATCGGTAGATATCGGCCAGATGACGCCGCCTCTCGTTGTCTGCGTCGAGGCGAGCAAGCTTGTAGGAGAGGATTGCCGCCTGCAGCTCGTCGAGGCGCGAGTTGAACCCTTCCACGGCATGGACGTGCTTCTCCGTCTGGCCATAGATGCGGAGCCTGCACACCTCGTCGTGGACGGCCCGCTCGGCAGTCACAACGGCGCCTCCGTCCCCATAGGCGCCGAGGTTCTTGGTCGGGTAGAAGCTGAAGGCCGCGGCAGATCCGAAGGTGCCCACCTTCCGGCCCTTGTACAGGGCCCCGTGGGACTGGCACGCGTCCTCAAAGACCTTGACGCCAAAGCGGCTGCATATCTCGAGAATCTCGTCCATTTGACAGGGGTGACCGTAAAGGTGCACGGGGATGCAGGCTTTTATGCCCTTTTCCTTCTTGAGCACCTCCGCCAGGGCACTAGGGTCCATGTTGTAGGTCTCGGGGTCTATGTCGCACAGGACCGGGATGATGCCGTGGATGGAGAGGGCCATGGCAGTGGAGATGTAGGTGTTGGGCGTGGTCACCACCTTGTCGCCCGCCTTCAGGCCCAGGGCGAGACCGCCAAGGCGGATGGCATCGGTCCCCGATCCCACCCCCGCGGCGAAATGGACGCCGATGTACTGGGCAAAGGCATCCTCGAAAGCCTTGACCTCCTTGCCCATCACGAATTCACCGCCCAGACAGACCTTGTCGATGATCGTCAGAAGGGCCTCTCTGTTCTCCCTGTACTCGCGCTCCAGATCGAAGATCTTCACCATCACGTCCAGTACTCCTTCCTGTGTGATCTATAGAATTCCGCAGTCTTCCGGATGCCCGCTTCGAGAGGCGTACGGGGCTCCCAGCCAGTGACCCGCCTGATTTTGGAGATGTCCGCGTAGTAGTCGCCAGGCTCCACCTCTTTCCTCTCCTGGGTAAACTCCGTAAAATCGACCTTGCCCGTCCCCACGATCCCAATGATCGTCCTCGCAAGGTCGTAGAAGGAGACGGGCACTCCTGAGCCGACGTTGAAGACCTCGCCGTAGGCCGCATCGGTCTGGGCCGCTCTCAGCAGGCATTCTACGAGGTCGTCCACGTAGAGGAAATCGCGCAGTATGCGGCCGTCGCCAAAGACGGGGACTACGTCGTCGTCGAGGGCCTTCCTTATGAACCAGTTGAATACGCCGTACTCGTCATGGGCCATCTGGTGGCGCGGTCCATACGTGTTCGTGATGCGCAGGCAGGTCCCCCTGACGCCGAAGATGTCGTCATAGACGAGCACCATCTTCTCCGCGGTGAGATTGGTCACCGCATAGATGCCCTTGGGATTCGTGGGGTGATCCTCGTCCACGGGGAGCTTCACACTGGAGCCGTACTCCCCCCTCGTACCGGCGAAGATGAGCCGCGCTGCCCTGTTGTGCCATTTCAGGGCCTCGAGGAGCACGAGCGTTCCCTTACAGTTTATGTCAAGGTCCTGGAGGGGATTCCTCATGCTGTCCACATGGTTTACCTGACCCGCCAGGTGAAAGATATACTCCTTTCCCTTCACCAGGTGGTTCATGGACAACTCGTTTCTCACATCGGAGAAGTTGACCTTGACCCGGTCCTCTATCTCTCTTATGTTAGAGAGATTGCCCCCCTGGCGGGGCAGCATGTTATCCACGATAGTGACGTGGCTGCCCAAGCGCACGAGTTCCATGGCGAGGTTGCTGCCTATGAAGCCGAGTCCGCCTGTTATGAGGACTTCCTTATTCCTGAACCCTTCCATTCTTCCTCTCCAGCTCCCATAGCTTCGCATGCTTCATGAACACGTAGTACATGGTGGAGGCCACGATAATAAGGCCCGGCACGCCGTCGCGGAATCCCCCCTTCACGACGTAGTCCCTGAAGAAACGAAAGGCGGGCCGGCCGATCAGATTGAAAAGATGGAATCTACGTCCGGAAGCCTTGAGGTCCTCGGCAAAGGCTCCCGAGTAGCGGTCCACCGTCCGGATCTGGTGGGAGATATCAGTATACGGAGTATGCATGTAGGGCCATTTCAGGGCGCCTATTCTCCCGTCGACGCGCACCTTCGCGTGGATGCCGCCCTTCCATGAGCCCTTCTCCTTGCGGTAGAGCCTGATCTCGTGGTCAGGATACCACCCCCCGTGGCCTATGATCCTCCCGAGATAGAAGTTCTTCCGCTCAGCAATGAAGCCGTCGTAGTCGGTGCCATTGGCGAGAAGACCCTCGATCTCCCCCTTGATCTCAGGGGTAAGCCACTCGTCCGCATCGATGAAGAGCACCCAGGGATACTCGCATCGGTCCTGGGCGTACTGATATTTCTCCCTTTGGCTCGTTGTGGCGAGCTGATAAAGCCTCTCAGTGTACTTTTTTGCGATCTCCGTGGTCCCGTCAGTACTCTCCGAATCGACAACGACGACCTCGTGCGCCCAGCCAGCCGCACTCTTGAGTGCCTTCTCGATGGTCTGTCCGTTGTTGAACGTGATCATGTAAACGGAAAGGGGGATGGTCATCGAGGTTCCATCTGGCGCACCAGCTTTATGATATCCCTGGTGGAATGGCTCTTCTCATCGCCCACGATGGCGACCTCGCCCCCGTATGCCCGGACGATCTCCCGCTCCGGCACGGTCTCGACCGTATAATCGGTGCCTTTCGCGTGGACATGGGGCTTGAGCTCCCTGAGGAGCCTCTCCACCGTCGGCTCCTTGAAAGCGATGATGTAGTCGACGCTTTCGAGGGCCGCAAGGATCTCGATCCGCTCCTCGAGGGGCGTGATGACGCTCTGCCTCTTGCCCAGGCTTACGAGGGATTCGTCATCGTTGACCGCGACCACGAGTATGTCCCCGAGGGCCTTCGCCGCTTTCAGGTACCGTATGTGGCCCACGTGAAGGAGGTCGAAGCAGCCGTTGCCGAAGATGATCTTCTTCCCCTTCGAGCGCTCCCCTTCGATAATCCCTTTCAGGGCCTCGATGCTACGAATCCAGTGTCCCATCTTCCTCAATGACCTGTCTCAGCTCGTCCAGGGTGGCCACCGCGGTGCCCCTCTTCATCACCACGATCCCCGCCGCGCAGTTGGCTATCCTCGATGCGGTGTAGAAGTCGGCACCCGAGGCCAGGGCAAGGGTAACGCATGCAGCCACCGTGTCCCCGGCACCGGTCACGTCGGCGATCTCGTCGGTCCCGGAGATCGGTATGTGGTGCATCGATCCGTCCCGCAAAAAGAGGCTCATCCCTTTGTTCCCCCTCGTGATGAGGAGGGCCGATACGTCCATGGCCGCCATGATGGCTGGCCCCACTTCTTCCACGTCTCTTGTGTCATCAAGACCGGCGAGGGCGTAGGCCTCAGACTCGTTCGGCGTGATGAGCGTTATCCCCGCAAGCTCCCTCAGGTTGTACCTCGAATCGCCCACGACGATCTTTTCGCGGGCGCACGCACGAGCGAGGTCCATGATCTCCCGGTCCATAAGCCCGTACTCATAGTCGGACAGGACGACGGCGTCGACCAGCGGGATGGTCTCCGCAAGGCGCCGTTTCAGCTCCATGCGAACCGCATCTGGGATCGGCCTTTCGCTCTCCCTGTCTACCCTTATCACCTGCTGTTTCGACGTGTGGGTGTCCCCGGCCAGGATCCTCGTCTTGGTCACCGTTCTGCCCTCGTACCTGACGAGGCCTTCCAGGTGGATCTTCTCGTGGGCCGAGAATTGTTCGATGAGCGCGTTTCCCGCCGAGTCCGTACCGACGCAGGAAATGGGGAAGACATGGGCTCCCAGGGCGAGGAGATTGTTGACCGTATTGCCTGCGCTGCCCGGATAGATCCGCTCTTCCTCGTACTTGATCACCAGGACGGGGGCCTCCCGGGAGAGCTTGTGCGGCTTCCCGTAGATATAGATATCGGCAATCACGTCCCCGACGACGCAGATGCTCTTCTGCCTGAACCGCTCGATCAATTGTGATCGGCCCGACACTTTAAGACCTCCTCCGCCTTTCGCAAGACCTCTTCCGGGGTAATGCCTTTCAGGCACCCGTGATCCCTGTCGCAGCGCTTCCTGTTGCAGGGCCTGCACGGGACATCCCTAGCCATAGGATGGGTGCAGGGACTCGGATAGACGGTGTATCGCTCGTCCATCGGGCCCAGCATGACGATGGTGGGAACCGAGAGGGCCGCGGAGATGTGGCGGGGGCCCGTGTCATTGCCGACCACCACCGACGCGCGGCTTAAGGCTACCTTGAGATCCCTCACGTCCATCTCTTTCATTTGCACGGATTCTTTGTGCCTCACCCTTTCCAAGATCCGGCGGGCGATCCCTTCCTCTCCCTTTCCCGGCAAGAGATATACCTGTAAGGAGAGCTGCTCGACAAGGAGGTCGGCAAGGGCGGCGAAATGGTCGTCCGGCCACCTCTTGGAGGGCCCGTACTGGGCCCCGACGACGAAGACGACGTAGCCGTTGCCCATCTCCATGAACCGCTCGTCGAACCTGCGCTCCTCGTCCTCCGTGACCTTGAGCACGGGAGCCCCGATGCCCCTCGGGACCCCGAGCGCATCGAGAAGCCGCAGGTAGTGCTCCACCGTGGGCTCCGGCGTGTGCGCCCCTTCGGGGACTGCTTTGGTAAGCATAAAGCCCCTCTTGTTCCTTCCGTAGCCTATCCTGGTCTTCACCGACCCGAGGAAGAGAAGGAGGGCCGAGCGGAAGGAATGGGGGAGGACAACCCCGGTCTCAAAAGAGAGCCTTCCCACATTGGTCACCGTATCGAGAAAGGGGACCACTCCCCGGCCGCTGTATGGGATGAAGCGGTTGAAGAGGTCGAGACCGTTGTACAGGTGCATGGCGGAAGGCTTGCCCACGGCCCATATCTCTCCCTGGGACGATGCCCTCAAGGCCTGAAGCATGGGCGCGGCCATCACCATGTCGCCCAGCCAGTTAGGCAGATATATGATCGTCTTCCCAGTCACTCCTCACGCCCATGAACCGGTTGTACCTCACCCTGTAATGGAGCTTCCCTACCTTCGCCATATCCCTGTCTATCCCCTCGATCTTCCTCAGGACAGCCTCTTTCTCCGTCCTCCACGCCTCTTCGCCGAGGGACTCGATCTCGGAGACGATCCTCTCATATTCCGGAATGGCCGCGTAGCCGTTCACAAAGGCGCAGAACGTATCTTTCACCTTGCTTACGAGCAGATTCACCTCATTCCCGAGGTCCATGCACGTCTCGTCCGTGAAATTGTCGAGGGCCGCCATTTTCTCGAAGTCTATAGCCCCTGTCCCGGCGGCGATTTCGTACGCCTTCGTGCCTATGAAAGGAAAGAAGAGGCTCCACCGGAAGCGTCCCGGCCGCACCTTGGAGAGGAGTCTGATCGTTTCCATCACGTCCACCTTCTCTTCACCAGGTAAACCTATCATAACAAATGCGGACGTGTGAAGGCCAAATTTATGGGCAGCCCCGAATGCGTTTTCGATATCCCGGTTTGTCATGTATCTGTGGAGCGCGTCGCGCCGGATCCTGTCGCTTCCGCTCTCGACGCCGAACTTCACGATCCTGCAGCCCGCCTCTTTCAGAAAGGAGGCGGTCTCCTCGTCAAACATGCGCACGTGGGCATTGCAGACGAACCCGATCCGTGTCGCCTTCCGGTATGCCTGCGAGAATTCGGCGAGCCACTCCTTGTCGAACGTGAAGAGGTCATCGTCGAAGATGAACATCTTGATGCGACTGTACCGCGACTGAAGGTAATCTATCTCCCCCATGACCTGCTCGACGGTGTGCCGCCTTATGTAGAGCTTGGGCGAGCAGCCCGAATCCTTGTATACCCGGATGATCTTGTGGTTGAGGCAATAGGTGCAGCGATATGGACAGCCCCTCGACGCAAGAAGGCCGACCCAGCCGTCCTTGGCGTCTATCATCTTCTGGAAATCGAAGATGTCATAATCCTTCGGCGGCAGGGACCTTATGTCTGTGTAGGGCCGCAAGCTCTCCAGGATCGCGGCGCCCTTATCCTGGTAACCCATATTCCGCACCCCTTTGGGGCCACCTTTCTCACATGTCTCCAGCAAAGCCTCCTCACCCTCCCCCACGCAGATGTAGTCGACGACCTTTTCGGCAAGGGTCCCGCCGGGGTCCATGGTAGGGTGGATGCCGCCGAAGAGCAGGGGTATGTCGAACCTCGTCTTCAGGGAGGCGGCGATGTCGAGGGCGTACTTGTACTGGTTGGTAAGCACGGAGAAGCCTATGAGATCGGGAGCGATCCTCTCCACGTCCCGGCCGATGCGGTCGAGATCGAGAGGATAGCCGAGCTGCTCGTTGACGTTGAGGAGAAAGGTCTCCATGCCGTGGGCCTTGAGAAGGCCCGACATGTAGGCGATGCCGTAGTTGAAGCCGATCTGCGCATTCAGGTTCGGATAGATGAAAAGAAGACGCATCATCCTTCTCTCTTGGCGGTCCGCGCGCTGATGACTGCCTTGCACACATCGTCCACGCTGATCTCCCGCAGACATTCGAGGCTCTTGCAGCCCTTGTCCCTGCAAGGGCTGCAAGATAGAGCTTTTCTTATGATCGTGTGGCCGTCCCCGAATGGGCCGTTCACGAGATGGTCCGTAGGGCCGAAGATTGCAACAACGGGCACGCCTGCGAGGGCGGCGAGATGCATCACCCCGGTGTCTCCCCCTATGTAGAGGTCCGTCCTCTTCAGGAGGGAGAAAAGCTGAGAAACCGTGGTAGAGCACGCGAGTACTGCCCGGCCCCCTCCCATCTCCCTTAAGCGCCGCGCTTCCTCTTCCTCGCCGGGACCCCACAGCACCATCACAGCGGCGCCCGTCTCCTCACTTACCCGCTTCATCACTGCGCCGTACCGGGCCAAGTCCCACCTCTTGAAAGAGCTCCCCTTGCTGCAGAAGGGGTTCACCGCGAAGAGGGGACCGCTGATTCCAATTGACGCAAGGAAACGGTCCACGTACGCATCCGATTCCGGGGATGTCTCGAGGCAGAGCTCCGGAACCCCATCAACGCCGAGAGATGAGGCAAGCAGCATGTTGCGCCTCACCTTATGGAGCCGTCTGTCTTTGCTTCCCGTCTTTTCGTCATAGGCAAGCCAGCTCAGCTCTTTGGCGAAAGTCCGGCCGAAGCCGATCCTTTTGGCCGCCCGCGCAGCCCTCGACAGGAGGGCGCTCTTCAGGATCCCGTGGAAGTCCATGACGAGGTCGAACTTGCTTCGCCTCAAGTCCCGGAGGAACGCGCTGAGCCCCAGGCCGGCAGAGATGATGCGCCCTCGTTTCAGATCGCCTCCCACCCTGCCCCGGGGGAACTCGATGACCCGGTCGACAAAGCGCTGATGGCGCAAAAATCCTGCAACGCCGCCTTCCACGAGCCAGGATAGAGAGGCGCTAGGATTGGCCCGCTTGACCGCCTGGGCCGCGGGCATCGTCAAGAGCACGTCTCCCAGCGAGCTCAAGCGTATCACCAGGATATCAGTAGGAATGGCCATCTTGCAGGGATTCGATGAGAAAATGGGGGAGCCTTCGGGGCTTTCTGTCGGAGGAGACGCATATGTGCCTCGTCTTCCCCTGCACCACGGTGAGGGCGTCTCGAAGTATCAGGTACTCGAATGTGACGCCCCTCGACTGAATGCTGGACACGCTCGTCCGAATGGTGAGAAGGTCGTCGTAGACCGCCGGGTTGTAGTACTTCACCTCCATCCCGGCAACTACGAGAAAGTACCCCAAATCCTCCAGTTTCCTGTACGTAAGACCCTTCTCCCGCATGAACTCACTGCGGGCCACCTCGAAATAAACAGGGTAAGCCCCATAATAGACGATGCCCATCTGATCGGTATCGGCATACCTGACCCTCAGGGGCACATCAACGTAGTCCACTAAAGGGCCCTCGAGTACTCGGGCCTGAGCATGGAGGGGTCCTTGCGGCTGAGGACGTGCCTGATCGCCCTGAGCGCCCTTTCTTTGTCCTCGGGGAGCCACACCTTCACGGGCAGGTAGTTGGAGGCATGGTTCGATGCGAAAAAGGAGTGAGTGACATTCGTGTTCTCGATCATTACCGCCAGCTCTTCGAGCAACATGTAGGGATCCGGAACCAGGAAGGTCCCCTTCTCCACCTCGTCCGCCAAAGGCGTCCCGGGAACGACGATGAGGCTCAGGGCCCCTATGTACTCCGGATCTATCCTGCTCAGGAACTTGCCGGTCTCCGCCGCGTGTATCGCGCTCCGCTCCACGCCGCCGAGCCCGAGGAGCACGGTCACGGAGAGAGCAATGCCTGCTTGTTTCACCCGGGAGGCGGCCTCTGCCACCTTATCGAGAGTAGTGCCCTTGCATACTCTGTCGAGGGTCACCTGATCCCCTGACTCCACCCCAAGGTAGATGATGCCCACGCCCATCTCTTTGAGCGCCTTGAGATCGTCAACCGATTTCTTCAAGATGGACTTGGCGTTGCCGTATACCCCTATGCGCTCGAG
>Ga0326728_10022732_pt1 | contig 11591 bp, 8 predicted proteins | sample MB3enrmetagenome_FD_207602 | JGI IMG/M metagenome (GOLD analysis project Ga0326728, IMG submission 207602) | Lab enriched peat soil microbial communities from McLean, Ithaca, NY, United States - MB31MN | ecosystem: Environmental > Terrestrial > Soil > Wetlands > Peat | place: USA: New York... | reverse complement strand
GCGCTTCAGCATCGATTTCTCGGCGTAGGCTCGATACCAAGCCTCGTTCTCGATGATCGGCTTGGTCAGCGGCGTCTCGACCACGCCCGGCGCCACGGCGTTGAGCCGCACGCCCGACGGACCGAGCTCGGCGGCGAGCGCGCGGATCATCTGCAGCGTGCCGGCCTTGGTCGCGGCGTAGACCCCCTGGCCGGGCTCGACGACCTGAGCGCGGACGCTGGAGAAGGCGACGATGGAGCCTTTCCCCCGCGCGGCCATCGCCGGCGCGAAGGCGCGCAGGACGCGGAAGACGCCTTTGAGGTTGAGGTCGATGACGCGGTCGAATTCTTCGTCGGTGATATCGAGCAGCGGCTTGCGCACGTTGATCGACGGCGTGACGACCAGCGCGTCGAGCGCGCCGAGCTCTTCAGCCGCGGCCTCGATGCTCGCCTTGTCGCGCATGTCGATCTTCAGCGCTTCAGCCGCGCCGCCTTCGGCCTTGACCGCCTGCGCCGTGTCCTCGGCGAGCGCGAGGTCGAGGTCGGCGACGACGACGTGGGCGCCGTGGGCGGCCAGACCCAGCGCGCTCGCCCGGCCGATTCCGCTCGCCCCGCCGATCACCAGCGCGCGCCGGCCGGAAAGGTCGAAGAGCTTGGCATAGTCGAACATTGCGTTTCCACTCAGGTTTGATTGTTGGGCGGCTCGGGCCAGGGGCGCGCTTCGCCGGCGCGCATAGCCTCGAACGCCATCGCCGCGCTCAGCACGCCGAGGTCGTCGAAGCGGCGGCCTGCGATCTGCAGACCGATCGGCAAGCCGTCGTCGTCATAGCCGCAATTGACCGTCGCCGCCGGCTGCTCCGACATATTGTAGGCGACGGTGAAGCCGATGTGGGCCATCGCATTGTCGGGATCGTCGCTCGGCATCGCCCATTCGGCCGGGTAGGCGACGTCGGGCGCAGTCGGCGAGACGACGAAGTCGTAGGGCAGGGTCGCCTCGACTGTCGCCTTGGCCATCTCGCGCATCTGGCTGAAACCGCGAAACACCGTCTCGCCGTCGAGGCCGGCCGCCGACTCCGCCCAGGCGCGGATGAACGGCAGCACCTTGGCGCGCTTTTCCGCCGGCAGCGCGTTGAGATCGATCAGCGAGCGCGTGCGCCAAAAGCGGTCGAGGCCGTCGAGCATTTCCTGGGTCAGGAACGGCGCAAGCAGTTCGACGACGGCGCCCGCCGCCGCGATGTCGCGCGCCGCGCGTTCGATTTCGCGCCTGACCGTCGGCGTCGGCGGGTCGCCGCAACCCGCTTCGATGAGCAGCCCGACCTTGAGGCCGCGCCAGTCGAGCGGCTGGACGCGCCAGTCGAGCGGCCGCGGTTCGAGGCTCGAATAATCGCGCGGGTCGGGCTGCGACAGCGTCGCCATCATCAGCGCGGCGTCGGCGACCGTGCGCGTCAGCGGCCCGGCGACGCGGCCGAAATAGGGCGGGTCGATCGGGACGCGGCCGGCGCTCGGCTTCAATCCGACGAGGCCGCACCAGCCGGCCGGCAGGCGCACCGAACCGCCGATGTCGGTGCCGACGTGCAGCGGCCCGTAGCTTGCCGCGGCGGCGGCCGCCGCGCCGGCCGACGAACCGCCGGGGTTGCGCGCCAGGTTCCACGGATTGTGCGCCAGCTTGTGGAAGCTCGACAGGCCGGACGACAGCATGCCGTAGTCGGGCATCGTCGTCTTGGAGAACAGGATCGCGCCCGCTTCGCGTAAACGGGCCGCCGGCGGCGCGTCGGCGGCGGCGGGCGTCGTGTCGCTCGCCGCCGTGCCGACCGGAACCGGGTCGCCCTTGGTGGCGACATTGTCCTTGACCGTCGCCGGCACGCCGTCGAGCGGGCCGATCGGCTGGCCGCGCCGCCAGCGCTCTTCCGACGCCTTCGCTTCGGCGAGCGCGCGCTTGGGGCAGAGCAGGTAGGTCGCCGAGATATGCGGCTCGAAGCGCGCGACTCGGTCGAGCACGCTGCGCATCGTCTCGAGCGGCGACAGCGCGCCGCTGCGATATGCCGTGAGCAGCGCGGTCGCGCTCATCCGGAACGGTTGCATCGACGAACCTGTCTCACTTCCGCGCCCGCGCCGCGCCCGCGCGAATCAAGGCGGCCGAGGCCTCTATTCCTTCCACGACATCGCGCCGACGTCGTTGACGAAGATCGGCGCGTTCTTCCACAGGCCCTGCAGACGCGCATCGGCGACGGTCACGTCGGGGAGCTGGAACAGGAAGACGTTGACGCAGTCCTTGACGATCTGCCGCTGGGCGTCGCCGAGCGCCGCCTTAAAGGCGTCAAGGCCAGGCGCCGCCTGGATGCGGGCGAAGATGTCGCGGAACGCCTGGCTGTCGTACTGGAAGTAGTAATCGGCGTTGGCGTAGACGCCGATGTCGAGCGGCTCGACGTGGCTGACGATCGTCAGATCGAAGTTGTGGCCTTTGTAGACGTTTGACAGCCACTGCGCCCATTCGACATCCTCGATCTTCGCCTGAATGCCGACCTCGGCGAGCTCGGCGGCGATGATCTCGCCGCCTTTGCGCGCGTAGTCGGGCGGCGGCAGCGTCAGCGTCACTTGCAGCGGCGTCGCCACGCCGGCCTCCTCGAGCAGCGCCTTGGCCTTCTCGGGGTCGTGCGGATAGGCGCCGGCCAAATCGACGTAGCCGGGGTCGTTGGGGGTGAGGTGGCTGCCGATCGGGGTCGCCAAGCCGTTCTCCGCGCCGTCGATCACCGCCTTGCGGTCGACCGCGTAGGCGAGCGCCTGACGGACGCGCAGATCGTCGAACGGCTTGCGCTTGTTGTTGATGGCGAAAATGGTCTTGCCGTCTGTGCCGCCGAGCAGCACCTGGAAGCGCGGATCGCTTTGGAACTGGGCGACGTTCTGCACTGCAGAGAAGCGCGGGAAGGCGTCGACGTCGCCGGCGAGCAACGCCGCCATCTGCGCCGACGGGTCGGCGATGAAGCGGAAGGTTACGCGCTTGATCGCGATCTGCGCCGCGTCGCGGAAGCCGTCCCATTTCTCCAGCGTCGCCGAGGCGCCCTTGCTCCACGACACGAACTTGTAGGGTCCCGTGCCGATCGGATCGGTCGCGTCGCCGGCGGCGCTCTTCTCGTCGACGATCACCGCCGTGTTGAGGCCGAGGTGAAAGAGGGCCTGGAAGCTCGGCGCCTTGAACGTCAGCGTCACCGTCGCAGGGTCGCTCGCGTCGATCGATTCGATCGAGGCGAAAAACGCTTTGTCCTTGTTGGTCGAGTCCTTGGCGGCGGCGCGCTCGAACGAGTACTTCACATCTTTGGAGGTGAAGGGTTCGCCGTCCTGGAACGTGATCCCGTGACGCAGCGTGAAGGTCAGCGTCTTGAGGTCGGGGGAGAACGTCCATTTCTCGGCGAGCAGCGGCGTCACGTTGAAATTGTCGTCGAGCTTCGTCAGTCCTTCGAAGATGTTGTAGTGGGTGATCTCGCCGATCGCCGCCGCCGCGCCGGTCGTCGGATCGAGCGTCGGCGGCTCGAGCGCCATGCCGATCGTCACGCTGTCCTTGACCGCGGCGAAGGCGGGCGCGGCGACGATCGCCGCAGCAAGCGCAATCGCCAATGAAATGGGTCTGCGCATGCGGCGCTCCTCCGGCGGCTGACGGGGTCCGCCGAAGACTAGCACTCTGCGCGACGATGGCGTCAAGCGCGGCCAAAGTCTCTGATCGGGGAGGGGCGAGCCTTGCTCCTCGGCGTCGAGGCGGGTATCTCCTGCGCGGCGATAGCCAGAGAGGCGTCTGCCGGAAGCGACGCGAGGCGTCGCAAAAGAAGCGAGCCGTCTGTGACTAATCCCGCCGCATCGTCGACCGCTTCGCTGCGCAGCGACGCCGCGCCCGCCGAAACCTGGGCGCCCGTCGCGCTGGTCGCGCTGCAGATTTGCGCCTGGACTGCGCTCGCTGCGCTGTTCGAAGGGTCGATCGACGCGGACGTCGCCGAGGGGGTGGTCGACGGCCCGGAATGGCGGCTCTCCTATCTGCGCCACCCGCCGCTGTCGTCGTGGCTCAGCGGCGTCGCCTCGACGACCGGGCCGTGGCGCTACGTTGTCCTGTTCGCGATCGCGCTCGCCTTCGGCTGTGGCGCGTTCGCGTTGGTCTCGCTGTTCATCCGCCGCCTCGACGGGCGGGCGGCGGGGCTCGTTGCGCTGCTAGCCGGCCTCGGCTCGCCCTACGCGACCTATTGGCCGCTCAAGTTCAACCACAACATCGGCGTCATGCCGTTCTGGGCGCTCGTCCTGTGGACGGCGTGGAACGCCTTCGAAGGCGGATCGCTGGCGAGCTGGGCGCTGTTCGGCGCGGCGGTCGGTTTCGGCATGTGGGCGAAATACGCGATCCTCCATCTCGTCGCGCCGCTCGGCTTGGCGTTCCTCCTCGTCCCCGAATGGCGAAAGCGGCTCGCCGGGCCGGGGCCATGGCTCGCTGCGGCGATCGCGATCGCGATTATCGCGCCGCAGGCGATCGACGTCACGCTCAACGGCGCCACGACTCTCAAATGGGCGACCCACACGACGCCCTCGGGGGCGGGCCTGCGCCTCGAGTGGATGGCGCTGTTCGTCCTCGACGCCGCGCTCGCCAACGCTCCGATGGCCCTCATCGCCTGGTTCGCCTGCGGCGGCGAGCGGCTCAAAGCGGCGATCCGCGCGATGGTCGCGCCGGCGACGCGCACAAGGCTCGACCTCTTCCTGCATGTGGCGGTGGTCGGCCCGGTCGTGCTCATCATCCTCGCCGCGCCGTTCGGCGTGCGGGTCTTCTATCACTGGCTGACCCCGCTCACGGTCGGCTTCGCCGCCTGGTGGGGCCACGCGGCGGCGCGGGCGGGCCTCCAGGCTCTGCCGCGCCGCGCCTGGCTCGCCTTCGCTGTTTGGGCCATGGTCGTGGTCGTCGGTTACGTCGGCCAGCGCGAAGCGTGGCGGCTGCAGTCGCCGCTCAGCACCGGCGCCTATGCCGCAATGGACGGCCCGGCGCTCGCCGCGCTCGCCCAGACCTATTGGGCGGGCCACGGCGCCGGCCGCATTCCTTACATCGTCAGCTACGACGGCAAGGTCGCCTTCCAGGCGGCGGGCTCGATCGTCTTCGATCTTCCCTATCGGGTGCGGACGCTCGATAGCGGCGATACGCGCAACGCGCCGTGGGTCGACGTCGCCGATCTCAGACGGCGCGGCGCGCTGGTGGTCGCCGACGGGCCGAACCTGGCCCCGACGCTCGACGGCGCGCCGGTCGAAGTTCGCGACCTGACAGCCTTCGTCCGACCGACCCTGCCGGGGGTCAAGACGCCGCCGCCGATCTACTTCGGCGTAATTTCGCCGGGGTCCTAGCGCTCAGGCCGCCGCGGCGCCGCTCAGGGCCGCGGCGAGCCTCTCGATCCGTTGGCTGAGGTCGCCGAACGCCTGGGCGACGGCGACGGCCTGGATTTCGGCGTCATGCCGGCCGGCCCGCTCGCGATCGGCGCCGCGCTCCGCCGCCGCTTCGAGGGCGGATATCCGGGCGCGCGCCTCGCTGAGCTCGTCGGCGATGGTCAGCGCCGCCATGACGATCAGCCGCTGGTCGCCGATCTCGCCGAAGGATTTGTGAATCGTGTCGAACTTGCTGTCGACCTCGCGCGCCAGCGCCTCCAGATGCTCCTCCTCGCCCTCGTTGCACGCCAGCCGGTAGGTGCGTCCGCCGATCGTCACAGCCACCTGCGCCATCGCCGCCCGCCTTTCGAAATCGCCCTATTCGCCGCCGGCAGCGAGAATGCGGTCGATCACCGCCTCGAGCGCGGCGCTCGCCTGCGCCAGGGTCTTGGCCGCCTCGGAATTCGCCGCATCGAGGGCGCGATTGCGGGCGAGCGCGCTGTCGAGCTCGACCGCCAGCCGGTCGCGATCGTCCTGCATCAGCGCCAGTTCCTCGTCGGAGTCGCCGCGCTTGGCGTCGCGCCGCACCCGACGCTCGACCGCCGCCTCCAGCAGATCGACCGCCGCCCGCATCCGTTTCAACGACGGTTCGAAAGGACCGAGGGCCATTGGACTCCATCCTTTAGGGCTCATTGTTTACGCGACGCTTGAAGCGCGCGTCAACGCGTCAATGCTGCAATTGACAGGAGAATGCGGCCACGCCTATCAACGCGGCGCAATGAAGCGCGGCCGACGCGCCGCGCCTTTCCCTTGGAGAAAGCATGACGGCTCTGGTCTCTCACGACGCGATGGCGAACGCGATCCGCTTCCTGTCGGTCGACGCGGTCGAGAAGGCCAAGAGCGGTCATCCTGGCCTGCCTATGGGCGCGGCGGACGTTGCCACCGTGCTGTTCCGCGACGTCCTCAAATTCGACGCCGCCGATCCGCAATGGCCCGACCGCGACCGGTTCGTGCTGTCGGCCGGCCACGGCTCGATGTTGCTCTATTCCTTGCTCTATTTGACCGGGGTCGGCGGCCGCGACGGCCTGACGATCGCCGACCTGCAGGCGTTCCGCCAGATCGGCTCCAAGACCCCCGGCCATCCGGAGCACGGCCATACGCTCGGGGTCGAGACGACGACCGGACCGCTGGGCCAGGGGCTCGCCACCGCCGTCGGCATGGCGCTTGCCGAGAGAATGTTGGCGGCCGAATTCGGCGAGGTGGTCGACCACCACACCTACGTGCTCGCTTCCGACGGCGACCTGATGGAGGGCGTCAGCCAGGAGGCGATCGCCTTCGCCGGCCATCTCAAACTCGCCAAGCTGATCGTGCTTTATGACGACAACGGCATTTCGATCGACGGCAAGACCTCGCTCTCCGACTCGGTCGACCAGCTCGCGCGCTTCCGCGCCGCCGGCTGGCGGTCGCTGCGCATCGACGGCCACGACCCGCAGGCGATTCTCAAGGCGATCAAGGCGGCCAAACGGGCTGACAAGCCGACGCTGATCGCCTGCCGCACAACGATCGGCTTCGGCCTCCCGACCAAGGCCGGCACCAACAAGGCGCACGGCGAGGCGCCCGGCGCGGCCGAGATCGCCGGCGCGCGCGCGGCGCTGAAGTGGCCTTACGACCCGTTCGTCGTGCCCGACGAGGTGCTCGACGCCTGGCGCGCCGTCGGCGCGCGCGGCAAGGGCAAGCGCGCGCGCTGGCGCCGGGCGCTGGCGGCGCTCCCGCCGGAGCGACGCGCCGAGTTCGAGCGGCGCATCCGCGGCGACCTGCCGACCGGGTTCGACGCCGTGGTCGACGCCTACAAGCGTCAGCTCGCCGCCGACGCGCCGGAAATGGCGACCCGCAAGTCCGGCGAAGCCGCGCTCAAGGTGATCGCGCCGGCGGTTCCGGAGCTCGTCACCGGCTCGGCCGATCTCACCGGCTCCAACAACACCAAAGTGCCGGCGACGACCGAGATTTCCGCTGGCGACATGTCCGGCCGCTACGTCCATTGGGGCATCCGCGAGCACGGCATGGCCGCCGCCTGCAACGGCATGGCGCTGCACGGCGGCTTCATCCCGTCGGGCGCGAGCTTCTTGGTCTTCACCGACTACGCCCGGCCGTCGCTGCGCCTGGCGGCGCTGATGGGCGCGCACGTCGTCCACGTCTTCACCCACGATTCGATCGGCCTGGGCGAAGACGGACCGACCCATCAGCCGGTCGAGCATCTGGCGGCGCTGCGCGCGATCCCGAACATGCTGCTGTGGCGGCCGGCCGACGCGGTCGAGACCGTCGAATGCTGGCAGGCGGCGTTGGCGGCGTTCCGCTCGCCCTCGATCCTCGCGCTGTCGCGCCAGAACCTGCCGGCGCTGCGCAAGGTCCATGTCGCGGAGAACTTGTGCGCGCGCGGCGCCTACGAAATCGCGCCGGCGCCGGAAAAGGCGGCGGTGTCGATCTTCGCATCGGGCTCGGAAGTGGCGATCGCCGTCGCCGCCCAGAAGCTGCTCATTGAGAAGAACGTCGCCGCGCGCGTCGTCTCCGTGCCGTGCATGGACCGGTTCTTCGAGCAGGACGACAGCTACCACAAGCAAGTGATCGGCGACGCGCGGGTCAAGGTCGGCGTCGAGGCGGCGGTGCGGCAAGGCTGGGACGCGCTGATCGGCGACGGCCCGTTCGTCGGCATGACGACATTCGGCGCCAGCGCGCCGTATAAGCAGCTCTACGAATATTTTGGCGTAAGTGCCGCGAAAGTGGCCGAAGCGGCGCTCGCCCGGCTCGGCACCTGACGCGGAATGCGGCAAAAAGACACGGGTTTCTGGATTTGGATCAATCCAGGGGCGCCGACTCGCTGCTAAGCGACGCCCTCGACCGCTCATAGGGAGCGGCGGGGTCGGGCGCGCGATGACGTCGAGAAGGCGCGGCGCGTACTAGACTTTAGATCAAGGATCGACGAAAAGGCGCGCTGTTCGCGCTTTGCCCCGACGCGCGTCGAGGGCCCTGAGATCAACTGGAGGTAGCACGATGGCGGTAAAGGTTGCGATCAACGGGTTCGGACGCATCGGGCGATTGGTGCTGCGCGCCATCGCCGAGTCCGGCCGCAAGGATATTGATGTGGTGTCGATCAACGATCTCGGGCCGGTCGAGACCAACGCCCACCTGCTGCGTTTCGACAGCGTGCACGGCCGCTTCCCGCTCGAAGTGGGCGTCGACGGCGACTCGCTCGTCGTCGCGGGCAAGAAGATCAAGGTGACGGCGATCAAGGACCCGACCCAGTTGCCGCATAAGGATCTCGGCGTCGACATCGCGATGGAGTGCACCGGCATCTTCACTTCGCGTGAAAAGGCGGCGATGCATCTGACCGCCGGCGCTAAGCGCGTGATCATCTCGGCCCCGTCGGAAGGCGCCGACCTCACGGTCGTCTACGGCGTTAATCACGCCAAGTTGACCAAGGAACACCTCGTCATCTCCAACGCCTCGTGCACGACGAACTGCCTGGCGCCGGTGGTGAAGGTGATCAACGACGCGATCGGCGTCGACCACGGCTTCATGACGACGATCCACTCCTACACCGGCGACCAGCCGACCCTCGACACGCTGCACAAGGACCTCTACCGGGCCCGCGCCGCGGCGCTGTCGATGATCCCGACCACTACCGGTGCCGCCAAGGCGGTCGGTCTGGTTCTGCCCGAGCTCAAGGGCAAGCTCGACGGTTCGGCGATCCGCGTGCCGACCCCGAACGTCTCGGTCGTCGACTTCAAGTTCGTCGCCAAGCGCGCCACGACCAAGGAAGAAATCAACGCTGCGATCAAGGCGGCGGCTGACGGGCCGCTCAAGGGCATCCTCGGCTACACCGACAAGCCCAACGTCTCGATCGACTTCAACCACGACAGCCGTTCCTCGGTCTTCCACCTCGACCAGACCAAGGTGATCGACGGCACGTTCGTGCGCGTCCTGTCGTGGTACGACAACGAGTGGGGCTTCTCCAACCGTATGGGCGACACTGCGGTCGCGCTCAGCAAGCTGATCTGACCAACAGGCGGAGCCGGCGGTCTCGCCGGCTCCGTCGACGGCGTTAGTGATTTTTGTCGCGCCGCTCGGCGCATGGAGCTTGGCTATGTCCGCCTTTCGCACTCTCGATTCCGCCGACGTGAAGGGAAAGCGCGTTCTGTTGCGCGTCGACCTCAACGTCCCCATTGAAAACGGGCGGGTGACCGATCTCACCCGCATTGAGCGCGTCGCGCCGACGATCCTCGAGATCGCCGACAAGGGCGGCAAGGTCATCCTCATGGCCCACCTGGGCCGCCCCAAGGGCAAGCCGGACCCAGCCTTCACCCTCAAGCCGGTCGCCGCGGCGGTGGCCGACGTGGTCAAACGGCCGGTCGCTTTCGCCTCCGACTGCATCGGCGAACTGGCCGCCAAGGCGGTCGCGGCAATGAAGGACGGCGACATTCTCTGCCTCGAGAACACCCGTTACTACAAGGCGGAAGAAAAGAACGAGCCTGAGTTCGTCGCCGAACTCGCCAAGCTCGGCGACATTTACGTCAACGACGCTTTCTCGGCCGCGCACCGCGCCCACGCCTCCACCGAGGGCCTCGCCCACCATATGCCGGCCTACGCCGGTCGGGCGATGCAGAAGGAGTTGGAGGCGCTGACGTTGGCGCTGAGCTCGCCGGTGCGCCCGCTGGCGGCGGTCGTCGGCGGTGCGAAGGTCTCCGGCAAGCTCGAGCTGCTCGGCAATCTGGTCAAGAAGGTCGACATCCTGATCATCGGCGGCGGCATGGCCAACACTTTCCTGTTCGCGCAGGGCAAGGCGGTCGGCAAGTCGCTGTGCGAGAACGATCTCGCCGACACGGCGCGGTCGATCCTCGCCGCGGCCAAGGCCGCCAATTGCCGGATTGTGCTGCCGGTCGACGCCAATGTCGCCAAGGAGTTCAAGGCGCACGCGCCGGCCCGCTTCGTCGACGTCGACCACGTCGGCGACGACGAGATGATCCTCGACATCGGGCCGAAGTCGATCCTCGCCGTCGAGGAGGCCCTCAAGAGCGCGAAGACCCTGGTCTGGAACGGCCCGTTCGGCGCCTTCGAGACGCCGCCGTTCGACGCGGCGACGATGCAGATCGCCAAGACCGCCGCCTTCCTGACCATCGACAGCAAGCTCAAGTCGGTCGCAGGCGGCGGCGATACGGTGGCGGCGCTCAACGCGGCGGGCGTCGCCGATCAATTCACCTATGTCTCGACCGCCGGCGGCGCCTTCCTCGAATGGATGGAAGGCAAAGCGCTGCCCGGCGTCGAAGCTCTGCGCGCGAAATAGGCTCTAGAAGGAAACACAAATGTCCCGCATCACACTTCGTCAATTGCTGGATCACGCCGCCGAACACGGCTACGGCGTGCCGGCGTTCAACATCAACAATATGGAGCAGGCTCTGGCGATCGGCGAGGCGGCGAGCGCTCTCGACGCGCCGGTCATCATCCAGGCGTCGCGCGGCGCGCGCTCCTACGCCAACGACATCATGCTGCGGCATATGATGGACGCGCTGACCGAGATGTATCCGCAGATCCCGATCTGCGTGCACCTCGACCACGGCAACGGCCCGGCGACCTGCGTCACCGCGATCCAGGCCAATTTCACCTCGGTGATGATGGACGGCTCGCTCAAGTCCGACGGCAAGACGCCGGCTGACTGGGCCTACAACGTCGGCGTCACCAAGACCGTCGCCGACATCGCCCATCTCGGCGGCGTCTCGGTCGAGGGCGAGCTCGGCGTGCTCGGCTCGCTGGAGACCGGCACGGGCGACAAGGAAGACGGCCACGGCGCCGAAGGCAAGCTCAGCCACGACCAGCTGCTCACCAACCCGGACGAGGCGGTGAAGTTCGTGCGCGAGACCAAGGTCGACGCGCTCGCCGTCGCCATGGGCACGTCGCACGGCGCCTACAAGTTCTCGCGCAAGCCGACCGGCGACGTGCTCGCCATGCGGGTGATCGAGGAGATCAACAAGAAGCTGCCGAACACCCACCTCGTCATGCACGGCTCGTCGTCGGTGCCGCAGGATCTGCAGGACATCATCAACAAGTTCGGCGGCAAGATGCCCCAGACCTATGGCGTGCCGATCGAGGAGATCCAGCGCGGCATCAAGCACGGCGTGCGCAAGATCAACATCGACACCGACAACCGCATGGCGATCACCGGCCAGATCCGCCGCGTGTTCG
>Ga0326728_10022729_pt1 | contig 11591 bp, 12 predicted proteins | sample MB3enrmetagenome_FD_207602 | JGI IMG/M metagenome (GOLD analysis project Ga0326728, IMG submission 207602) | Lab enriched peat soil microbial communities from McLean, Ithaca, NY, United States - MB31MN | ecosystem: Environmental > Terrestrial > Soil > Wetlands > Peat | place: USA: New York... | reverse complement strand
TGCCCGATGTGCTGCTGCTCGACATCAATATGCCCGGGCGCAGCGGCTTTGAAGTATTGAAGGACATCAAGCATATCTACCCTCTGTTGCCGGTGGTTATGGTGAGCGTCCAGCCGGAGAGCCAGTATGCATCGCGCTGCCTGAGGGCTGGCGCATCGGCCTATGTCAACAAGGACAGCGCTTCGGAAGATCTGGCGCCAGCCATCCGCAAGATACTGGACAATCGCGCAGAGCTGTTGCTGAGCCCGAATTGAAAATAGCCGCCGAAATGGATAAATACTCCGGCAATCCATTGAGCAAGAAGCTCCATGCCGAATCAGTCAGGTAACCAATACAACTTACATCAATCATTCCACGCATAGCCGCTCCGCCGGTATTTTTCCTGCGCATCAACAACAAGCACTTATCCTAACAACGTATGGGATAAGGAGATCGGTCATACCCGTGCGCCCCGCGGAGGCGCAGGATCGAATTCATCCAGGCGCAAATTCGGAGCAAGGAAAAACCCTACATCATGGGCATGGAAAAGACTACATCAATCCCAGCATTCGCCGATGGTCACCCTCATTCAATCCCGGTACTTTGATTATATCGACGCTGCAAAGGATGACGGTAATTCATACCCTTGCACCCTCTCAGTAAGGTCGAAAGGTTTCAATCATGGCTACTAGCTTTGCTCCAATGACAAATATGGCGCCCAGGATTCCGCTGGGACGTTCGTTCCCTTTGCCTACGGTTGCGCAACCAGGCGTGAAGCTGGTACCGAATCCGGATGTCGCTTTGCCCCGGCAGTTCCCCGCTATCGATCTTCAGAGCCCGTTGAATAGGTTTATGGCGGGAAAATCGCGGCGCGATTACCAGACCGGGGAATCCATCTTTTCTCAGGGCGATCCGGCCAATGCTGTTTTCTACATCCAGAGCGGCAAAGTCAAGCTGACCGTAGTATCGATGAGCGGCAAGGAAGCCGTCATCGCCCACCTCCCCACAGCCAGCTTCTTTGGCGAAGCCTCCCTGGCTGGCGAGCCGCTTCGCACTTCCTCCGCCTACGCGCTTGAAGCCAGCACGATCGTCCGCATCGACAAGCGGGCCATGCAGGAACTGCTCCATCGTGAGCCGGCGTTTGCCGAGCAATTTCTCGCCTACCTGCTCTCGCGCAACAACCGCATACAGGCCGATCTGGTCGATCATTTGTTCAATTCCAGCGAAAAGCGCCTGGCCCGCCTGCTCATGATGATGGCCAACTTCGGCCAGGAGACAAAGCCGATTCCAGTCATTGCCAAAATCAGCCAGGAAACACTGGCGGAGATGGTCGGCACTACCCGGTCCCGCGTTAGCTTCTTCCTCAACCGCTTCCGCGAACTCGGCTACATTGACTACAACAGCAGCGGAATGCTGATCAATAGTTCTTTGGTCAATGTTGTTCTGCACGACTAAGGAGCCTCCGGGCGTCCTTGCCCGTGCGCGGCAATTGACGCCGGATGCTCCAGCGGAAGTATCAGCAACTTCGAGCTCGTCATAACTTCGGTTGATCGGTGTATATAGAGTTACATTTGCGGCGTTCTGTTTTGTTTCCCCACATCAATCCTCTTCAGCTCTGAGTGTTGAAAAAGTTCATAGCGAGAGTGGATGAGCATATCTATACAGACATGGCAACTTGCTTTTATTACTTTGATGAGGTTATGCTGCGCCAGCATTTCCGCCCAAGCCGGCACATCGACAATTGTTGGAGACCGCGCCAACTTGGTTGGACGAGAGGTTACAAATGCGCAATAACAAGACAGGATTCGTGTGTTTGATGGCAGCATTCCTGGTCATCTTCGTGGCTGGTTGCGGGCAGGAATCAGTAATCATCCCCAGTTGTTGTCGATGACTCCCGCACAGGGTGCTGTAAATGTTGCAGTGAGCACGGCAGTTACCGCAATTTTCAGCGAGGCGATGGCCACGTCTTCGATTGCCGCCTCGACCTTTACGGTGACGAGTCCAGGCGGAACTGTTGCAGGAGCCGTAACTTACAGCGGCATGACTGCGACTTTCTTCAAGCACCTTTGTTGCACGGAGCAGAGCATTATCGCCGCAATCCGCGTAGCGATCCTGGAAGACGGAACCCTGATAGTTTCCCTGCACCGTGCGTGAACGCATTTGTTCCGGCGCTTCTTTGGCTTCGGCGTACTTCGCACGTGCCCTCTGCCATTGCATGGCCGGTGTCACGACTCGCTCTCAACGTCACGAGGGAACGAAGGGTCTGTTTGTTTGCGAACGAGAATAAAACGCCACACGCCATCTCTCCGCTGGGATCGAATGTCAAACCCGCGCTCCCGGAGAGCTGAAACATGGCGAGCAACAGTAGGAATGGAAATGCCTAACGTCTCTGAGATCATCGGCGTCGAATAGTTCTCGGTTTCAATCAGGCGCAATACCGCCACCAAACGCTGTTCAATGCTCATTGAGCGTTGGTAGAGCAATCTCGTAAACCTCGGCTTTCGATAGCAAGTCTGTCAGATGGTGATAGACTTGCGCTATCCATTTCGCAAAATGCAACTTCCCTGGATAAGCGATCCATTCCACTGTCCAAGTGCCGCTAGCGCCAGCTAATCTCAGGCCGTCCGCCGCTTGTCATCCCTGTCCTGTATGTACCGATACAGGATCTCGCGACTGATTACAGCCGCTGCAGAACAAAGAACACTACATTTGCAGAGGCTTGCATAGCATGGGGGCCTCAATAGAAATCTGCAAACAAGTCGCTCGGCTTGACGGCCAGCGCCTTCGCCAGTTTGACGATGTTCTCAAGGGCGACATTCCGCTCGCCGCGCTCGACCCCGCCAACATAGTTCCGATGCAGGCCAGCGCGCTCGGCCAGTTCCTCCTGGGAATAGCCCCGCTCGTCGCGGAGTTGCCGCAACTTTGCGCCAAATCGAGACTTAACGGAGCGTGGGGCCACTTCTCCATGCTCGGAGAATGACCACTATGCGTCTACACGCGATGAGTGTGATAATGTCCTGGTTGGAGTTGCACCATGCGCCGCTCTCGCCCAGTGCGTGCCGAAAACTGCCCCATTGATGGAAAATTCACCGGGTTGAGCCAGCATTGAGGTGGAAGGGGTACGATTCTTAAGGAGGTAGAGGTAGAACTCATGGAAAACGATTTCGTCGACTGCCCGGAGGTGGCAGGAAAGACCATTCAGTTGCTCAGGATTCACCGCGACACCGGCGACGGGTCGCGCGTCCAGATTGAGTTGACAGACGGAACCAGCTTCACCTGCTGCGTCACGGTGCGTTCAGCCGTGGAAGCATCCCTATATAAGGGTGGCGCTGGAGCCCCGGAAACCATCCGCGACTACAAATTCTAGGCCAATCCTCCCCCACAAAATCCGGTCGTTATTCCCAAATGGAATAACGGTCTCCCTGGAATTCATTGGACGCGGCCCCGAAACCGACCTAACTTTGCCCTAATGCTGACGCCTGAGTCAGCGGAGGTGCAAAGTGAATCGATTCCGCCGCATCTTCCGATTCGACACCGCTCGCAATCGGCTGCTCATTCCGTCCGCCGCCAGGCTGACGGGAACCACCCTCAAAACCACACTTCACTAGGCCATCCGCACGATGGCTCCCACCCTCTTTGCGCTCACGTTTGCCGGCATGGCCCATGCCCAGGGGACGATTGATTTCTCCGGCGCGACCACGCTGATGAACACTTTCAAGACCTTCGCCATCTATGCGGGCGCGGTGATCTGCTTCGGCGGATTGATCTTCGCCGGAATCCGCATGATGTCGGGAAGATTCCAGGACGCGATTCCCGGTCTCTTCGGCGCGCTGTTTGGCGCTGCCGTATTGGGCTGGGGCGCAGGCTGGATTGGCTCGCTCACCGGGCAGACGATGCAGTAGGAGGCGACCATGACCAAGCGAGGAGAACCGTTACCAATCAATCAGGCGCTCAATAGGCCACGAGCCAAGCTCGGATTGGACCTCAGCGCATGGATGGCGATTGTCTTCGTCTGCGTAACGGTTTTCCTCGTTGGGTTCCCAGTCGTGGCTATGTTCGCTTTCCCGTCGCTCGCCATCGGCGCGTGGCTTGTTGTCCGCAAACATCCGAAGATGTTCGAACTTTGGGGCTTGAGTTTGAGCCAGAGGTCCTACTATGACCCGCGCAAACACTGAACAACAGAGATACACGCCGTGGTTCGCCAAGGCGGGAGCCGCGTGCAGCATCGTTCCGATTGCACGCTTCGTCAATGACCGTATCTTCGCGTTGAAGGGCGGCGGCTACACGCAAGCGCGGCTCGGCGGCAACCGGCCCGCCGAATCCACCGGCCAATTTATCGTCGCCAAATTCGAGCACGACACGTCGCGGCCCGTCGATGGCTACGCCGCGCCGCAGCTTCACACGCACGCCGTCATCTTCAACGTCACTGAGCGCGCGGACGGAACTACACGGGCGCTTCAGGAGCGCGGTTTCTTCGAGTCGCAGCAGTTCGCCACTGCCGTCTATCAATCGGAGCTGACCTTCCGGTTGCGCGAACTCAGATACGAGATTGCACCCGGCAGAAGTGGCGCGCCTGAGATCAAAGGATATTCGCAGGAGTATCTTGACGCTTCGAGCCAGCGCCAGAATCAGATCCTCGCGCACATGCAGCAGAATGGTCTTTCCGGCTATGAGGCGGCCGAGATCGCCGCCCACGCCACGCGCGACAAAAAACAGATTCAATCGCCTGCCGAGGTGCTGGCCGCGCACCGCAAACTGGCCGCCGAGTTCGGAAATCAGCCGAATCAGGTTGTGGCCGAGGCGCGACAACGCAGCCAGAACAAATCCGTCGAGCATACCCCTGAAAGAGCGCAGAAGGCCGCGCAGGAGGCCGTGACTTTCGCACGCGAGCGCAGCTTCGAGCGCGAAGCTGTCACCGATGAGCGCGCCCTATTTCGCGATGCCTTGAGGCGCGGGATGGGCGACACAACCTACAGCCAGGTTCGCGCCAGCGTGGAGGCGAGATTGGTCTCCGGCGAGTTCCAGCTTGTCACCGCACCGAAGCACGGTTCCGCGCGGCAGTTCACCACGGCGGAGACCATCCAGGCTGAGAAGGAAATCTTACGCCAGATGCGCCAGGGGCAAGGCCGCGTTGAACAGATCATGCCTGTCCAGCAGGCCGTGGCGCATACCGCCCAATACCCGATTCTCAATTCCTCGCAACGCTCGGCGGCGGAAGAGATTCTGACCTCGCGTGACAGAATACAAGGTTTGCAGGGAAGCGCCGGCGTGGGAAAGACCACGGCGCTCAAAACCGTGCGCGAGGCCGCCGAACAGCGCGGGATGATTGTCGAAGGATTCGCCCCGACTTCCCGCGCCGCGCATCAGCTCCGCGATGCCGGCATCAATGCCGGCACGTTGCAAGGCTTCCTCGCCCGGCAAAAGCAGCCGACACAGGAGCGCCACTTATATATGGTGGATGAGTCCAGTCTCGCCAGCACCAAGCAGGTACGCGATTTCCTCGCCAGACTCGATCCTGCCGACCGGGTTCTCTTCATCGGCGACACGCGCCAGCATCAGGGCGTCGAAGCCGGGAAACCATTCGAGCAGTTGGTTGATGCCGGTATGAAGACGGCGCGACTTGATCAGATTGTCCGCCAGAAAGACCCGGAGTTGCTGCGTGCCGTTGAGCATCTATCGCGCGGTGAAGTTACTGAAGGCGTCGCGCTTCTCGAACAGCAGGGCCGCGTCACGGAGATTGCCGATCCCGATAAGCGCATCGCTTCGATTGCCCGGAACTATGCCGACAATCCGGCCAATACCATCATCGTTTCACCCGACAACGCTTCGCGCCGCGCGATCAACCAGGCGGTCCGCTCGGAGTTGCAGGAGCGCGGCATCGTCGAATCCGCGAACCACAACCTGCGCGTCCTTGCGCCGCGTTCCGATATGACTGGAGCCGACCGGGCCTGGGCCGCGCGCTATGAGGTTGCCGACGTGCTCCACTACCAGCGAGGCAGTAAAACTCTCGGCATTGAGCAGCGCAGCTACGCGCGAGTGGTTTCGACCGATCCAAAATCGAATCTGCTGACTGTCGAGAAACCGGACGGCCAGCGGGTCACCTACGATCCAGCCCGGCTGCATGGCATCTCTGCTTACCGCGAGATCGAGCGCGAATTTGCCGTTGGCGACCGCCTGCAATTCACTGCGCCCAACCGTGAACTAGGCGTCGCCAGCCACGATGTGAGCAAAGCATCAGCGATCAACATCGGAAAGGCTTTTTCTGCGATTCAGGGAATTGGAGTTGAAATATGAGACCCAGGGGGATGACCCAATGGTTCCTCTACAGCTCGCGCAAGCCGATGAATCAAGACAAGATGCCCTCGTTGTCAGCATTTTACTGTGTCAATATGCTTCCATTATGGAATGATATTGACATTCAGTCGTGGTGCTTCCATACTCGAAACATGCCGCGTACACGAATGGACGAACTGATTGCGATCGCCGAGGAAAACGACGGCCTGCTGACCTCGAAGCAGGCCCGTAATGCTGGCATCCTCGATTCCGTTCTCGTGCGGCTGACGCAGCGCGGCAGGCTGGAAAGAACCGCCCGCGGAGTCTATCGGATCGCCCATTTCCCGCAGTCCAGGTTCTCTCAATACCGGGAAGCCCTCCTATGGGCAGAGGCCAATCACGGACCGGAAGAACCGGACGTTGCGCTTTCCCATGAGACCGCGCTAGCTCTCTATGGAATCTCCGACGCCAACCCCCAGCTTGTCCACATCACGGTTCCAAAGGCCGTCCGGCTTCGCCGGGAGCGCCCCAAATGGATTGCCGTGCATCACGGCGACCTTCATCCACTCGATGTGACCCTGCACGAAGGTTTGGCTGTTACAACGGTGGCAAGAACCATTCGGGATATGCTGGATACGACAGGACGCATCGATCTGGCCCGGAAGGCCGTTGCCGACGCGAAGCGGACAGGATTCATTCGCGATGCCGAGGCAACTCGTTTGAAACACTGGATCGATCAATTTGCGCGCCGACTGAATACAATTTCGACGCAACACCAAGGAGACCAAGCATGAGTCCGATTCCCAGAGAGCGGCTTGAAAAAACACTTGCTCGTGTAGCGCGGGAACAGGGGCTCGATCAGGAGCGGTTGCGCCGTTGGGTTTCATTTCTGGCGATGTGCGGCGTACTGGAACGCGCCATCCAGAGCGGAATCCTGGGCCGCTATTTCCTCAAAGGTGGCGTGGCGATGGAACTGCGTTTTGCCAACGCAGCCCGTGCCACCAAGGATCTCGATCTGGGGCTTGACGGTGACCGGGCCTACCGCCTGTCGAGCTTTGCCGATGCGCTTCAACTCGGGTTCGATGAATTCTCCTTCCGTTTGCGTCCTAGTCCCCTGCATATGGAACTTGCGGATACCGTTCGTGTCGAAGTGGCCATCCAGTACAAGACACGAAGCTGGCAAACCGTCGATGTCGATCTCGGCCCGCCAGGGCTTGAGGAAGCCGACCTTGTAACCCCGGTTATCACCGGTCTGACGGAGATGGGACTCCCTGTGACCTCTCCTGTCCGTTGCCTCAATCTGAACGAACAGGTTGCTCAAAAACTCCATGCCTGCACCGGACCTGCGTCCGAGGGGCGCGCACGTGACATTCTCGACATTCTTCTCATTGATGCTCTTGGCCAACTCGATTACAAGCAAACACGAGCCGCTGTCGAACGTGTCTTCGCGGAGCGGGCAACACATTCGTTGCCACATACCTTCACATTGCCTCCGGCGTGGCGGCTCGAATTGGAATCTCTCGCATCCGCGCTTGATTCCCCAGTAAAAGGCGCTAATCCTATTGCCGAAAAATTCCAGTTCATCCTGAATCAGCTTCATCCTGAAGCGTCACGATAATGCTTCTGTGAAAGAAAGACTATCGATTTTGGTGTACTACTTTCAGAAATTAAATTCCTCTCTTGTCTGCTGAATAAAATGCTTGTTTCTCCGGTGGGAAGGCGGCTCTGCCCCTTCCCCCTCTGCGACCGCCGGTGAAACTGGCGTTCTACGCTTCCCATCCATGCGGGCCTGTCTCCTGCCCGCAACGCCGACCCTTCCTTTATAAGGTGCAGCCTTCGGCTGGACCTCCGGTTCGACATTCATTTCCCGGCGAACTCTAGGCTCCGTTCGGCTCCTTCTGTCAACTCCGCTTGTGCAGCTCCGCGCGGCATAAAAGCCGCCGTGCTCGCTTCCGCGCCCCTTCGGGCTTCGGGAGTTGACAGCGCCTCTCTACGCCCAATTCGCCAGTCATGAAATGAATGTCTTTTTTTAGCCCTCCCAGGGCTGAAAAACGGCAAATCTCACTCCGAAGGAGCCGAAAATCATGACCTACGCAGCTACCAGCACCAACAACAACGCCACCACCGCGCCGCACAGCAAAAATGCGGCGCACCGCAGCGAATCCCCTTACCAACAGCGCACCACGCAGCGCGACAACCCCACGCAGCAACTTATCAAGCAGGCCGTGGATTACCTGCTTGAGCAGCTTGAGGCGGGCAAAAGCGAAACACTGACCGCGTATCTCGCGGCGATGGCCCGTTTCCATAGTTACTCTTTCGGCAACATCATGAGTATTGCGCGGCAACGCCCAACGGCGAGCCAACTCCTCGTGCAACGAAGTTTCGTAGGCGGGCGAGTAGGGGATGTCAAAACCGAATACTCCCAGGATTACGTTCCGCTCCATCCGGGCCTGGCAAAGATCGTGCATGACTGGAGCAAGCAGGCTGTACCGACAGCGGAAGGCTGGGTTTTTGCCAACCCGATGACGAATCGCCCCTACCATCCCGCCGAGATTCAGAAGCGCTATCTGCGCCCGTCCGGCTGCTGCACCGTGCAGTGCCCGACGTGCGGAGCCAAGCCGGGAGTCTGGTGCTGGCAGGAGGAACCGACCGCCAATGGCAAGCGTGTCCTCATTCACGAGGAGCGCAAGCTGGCGGCCGGCAGGTTCGGAGCGATCGGCTGGCATACGTTTCGCCACACGTACCGTTCGTGGCTGGACGAGACCGGAGCGCCTATGAAGGTGCAGCAGGAACTGATGCGGCACGCCTCTATCCAGACGACGATGAACGTCTATGGACGGGCGATGGCCTCATCGAAGAGAGAAGCGAATGGGAAGATCGTTGAGATGGTGCTCAAGCCGGTTGCGGCGAGCGCCTGAACGGCGTTTTTTCTTATTGGGAGTTTTTGGGAGTTTGTCGGAGTGATCAAATCTTCGTAAGTTGTTGAAAGATTTGGTTGCGGGGGCTGGATTTGAACCAGCGACCTTTGGGCTATGAGTGGCGTAACTAACGTATTATCAACGAGTTAGACAGCGCGGTTGGGAGTTTCAAAGAGTGCTAAGTAGTTGAAAATACGTTTGCGGTATTTTTATTTGGGGTTGAAATGGGGTTGAAAAAAAGCAGCGAGAGCGGCTTTTTGAGCTGAATTCGTGCCGGATCGAGGTTTTCCGTTTCTCGTAAATGTGCATTATGGACGCGCAATTATCAAAATCCATGAACTCAATAGAGGTTTATGTGTGGTATGATATGTGCGTCATGAGCGCACAGAGATTTTCACGACTAAACCGGTTCCTGCTTGCCCTGCCGGAGGGATTCCTGGCAGACAGCGCCTGGCTTCAGGCGCAGGGCCTCTCGCGTTCGTCGATACGGGACTACGTGGACCGGGGGTGGCTCGAAAAGATAGCCTCCAGGGTTTATCGGCGCCCCAGGCAAGTGGCCAACGACCCGCTCCGTTGGGATGTCGTTGTCCTTTCACTTCAGCAGGTGATGCACAAAGCCCTTCATGTGGGTGGCCGAACGGCAGTCGAACTCGCAGGCTACGCCCATTATCTGGAAGCTGGCGAAACCTCCACGGTATATCTGTATGGTCAGGGGGCGCCGTCCTGGCTGACGGCGCTTCCATCTACGGCTCGATTTGAACTCCGTCCAGACCGTCTTTTTGCGAACTCTGGAACGGGGGTTGAGATGAGGCGCTTCGATCTGCGTTCAGGCGAGGCGTCCGCCCCCACCAGGGACGCCGAACGAAAAAGCACCTGGGAGTGGTCGTTGACGATGTCCGTTCCAGAGCGAGCGATCCTGGAGATGATGGATGAACTTCCTCAGCAGGAGAGCTTTCACCAGGTCGATGCCGTCATGGAAGGCATGGCCAATCTTCGCCCGCAATTGCTGGGAAGACTCCTGCAGGAATGCAAGAGCGTGAAAGTGAAGAGGCTCTTTCTCTGGTATGCGGACAGGCACAGGCAATCCTGGTTGAAACATCTGGACCTGTCTGCGATCGATCTCGGCCGCGGAAAGCGTCAACTGGTTCCCGCGGGCCGCTTTGACGCCCGCTACCAGATCACGCTGTCGGCAGAATTGTTTGCATAAGGGGACATGCTCATCGCGAGATGAGAGTTGCAGTGGCCATCTGGCGCGCTTCCGTATACGCAGCGGAATTCTGATAGGGCTTGCACGCGTGTTCCTTCTTGCCGAGAGTGAATTGTTTCACTCTCGGCAAGAAGGCGCACATTTGGAGAAGATCTCGATCTCATCCGCACGTGGATTGGAAGTCAAGACTCAACCAGCGAGAATGAATGTATGCGCGAGATTTGGTTTACGTCCGACTTTCACTTCGGGCACCACAACATCATTCGGTACTGTAATCGTCCCTTCGCGAATACGCAGGAGATGGACGCCGCAATTGCCGACCGCATGAACGCACGCGTCAAGCCGAACGACATCCTCTATTTCCTTGGCGATTTCTGCATGGGTAGTGCGGAGCAGGTTGCGGCATATCGGAAGCGCCTGGCTTGCAGGACGATTCACTTCATCGAAGGCAACCACGACAGGATTACGCGAACGCAGCAACCGCTCTTTGCCTCATGGGGCATTCTGTCGGAGGTCAATGTGTCGAAGCAAAGAATCGTGCTTTGCCACTATGCCATGAGAGTCTGGCCGCGCCATGCACAAGGCGCATGGCATCTCTATGGGCATTCGCACGGGAACCTGCTCGATGAGCCTCTGTCGCTTTCGATGGACGTTGGAATTGACTCGCATGACTTTCGGCCATGGAGCTTCGATGAAATCCAATCCGTGATGCAAACAAAAGCGATGGCGCGGAATGAGAACCTGGCGCCTCCGGTTGACGATGCGAGGATTTGCCAATCGTGATTGACCCGCAGAAGTTGCATTCTGCTTTTGTTTCATAAGCCACCGTTCTTAAATGGCTTATCCCGAGCGAGCGCCTTTCCGGTATTGATTCAGGCGCGCTGGTGAATCGTGCGCATTGCATTTGCAAGAAAAGAATGGTATTTTTTCTTGCAGATGCAGGTCTGTGAATATGGCTCAAGCAATTGAAAATACGATTACATATCGCATTCGAGGATCAGGTGGAGGATGGGCATTCTCGCCACGCGACTTCCTGGATCTTGGCCATCGGCCGACCGTCGACTCCGCCCTGCACCGTCTGGAGCGGAAAGGCAGCATCCGCCGGGTCATCCGGGGGATCTACGATTACCCACGCTTCAGCAAGTTGCTGGGCCAGCAACTCAGCCCCGACCTCGATCAGGTTGCCAGAGCCCTGGCGCGAAAGTTCCGCTGGC
>Ga0326728_10022728_pt1 | contig 11592 bp, 13 predicted proteins | sample MB3enrmetagenome_FD_207602 | JGI IMG/M metagenome (GOLD analysis project Ga0326728, IMG submission 207602) | Lab enriched peat soil microbial communities from McLean, Ithaca, NY, United States - MB31MN | ecosystem: Environmental > Terrestrial > Soil > Wetlands > Peat | place: USA: New York... | reverse complement strand
CTCGCTGTTCCCGGACCTGCATCCTCTTCCACGGCATTGTCTCCGCACCCCCACCCTCGCTCCAACTCGCGCCGAAGTGTAAAGGATCTCCAGAGACAATGTGTAAAGGATGTCATGGAACTGAACAGCGAGGGACCGGGGGCACCCTCAACTTGATTGGATTCTTCGTGAGATCGGGGCCGCCCGTCCAACGGCACAGTTTCATGGGGGTTTTCGGCTTGCCCAGAACAATGATTCTTGACTTGGCTGTAGCTCTTAGTCTATGCGGCGCATGGATAACTGCAGGGGCGCAATGTCCTGTGGTGGTGAATCATCTTTCTATCAATGAGAAACCCTACGAGAATCTTCAGAGATTTGTGAATGCGGGTCACGAGCCCTGGCTATTGGATGCGCGAGCTGTCGCTGCCGACTACATTATGCGAATGGAGAAGACACCCAAGGAGGAGTGGGATGTTTATGCGCTCCCCTTGGACCCGGTTCAGGTAGAAGAGCGCAGAGTCGTTTTTCGGTATTCGAGTAAACGCCGGGTGGGTGCTACTTATTTCGTTGTGGTCCGCAGATTCAAATGGTTGTTGCCATTGGCGAAAAATTGGCAGTCGATGATATGGATTCCGTCAGATGTGAAAATAATCCAGTGCCATATTGAATCGAATCGTTCCAAATGAGAGTGTTTTGTTCATCAAAACGGGCTCGGAGGCTGCGGCGGGCCCGCTGACCCTGCAGGCGGTTTTCATTTTTCCTCGATGATTGCTTCGGGAGGTTCGAGCCGGCGGGTGGCCAGACAGAGCGCGTGCGATTGAGGGTGGGGCGTAGCGGAGGTAGGCGGCGTGAACCGCGCTCTCACCGCGGCATCTCACATGACGGGCTAAGCTGACCGAGATTCAGACCGGCGTTCTGCGCGCAGGGCGGGGTCACAACTCCAGTTCGCTGGCGCGGGTTTTCATGGCCTCGATGCAGAAAGCGATGTGGGCGTCGAGTTCGACGCCGAGCTCGGCAGCGCCCTGCAAGATGTCTTCGCGGTGGACGCCGCGGGCGAAAGCCTTGTCTTTCATCTTCTTTTTCACGCCGGCGACTTCGACATCCGCGATGGCTTTGGTGGGCTTGACCAGGGCGCAGGCCGTGAGGAAGCCGGCCAATTCGTCGCAGGCAAAAAGGGCTTTGGCGAGATGGGTGGAGCGCGGTACGCCAGAGTACTGCGCGTGCCCCAGGATGGCGGTGCGCAGTTCTTCGGGCCAGCCCAGCCGCTCCAGCTCGCGAACGCCCGCAAAGGGGTGCTCCTCGGCGGTGGGATGGCGCTCGTAATCGAAGTCGTGGAGCAGGGCCGTGGTGGAGTAGAGCTCAAGCAGCGCCGCGAGCGCATCGCCCTCAAGGCCGAGCCGGGTTGCCTCCTGCCGGCCGCAGGCCACAACGCAGGCCTCAACGGCCAGTGCGTGCTTGCGCAGGTTTTCGCTACGGGTCCATTCGGTCAGCAGGCTCCAGGCTTGTTCGCGGCTGTAGGCCGGGTTGGCTGCCATCGTCGTTCACTCCTGTTGCTGATTATGGTTCGTCTACCATCGGGTTTTATCGGGTCTGTTGGGAGTTATTTCGGTTTGTCCCTAATTTTCTACTTGACAATTATGGTTCACATCGTTGACAGTAGCACCAATCGCGGTGCAATACGAACCGCGCGGGACGCAAGCTCTGGCGCTCCGTGCATCCAAGATGGCCACATCTCTAGTAAGCGTGGAATTACGCGAAGTAGTGCGGTGTGAATACTGCAGGCTAACGCAGTATAGGACCAGCAACTCCATGTGCAGAAGGTGCCACAGGCCCCTCGATTTCGAGGAGCAGGCGCCTTTGGCTCCGCAATTGGTGACCAGCCAGCCCGCGCCGAATAGCGGCGAGGCGGGATTGCAAGTGGCAGGGCAGGTGCGGGAACTACGCCGGGCACGCCACTTGAGCCAGCGCCAACTGGCGGGGCGCATGCAGGTGCCGCGCACCTACATCTCAAAAATTGAAAACGGCAAGGCGATTCCCACGCTGGGCTCACTGGAGCGGCTGTCTTTGGCCCTTGGCGTAGAGGTACGCCAACTGGTGCGCGATGCTCGCAGCCGCCGTGAGGAGGAGGTCACCTCGATTCTGAGCGACCCGTTCCTGGCCGAGATCGCTCCCTTGCTGCCGCATCTGGACTCGCTGCACCGGACGCTGTTCTTCGGCGCAGTGCGGGATGCCGCAACGGGCCGCCGGCGGACTGCGTAAGGCGGCTGCCAGCTTCCGCACCTGGCCTGGTTCGTCCGGCTTTGCTGGTGCTGCGCCTTAAGCAAGATTGCGGCGCACAAGCGCTTGTGCTACGGTCGATAATGTGACTGTTCGGATCCGGCCGCAGGTATTTTTCCTCGCGGCGGGCGACTCGCTCCTGCGATGAGTGGGACTTTCCCGGATCGGGCGTGAACTCCGCCGGCGCCGCCTCGGGACGCCCTCCGGGCGCTCCCGTGGAAACTACAAATGCAGCCTAGAGGCAAGTCCGTGTATCCAGCGCTCAAACTGAGGCCGCCGCTCCAAATTGACGAGCTGACGCCCGAGGAGCGCGCCGTGTATGCAACGCTGAAGCCCGAGCGGCTGCCCGCGCATGTGGCCATCATCATGGATGGCAATGGGCGGTGGGCGGGCCGGCGGTCGCTGAAACGGTTCCTGGGTCATCAGCAGGGAGCCAAGAGCGTGCAACTGGTGACGGAAACCGCCTCACGCATCGGGTTGCCGTGGTTGACGCTCTACGCGTTTTCTCTCGAAAACAGTCTGCGCCGGCCTCGCGCCGAGATCAACTTCCTGATGCGCCTGCTCAAGAGCTACCTGGAGAGCAATCTGCAACGCATGATGGACAACAATGTGCGCATGCGCTACATCGGGCGCACGCAGGATCTGCCGCACGAAGTGCAGGAAAAGATGCGCTGGGTGGAAGAGGCAACGGCGCGCAACACTGGCACCACGCTGACGCTGGCGCTGAATTACGGCGGCCGGTCGGAGTTGGTGGACGCATTTCGCGGGCTTGCGGCGGAGATGAAGCTCAAGCGCCTGAGCCCCGACCGCATTACCGAAGAAGACATTCATCGCCATCTCTACACGGCGCAAATGCCCGATCCCGACCTGCTCATCCGCACCTCCGGCGAGATGCGCATCTCCAACTTCCTCTTGTGGCAGGTGGCATACACCGAGATCTTCGTCACGGAGCGATACTGGCCGGACTTCCGGGGCATTCACCTGCTCGAGGCCATCGCGGACTTCCAGCGCCGGGAACGCCGCTACGGTGCGATCGGCGAAGACGGCGGCGAGGTGGAAGAAGATCCGGATCGCATCAGGATTGCGGCGAGCTGAAGGGCTGCGACAAAGCACAGCTTTCCGCTGCCGCTGCGGATCACGTTCCGCGAAATCTACAGAATCGATGAATTGAAGTCGGCGATGAACTGGATGCCGGGAACGTCCAGCCTTGTGAGTCGCTTGTCGCCAGTCAGATAGAGGTCTATGCCAGCCGACGCCGCGCAGGCAAGGTGAACGGAATCGGCGACTTTCAGCTTCTCCCTTCCGCGCAGAACACTGAACGGCCGCACAGCTCGCTCATCGAAGGGCAGGAATCGAAATCCTATTTCATTGAGCGTCCCGCGCACAGCCGTTGCCTTGATCGGCTGGTCAAATCGCTCCACACCGGCCATGATTTCGCCAACTGCCAGCCAGCTTGTGAACAGCGAATCGCCGCGTTTGCGTGAACGCGCCAGAAGCGCATCCGCTCTCGGTCGAAATGCCGGATTGCCCTCAAGCAGGAAGATCACAAGCATTGTGTCCCAAAAGACCCGGCTCATGCCGCCTCATCCTCGCCTTCCGATCGAACCCAGCGGATGAAGGCTTCTGCGCCGCCCAATGATGCGATCTCGTCCTTCATCAAGCCGAAGAGCTTTCCTGTCATGCGATGCGCCCACTCCTCCGGGGCTTCTTCCACGGGTTTCGTTTCCCCGGCTGGCGGCGATAACCCCATCAGGCTCGAATGCAATTGAGGATTTGCGATTCGATAGCGGACGATCACTGTAGGGCTTTGCTTTTTCGGAGGCCCATCCACAGCTTCAATCTCCAGCCCATTGGTGCGTAAAAACTTCTCAGCTTGAATTGCAGTACAAATCTGTGGCCAATTCCGAGGCGGGAATCCTTCAGCTTGGAGGTCCTGCATGAGATCGCGGACTGCTACAGAAAACCTCTCTTTGCCCGCGCGCACGGCGGGATGAATATATTTCTCTAAAGCGACTGCACGCACCTGATCGCTTAGGCCATGATTCATGTGTCTCCTTCCGGTGCACAATCAGCGCAACTATGATTATATAAACAAGACAGACAGTGTGTCTATAGACAATCCATCGAAGTGTCCCCATCCGTTGCAACTTCGTTGACGCTCAACTAACCAGCCCCGGCGGTGTATTCTCAACCCTGGATGAAACGCGTACTGACGGCTCTTGCTCTAATTCCGATTGTCCTGATTCTGGTTTTTCTTGGGCCCAGGTGGCAATGGCTGTTTACGCTGGCCGTGGCTACGGTTGCGGCGCTTGCCGGGTGGGAGTACATGGGGCTGACGCAGCGTTGCGGGGTGAATCCGCCGCGGATTGCGGTGCTGGTGGCGCTTCTGGCGCTGTTCGCCGTCGATTTCCAGTGGCCAGATCTGACTCCGGCCCTCTTCGGCATCCTCGGCCTGGGCCTGCTGGTGTATTGCACCCTTTTCAGACCGGTTCAGGGGATACTTGCGGACTCCGCGGCGTCGATTTTCTGCCTGCTCTACACGGGGTTTACGTTGCTTGCTCTGCCTACGCTGCGCGAAGGAGTCAACGGCCCCTCGCTGGTGATGTTCTTGCTGTGCGTGGTGTGGGCGGGAGACATATCGGCTTACTATCTGGGCCGGACGTGGGGCCGGCACAAGATGGCGCCCGCATTAAGCCCTGGCAAAAGCTGGGAGGGGGCAGTGGCCTCAGTGGCCGGGAGCGTGCTGATCGCAGTGGGCCTGTTGGAACTGGCTACTCTTTTGCAGGAGCCGTGGGCGTCGGCCGTGCTGGCATGGATGGAGCGCGTTTGTCCGGCGGTGGTCCTTTCCTATTCCGACGAGATCTGGTACTGGGTGGTGCTGGCTGCGGTGGTTAACGTAGCCGGACAGGTAGGCGACCTGGCCGAATCGGCGCTGAAACGATCGGCTGGGGTGAAGGACTCCGGCGTACTGCTGCCGGGCCACGGTGGAGTGCTGGACCGCATCGACGCACTGCTGCTGGCTGCTCCTGTGCTTTGGTACGCACAGGTGATTCACCAGCGGCTCTAGCGGCAGCTTCTGGCTTCTGGCCCCAACTTCTTAGCTCTTAGCCAACCTCCGTTTGAGCTCAGTCCCGACATGCCAACGGTTGGCGGCCAATCGTATTGCCCGAATCAGCTAAACTGGGGCACAGCGACCTGTCCATTTCATCCTCGCTTCCAGCACAAGCCAAAAGCTAGAAGCTAGGAGCTAGTAGCTAGTAGCTAGAGGCTATTTTATTGAAACGTCTCGCCATTCTCGGTTCTACCGGCTCCATTGGACAAAGCACCCTCTCCATCGTTGAGCAGTTTCCTGAGCGTTACGCGGTGGCGGCGCTGGCTGCCGGACGCAACGTGGACGAGGCCTTTGCGCAGGCTGTGCGCTGGCGGCCGCGCGTGGTTTCAATGGCCACGGAAGAGCTGGCCGGGAATCTGGCCGCGCGGCTGGGCAAGGCCGGCGTAACGGGAATCGAAGTGGTGCACGGGACTGAGGGCACGATTGCCTGCTCGACGCTGCCCGAAGCCGAATTTGTGGTTTCGGCCATTGTGGGTGTGGCCGGGCTGGAAGCGACACATGCGGCCATCCTGGCCGGAAAGCCGGTGGGGTTGGCCAACAAGGAGTGCATGGTAGCCGCAGGCGAGATCCTGACCGCGGCGGCGCGCGAGCGCAGGGTGCCGATCCTGCCCATCGACAGCGAGCACAACGCCGTGCACCAGTGCATGCGCGTGGGCGCGCACAACGAAGTGAAGTTCATCTGGCTGACGGCTTCGGGCGGGCCTTTCCGGCAGCTACCGCTGGACCAGTTCGAGAGCATCACGCCGGAACAGGCGCTGAAGCACCCTACGTGGGTGATGGGGCGGCGCATCACCATCGATTCGGCCACCATGCTGAACAAGGGTCTGGAGGTGATCGAGGCCTGCCGGCTCTTCGACGTAACGGCGGCCCAGGTGCGGGTGACCATCCATCCGCAATCGACGGTGCACTCGCTCGTGGAGTATGTGGACGGGTCGATCCTGGCGCAGATCTCGGTGACCGATATGCGGCTGCCCATCCTGTACGCGCTGGCCTGGCCTGAACGGCCGGCTTCTACGCTCACCTTCGACCTGGCCGCGCTGCGGCATCTCGAGTTTGAGCAGCCCGATTTCGAGCGCTTCCCTTGCCTTCGGCTGGCCTTTGAAGCGGCCGAAAAGGGCGGGGCGCACTGCATTGCCCTGAATGCCGCCGACGAAGTGGCCGTGGAGGCATTCCTCGAACGTCGTATTCCCTTTACGGGCATCCCGCGTACAATTGAAAAGGTGCTCGCGTCCACGCCGGAGGCGCACCCCGTGACCATTGCGGGTGTGCTTGCCGCTGACCGGGAGGCGCGCCAGACGGCTCGGGCTCTGCTCGAATAGGCTCAAGAAGATCGCCCCCACTGCGAGTGGTGAGCAACTCCCAAGGAAAATCTCACATCTATGCATGAATTTCTGGTTTCTGCCGCAGCTTTCATCGTCCTTGTCGGCGTCATGGTTGTGGTCCACGAGTTTGGACATTTTCTCGTGGCCAAGCTCTGCGGAGTGCGCGTGGAGGCGTTCAGCTTCGGCTTTGGGCCGCGCCTGTTTGGCATCAAGTACGGCGAAACCGACTACAAGGTTTGCCTGTTGCCGCTGGGCGGCTACGTGAAGATGACGGGCGAAAGCCCGGAGCAAAATCTGGAAGCGCCCGGCACTGAGACCAAACCGGTCGAGGATGATCCCGGGGCCTTCACATCGCATCCGCGCTGGCAGCGGATATTGATCGGCGTTGCCGGTCCCATGGCCAACTTGGTGCTGGTGATGGTGTTGATGATGTTCTACTACAGCTTCATCAACGAAGTTCCGTCGGCGACCGTGAACGTTACAACCGTGGACTGGATCGAGCCCGGGTCTGCTGCCGCGGCGGCAGGGTTGGAGACGGGCGACACGATTCTCAGCTTTGACGGCGTCAACCACCCCGACTGGGACGCAGTGTATGAGCACTTCAAATTGAATGCGAACCAGATCGTGCCGGTTACGGTGGAGCGGGCGGGGAAGACGGCGCAGTTGAGCCTGCTGGTGCCTGCGAGCGCCAAGAGCGACAGCTTCGATTTGAGCGATGCGGGAATTTCGCCGCAAATTCTGCCCGGCGCCATCGGCGTGGAGCAGGTGCAAGCGGACACGCCCGCGGAACAGGCAGGGCTGCGCCCCGGCGATCAAATCGAATCTGTCGACGGCCAGGCCTTCCATTTCGTGAATACGCTGCTGGCCTATATGCAATGGGAAAAGGGCAAACCCATGAAGCTCGAGGTGCTGCGCAACGGCGCTACGATCCAGATGGTGGCGACGCCGGCCAAGCGCGATCCCAGCGGCTGGAAACTGGGCTTTATCCCCTCGACCCCTCCCTATCGCGAAGCTCCTCTGTCTTTCGTGGCAGCGTGGGGCAAGTCGGCGGGATTCTTTAAAGACAATTCGCTGCTGGTTGGGGAAGTGCTGCAGCGGCTGTTCACGCACAGGCTTTCGGTTTCGCAACTGATGGGGCCGGTGGGGATTGCGCGGGCGGCGGGTGAAGCGACCGAGACGAGGGGGTGGCTGCCCAAGTTCTCGCTGGCCGCCATGATCAGCCTGCAACTGGGCATTCTCAACTTGCTACCCTTCCCGATTCTCGATGGCGGCATGATTCTGTTTCTTCTTATCGAGAGCGTGATGCGCCGCGACATCAACCTTGCAATCAAGGAACGAATCTACACCGCGGCCTTTGTGATCATCGTGGCCTTTTTTGTCTTCACTGTCTTCAACGACGTGAGCAAGCTGCCGTTGTTCACTCACGGCAAGCCGTAAAGGCAGGTTTCAGGGGTCAGGGTTCAGTGAGCGCACCTGACTGCTGAAACCTGAAACCTGACCTCTGTAACCTGGAGCAAGTATGCCTGTTACCACGGAAGTGCGGGTGCGGTATGCAGAAACCGATCAGATGGGCGTTGTGTACTATGCCAACTACCTGGTTTGGTTCGAGCTGGGCCGCGTGGATGTGCTGCGCTCGCTGGGGCTCGCCTACAGCCTCCTGGAGAGCGACCATGGATGTTTGCTTCCCGTGATTGAGGCGCGCTGCCGCTATCGCTCGCCGGCGCGCTACGACGACGAGATCCTGATCGAGACGCGGCCCGCCATGCTGCGCGGAACGGTGCTGAAATTTGCTTATGAGGTTTACCGCAAGCCGAACCAAAAGGGAAAAGAGCGCGAGCTCCTGGCCGAGGGCGAGACGGTGCACGTGGTCTGCGACGACCAGTTGAAGCGCAAACCGCTGCCGGAGAAAATTGCCGCGGCGATCAAGGCGATGATGGCGGAAGGATAGGTCGGGCTGCCGAATCAATTGGCGGCTTTTCTGCTCAGGGGTGAAAACCCTCGTCAAGCTGTAGCGAAAGAACTTCCCGATCCACTCTTCTTTCTTTTCGCGTTGCAATCGAGGCAGGCCGTCACCAGATTCTCAAGGCTGTTGTCGCCGCCCTCGGCAATGGGTTTCACATGGTCCAGAGTGGCCGTTAAGCGCGTGAGCTGCTTTTGGCAGTAGCGGCAGATGTAGCCGTCGCGCTCATAAGCCTTGATGCGGTTCTTGCGCAGGGCGCCAAGTTCCACGCCTGAGGGGTCCAGGCCGGAGTGCGGAAATTTGAATTGCGGTTCTGAGGCCGCCAGCTCCGCAGCCACGCGCTCCGCGCGAAATTTGCGGCAGGCTTCGATTTCTTCCGGGATGAGGACGCGATAGAGGGTGCCTTCGCGATTGGGCTCGCCTTCTTTGCGGATGGCGCCAATGCTTTCGAGAGCGCGCAGCGTGTCCTGCACCTTGCCCAGCGAGACCGGGTTTTCGTCGGCCTGCGAGTAGGAAGATTTGACGACGGCGGTGCGCAGGTGGCGCGTGCTGACGCGCAGATGAGGGTTTCCGTCATTGGCGATGGAATGGCGGAAAAGGAACCAGTAGAACGCCGCGTCGTAAGGGGAAAGCTGCGGCTGCAGGTCGTCGACGATTTGTTGAATGATCAGCGGCAGTTCCAGGGCGGAGAAGTCGCGATCCCCGGCCGGAACGCCCGTCTTCATCTCCGCTTCCAGTTCGCCCAGAAGCTTGCGTATCTGCTCAAGACGCTCGTTCATCTTGCACAGCATTTTACGCCGAAAAAACGGCAGGCAGCCGCTGAAATCAAGGGCCAGCGCAGAACGGCGGCGAGAGTGAAGCCGTCGAGGCCCTTGACGCCGGCGGCCTGAAGGGCGGCAGAGCAGCGAAAGAACGATCCGCATTCGCATGCACGACGGGTGCAACCGCTTCCGGTATGCTATTGATCATGGAACTCATCTTCGAGGTGCGCGAAGCCGACGAGGGCGGATATACCGCGCGAGCCCTGGGGCATGCCATCTTTACTGAGGCGGAAACCTGGAATGAGCTGCGCGAGAATGTTCTTGAGGCTGCGGCGCTCCACTTTGAAGATGCACCTGAGCGGCCGAAGCTCATCCAGTTGCATTATGTAAAGGATGAACTGATCCCCCTTGAGGCGGCATGAAGCTGCCGCGCGGCGTCTCAGCCGACCGTCTTATCCGCGTCCTCGAGCACCTTGGATACGAAGTGATTCGACAAAAAGGGGGCCATGTGCGGCTTCGTCATCCAGGACCGCCCGGTCACTCGATCACTGTACCTATGCATAATCCAATGAAAGCGGGGACGTTCCACGGAATCCTGAGTGAGGTGGCCGAAGGCCGGTCAGTCAGCATCGAAAGCATTATCGAGCTTTTTTAGCAAGACTCCGTCGTGAACGACGACGATAGCCGTCGAGGCCCTTGACGCCGGCGGCCTAGAGAGCGCTGAAGCGCTCAGGCGCGGCCATCTACTTCTCCCGCGCGACGACGAAATCAGGAACCCAGAGCAGAGCGCGCTTGAATTCGTTATCGGCGAGCGGGGCCAGCGCCTGGCGCGACTGCTCGGCGTAGCGGTCAGCGGCGGCCATGGCGTATTCAACCGAACCGTTGCGCACCAGGATCTCCCTGATCTGCTGGCGGCTGACGTTCTCAAAGCTGCGATCGTCGAGAACGCGGCGAATGGCTTTGCGGTCCGCGGCGGTACCGTGGTCGGCGGAGTGGATCACGGCCAGTGTCGCCTTGCCCTCGCGCAGGTCGCTGGCCACGGGCTTGCCCAGCACCTCTTCGGTGGCCGTCAGGTCGAGCACGTCGTCGACGATCTGGAAGGCCAGCCCCACGGCGCGGCCGTAGGCGCCCAGGCTGGTTTCCTGGGCCTCGGTGGCTTTGGCGAGCACGGCGCCCAGGCGCATGGATACCGAGAAAAGACACGCGGTTTTGCGGAAGATCAGGTCGTAGTATTCGGCCTCGGAGACAGATTTGCCGAGTTTCTGAATCTGCAGCAGCTCGCCCTCGACCATCTGCTTGGTGAGGTCGATGAGCAGATCGAGAACGCGCAGGTTCTGTTCTTCGAGCGCTACTTTGAAGGCCTGCATGTAAAGCCAGTCGCCGGCCAGCACGCATTTTTCGTTGCCCCAGGTAGTGTTGGCGGAGGGGCGCCCGCGGCGCGTGTTGGCGCCGTCGATGATGTCGTCGTGGACCAGCGTGGCGGTGTGCAGCATTTCGACCACCGCGCCCAGGCGGATGGCGCCTTGCCCGGAGTAGTCAAGCTGATGCGCGGAAAGCAGCAACAGCGAAGGCCGGATGCGCTTGCCGCCGCCCTCGCGCAGGTACTCTGCGATCTCAGTGATGGTGCTAACGCTGGATGCGGCGTCGCGGCCCAGCTCCTGCTCCACCGCGACAAGGTCCTCGCGCAGCAGCTCAAAGACCTCTCTCGCCGTCGGTATGGTGAGTGTGCTCAAAGTGCTCCGATTCTAGAACATCTGAAGAGAAAAATGCGAATTGTGCTGCACTCGGGTTCAATTCGTGCGGTAGTTCGTGAACTGCAACTCCAGGCCCATATCCCTGCCACGCAGCATGGCGATGATGGCCTGCAACTCGTCACGGTCCTTGCTTGAGATTCTTACGGTGTCGCCCTGGATGCTGGCCTGCGCCTTCTTTTTCGAGTCTTTCACAAGGCGCACAATCTCTTTGGCCTTCTCCACGGGAATGCCCTGCTGCAGGCTGATCTTCTGGCGCACTCTCTGGCCCATGGCCGGCTCCAGCTTGCCGTAGGTCAGGTTCTTGAGCGAGACACCGCGCTTGACCAGTTTCTGCGCGAGGATGTCCTTCACCGCTTCCAGCTTATATTCGTTGGCCGAGGCCAGTTGAATGCTGTCGTTGCCTTCCAGGTTGACCTCGGAGTGGGTG
>Ga0326728_10022727_pt1 | contig 11592 bp, 6 predicted proteins | sample MB3enrmetagenome_FD_207602 | JGI IMG/M metagenome (GOLD analysis project Ga0326728, IMG submission 207602) | Lab enriched peat soil microbial communities from McLean, Ithaca, NY, United States - MB31MN | ecosystem: Environmental > Terrestrial > Soil > Wetlands > Peat | place: USA: New York... | reverse complement strand
TCCAGATCACGCCTGGTACCTTTTCCAGTTCGCGATCCATAGCGGCGATCAGTTCATCTTTGTCCTGGTGAAAGACAGGACGCCACTGCTTTGCGGGCTTCAAGCCGACAAAGTATTCCGTGTTGAAGAAGCCGGTAGTATCCGTTCCGTCGTCGGGGCGGCCCACCTGGCTGGTGGTTTCATAAACCTCCGGAAAGGAGGCCAGCAACACTCGGACGCGATTCGCCACCCGCAAACTCTCTGTAGGACCGGTGCTGGGCGCAAGGGTGCCGCGCACCCAGAGCGAGCCTTCATCCAGATGCGGCAGAAACTCCGATCCAATAGTTCCGCTCACCACCAGGTAAGCAGCTCCTCCCAGGGCCATAATCGCAATACCCAGCATCACCCAGCGATGATGAACAGTCCGGCGCAAAGCGCGCTGATACTGACGCGTCAGCCAGGCGATCACAGGGTTGTGCCATTCCCGGAACTCTTTGCGGAACAGAAAGCTCGCCAACACGGGCGCGATGGTCATCGAGAAAATGACCGCTCCCAGCAGGGCAAACGCCACCGTCCAGGCCATCGGGCGGAAGAGCCGGCCCTCCACTCTTTGCAGCGTAAAAATCGGCAAATAGGCCGTGATGATGATGATAATGGCGAAAAACACCGGTCTCTGCACTTCGTGGGCTGCGGCACGAATTCGCTCCTGGGTTGTCTTGTACACCTCTCCCCGCAGGTCGAGGTGTCGGACGATATTCTCGATCATCACCACCGCGCCATCCACCACCATGCCGAAGTCCAGCGCTCCAAGGGAAAGCAAGTTGGCGGGGATTCTTCGCAGGTCCAGGCAAATGGAAGCAAAGAGCAGCGAAAACGGAATTGTGGTGGCCACAATCAGGGCGCCACGAACGTTGCCCAGGAAGAGGAGCAGAATAATCGTAACGAGAATAAATCCCTCAGTGAGATTGTGCAGGACGGTGTGAGTGGTGAAGTGAACCAGATCGCTGCGGTCGATGAAGGGAACAATCCTGACGCCCGCCGGCAAGATCCGGTTGTTCAACTCCTCGACCTTTTGGTGCAGACCTTCCAGCGCCTGTTCGGGCTCAGCCCCTTTCCGCATGGGCACCCAGGCGGAGACCACGTCGTCATTGTCGATGATCTTCCCGTCTTCGCGGTGAATGGCGCGGCCGAATTGGCCCAGGCGGATCTTCGGGCCTTGCTCGACTGCCGCGATGTCCTTCACCCGCAGCGGCGTGCCGCTCTTGGTCGTGACGACGGTATTTTCGATATCGTGCACGCTCTTCACCAGGCCCACTTCCCGCACGTTGATCTGCTGCAAGCCGGCCTCGATGAAGCTGCCGCCCGCGTTGACGTTGTTGTTGGTGAGTTGTTGCTCCACCTGGCCGATGCTGAGCCCGTAGGCTATGAGCTTGTTGGGATCGACGCGAACCTGGTACTCGCGCGTGGGCCCGCCAAAGCTCGCTACGTCAACGATATCGGGCGCGGCTTTGAGATTCTTCTCCACCACCCAGTCTTCCAGCGACTTCAAATCCATCACGTCGTAGCGAGGATTGCTGCTGTAGAGTGTGAAGAAGTAGATTTGACCGACGGGACTCCAATCCGTTCCCATTTGGGGTACGACGCCGGGCGGCAGGGTAACTTGCGAGAGCCGCTCGAGCACCCTTTCCCGGTTCCAGGCGTTCTCCGAACCATCGCTGAAGATCAGCTTGAGATCCGAGAGCCCGAAGAGGGAAAACGATCGTAAGTGCACGATATCCGGGATTCCGTTCATCACGTTTTCAAGCGGAATCGTCACCTGCTGTTCGATCTGTTCCGCGGAAATGCCCGGCCATTGGGTGATGATCTCAACATAGTTGTCCGCCACGTCAGGGTAGGCTTCCACGGGGAGCCGGTGAAACGAGACGATGCCCCAGCCGAACAGCACCAGCGCCCCCGCCAGCACCAGCAGGCGTTTATTCAAAGCGAAATCAACTGCCGCACGGATCATTTCTTGTCCTTCGTCCGTTGTCCGTAGTCAGTGGTCAGTTCACAGTCGTCAGTCATCAGTTGAACCGAGAGACGAAATTCGAAAATCGAAATTCGAAAATCGCTGCGATTTTCGGCTTTCGGAGTCTGACAACGGACGACGGACAACGGACTATGGACAGCATCTACTGTTCCACCGTGGCCTGGAGCATCAGGGCGTTCGCCACAACCTGTTGGCCGGGGCGCAGGCCCGAGGTGATTTCCTGCGTCTCGTTGCTACCCTGCGGGGGCGGGCTTTGCACCTTCCCCGCGAGACCCGCATGGGACGCCCCGGCAAGCATTTTTCCGCCTACGACTTCCAGGCGCCGGAAACGGCCGCCTTCCACAGGGACATAGACCCAGTCGCGGTCGTGCAAATGCACGACGGCGCTCGCCGGTACAGTGGCGTAGACTTCCTTCTTTAGTCCGTAGAAGGTCGCGGTAACGAACATGCCGAGCCGCAAGATTCCCGGATTTTGAACCTCCAGCCGGACCTTCGCGGTGCGCAGATTGGGGTCGAGGATCGGCCCAATATTGCTGATCCTGCCTTTCAGCAGCCGTTCCGGGTAAGCCGTCAAATGGATGTCCGCGTACTGGCCGAGGCGAATGAAGGGTAGGTCATTTTCGTACACGTCGCAAAGTACCCAGACGTGTGACAGGTCGGAGATGGTGAACGGGTTGGGTCCCGCCAGGCCTTGCACGCCCGCCGCATTCGTAACTTGCTGATCAGTGATAACTCCGGACTCGGGCGCGCGGACGTCGATAATGGCGGCGGGATGATTGATGTCGGCGCCCAATACCCGCAGATGTTCGACGCTGGTTTCGACAGTGACCTGGGCTTTGGTTTCGGCGTCCTGGGCCACTTGAAAGTCGTTGAGTGACGCAGCTCCGTGATCGTACAGCAACTTCGAGCGCTCGAGTTGAGTGTGCGCCAGGGTCTCATCGGCAACGGCCTGGCGGTAGTCGGAAAAGGCCTGAGCAATGTCCGCGCTCTGAATGCGCATGAGAACTTGCCCCTTGCTGACGGTGTCGCCCAGGCGGGCATTAATCTCCACCACGCGCCCCGAAGCAATAGAAATCACCGGGATATTTCGCGACACGTCCGGCCCGACAGTGCCCGTCACCTCGAGTTCGGGAACTGCCGCCCGCTCTCCGGCCGTGACGAGCCCAAATTGTTCAGGATGGTCCACCTTGAATGCGCCGCCATCCTGCTCACGTTCCACTTGGGCTGGCGGCGGAGCCTCGGCTGCGGCGTCAGCCTGCCGCCCCTTGCAGCCCAAAAGAAGGCAACAAGCAAGCGCGGCGATGAACGCCAAACTAATCGTGATGGGAATGCGCCAGTTCATTATCCACCTGATTGAGAGGAAACGATCAACCGCAAACGGCGACACAAGACTCGACCACGAGCACTTCAGGCCATTTCGCGTGCGGCGGGCTTGCTGTCGCCTTTCTGCTGCGATCCGCCTTGCAATTAGCCTCAAAGGGAGCGGCCGGAAGTTGCCGCACGCTGCAAAGCCTTATACCGTTGGAGCCTTCGCTGACCAACTAGGTTGCCAGAACCAAAACGGGGGACCACGCGTCTGCGAGCGGCGCGGGGAACAAGTCGGATTCTGAACCTGCAACGTCAAGCGTAGTCTCGCCCAACGACTCGCTAGACCAACAGGTAGAATTGTATAGGCCTCGGACGGTAGGCTGTCAAGGGGAGCTGCGCTCGATGCCGCCTACAAATGGGGATAAGGGCGGGGCAGCCGGGAGGCCGGGTTCACAATTGACATCCTGCTTCCGATGACCGGTTCGTGGTATGGTGGAATTGTAGTCGTGCATTCCGCAGGCTTAGGCGTTTACTGACGAATCGGATGCTACAAAACCAACCAGACGACACTCATTCTGGCCGTTTGCGCACTGGCGCCGGAGTTCAGGAGTTGATCGGCCGAGTTAACTGGCGGTCGGAAGGACCCAAGCTCCTCCTTTTGACTTGCGTACTGGTTCTCGCAGGCATGTTGGTGGTAGGGCTTTGGCCGTTTCACTCTCCCAGGAATCATGTGACGTGGCTTCGCGGTGGCAACGGCCTAGAGTTTGGTCGTCATGGGGTGATCCTCAGCTCCGGCCGATTCAGGGCTACGGACAATTCCCCGGACAGCCCCTGCAGCTTAGAGATCTGGTTCGAGCCGGCTCGCACCTGGGACTCGGGAACTCCCTTATCCTTTTATGCTCCAGAGAGGCGTCGACAATTCTCCCTTCTTCAATCCATGACCAATCTTCGCTTGCAAAGTGACATTCTCGAGGAAAACTACCAAACTCTCACCTCGAAACTGGATGCAGCAGACGTCTTTTGGCAGGGGAAGCCGGCTTTCGTGACCATCGCGTCAAAGGGCGGCCAGACATCGGTCTATCTTAACGGTGCGCCGGTCATTCCGAGTGCCAGCTTTCAGATCTCCAGTCGGGACTTCGCCGGCAGATTGATCATCGGCAACCCGCCCCGAGCCGGAGAAGGCTGGCGCGGTCAAGTGCGAGGACTTGCCGTTTATGACGATGCTCTCCCTCCGGCGCAGGTCCGTCAACACTTTGAGACATGGTCGAGCAAGGGGCGGCCAGACATTTCCGGAGCTGACCGGCCCGTGGCGCTCTATTTGTTTGACGAGCACACAGGCAACGTGATTCACAACCAAGTGCCCAGGGGAAGTGACTTGTATATCCCGGACCGTTACGTACTTGTAGACCAAGCTTTCCTGCGCCCTTTTTGGGTTGAGTATTATCCAACTTGGGGCTACTGGGAAGGCGTTGTATTGTTCAACGTCGTAGGTTTCGTGCCTTTAGGGTTCCTCTTCTGCGCCTACTTTTCCCTCTCCGGACGATTCCGCAGACCCGCCCTGGCAACCATCCTTCTCGGATTCGCAGTCAGCCTCACAATCGAATGCCTTCAGGCCTTCCTGCCGACGCGTGATTCCGGCACCACGGACCTTATTACCAATACCTTGGGGACATGCATCGGGGTATGGATTTATCGGTGGAGTTTCGTCTTGTCGGCGCGAATCTGGAGGGGAATTGTGGGACCCTAGCATCGCGTAGGGGTTGTAGGGGTACGGCTTGCCGTACCCTCTTTGCCTTTATCGCGCGACCGAGCCAAGAGGGTACGGCAAGCCGTACCCCTACAATCAGTGCCGCGTGACCATCGCAAAGAACTGGAGGTTAGAGCACACTAGGGAGGGCGCCCGCTACTCGAGCTTGAAGCGCGTTGAAGCCAAATAGTAGAGCCGGCGCCAGACCAGGCGGTTGATGGTGACGACCATCGCCGCCAGGAAGATCGTTGCCGCCAGCAGCAGGCGGGAGTTTCCGCTGTCGGTCGCCTGGCTGATCAGCGCGCCAAGCCCCGTGGTTGCAAAGGTCTGCTTGCGAAAGTGAAAGTATTCCGCGACGATACTGGCGTTCCATGCACCGCCGGACGCAGTGACCAAGCCGGTGACCAAGTAGGGGAATATCCCAGGCAGAAGCAAGGTGCGCCAACGGTCGAAATTGCCTAAACGGAACACCCCGCACACTTCCCGCAGGTCTGTGGGAATAGCGCTGGCTCCCGCAATGACATTGAAGAGGATGTACCACTGTGTGCCCAGCAGTAACAGAACAATCGAGCCGACCCCCAATCCGCCGCCCAGCCGAATCAGCACCAGCAGAATGATGGGAAACAAAGCCGTGGCGGGCACGGAGGCGGCAATCTGGGCGATGGGTTGGGCGAACGCCGATAGCCTCGGCCTCAACCCGATGTAGATGCCCACCGGGATGGTCCAGAGCGCCGCGAGCAGGAGAGTCGCCTCGACGCGAAGGAAGGTGGCGCCGGCTCCCAGAAGTATCTCTCTTACTTCTGCGGTCGAAAGCGCGGCAAGCATGCCGATCATCTTCACCACCGCGTAGCCGACACCCAGAAAGCAGCCGAGCAACAGTATCCACAGTCCCCACTTCCCTGCCCTGCGCACCAGTTGATGCGGAGATACGGATCCGCGTGCCCGGGCAAAGAACAGATTCAAGCGTTCGCGCAGGGGCAAGATCGACAGGCGGGCGGCAAGATGCAGGACCTTCGAGCGGCGGAGCAAATCAAGGACCGGTGAGCGCGGCGGGAATGCCGCTTCCACCTGTTCGAACTTGAACTTCTCCGCCCAGGCGATCATGGGACGCCAAATGACCTGGTCAACGAGAACGATGACCGCCACCATGGCGGCCAGTCCCCAAAGAATGGCGCGCGTGTCTCCGGCATTGGCGGCGGTTTGAAGATAGGAACCAAGGCCCGGCAGGCGGAGGTCGCGGTTTCCCAGGACAAACATCTCACACGCCATCAGAAAGAACCAGGCGCCCGCCACCGACATCATGGAGTTCCAAATCAGCCCGATGGCCGCGTAGGGCAACTCCATCTGGGTGAACCTCTGCCACCAACTCAACCGGTAGATCATGGCCGCTTCCCGCATTTCGCGCGGAATGCTCTTCAGGGACGAGTAGAAACTGAAGGTCATGTTCCACACTTGCCCGGTGAGGATCAAGACGATACAACCCAGTTCCACGCCCAGTTGGCGCGTGGGGAAAAGGGCTACCATCGCGACCATTACCGTGGGGAGAAAACTGAGCACAGGAATCGACTGGAGAATGTCCAGGAGTGGAACCATGAACCGTTCGGCCTTCGCGTTGTAGGCGGCGATATACCCGTACACAAACGTGAACAACAAACTGAGAAGGTAAGCAATGGCGATACGAATGAGCGAGAACACCGCGTACTTGGGTAATGCTCCGGGATGAAGTTGAATCTCCGGCTGAGTGTTGACCGGCCCAACTCCGTATCGGCTGAAGGACACCACAGCATAGAAAATCGCCAGAGCAGCCACGAAGATGGGAGTGTCTCTTAGGAGCGATGAAACGCTGCCCGGAATGATTCCCCAGGGCGGAAGTGTGCGGGCGGCTTTTTCCGTTTGTAGCATGCGGTGGAAGGTTAAAGGTTAAAGGATAAATGCCATCCACGGTCGTTTGAGGCTAGCCTTTTAGCCTTTATCCTTTAGCCTTTATCCTTTGGCCTTTTGCCTTTTGCCTTTTGCTTATACCCTTTACGCAGGTTTCTGGTAGCCGACCGCGCCGTGCAAGGTGAGCCTGTCGCTTTCGGAATCGTAAGTGAAAATCTCACCGTAGCGGCCCCAATCGAGCGCCGTGTCAATCTGCCGGTTAGCCTCTTCCTCGGACAAGTGTTCCTCGACAATATCCCGAAAGAACTCCAGTGGCATGGAGTTGTCCGATTTGCCGGTGAGGCTGCGATGAATCTGCTGAAGCAGCGGGACGTTCGCAAGCGCAGCCTGGCGGAAAAGGAGTTTGCGATCGGAAATATCGGCTTGGGCAAAGGCCTTTCCCTCGGGAGTAATCTCAACATCGCCCTTATCCGATTTGGCAAAGCCCAGCAGCGTGGCAGCCTCCACGATGGGCACCAAGTCGGCAAAATCCATCAAGAGCTTATCCGCTAAATGGTAAAGATCCTCTTTCTCGCTGTGGTCATTCATGATTTCGAGCAGCCCCGCAATGGCGCCGGGGCGTGCATGGGGCAGCATCAGGGAAGGCTTCCTGGCCGGTAGGCCCCCGGCGGCCAGGGGCGAAGGTTCCAGTTGGGGCTGAGTCATGAGTTTGTAAATGTAGTCTACATAGACAAGAAAATCTGCGGAAGTGTGATCCCTGGGTTGGCGCAACGGGACTCTGAAGTCAGCCCGGATTCTCGCCGGGTTACGCCCCAGGACGATGATGCGGTCAGCAAGCAGAACTGCCTCCTCGATGTTGTGGGTCACCAGGAAAATGCTCCGCGTAGGTATCTTCTTCCCCAGCCACAACTCCATCAGTTCGCCGCGCAGGTTCTCTGCCGTCAGAACGTCGAGGGCCGAAAACGGTTCGTCCATAAAGAGGATTTCAGGCTCCACGGCCAGGGCGCGCGCAAAGCCCACCCGCTGCTTCATTCCGCCGGAGAGTTCTTTGGGGTACGCGGACTCAAAACCTTTCAGCCCGACTTTATCCAGGGATCGCAGGGCGCGATGGTGGCGCTCGAAGTGCGCCATGCCCTGCGCCAGCAGGGGAACCTCAACGTTATCCAATACCGTAAGCCAGGGGAACAAGGCGAAACTCTGAAACACAATGGCGAGGTTTGGGCTGCTTTCGCTGAGCGGCACGTCGTGCCAGAGGACTTTGCCGGCGGAGGGCTGGGTGAGCCCGGTGAGAATCCGAAGCAGAGTGGATTTGCCGCTTCCCGAAGGGCCCAGCAACGCCACGATCGAGTCCGGCTCGATAGACAGGTCGATGGGAGCGATGACCTGGATCTCCCTGCCATCCGGCTGGACAAAGCACTTCTGAATCTGCGAGGCCGTGATGATGGGTTTCACCGCCGCCGGCGCCCGCGCAATTGCCGCACCAAGAGCTTCCCCGCGTGCTGCGGCGGCCCGCTCACCCGAGAGTTCGTCCATCAAGTGTTGCCAGGCTTCCTCCGGCAGTTCGTCGAAGAACTGATGACGCTCCTGGGGCTGCGTCTTGTCGATGATGGCGCGCAGGTCCTGGATGGTCCGGGAGTGGAGCAGGACATACGAATGATAGTAGGGAAAGTGGCTGACTAAGGTTGCCGCGTAATCCACCGGCAAAGCGCGAAATACGATCTGCTGCTCCTCGAAAGGGATGCCTATGATCGAGTCGGCCGCGGCGTCGGGATCGAGACGCTGGAGGAGCGCCACCGCCTGGTCAGTGCGCCCCTGGGACAAGAGTTCCTGCAGTTTCTCGGCCGCCGGTGGATGCATCGAATCCATATTACCAGAAGACTTCCGTTTTCCGTCATTCTCGCCGATAATGGATGGTGAATGTTGTATACTCACCTGTTTTGAGAGAGACATGTCAACCAAAGGCCGTCCGGATCCGGAGCAGTTGTTGCGTCAACTTCAGGCCGAGGAGCAGTATTACGGGCGCGGTCGCCTCAAGATTTTCCTCGGATACGCGGGAGGCGTAGGCAAGTCGTTCCGCATGCTGGATGAGGCGCGGCGGCGGCGGGAACGGGGCGAAGACGTGGTGGTGGGCGCAATCCAACCCAAGGCTTCGCCGGAAGTTGATGCGCTGCTGCAACGCATGCTGGTTATCCCACAGGGCAGCGTGGGAGGCGTACCCACGATGGACGTCGAGGCCATTCTGCGCCGTCATCCTCAAGTCTGCCTGGTGGATGGCCTTGCCTACGACAACCCCCCGGGCAGCGCCCACCCCAAGCGCTGGCAGGACGTCGAGCACCTGCTTTCAGCGGGCATCTCGGTGATCGCCACGGTCAACCTCCAACACATCGAGGAGCGGCGCGAGCAGGTGGAGCGGATCACGCACAAGCACGTGACGGAGACCGTGCCGGAGAGCTTCTTACGCAATGCCGACGAAATCGAAATCGTGGACGCGCCCCCGGATTTCGCTCTGCAGCGCGGTTCCAATCCCTTGTTTGTCAATGGAACGGGCTCACCAGCACTCTCTCCGCAGCAGCTCTCGGAGTTGCGGGAGATCGCACTGCTGCTGGCCGCGGATGTCGTCGATTACCAGCTTGAAGCTTACCTGGTGCGGCATGGGATTCAGCAGCTATGGGGAACCTGCGAGCGCTTTCTCGTCTGCGTGTCCCCGTACGTCGACGCCGCCAAGATGATTGCCAGTGGCAGGCGCAACGCCGACCGCTTCCACGGCGATTTGTTTGTCGCCTACATCAATCGGCCCGACGCCACGCCGGAAGAGAGAAGTGTGCTGGAGCGAAACCTGGAGGAGGCGCGGGCTGTGAACGCGCGCATCGAAGCTCTGGATGGAGACGATCCCGCCGATGCCATCATCGAGTTTGCCCGCGCTCACGGCGTTACGCAGATCTTCGTGGGAAACCGAATGAGGAACAGTTGGTGGGATCGAATCTTTGGCCAGCCGCTCGACCACCTGATCCGGGCGGCAGAGAATATTGACGTGAGAGTGTTTCCAGCATAGGATTCCGCGCATGTCCGACTCCCCTCATCGAGGCACCCTCAAAATCTTCCTGGGCTACGCTGCCGGCGTAGGAAAGACCTACCAGATGCTGGACGAAGCTCATAAGTTGAAGGACGAGGGCGTGGACGTGGTTTTGGGCTATTTTGAGCCGCACGGCCGCAAAGACACGATCACCAAAGCCGAAGGTCTGGAAGTCATTCCGCGGCGCAAGATCGAGTATCGCGGAGCGATGTTCGGCGAAACCGATGTGGAGGCCATCCTGCGGCGCCGGCCTCAGGTCTGCGTCATCGACGAGTTTGCCCACACGAACATCCCGGGCTCGGAACACGGCAAACGCTGGCAAGACGTGCACATCTTGTTGGACGCCGGGATCGACGTGCTGACCACCATGAACGTGCAGCACCTGGAGAGCCTCAACGACCAGGTGTGGCAGTTCACGGGCATCCGGGTGCGCGAGACCATCCCCGACTGGGTGGTGAAGCAAGCCGACGAAGTGGTCATGGTCGACTTGCCTCCGCAGGCTCTGCTCAACCGGCTGACGCGCGGCGTCGTCTACACTCCCGAAAAAGCCCAACAGGCGATGGAGAACTTCTTTAAGGAATCGACTCTGGTCGCCTTGCGCGAACTGGCCATCCGCCAGACAGCGCATGAAGTTGATGTTCGCCACACCGTCCAAGACGAAACCCAGGCCGCAGCAACCAGCGGCGAAGACCAGGGGTCGTCCGCATCTCCCCGCGCACGCTCCCCCGAATGCATCCTCATCCTGATCACCGAAGACCCCTCTTCCGCAGCCCTCATCAGGCGCGGCAAGCGTGTGGCCGATTACCTGCAAGCGGAATGTCTCGCCGTCTGTATCCTGCGCGACGGCAACCTCCAGAATATTGACGCCGTTCAGCGCGAGGCCGTCGAAAAGCACATGAAATTCGCCCGCAACCTGCAAATTGAGCCCAGCGTGTTGCAGGGCGATGATGTGGCCCAGGCCTTGGTCGAATTCGCTCGCTCCCACAAAGTCACACAGATCTTCATCGCCCGGCCTCAGCAACAGAAATGGCCCCTGGCCTTCGGCCGCGGCCTGGTGGAACGCGTCGTGAGGCTGGCCCACGACATCCAGGTCACCATTGTCGCCGAGCGCCGCCGCTAGCGCCGGCGTCTCGCCCGCTGTGGAGTGGGCATTTTGCCTGCGGGCTGTGGTGCGGCCGTCCCGGCCGCTGTCGCTGGGGCGTCCCGCCCCAGCGGCGCACGGGCAAGATGCCCGTGCCACAGCGGGGGGGACGCCCGCACCACGCCTCATGCGCGCACCCCCTCTGCCGCCGGTGCTTTGTTTTCAATGACTCCCTGGCTTTGTTCCGGCGATTTTGAGGTTTCGGCGGCGTTTTCCTCTTCCGGACTTTCTGTCCCAGCGTCCAGCCCTACCACCTTACTCAGTTCCTCGGCCGCGCGGTCGTCCGGCTCACTCGTAGGGGCGGTTCGCGAAGCGCCCCCACCCCGGCGTGCGTGTTCTTGCCGCATGGTCAGGATAATCCTCACCTTGCGATCGATCGACCGGTCGAGCGCCATTTCCTGCCGCGTCAACATCTCCCAAGTCTCCCCCGCCGG
>Ga0326728_10022726_pt1 | contig 11593 bp, 14 predicted proteins | sample MB3enrmetagenome_FD_207602 | JGI IMG/M metagenome (GOLD analysis project Ga0326728, IMG submission 207602) | Lab enriched peat soil microbial communities from McLean, Ithaca, NY, United States - MB31MN | ecosystem: Environmental > Terrestrial > Soil > Wetlands > Peat | place: USA: New York... | reverse complement strand
ACTTGCGGGTCTGACACGCTCTCCAGGGACAATATGAGGCTCGGCGGCAACGCAGACTCAACCCTGTACGCAAAGTTGGCGCGTAACTTCACAATGATTCTCGAAGCCTGAGCCAAATGATGAGAAGTAATCGGGGCTATGCTCGGACCGTTTACCGCGCCACCATGAACAATACGTTCCGGGGGTGACACCATGTTGTTTGACTGTGCGTGCAAAAGGCTAGCGAAGAAGGTGGCGAGTACGATCGCAGAAAACACAGAACGGCCACGGCGAGCTGGACGCATTAGAGCAGACCCTTTCCATTGAAAAGAAGGCCTTCTAATTTAGCAGCATTTTAGGAATATGAAATATGACGCGAGTCACGCATTGACGTCCGCCGTGCTAGCGCATAGTTCAAACGCCGTTTAGCCCAATAGTATTGACTAAAGTCTGGTCCCATATCTCACATTGTGGCGAGGTTTGCCAGGCCTGTGCTCCTTTGATTGGGGTTCGATGGAGGCATATGCAGGCTGGGGCAGCGTTGTTCCAGCGGGAGCCCGCAGTAACCCAGTCAGTGACAAATAAACGGCAGCAAGATTAGCAACCGACGAATGCGAGCTACTGAAAAAGAGAGAGGCTTATCTCCTAAGAAGCGAGTCGACCTGTTGAACGCCCTGGTTCTGGGGGACATTCTCGCCGCATCATAGATTGGCTCTCAAGTTCATCGGCACGAGGTTTTCTACTAGCCATGAACAACTCAGGGTACCCGGGGTACCCGCAATTCTCAAGGTCCTGGGAGGAAGTCTCATTCCAAAAATCTGCCCGGAACAAAGCACGCAGTCCGCCCGCCACCGACTGGTCAACATTGATCAGTGTTCCAGAGGCAGAAGACGGAGACTTGTTCTGTCGGGGCCTCGTCTGTGCCAGGGCACGTGAGATCGAATGGCAATCAGGCTGACTTCACGCCGCGAACAAGGAATACGAAATGACTCCTATGAAGCTTCAAGTCGCCCTCGATGAACTGGGACGGCTGTGCCAAACCGTGCAAGGTTTCAAAGAGCGCAACGGAACAATGCCCGTGCCGGATAGTGATGCAGGGCGTGCCGTTTCATCGCTCGAAATGTTTACCCGCGAAATGCACAAGCTGGACATAGGCAAAATACTGGGGCACAAGCTGTGACCGCGCCAAAGAGACGCGGCAATCCAAACTGGGGCAAGCCGCAGATCAGTGGGCCGTTGCCCATCCTCGAGTTCGAACGCGTTGTGCGCGAATTCAATTTGCGTCCGGATCAGTACGTCTCTTCTGTCCGGCTTCGCGAATGGGCTCGCAGCAACAAGAACTCCCGGTACATCCCCGAACCACTTCTGAAATCCTGGGGCTTTGGGATTGAGGCGACATTCTAGGAATGGTCGGGTACGGCGAGGAATCAAAACATGAATGAGCTACCGAGGACAGCGAAACTCCATCAAAATGACGAAGTGATGCCGGCGAATATTGGCAAGGCCGTCAACTTCTATCAGATAAACGGACGTTTGCACGGGCGTTCCGCAATTCGCGCCCCCGACCCAGCGCGCACCCAAATCCTCGGGAATTTTCTCGAAAGCTCACCCCCAAATCGAATGCGATCCAATCGTGTGGAAACAGGCGGAGTCCCTGATCCGGCAGGAATTAGATTCAACCGGAAGCAACGCGGCAGCACTGTGATTTTACGTATGCCGGGCGCATGCGTTCTCCGCAATGATAACGGCTTCAGTGCCGCTCATCTGCCCACGTCACAAACATCTTTATCACATCACAATGTGAGCTTAGTTGACCATACGCCGAGGTGCGGGGCTGCTACGCTCGATGAGTCAGGAAGAAATCGGGTTTCCTGCGATTGGTTTGTATTAAACAGCATTGGAGGCCCCAAGTATGTTGAAGAACGTGTTATTCGCAGTGTGCGGTCTGGCAATCGCGGTCGGCTTGTCGTCGCCGCCGAACGCCACCGCTGAGATTCACGTCGGAGTTCAGGTCGGCGCACCGGTGGTTGTGTATTCAAGTGGCTACCATGAAGGCTACTACTATGAAGATGGCTATCGCTATCAGCGAGACCAGCGCGGATACAGGCACTATGACCACGCATTCGGTGGACACAGTGACTGGAAGCATGACCGCGCCCATCGGAACGGAAACCACCACGATGAGCACCACCCAGACGGCGACCATCGCGACTGGAGGAGATAGTAGAAGAACTGCAGCCCTTCTCAGGTCTGACGGCGCGCATGGATTTGCCTTTGCGTCGAAGCATTTGGAGAGGATGAACCCTGACACGAGTGGCGGAGGTTAGAGCACTCGTTCAACTCGGAACATGTAGGCCTGACGACGTGACTACCGAACGCCAGTTGGCGTCGTCAGAACTGCAGCAAGAGATCTCCCCAGCCCAAAAGATAACTTCTTGATTCCATCAGAAACCGCGCGGGCCCAAGCAGGCGGGAAAGCGGTTCAGCAATTCTCGTTACTCGTCCAGAAAGGATTGCAGCGACGGGCGTACGTGCAGAGACCCGTTGTAGTCAATGAATCCCATCTCGCGGAAACGGTTCATGAAATAGCTTACCCGCGACCGGGTGGTGCCCACCATTTCGGCTAGGGTTTCCTGATCGATCTTCGGCAGGTCCATCTTCGGTTGAGTGTTCAGTCCGAACCCAGCAAGCAGCAATAGAGTTCTGGCTAAGCGCTTTTCGCTGGAATTGCAGACCTGGTCGATCAGATCTTCTTCGATTCTCCCGATTCGCAGTAGCAAATGCGAAATAATAAGCTTTGCGAAGGCAGGCTCTTGCTCGATGATGCGGACGATGGCCGACCTTTCAACCTTGGTGATGCTCGAAAGATGAATTGCCGTGGCCGTTGAGGTTCGCATCCCTTGCTTTGCCAGGCAGCTTTCTCCAAAGAGATCACCGCAACGCAGGATACTTGTTACAGCCTTTTTCCCACCCTTAGACATGGCTGTCAATTTCACATTTCCACTGTGGATGTAGAAGATTGCATCTGCTTTTTCGCCTTGGGCGAAGACGGCTGATCCGCCACGGTAGTTCTGGGTAGAAGATTTCAGGCCAGTCCGCTCGGACAAGTCGAGCGGGTTGAACTTCACGTTTTTCCCAGCCATTTAGGACTCCTGTAAGCAGACATAACTTAACTATCCGAGAAAATACAGGTCATCCTGGCGCTGCGCTGGTCAATCTGGCTCAGTGAGAGAAGATTGTTTGCTGAGGGCGAGTTCCAGAGAAGAGATGGAAGCTTCACCGTGGATTGATGCGGCAGTGTTGCAAGAATAGCGTGACTCACACTGTATCGAATTGCTCAGCAAGTTGGCGGTGGGCGGTGGCAAACTCAATTCTGCGGGCTGCGAACTTCGGCTACGCAAGCTGGCGCCGGTTTGCATCCAAACGCGAAGAGGGACTCAATGCCACAGAGCACACATAATCGGGCGGCAGAGCTGCACAACCTCGCCATCCACGCGCACCAGGCCGCAGCGGCCGCGCACGAAAAAGGCGATCATCTCACTGCTCACGAGCTTACTAAGAAAGCGCTGGAGCATTCGATGAATGCTTTCAAGCATGCCGAAGATCTTGCCGCGCAAGAAGCAAACGGCAACAGAAAGTCAGCTTGAGGTGCGAGGTCAGCGATTCAATAAAGTTCAGGATTGGGCGCTCGAAGAAACAGCTCGTGGCAGACTAACTAATCGTGGAGCACGACGCTGACCAGCGAACTGTTCACCTGCATGCCGCCGCCGCTGTAGTCGATGAAACCGAGATCCCGGAAGCGGTTCAGGAAGAAACTGACGCGCGAACGGGTTGTGCCGATCATTTCGGCGAGCGTTTCCTGGCTCATCTTTGCGATCAGTGGAATTGGTTTAGATTCCTGTCCAAAGTTGGCCATCAGCAAGAGAAGACGTGCAAGGCGCTTCTCGCTGGAGTTGAAAAGATGGTCCACCAGATCGGCTTCCATGCGAATGTTGCGCGTAAGTAAGTAGGCGAGAAAGCGCTCTGCAAACTCGGGATCACGATGCAGAAGGTCCACCATCACCGTCTTATCTACGCGGATGATGGTGCTCTTCTCCGCGGCGCTGGCGGTGGCCATGCGCAACGGTTGGCCAGCAAGGCAGCCTTCCCCGAAAAAGCTGTCTTTCGTGAGGATAGCGACGACCGCCTCTTTGCCGCTCTTTGATACGACAGTGAGTTTTACTTTTCCGCTTTGCACATAGAACGCAGCATCGGCGGGGTCTCCCTGGGTAAAGATGCTCTCACCTGTCAGATACTCGCGACTGCTCTTTCCCACTGACAGCCTGGTCAGCAGGACGCGCGGATCAAATGTCGCAATCAGATCGCCTACTACCGCAGGGCTCAAATGGGCAGGGATAAACGCTGCTGGACGCAACGACCTGTGTTCGGTGCTCGGAGCGGTGCGCTTCTTTACGACGGGTTCGACGGCCATGGACTCTCCCACTCGGGGATTGAAAGCGAGGGCGTCGCCGAGCAATTTGTTTTCAATGTCTGATTATACGATGCGCCGGAGACACGCAGAGTTGGACGAAGAGATAAGTTGCCACCTGAGCACTATTGCTCAGACCATCCTACTGCAAGCCGCTAAGGTTGGAATACCTCGCCACGCTGCCGACTGCAATCAAGCAGAGATGCCGTGCAGGGGTAGAAATGAAGAGGCACTACCTTGAAGAAGCTTATGTTGTTCGTTGCGATACTGAGTCTGACCAGCCTGGGCTGGGCGGAGTCGAAACGCGATTCGTCCACCGAGCGCATGGATAATGCAGGCGCAGTGCTGCATGAAATCATGGGCGCGCCGGACAAGGGAATTCCAGAAGAGATCCTCGATCACGCGAAGTGCATCGCCGTGGTCCCGCACATGATCAAGGGCGGGTTTGTGTTTGGTGCAGAGAATGGCCGGGGAGTCGCGACTTGCCGCACCGCTACTGGTTGGAGCGCACCGGCGTTCTTTGCAATCACTGGTGGTAGCTGGGGATTGCAGATCGGCGTCGAAGGTGTGGACCTGGTCATGATTATTCAGAATGAGAAGGGCATGCGTCAGCTGCTGGAAAGCAAGTTCCAGCTTGGAGCCGACGCTTCCGCGGCAGCCGGACCTGTGGGACGTCATGCTTCCGCAGATACCGACTGGAAATTGGACACTGAGATTCTGACCTACTCCCGGGCCAAGGGCGCATTCGCCGGACTCACGTTGAGCGGAGCTTCGATTCGCCGGGACGATGATTCCATGCAGGCCATCTACGGTCGTAATGTTTCCACCAGAGCCGTGCTGACAGGCAAGGTAGCCGCGACGAAATCTTCTGAGCCTTTCCTGAGCGCCGTGCGCAGCGCGAAGGCACAAGCCGTCGCCCAGCAATAGTCACACTTCAAGTGCGCGTGAGCATCCGGGACAGAAGTTAAATCCCGAATGCTCGCGATGCGCCGGGAGGATGCACCATGCTTTGGACTGTCTTTGTAATTCTCGTGATCCTGTGGCTGCTCGGCTTCAGCCTCCACATTGCCGGAGGGTTGATCCACCTGCTGCTGGTTGTGGCTCTCGTGGTCCTGGTATTCAACCTCATCACCGGACGCCGTGGTGTGGTGTAGAGCTGCAAATTCGGAGGAGCAATTCATGTCGGCACAAGAAAATGCGCTATTGAGCGGACCGTTGACTCGGCTCAAGGCGCGAACGATGGTGCTTGAAGAGAAGTTAGCGGCATCACTGCGAATTAGATCCAGCGCCTCGCTTCCCAGCCGGGTCGCGGTGATTGGGAACTACCTTCCCCGACAGTGTGGGATTGCGACCTTCACAACAGACCTCTGCGACGCCATCGGAAAAGAGTACGAGGCAATTCAGTTGCTGGCCGTGCCGGTCAACGATCCGGGTTCTCATTACGTCTATCCTCCGCGCGTGCGCTTTGAACTGACGGAAGGAGATCCAGCGTCGTACGAAGACGCTGCCGACTTTCTGAACTTCAGCAACGTCGACCTGGTCTGTCTTCAGCACGAATATGGTATTTTCGGGGGCCCCGCTGGCAGTCACATTCTGCGGCTGTTGCGCCGGCTGAAGATGCCCATCGTCACGACTCTGCATACGGTTCTCCGCGAACCGGATGCCAATCAACATCTAGTGATGGAGGAGATCGCCGCGCTCTCCGACCGTCTTATTGTAATGAGTGAGCATTCTTCACGAATGTTACAAGATGTGTTCCACGTTCCTGCGGAAAAGATCGACGTTATCCCGCATGGCGTCCCGGACCTTCCATTTGGAGACCCGAACTACTACAAAGATTCTTCGGGAACCGAAGGCCGCGCCGTATTGCTCACCTTCGGACTACTCTCGCCAAACAAGGGAATTGAACGCGTGATCGAAGCCCTTCCGCGCATCGTTTCCGCACACCCCGAGGCTGTGTACGTGATCGTGGGCGCCACGCATCCGCACATTCGCCGGCGAGAAGGCGACCAGTACCGGCTGCAACTGCAGGCACTGGCGAGAAAGCTCGGAGTGGAGCGCAACGTGATCTTCCACAACCGATTCGTCAGTCCGGAAGAGATGGCGCAGTTCGTCGGCTCTGCCGACATCTACATCACTCCGTATCGTTACGAGGCGCAGGCTGTTTCAGGCACGCTGGCCTACGCACTTGGCGCAGGAAAGGCAATCATCTCCACCCCGTACTGGCACGCCGCCGAGTTGCTGGCCGATGGACGCGGCATGCTGGTTCCATTCGAAGATTCCACGGCAATTGCTGCTGCTGCGATTGAGCTCCTGGACAATGAAGCTGCGCGCCATGCTATGCGCAAGCGTGCTTATCTCTACGCGCGCGATACTATCTGGAAAAAGGCCGCCGAGTCGTACATGCGCACCTTCGTCCGCGCCCGTTCTGACCGCATGAGAACCCCGCGCATCGCTTTCTCAGACCTCAATGCTGTGCGCACTCTTGACAGGCTGCCAGCGATCAATCTGGACCACCTGTATCGAATGACCGATCACACGGGGCTGATCCAGCACGCCATATTCTCCGTCCCCAACTATGGGGAAGGATACGCGACCGATGACAACGCTCGCGCATTGATTGTTGCCGTGCTGATGGAACAGCTTGGAATGACCGCGCTCTCTGAGTCTGCCAATCTGGCCTCACGCTATCTGGCGTTTTTGTGGCATGCCTTCAATCCGGCAACTAGGCGGTTCAGAAATTTTCTGAGCTACGAGCGCCAATGGCTTGAAGCTCAGGGCTCGGAAGACAGCCATGGACGATCCTTATGGAGCTTGGGCACCGTGCTGGGGCGCTCGAAATTGCACGACCTGCGTGGCGCTGCCGGAAGGCTCTTTGAATCCGCGCTTCCGGTCGTGCTTGGCTTCAGGAGCCCGCGCGCGCTGGCCTTCGCAGCTCTGGGCGTGCAGGAGTACCTGAGTGGATTTCCGGGCGATCGTGCGGCCTTGCAGACGATGGATGAGCTTTCGCACCGCTTGTTCGACACTTACATAGCCAATCACACACCTGACTGGCCCTGGTTCGAAGGCGTGCTTGCTTATTCGAATGCACGCCTGCCTCAGGCTCTCATCACCTGCGCCGTACGCACCTCGAACCAGGCAATGCTGGAGTCCGGCTTGGAATCCCTCGATTGGCTGGTGACGATGCAACGCTGCGAGACGAAGGGACACTTTGTGCCGATCGGATCGCAAGGCTTTCATCGGAAAGGCGCCGACAAAGCGCGCTTCGACCAGCAACCGGTAGAGGCGTGCGCGACTGTATCTGCGTGCCTGGATGCGTTCGGCGCAACTGGCGACCAGCGTTGGATGAAAGAGGCGTGGTCGGCATTCAATTGGTTCCTTGGCGATAACGATCTGCAGATCGTGCTGTACGACTCCAGCACCGGCGGATGCCGCGATGGATTGCACCCCGACCGGGCAAATGAAAACCAGGGAGCAGAGTCCACCCTTTCGTTCCTGATGGCGTTGCTGGAGATGCGTCTCCTAAAAGACGCCGCGCTGCCAACTGTCAAACAGGAAGCTGCCGCCCCTGGGAGCGCTCTCTATCATTCCCATGTTTTTCAGGAGATTACATGAGCGTCGTCGTGCACGAAGAGCCATTGCTGCACCGCCATCCTTCCAATCCGATCTTGACGGGTAAGGACTGGCCCTATGCAATCAACAGCGTATTCAATGCCGGGGCGACGCTTCTTGAAGATGGATCGACCCTGTTGCTCTGCCGCGTCGAAGACCGCCGGGGCCTTTCGCATCTCACTACGGCTCGTTCCGCAAACGGCGTGGACGGATGGCAGATCGATTCAACGCCAACTCTCATGGCAGACCCGGAGAACTACCCCGAGGAGCTATGGGGCATTGAAGACCCACGTGTGACTTATGTGCCGGAACTGAAGCAGTACGCCGTTGCCTATACCTCCTATTCTCGGGGCGGCCCAGGCGTTTCACTGGCCCTTACGAAGGACTTCCGCAGCTTCGAAAGATATGGCGTAATCATGTCGCCCGATGACAAGGACGCAGCGCTGTTGCCGCACAAGATCGATGGACGATGGGCGCTCATACATCGCCCCATGACGGCCCTGGGTGCGCACATCTGGATATCGTACTCGCCCGACCTGCGTCATTGGGGCAGCCACAAGGTCATGCTGGAGGCGCGGCGCGGCGCATGGTGGGATGCGAACAAGATCGGCCTGTCCTCTCCGCCAATTGAGACTGACAGAGGTTGGCTCATGCTCTACCACGGAGTTCGGCATACACCTTCAGGCTGCTTGTATCGACTAGGTCTGGCGCTATTCGATCTGACCCAACCAGACAAACTGTTGTTGCGGGGAGACAAGTGGATCTTTGGTCCAGAGGCAGACTATGAGCGCCACGGAGACGTTAACGACGTTGTCTTTCCGTGCGGAAACACAATGAACTCCGATGGTGACACCGTCAACATCTACTACGGTGCAGCCGATTGTTCAATTGCGCTGGCGACGGCAAGCGTACGCTCGCTGCTCGAGTGGCTGGATGCCAATGGAGATTGCAAAAGAAGGCACAGAGCGCAGGACTTATGAACATCCTGCGAAGTGTACATCGGCTCCTCTTTGGCTGCCGTCACACCGACCTGAGCCGCGTCTTCACCATCGATCACAGAAGCTATCAAGTCTGCTTCGAGTGCGCGGAACAGATTGAGTACTCGTGGGAACAGATGCACTCCGTCATGCTCCCTGCTTCAACCAATGCTCTGCAACGCCAGGGCGGTTACATACCTGAACTCCACCTGGTGGCAAGCGTCTTCAGATTCCCTGGCAATGTGGTTGGTGGCTTGGAATCAATGCAGAAGCTTAAAATACCTGGGTCCGATCACATGACAGGCCCTTCTTGCTTCGCGTCAAGTAACGCAGCCAAGCGCTGAGCGAAGTCAGTGGATGCGGCGAGAGGGGTATTGGTGCGGTGCACCTGCACCGCCCACCGAACTTCCTCCACTTGCCGCACCATCGCGCGTGTCTGCTCAAAAGAGGAGGCGACGGTCGCACAATTGCTCGTCTCCGTGCGGATTCTGCCCGTGCGTAGTGCCGCAGGCACCATGCGATTGCAGCGGCAGGGAGCAGAATCTGAGGCAAGACCACAGTATCGCTTTATAAAGTCGAGCATGGCCGCGCGTGCCACCTGAAGACGTTTGCGAAAGAGACCCGCAGAAATACCGAGAACCTCGGCCGCCTCTGGTCCAGGCATCTCCATAATTTCGCCAAGAATGTAGGCCAAGCGGTGAACGCGGTCCAGGCATTGCAACATCCCTAAGGAGCAACCGATCTTTACCTCTTCAATCAGGAGAGATTTTTCTGCCTCCGGCGGAGCCGACAGACTTATGTCTCCGCTTGTTTCCTCAACCAACTGTTCGAAGCTCATGCGCCGACGCTCCACGGCGCTCTTCTTCACATCGAGGATGTAGTTAACTGCAACCCTGTATGCCCATGTCTTCAACTTGCTGCGAAAGTCAAACTGAGATAGACGGGTTACGATGCGGATCAGTATCTCTTGCGTCGCATCCTCGGCGTTCTCGCGGTTGAACAGCATCCGCAGTGACAATCCAAAGATGTCGTCTTGCAGCGCGGCAACAAGTTGATTCAGAGCGTCCTTGTCGCCGCCGAGTGCCCGTTGAGCGGCCTCTTCCAGTGTCATCGTTTTCTCCTTTTCCTGACTAATTGGCCACTGCTTCGCCTGTTCTTTGGACGATTCTCGCGTGATAAGTGTGAAATCACGCCTGTATCAATCTAATTTTCACACTGATCGGCCTCACCTCGTCAAAAGAAGCGAAACAAAGATTTCACTGCAATGATGCGGACTGAATCAAGCTGAAGCTGTGCCAGTCCATTCCATTGCAATTGAACACGAGGAGAAAACAGGATGAGGACAGGAAAGAACTTCAAGGTATCGGGCATTGGTGAAATCAGCAAGGTCAAGCGCGCGACACTGCACGAGGAACTCGGATTAACAGGGGCCGAGGTGTCGGTCAATAACCTGCCCGCAGGCACCAGCATTCCGTTTGTGCATGCGCACAAACAGAACGAAGAGGTTTACATCATTCTCAAGGGCAATGGACAGATCTACATTGATGGCGAGGAGTTTGCCGTGGTGGAAGGCGATATTCTGCGACTTGATCCGGCGGCTTCACGCTGCGTAAAGGCCGACGGAGGCGCCCCTCTGAGTTACATCTGCGTCCAGAGCCGTGCCGGTAGCCTGGATGCCTACACGGAAACCGACGGCATCTTGGTGGAGGCCAAGCCGAGCTGGCTGTAACTGGAAAAGACTCCCGAAAATGCGCAGGAGTCCAAGAATGACAATCATTTCAGAGACCTGCGCATTTTTCAGAGGAAAATCCATAGCTGGCACCGCATGGTAGTACTCCAAAGTATCGCAGCTCGAAGCAGCTACCGAGACGCAGCCCGAACTCCATCTATTCGAGCGCGAAGCCAGTCACACCAATCATCCACTCCTTCGCCTGTTAAACAGGAAACTTCAAAGAGCTTAGCCGTGGGATTTAGTAGATGCAGGCGATCAATGAACGCAGGCAGATTGAAGTCAGAGAATGGGAGGTAGTCCATCTTGTTTATGACCACACAATCCACCACGGAAAACATCAGTGGATACTTGATGATTTTGTCGTCTCCCTCGGGCACGCTCAGAATCATCATTTTGAGAGCTGCACCAAGATCGAACGAGGCGGGGCACACGAGATTCCCGATATTCTCCCCAAAAATGAGATCAAGCGAACCGAGGTTCATCTTCTCGAGGGCCGCATTCACCATGTTTGCGTCGAGATGGCAGAACCCTCCCGTTCTCAACTGCACGGCTTGAACTCCTTCCGCAGCGATCTTCTCGGAATCAACTCTCGACTCGATATCTCCCTCGATCACAGCTATCCGAGTTGTTGCTTGCATTCGACGAATGGTTTGCAAAATCAGGCTGGTCTTTCCCGAGCCAGGAGAAGCCATCAGGTTCACCAGAAATGCGTTATTCAGATGCAGTCGCTCGCGAATCTCGTCCGCACGATTGGCATTCTTTGAAAACACCTGCTCCTTAACATCGATGAGTTCAATTGCTTCCATCACAAACTACCTCGATTCC
>Ga0326728_10022725_pt1 | contig 11593 bp, 9 predicted proteins | sample MB3enrmetagenome_FD_207602 | JGI IMG/M metagenome (GOLD analysis project Ga0326728, IMG submission 207602) | Lab enriched peat soil microbial communities from McLean, Ithaca, NY, United States - MB31MN | ecosystem: Environmental > Terrestrial > Soil > Wetlands > Peat | place: USA: New York... | reverse complement strand
AGCTGGATGAGCCCTCGTACGTGGACTCATAGGAAGAATAGTCGTAATTGTAATTGTAGGGTTCCTGTTGAATCGAGGTCCCGATTTCCTTCAACTCTTTGGTTTCCGCTTCCAGATTGCTTAATTCACGATCGAAGGTGGCCTTCAGTTCGCTCGACGCGCGGCGGAATTCACGCAGTGCTTTACCAACGGTCCGCCCGATCTCCGGTAATTTCTTGGGACCGAACAGAACCAGCGCCAGGATGAAGATGAAGACCAGCTCTTGTGTCCCGACTGTCCCGAACATTTAGCGGTCCTCCAGCACAAGTTCATGATAGCATGCGGGCCTGTTAAGGCCAGTTCACAGTTTACAGTTCACAGTTTACAGTTCAACGCCAGCGGCCTCGGCGGACGCACGGCGCTTTGGGCTGTCAACTCTAAACTGTTCACTATAAACTTTCCTTCAACACCTTTTCCCGCTGCTCCCGGCGGAAGTTGCGGAGCTTCTCCCGCAGATCCGGCCGGCTGTTGGCCAGGATGGCGATGGCCAGAAGGGCGGCGTTGCGCGCGCCCGCGGAGCCGATCCCGAGCGTGCCCACGGGGATCCCGGCGGGCATCTGGACGGTGGAAAGGAGCGAGTCCATGCCTTTCAGGGAAGCGCTTTCCATGGGAACGCCGAGCACTGGCAACAGGGTGTGGGCGGCGCACACTCCGGCCAGGTGCGCGGCGCCTCCGGCGGCCGCAATGACGACTTCGATGCCGCGCGATTCGGCTTCCCCGGCGTACTGCGCGGTCTCGGCCGGCGCGCGATGGGCCGACAGCACGCGGCACTCGTGCGGCACTTCGAACCTGGTGAGCAGTTCATCGGCCTGGCGCATGATCTCCCAGTCCGATTTGCTGCCCATGATCACCGATACAAGGGGAACGGCGGGCATGGCTGATTTGTCGAAAGCTCTACTGTCCTTGAGCTAGTGTATACCCCGGCTGGCCGTCGAAGGTGCGCAGCGATTCGGTCATGGCGATATCGATGCCGGCTTTCGCCACGCGGCCCAGCAGGGCCAGGCACTTGCCCATATCGGTCCCGGAATCGGACATGAAGCGGCAGCGGAAGCTGTCGGTGCAGAAGGTTTCGGCGCGGCCGGCCGGCCAGACTTTCACGCCGCGGTTGTCGATCATCTGCAGGTTGAGGCCCTCGCCCGCCACCGTGCCGATGGCGGCAGCCAGCGCCTCGGGATTGCGCGAAGGCCAGTACACGAAGACGTCGATGCCCTGGAGTTCCACCTGGGCGCTGCTTGCGGTCACGACCGCCGGCGCCGGGCTGGCGGAACCCACGCGCTTGGCGTATTCTACCGGCTTCAGTATGTTGGGCCTCTGACCCAGGCGATCGATCACGGCCTGGGCGAACTCCTTGGTGCCGACCTTCTGTGTGCTGACGCCCTCGGTAAAAATGTCGTAGGTATGGACGCCATCCTCGAGGGTGCGCAGCCAGGCGTTGTGGACCCGCTCGGCGACTTCCGGCTGGTCGATGTGGACCAGCATGAGCACGGCGCCCATGAGCAGGCCCGAGGGATTCGCCAGGTTCTGATTGGCGCGCCGCGGCGCCGAGCCATGGATGGCTTCGAACATGGCGCACTTCTCGCCGATGTTGGCCGATCCGGCCAAGCCGACGGAGCCGGCAATCTGCGCCGCGACGTCGGAAAGGATGTCGCCGTACAGGTTGGGCATCACGATCACGTCGAAAGCTTCGGGCGTGTCGGCCATCTTGGCGGCGCCGATGTCCACGATCCAGGCTTCCTTCCGAATGTCGGGATAGCCGGCGGCGATTTCATCGAACACCTTGTGGAACAGGCCGTCGGTCATCTTCATGATGTTGTCCTTCATGAAGACGGTGACTTTCTTGCGATTGTGGCGGCGCGCGTATTCGAACGCGTACCGCACGATCTTCTCCGTGCCGGGGCGGGAGATCAGCTTGATGCACGACATGACTTCGGGGCTGAGCTGGTACTCGATGCCGGCGTAGAGGTCCTCTTCGTTCTCGCGGACGATGACCAAGTCCATATTGGGATGCTTGGTGTCCACGAACGGATGGTAGGAGACGCAGGGGCGCACGTTGGCGTACTGCCCGAGGGTCTTGCGGGTGGTGACGTTGAGGCTCTTGAAGCCGCCGCCCTGGGGCGTGGTGATGGGAGCCTTGAGGAAGACATGGGTTCGCAGGAGGGAGTCCCAGGCACTGGGTTCAATGCCCGCGGAATTGCCGCGCAGGTAGACCTTTTCGCCGATCTCAATGGTTTCAATCTCGAGAGCGGCGTCGGCAGCTTCCAGTATCCGCAGCGTGGCGTTCATGATTTCGGGACCGATGCCATCTCCATGGGCAACGGTGATGGGAGTTTTGGTGGGCATAACGGAATATTTAAGATAATTGTATTACTCGACGCGCGCAAGCGGTTTGATGTTGTGTTTTGCAACGAAGTGAGGAAATAGATCCACGCTGGCCCGCTGACCCAGGCGCAGGGCCGCATTACAATAGGGCTTCATGCGATTCGCTCGGTATGCCTGGGGTGTGCTGGCCTACAATGTCGCCGTGGTGCTGTGGGGCGCGTACGTGCGCGCCACCGGATCGGGCGCGGGCTGTGGCAATCATTGGCCCTTGTGCAATGGCGGGTTGACCCCGCATTCCCCAGCGCTGAATACCGTCATTGAATTCACCCACCGGGCCTCCAGCCTCATGGACGTGCTCCTGGTGGGCATACTGGTGTATTGGGCGTTTCGCGCCTTTCCGCGCCAGCACCCGGTGCGGCGCGGGGCGGTACTGTCGGCGGTGTTTCTGCTGACCGAGGCTCTCCTCGGCGCGATGCTGGTTCTGCTGAAACACGTGGCCGACAATGCCTCGGTGTCGCGCGTGTATTCGCTTTCCCTGCACCTTGCCAACACGCTGGCGCTGCTGGCGTTTCTGACGTTGACGGCGTGGTGGGCGGGCGGACCTCCTGCGGTGCGGCGGCGCGGGCGAGCGTTATGGGCGGCTGCGGCGGCCTTGCTTACGGTAGTGGTGGTGGGCATCACGGGGGCGATCGCGGCGCTGGGCGATACGCTCTTTCCATCCGCGTCGCTCGGGGCCAGCCTGGCGCAGGATTTCGATCCGGCGTCGAACGCGATTCTGCGGCTGCGCGGATTGCATCCGGCGCTGGCGGCCTTAGTGGGCGCGTGCGTTCTGCTGTACGCCATCTCGCGGGCGGCTTCTAATCCGCGGGCGAAAAGGCTGGCGTACGGCGTGGCCCTGGTGGTGGCGGCGCAAATCGGCGCGGGGCTGTTGAATCTCGTGCTGCTGGCGCCGGTGTGGATGCAGATGGTCCACCTGCTGTTGGCGGATCTGCTGTGGATCGCGCTGGTGCTGCTGTGCGCGTCGCCGGACATGGCCTGAGGGCGGGTTGGAACTTCGGGCGGGCGGGGCTCGTACCGAGGAGAGTAGCCCGATGGAGGAACCGTGGTGAAATTTCTGCTGTGGTGCATTCTGCTGTTTCTGTGCTGGCCGCTGGCGCTTCTGGCGCTGGTCCTGTACCCGCTGGTGTGGCTCTTTTTGCTGCCTTTCCGGCTGGTGGGGATTGCCGTGGAAGGAGTTCTGCGGCTGGTCTGGGCGCTAGTCACCCTGCCGGCGCGGATTCTGCGCGGGTTCGCCTGACACCGCCGGCGCCTGCCAGAAAAAACCGCGCCGGGTGCGACGTCCGGCGCGGGTGAGAAGGTGAGAGTGGTATTGAGAACAAAGAGCGTGACTATCCGGGGAGCCGGAACTCGACCGGTGAAGGAATCGACGGCTGTTGGAACGCCCGTCCCTGCGTGCGGAATTCGTATCTTTCGATAGCCACGGCAGCGCCCTTTTCGTTGCTGCGGACTACGCAACCATAAATCATCAGCTTCATGGGGCAGGAATCGTTGAGCAGCACCGGCCAGTTCATCGAGACTTCCACCGGCATCCCGGTGGTGAGCATGCTTTCAGTTGTGAACCAGACGCCGCCGCTGGAGATGTTGGCGGTTTTGCCCGTACCCGTCTCGGCGATGCGCTGGCCATACAGCATCTTGTAGCGTACGTCCTGTTCGATATGGAAGCGCCGCTTCATGCGCCTCTCGCGTTCGCCACTGTTGAGAGCCTTTTCCTCTGGTTGGGTCTCGATCACGCCGCACCGCCTTCCCACGCTCAAAATGACATTCGCGCGCCCCTGTGCACAATACCTCTTTGGTTATCCGGGCCCGTTAACCGCGATTCCGCGGGGGATCGGTTGCGGAGGAATATGTGCTTTAACGTCAATCACTTGGGAAACGGGGATAGGGTAAGGATTACCACTACTATCACGTACTGGAAAAGGCGGTTCGCGCGTGCTCCGGAATGAGACCGGAACAGTCCAGAAAAGAAAAGTTGGGCGGAACACAAAATATATCTAGACACCGAGATCTTAAATTGCTAGTATGAGGACAACACAGACAGCATCCCAGGCGGTGAGTCCCCTCCCACCGCCACTTCTCTGAGTGCAAGGGCCCCGAGACACCCAGCTCGGGGCTTTTTCATTTGGTACGTACCCTCAGCCGGACGCCATAGAAGCCCGTCAAAAAAAAGTTAAAAAATGTTTCCGAAACACTGGACAAGCAGGTCTGAAATTGCTAGTATCAGGACAACACAGACAGCATCCCTGGCGGTGAGTCCCCTCCCACCGCCACTTCTCTGAGTGCAAGGGCCCCGAGATACCCAGCTCGGGGCCATAACTTTTTTGGGCCGTCTTTTTCCTCACAACCCACCCAAGCCCTCTGTCGCCCGTCTTTTGGGGCGGCTTGGCAAGCGGCTCGCGCCCTCTGAGCAGTCGGCAATCTGCCCAAACACCGGCCCTAAAACAAGAGCTGGTTCTTCTTCAACGAACCGAACGTACCGATGTTGGCCAGGGAGAAAGCGAAGGCCCAGACTCCGTGCGGCGGGCCGATGTTGATGCGGTTATACTGCACGCTGAATCCGCAACAGTTGGTGTTGTAGGTGACCTGGGTGTTGTACCAGAGAAGCTTATTCTGGCCATAGTCGTACACCCCTGAAATGCCGGCGTTCCAGCCGCGGTGCTGCGGCTGGCCGACGCCCGCGCTCATGGAATACTGGTTGACGTAGGGCATCAGGATCGGATTGGAGTGCAGCTCGTTGTCTCCGACCGACGCATAGTACAACTTCCAGCGGTAGTCCACCGAGAAGCTGCTGTCCACGATGGCGTGCGATCGCGGGTCGTAATCCGCCTGCCACTGGATGTGCAGGTCCCGGATGGGACTGGCGCGGACCAGCGACACGATGGGCGAGTACGGGCGCGGCCCAACCAGGAACGCGAACGCCGTGAGGTCGCTCGAAGCGGCGAAAATGTTTGGCTGCCCGGAGACCACCGCGCCGCCGAAGGTCGGATCGAAATAGCGCTTCTGGATCAACGACCAGGTGAAGATTTCCTGCACGCTGCCGTCCTTGAGCTTGGCGTAGACGCGGTTGGTCAGGGAGAGCGTGAGTTCGTTGGTATTGGCCAGCAGGTCGTTCTCGTCGAAGCGGATGTAGTGGTTGAAATCGCTGCAGCCCGCTCCGTCCACGGTGCCGGCGGCTTCGGCCGCCTGCTGGCATTTGGCGTCGGTGCCGATGCCAGTGACATATTTGTACGTGACGCGCGGTTCGATGACGTGCTTGAGCTTTTCGCCGAAAACGGTCTTCTTCCGGTAGACGCGGGCCAGCGAGGGCAGGATGAAATCGAGTGAAAAGTCGCGGGTGCTGCGCGTCATCGTTTGGGTGAGGGCCTGGTAGTAGCCCGCGCCCAGCACCGTGGAGGTCGTCTGGCTTTCGCCGTAAAACGTCTCGTCCAGACCGATGCTCGGCACCAGGTCGACGGGTCCGAGGTGCAGCGCGCTGGTGAGGTGCGGAGCGAAGGTGAGGCGCGGCGTGAACTGGCTGGTTTGGAAGGCGCCGATCTGGGTGGTGGGGTTGGTGGGGTTGTCGAAGAACGGTTCGCTGCGGTAGAGCAGGCCGGCGGAGGAGTAAAAGGAAAACCAGACGGGCACGTCGCCAAAGAGCTGGCGGTCGCGGCTGCCGAACTGCGCCTCGGGAAGCTTGTGGATCAGGACGGCATTGCGCAGGTAGTCGGTGTTGCCGCCGGGCTCCGTCGTCTGGACCTCGGGCGTCTGAAAGTTTTCCAGGCGGGAAAACAGCGTATCGAAGGTATACGTGGACCAGTTCTTTTCGAGGATGGCGGAGGAATGGAACTCCGAGCCGACGGCTTCGTTGTACGACCCCGACCATTCCTGGCGGTAGCGGAATGACGAGACGTCGTTGATCAAAGAGCGCGCCTGCCAGCCGCCGCCCAGTTCGGACACGCCCACGAAATAGAGGTTGACGCCGCTGTATTTCTGGACCGGATTACTCGTTCCGGGAATGCCGCCGCGATCCTGGACACCGGAGAAAATGAGGTCGAAATCGGTGCCGGGGCGCGGTTTGCCGCGAAAATCCACGTGGTGCGCGAAGGCGTTGGTGTTGTAGTCGAGGAACTCGTAGGCCAGGTCGTAGCTGCGGTTGATGGCCCAGTAATAGCCGGCGCCCACCATGACGCCGCGTTGCGATTGGTGCGCGATGTGAGGCGCCAGGAAGCCGCTGCGGCGCGGCTCGCGCTCCAACGAGTGATAGAAGTAGGGCGCGTAGAACAGCGGTATCCTGCGCAGCAGGAACCAACTGCGATAGGCCTTGGCGCGCTCGTGAGGGATGATGTCGAACTTGGGGCCCTTCATGATCCACCAGGGCTGGCCGTGTTCCGGAATCTTGCAGTTGGTCACCCAGCCGTTGTAGAGAATGTACCGGTTGCCCAGGCGCTCGGCCCACTGGCCTTCGAAGTGATACGGACTGGTGCCGCTGAGGATGCCTTTACGCACCACGATGCGCGGCGCCGATTCTCCGCGCACGTTGAAGAACGCGCCCTTTTCCGTGGCGCGGTTGTACTCCACATGGTCGCACCAGATCTGTTCGTTCTTTTCGAAACCGTGGAAATACACGCTGCCGGTGGCGTTGAGGACTTCGGTTTCCTCGTTGTATTCCAGGTGGTCGGCGCGCACCAGCATCTTGTTGTCTTCGAATTCGGCGTGGCCGTCGAGGACTTTGATGGAGTCGCCCTGCGCATTCTTGCGAACGTCTTGCGTGACCGCCCAGGCAAGCCACACCTTCGGCGGCAGCGTCGCGGGACTGGGCATGCTGACCGGAGCCGCAATTGAGGTGGTTTGCGGGGACTCCTTTTGCGGGGGACGGGATGGGGTATTTACCTGAGCCGATAGCTGAACTGCTAAAGTGAGCGCAGCCAACGCAATAAGCACGGAAATATACGTATTACTCGAAGATTTTTCGTGACATTCCTCTCCTCGTATGGTAATAAAGTTGAGAGGGCTCGGCGGGTAGGGCTCCAAGTACAGAACGTAGCACACTTGCCGTGTTGCCGGGGCTTCCGACGTGTGGAAGGGCTTCTAGGGGCGAAATGACCTGCACTTACTGTGGTGCGCGCAATTCGGATGGCGAAGAGCGGTGCCGGCGGTGCGGCCGACGCGTGCCGGGCTCGCGGACGGGTGAGTTGCGCGTGGATGGCGCGTTGGCGGCAAAGATGCAAGCTTCGCCGGCTTTGCAAACTTCCCAAGCGGCGCCAGCCCGCAGCCTGGCCAATGCGTTTCAACCGAAGCTGTTCTACGAACGGCCAGCGCCCAACGTGATCCCGTTTGATGCTTTCGCGCCGCCGCCTCCCCTGGATCGGCCGGCGGCGCGGCGTCCGCGGGCGGCCACTCCCAAGACGCAGTCGACCGGGAGCGGGACGGCCGCGGCTTCCCGGAAGGCGCCCCGCCAGTCTTCGCGGAAACCGCCGGTCCCGGATACGCAGGGGAAACTGGATTTTCTGCAGCCCTTGCCGCCCAAGCCGCGCACGCTCGCGACCACCGTCGAGGCGGTGATCTATTGCGAAGCGCCGGTGGCGACGCCGTTGCATCGCGCCATGGCGGCGGCAGTGGACTGGAGCCTGGTGCTGATTGCCTACGGCCTTTTCCTGGTGACGTACCGCGTGGCGGGCGGCGCGTTTCTCATGAACAAGACCGGCCTGCTTCTGCTGGGCGGCGCCCTGCCGCTGATCGCCCTGGTCTACCTGCTGTTGTACGCCGTCGCCGGGACCGAAACCGCCGGCATGCGCTGCACCGACCTGATCGTGGTCACCTTCGATGGCGACCGCCCGGAGCGCAAGCACTGGATGCTGCGCTTTCTGGGCTCCTGCCTGAGCCATTGCACGGTGCTAGGCACGCTGTGGATCTTCGCCGACGAGGAGAGCCTCACCTGGCAAGACCACATTTCGGACACGTTCCCCACACCCCGCGAATCCAATAACCAGGTGTTCCGAAGGCGATAGTCGACAGTTTACAGTTCACAGTTTACAGTTAACAGTCAATGTAGCGGCTCCCGCGCGTGAGACAGGGCGCGGTGGGGTTACTGTAAACTGAAAACTGTCGACTGTGAACTATTATGGCCATCCAATTTGACGAGAAGAACCTGCTGGCGGACATGGTGGGGCGAAACCACGGCATCACCCGGGCCGAAATCGAGCGATCCACACCCAAGGCGCTCAAAGCCTTGAAATCGTTTCGCAAGCTGAGCGACGCCGGGTTGTACGGGTTCCCCCATCTTCCCTTTCAAACCGCGGCGATCGGCGCCATCCGCAGGTTCGCCGCCGAAGTGCGCGGCGGCTTCGATACGGTGTGCGTGGTCGGGATCGGCGGCAGCGCGTTGGGCGCGTGGGCGCTCGATTGTGGCATGCGCGGCCCCCACCCGGTCCAGGGAGCGTTCACACCGGAGCATCCGCGGCTGGTGATCCTCGACAACGTGGACCCCGATTTCACGCACGCGGCTCTGGCGTCCATGGACCCGCGCCGGACGCTGGTGCTGGTGGTGGCCAAGAGCGGCGGTACGGCCGAGACGGTAGCCACTTACCTGCTGGTGCGCGACTGGCTGGAGCAGGCGCTGGGCGCCGCGGCCGCCGCGCACATCGTGGCCGTGACCACCGAAGGCAAGGGCGACCTCTTCGCGCTGGCGCAGTCGCAGGGGTATCGCACCTTCGGGATTCCGGAAAACGTGGGCGGCCGGTTCAGCGTGCTCTCGCCGGTAGGACTGCTGCCGGCGGCGCTGATTGGCATCGACATCGGCAAGCTGGCGCGCGGCGCAGCCGAAATGACGCACCTGGCCTGGCAGCCGGACCTGGCCGCCAACGTGGCGCTGCGCGCGGCACTGTGCCACTGGCTGGTGTGGACGCGCAAGGCCAAGCCGATCCAGGTAGCGTTTCCGTACTCCAACCGGCTTTGGGGCGCGGCGTTCTGGTTCCGGCAGCTCTGGGCGGAGTCGCTGGGCAAGGCCAGGAACCGCCAGGGTGACGTGGTTCATACGGGACAAACGCCGGTGGCGGCGCTGGGGACCACCGACCAGCACTCCCAGGTGCAGTTGTATATCGAAGGCCCCAACGACAAGGTATTCACCTTCTGGGCGGTGAACCGCTTCGCGTCGCCCGGCAAACTGCCCAAGCCGCGCCTGGGCCTGCCTGCATTCGACGCTCTGGCCGGGCAGTCGCTCGCCAAGTTGATCGATGCGGAACGGCGCGCCACGGCCGCGGCGCTGACGGAGTACGGACATCCCAACTGCACGGTGACCCTGGACCGGGTGGACGAACACCACCTGGGGGCATTTCTGCAAATGATGGAGTTCCAGACGGCGTTCATGGGCGAACTTCTGGATATCAACGCCTTCGACCAGGAAGGCGTGGAATTGGGCAAGAAATTCACCTTTGGCCTGATGGGCCGCAAGGGATTCGAGCCGTACCGCGACCAGTTCGCGGCCTACGAGAAGAAGCGCGCCGTTTAACGCGCGAAGGCGGACCTGTAGTACACTAGAGTTTTGGCCGGCGGGTTCCTGCCGGCCAAGGCCTGTAGCTGGCCGCAGTTCCTTGCAAGTCGTTGAAAATGCGCCCGTAGCTCAGTTGGATAGAGCGTCTGGCTACGAACCAGAAGGTCGGGTGTTCGAGTCACCCCGGGCGCACCATCTCAACCAATTCTTCCCTTTGCCGCCAATCTCCGCGGTGAGATTGTCTTCACCCACGCGCCCAGCAACCGCAGCGCCTCTCCACTCTCGCTCTCTTGAATGCCTTGCGCCTCCGTGGCCAGCCCCAGCGCCCGCTCCGCGTCTCCGCCGTCCAGCGCCTGCCGGGCCGCCTGACGCAATTGCCAGGCCCTCACCGCCAGCAGCATCAGCGGATGCAGGTCGGCGCCGCAACGCGAGCAGATACGCGCCCCGCGAAAACGCGCCTGGCACACCGGGCACCGGTTCTCGACGCTACGCAATCCCGATGAACCCGATGATAGACTCGTGCGTGGCGCGTCCGGGACCCTGCCCGGAGCCGCCTCCGGAGGCCGCCGCGCCAGCGTCGACAAGAATGCCGACGCGGCGCGCACCAGCGCATACGCCGCCCGGTTGGATAGGGTCATTTCTGGCCCTCTACGAAGAACAGCAGCTCCTTCAGCGCGCTGGCAGCCTCCTTCAACCCCGCCGCGTCGCCCAATGCCCTGGCCGTATCGATTTTCTCGTGCAGGTCGATAGCCTCTTCGCGGTCTTCCGCGTGCATATTGGCGAGCAGTCGCTGCGAACGCTCCAGCAGGCTCTTGATTTCAGCATCGCCGTCGGCGCGCCCAGGGGCCGGCATTTCGATCACGTGAGCGCCCGCATCCACCACGTCTTCTTCCAGGTCTTCGGTCGTTTCCCACGCGTCATCCACCATCTCTCCTCGCGTCTGGTACATCTCCTGAATGCGCTTCCGCCCGGCCGCGATTTCCTCGGCGCTCTTGGCGCGCAGCGCATTGGCGATCCGGATATGCTTCGTTTTGCCGGTCCGCTTCTCCACCGCCGCGACCTCCAGAATGCCGTCCAGATCGAGGCGCATGCGGCAGAGAATCTCGTTGGCGTCCTCCATCGAGGTCAGGCCTTCGATGCGAAAATCCCCTACCAGGACGTTCTTCAGCGCGTCCTCGTCGTCGCCCTGATATACGTGGACATCCACCTCGGTTTGATAGGGGTGGCAGGTCGCGTATGGCTCGGTGCGCGTCAAAGGCAGCGGCGTATTGCGCCGGATAATGGGCTTGTAACAGTGCGGATAGGGATATCCGCCTCGTTCGCCGAGATAGGAGACGCCGAAGGAGTATGGCGAAACGTCCACCAGCACGCGTTCCACGGCGCGCCCGGCCAGGCGCGACGCCATCACCCCGGCGCCCAGCGCTACGGCCAGATCCGGATGCACGTCCTGCCGCGGTTCCAGGCCGGTGTTTTCGGTGAGCAGGCGCGAGACCAGCGGCGTGCGCGTCGAGCCGCCCACCAGCAGAATCGCATCCAGGTCGCCGGGTTTCTTGCCGGAATCCTGCAGCGCCTTGGATACGCTGTCGAGCGTGGATTCCACCAGCGGACGAATCATGGCTTCATATTCGTCGCGCGAAATTTCCACCTCGAGATGCAGAGGCCTGAAGAGCTTTGTGACCAGCGCCTCCTCGCGGGTTTTCACGTACGGCT
>Ga0326728_10022722_pt1 | contig 11594 bp, 11 predicted proteins | sample MB3enrmetagenome_FD_207602 | JGI IMG/M metagenome (GOLD analysis project Ga0326728, IMG submission 207602) | Lab enriched peat soil microbial communities from McLean, Ithaca, NY, United States - MB31MN | ecosystem: Environmental > Terrestrial > Soil > Wetlands > Peat | place: USA: New York... | reverse complement strand
CCACCTGGGCCACCTGGTCGCGTTGCATCTCTGCGCCGCCGGCGACTTGAGTGGTATTCGCCGAAATTTCTTCCGTCGCCGAGGCAAGGTGAGCCGCGCTGGTCGCCACATCGTGGATTGCGCTCCGAAGATTGTTCTTCATTACATTCAGGGCAGCGGCGGTTAATCCCACCTCATCTTGTGAATGTACGGGTAAATCATCGACGTCCAAATTATTGGCCGCGATATTGTTCGCCAGGGAAAGGGTGGCGCCCAGAGGCTTGATCACCAACCGGCGCATGAGCAGACACACGGTAAGAGCGCTGATGAACAAAGTCGCCAGGCTGATCAGAAGGATCGCTATCGCGTTGCTGCGCCGGTTTGCGGCCAACGTGTCTAACGGCGCGGTCAGGGAAAACAGCGCATTCAAATGCCGGGTGCCGCCGTTGGTCTGTGCCGCCTGGCTTTCGTCGTCTGCGACCCAAGAAGTATGACAGCCCTGGCAATCCTTGCTGACGGGCACAGGGCGAGCGTAATGCATCACCTCGCGTCCGTTGATCTTGGCTCGCTCCGCATAGTACGTCCGTTGAGCTTGACTTTCCAGAACAGCAAAAGCGCGCTTTTCGAAGTCATCCGGTGTGTTCGCTGGGTTATTAGGAGAACGCGCAGGCTTGCGAAATACGTAACCTTCTCTTTCCGCATACCGCTGGGTTACTTCCCATGGATGACTGCCCTGGCCCTCACCGAGGCGGGCTCCGCCAGCAAGGTCCGTAAGCATACGCAACTTTTCGCTGAAGGCCTGTTCTGCTTGCGCCGTTGCGCGGCTCTGCGTGGTCCAAAAGCTAAAAGAGCACGTCGCCGCTAAGCCGAGCACGACTGAACCAACTATTTTCCAAGCCAGGCTGCACGACCGAAACGGTTTGAAAGACATACCGAACTCCTTTTGGCCAACATCAAGGCTTTGCCTGACGCCGGCGCTGTACAAAACCTGCTTCCATTCGACAAAATCGGCAAAACTTCGTAATACTTTAGCTCTACGTTACTAGCGACGTTCTTGCCAGTGGCTGCCGGACTAAATCAGGCAATGTCCGTCACATTCGTGGTGGCCTCGACCTCGCGACCGTGCCCAACCTGTTACCCAAAGTCAGTGCGTCGTCCAGATCACTTGCCAAGGTCTGCATTCGATCGCGAACGCAAGATTTCACGTCGCGGTCCTGAATGCTCTGACTTTGCCGCCGCAGGGTGGCGATGCGCAGCCGGTGCCGGTCGATCACCGCTTCAAGATAGGCCGCATTGAGTTCCGAACCCTTCAAAGCCATCACTTTCCGCATAAGTTCCCGGTCCTGCGGTGTTATTTGTTGGGAAACGGTAATGCCTTTTTCATGAGACAGCTTGACCACACCGTTGAGGCAGTCGCGGGAGCGATTCACCATGCGGTCAGCGTACTGTTGCACCTGTTGATCGGAGCCCTTCAAGACCATCCATTTAGCAAGTACGAATTCTGCGAACTCACTTTCGGCTGCACGGCGTAGCAACTGCTCCTCAGAGTCGCTCAGCTTCCCACTCCCGTTGGAAATCTTGCCCTGCAATTGCGGCGCAGATGCACTGGGCGACTGGTCACTACATGCCACCAATGCAACTGCCAAGAGGAGCAGGACAGCGACAGGGACGACGCTGGCCGGCAGATGTTTTAGGAAGACGTTTCGCATGGTTGAAGGATTAGGACCGGCTGAAACTGAGCCCATCATAATCATTCCTCCTCTACCCACTGTTACAAGGCCGCCAACCGGTTCCTGTTGATCGGCTCTTGTCTGTGACCAGTTAACCGAATCACGGCCACTCGATAAATCCCTCATCGGGGTTACGCCGTCCCCCTTTCGGGGGGTATGGACGGAGCTGCGCCTGCTGCCGGGCCGGCCATCATCGTTAGACCTTCTGGCGCAAATGCAAGAGCCAACCAACCTAGATCGAAACCGGAAGCCTGCCCAGCGTCGCATGCCGACGGGACCGCAAACCGGCGAGCTGGGTGAAAACTAACCACGATGGCCGCACTCTGGAGAAAACGGTTCAGGAGCAGCGTGGCAGCAAAACCAATTTGGCTTCCGATGAGATGTGGCTGCCAAGTTCCAGAAGCTTGCTGGCTATGTGCTGCCCCACGGCCACGGGTGGAACAAATTCGCGACCAGGTGCTGAAGCTTGAGACTATCGAGAATGTGACCGGCTTTGTGCCGGCTTAAGAACTGCCTGGGGTTATTTCCTGGATGCCGCGATCTTGCGCCGCCCGATTCAATTCATATTCGGCTTGCAGCCCCATCCAGAGCTTGGCGGAGGTGCCAAAATATCGGGCCAGGCGCATGGCCGTATCGGCAGTGATGGCGCGCCCTTCGCGGACAATGTCATTCACGCGCGGCACGGATATGTGCAAGTGACGGGCGAGTTCCGCCGAGGTCAATCCCAGCGGAACCATGAATTCTTCGCGCAGAATCTCTCCCGGATGTACGGCGTTCGCCGGCGCCTTCTTTTGGTTCGTCGTGGCCATTTCTGTCCCCATTCGCTTCGCCAACTAGTGATAGTCGACGATTTCAACTTCGTGCGCCTGCGCACTTTTCCACACGAAGCAGATGCGATATCGGTTGTTAATCCGGATGCTATATTGCCCTTCCCTATCACCGCTCAGCGCTTTCAAATGGTTTCCCGGCGGAACCCTCAAATCGTTCAGATCGCCGGCGTTGTGATACATGGGCCAGCCAGCGGAGCCGCATTATTAACGAGGGCCAGCAATAATTATTCGGCGGGCACGTTAACAACCTTAACCAGCTTACGCTTTTCCCCTTTCTCGAACTGCGGCTGGCCCAGCAAACTTCGCCCTATCGTGCTGCGGGAATCTGCTCACGACCTTTACCCGTGTATATAGGAACTCCGGGGTCGCGCCTGGAGGGAAGGTCCAGGGCCGAGACGACGGGGCTGGCTCCGAAGAATCGGCGGTATGAAAAACCCTCTGCGGGACAGGCTGATGGCTTGTGCGCCGGAGGGTTTTGGTTTTGTGGATTCTTTGGTGAAGCGCTGGAGTGGAGGTCCCTGGATCCAGAAACGCGAAGGCGCTATAACTGGTGAGAAGGCTATTTTTCCAACAGCTTCCGTTAAACACCTTCGCTCGTGACCCGCCTCACAGAGGAGGAACAAACCCCAGGCATAAACTAAACCTAGTTTGTATACGCGCTCCTTCTGACACCCAAGAAAGAAGGAAACATGGCCTGCAAGTCATGCAAATTGGAGAAGCAGGCGCTTTTCCCCAGCGAGATTGCCATCCATTTTCCCGGATTGAAGGAGTTAAGCAACGAATCGGTGTTTGTATTCCCTCAACTCTTGGTCTGCTTGGATTGCGGCTTCACGGAATTCTCAATTTCTGAAGCCGAATTGCGCCGTCTTGCCCAAGATTCCTCCGACCGGATTGCTTGAGCGTGGACGTGGCGAATGTAGCTGGCGCTCAAACAAAAAGGGAGCATGGTGCTGCCTTGACCAGCCTTCACCGGACATGAACGGCTGAATGTTCTGCACAGATTTCTTGAAAGACGCGGGCATCCATCCCGCCCTGAACGCTACCCAGAGAATAACTGCACAGAATATCCACCTCGTATCTCTCGGCTAGCTGGTTGCAGAGTTTTTCGAGCTGAATCGCCGCCTCTGCGTTACCTTGTGCCCACAGGAGATGCACACATTCCCCGAAAACTGCAACGCGGCCTTGTTTCCCCTTCGAAGCCGCCGCCGCTGCCACAATGAGATTACCCAAGAGTTTCAAAAATAGAACTGCATCAGGCATGCCATGGCGCATGATTGCAGAGAGCGTGTCAGCAGCATCCAAGGCGGTGTAGCGGCCCTGCTCAATGGCCGTGCCAATATCGAAGCCGTGGGCCTCTAACTCTAATGTTTGACGAAGGCTCTTCCGGTGCGACTCGGTCGCGACAACGATAGCCGCACACCCGGCCGTGAGAGCAGCCTCGACGAACCGCGTGACCTCATCCAGCAGATATCGATCGGCAGAAAAAAACCCTGCCTCGTGGCGGTGGGCGATCTCAGTGTTCTGCCGGAGCGGCGCGAAAACCTGATTACGTACAACTTCATCGGGAGTTCGTACCTCCGATCCTTCGCTGCAAACGCGGCCCGCAAATCTGCTCTCGATATACGGCTCGTCCTGGAGGATGGCGTTCACCGCCGCCAATAGCTCGGTTACGGCATCAGCCTTAACCACATAGCCGCTTGCTCCCGTACCTAGCGCTGCTTGCGCCACCGCCGCAGAGGATTCCTGGCTCACGAACAGTATTTTGGACTCGGGGGAGAGTTTGCGAATGCGCCGAGCAGCTTCGATCCCATTCAGCTCCGGAAGGCCGATGTCGAGCAGGATCAAGTCTGGTTGCAATTGTTCCGCCTTCTGAACCGCTGCTAAACCATCCGCCGCTTCCCCAATCACTTGAAATTCTGGGTGCTCACGCAACATCGAGCACACAAAGGCACGAAAGGGTTCGAAGTCATCCACAACGAGAACGCGTATGGCTACATTTGCCATACAAGCTCCCCAGACATATTTGTACCGACACAATTTCGGTGCTGCGGGAGGGGGCGAACACAAGGTGCGACTAGATTCTCAGAATGGAGTACGTGCTCAGTCTCGGTCATCGCCTCCTGCGGCAGGACGCATGCCGTGACGGGGTAGCCAAACAGGAGGAGTATCAGCAGAATGCCTACGAGTTGGCGGAGGGTGTTCACGGTGAGTTGGTTTTATCCCGATTCTGGTCACGTGCAGGTGGCCCGGCGATTTTCGCGGACTCCCGGCGCGTCGGCCACTGCTGCCGATTACTGCAAATTTCGGTCTGGGGTACCCGGTATTTTCACCGGGCCGTTTGGCATGTGCTCACTGAGCACAGTCTGCCCGGATTGCTGGAACCGCTTCTAGTCCCCGGGGCATGGCGGCAGGTTAGCCCAGAAAACTATCCCATCCCGCACGGCGGGAGCAAAACCAGGCTTGGGTGGGGCGTCTGCCAGCGGAGCCGCATTATTAACGAGGGCTAGCAATAATTATTCGGCGGGCACGTTAACAACCTTAACCAGCTTACGCTTTTCCCCTTTCTCGATCTGGATGACACTGACTTGGTGCAACCCGTCTCCTTGCGGCGTGAAGTTGTATGTGCCTAGAACCCCCTGGTATCCCTGAGTAGCCAGAATAGCGGCGCGGATCTTGGCACGATCTTCACCGGCCTTTCGGATGGCGTTCACCAGTACGTTCAGGCCATCATAAGTCCAGGCCTCGGTCGCGTCAAAGTCTTCGTGGTACTCGTTCCTGTAGTCCGCCTCGTACTTTTTGGTCACCGCGCTCTGGCCGGGGATGTAGTCGGCAAGACAGACGATCCCCTCAGCCGCATCGCGCGCCAGATCCAGGAAATCTTTCATCTGGCTGGCAGAGGTGCTGAGGTAGAAATAGGGCGAGCCGAGTTGGCGGTACTGCCGCACTACCACCGCGGCATCGTTGTCATTGGTGGCATAAAGAATCATGACTTGGGCGCCGGCGTTCTTGAGCGAGAGAAGCTGCGCGGTGAAATCCTTGTCCTTCGTGGTGTAGCGTTCCCGCTTCACCATTTGCAGGCCAGCCCGCTTGAGACTCGCCTCGACCAGATCGGCGCCACCCGTGCCGAAGGCGTCCGAATCGTGCAAAATACCGATCTTGGTGAATTTGGTATCTTCCTTCAGATACTTGACCATGGCAGCGGAGGTGACGGAGTCATCCGGCCGGAAACGGAACAGCCAGGGATTGCCGCGCTTGGTCAGGTTGGCTAGCGTCCCGCCGATCATCATGGGAATGCCATATTTCTGGATGGTTTCGGACATGGCTAGGATTTGGGTGCTCTTGATGACCCCGACCATAGCCAGAACCTTATCTTGCTCAACGACCTTCTGTAGCGCGGCCAGCGCGCCGGGATTGCTGGATTGGTTGTCTGCGATTACCAACTCGATTTGCTTGCCATTTACCCCGCCGGCGGCGTTGATTTGCTTGGCAGCGAGCTTGATTGCCTTGAGCTGTAGGGCGCCCTCTGCCGCTGCGGCACCCGTAATGGAGGGAATAAAACCAATCTTGATAGTATCCGCGGCTTGCAGGCTTAGGGCGCCGATCGTCATGGCGGCCACAATCCCAAGTAAAGCAAGCGCTAACCCCTTGCGCATCATATTCCTCCCCATTTCTTGGATTGTCTTGAAGTAGACATATTGGTCTGGGTTGCGTCGGCCTGCAAACCTACCATACGCTTGCTGCTCTGTAAAGTCGTATTGAGTCCGAATGCCCCGTTCCGGTCTCCAACGCGGGTTCAAAGATGCGCTTAGCCAGGGCTTCGGTGAATAATAGCCGGCGATGATAACAGCAGAAAGTTACAAAATGAGTCTGCCCGGATTGCTGGAACCGCTTTAGTCCCCAGGGCATGGCGGCATCCCGCGCGGCGGGACCAAAACCAGGCATGAGTGGCCACCGACCGTGCCAGCATTGCAGGCAGGGAAAGTTCGGAAAAGCGGGACAAATCATCGCTTCGCGGTTCAGTGGAGAGAGAAATTTACGATGATGGTTTCATTGCTCGGCTGTGGTTCCCCATTGGGCGGTGAGGGTTCGTAAACCCACTGCCGGACGGCATCCATGGCGGCGCTGGCGAGAAGCGGATCTCCCGAAACCGTGTGTACAGCTTCGACCTGCCCACTGGCGCCGATGCGGGCCGCGAGAACTACCTGGCCCCGAACCTTATGAGTTTGCGCCGCCTTGGGATAGATCGGGTCAACGCGCTTCAGCAACTTGCGAGCTGCCGTACTTGGCGGATTGGGCTCAGCTAACCCTGACGGGGGCGCCACGGGAGTGGTGGGAACCAGCGCCGCTATTTCTCTGCCATCAGCATCCGTTCCCACAGAATTCACTGCTGGAGGCGCCGGCACAGTGGGAATGGTTGCCGGAGCCGGAGACGAAGTGGTGAAGCGCGGCTGGCCGGCGGGGGACACCGCCGAATTTTCCGGCGGTGGTATTGGCGTATTCGCTCCGAGCCGGGTCGTAGTATCAGCAGGGGCTGGGGACAGGTTTTCAGCGAAGCGGCGGACCATGGAGCGCTCGACCGGCGGGGATGGCGCCTGGCCGCGGGTGCGACTACCGCCTGCCGGGCTTGCCGGGGCTCGCTTCACGGCGTCGTTCATGCCCGGTCCGTCGCTGCGCTCACCCGCAGCCGGTCTGGTCTCGGCCAGCTCTACGTCATCAGGATCGTTCGTCACCGGATCGGACGACGAAATTTGCGCTTCATCGTTATCGTTCCCCGCGCTACTCGGACTGGACATGACCGGCCTGTCAGGCGGGGACGCCGGCGCACGATCGCGAATGGCGGCGCTGACTTGATGTTGCACCACACTGAAAGTGCTGGAGGAAATGACGCCCGACCATAGGAGGCCGGCCAAAATAGCCACCGCGGCGATGGCGATAAATCCACCGCGCCTGAGCGCAGCGCGGATTCCGGTCCGCCTGGTGTTGCGGCGTGGCCAAGATGCCTCGTTCCGTGCCCACGAGAGACCGGTTGTGCCGATCGCCGGTTGCTCCCGCCCTTCCTGCGGCCGCATTTTTGCAGAAGCGTCAGCGAATGGTTCAACCGCCTGCGGGTGGTTACGGATCTCTGGTTTCGCCATCCTGGCCTGTGCCATGACGCGATGAAAAAGCATTCCCAGCTCGCCAGGAATCGCCGTGGTGGCCGCCGGGGCAGGTGAATCCGCTCTCGTTAAGAGCCCATCCCGTTGTAAATCCGCGACTACTTCCCGTACCATTCCGGCATCGATAAGCCGGCTCTGCATCGCGAACCCGAGCGACAGAGCATTGAAACACAGCCGGTTGATTTCGCGTGGAATTCCGCGTGCGTTGGCGACCAGGATTTCAAGCGCCTCAGCCGTGAAGAGCGGCCCCCCTTCGTAGCCCGCACGGCGGAGCCGGTGAACCATATAGTCCACGGTTTCCGCAGGGGTAAAAGGGGTTAGGCGGCAAAAGATCGCAATGCGTTGCCGAAGCTGTTCGAGTTCGGGCCGGGCCAGTTTGTGGGCAAACTCCGATTGTCCCGCTAATACGATCTGTAACAGCTTGGCTTGCGCGGTTTCGAAATTCGAAAGCAGACGCAAGGTCTCAAGGGCCGGAAATTCCAGGTTTTGAGCTTCATCAACCAGTACCAGCACGCGGCGCCGGGCATGTGCGTTGCGGAGCAGGAACTCCCGTAGACGCGGCAGCAGCCTTCCGTCTTCGATTTGCTCCCGGTCCAGCTCAAACTCTTCCACGAGGTTCCGCAGCAATTCTCGCGAGTCGCACTGGGTGTCGAACAGGAACGCGGTTTCTGCGGAGTTCTGGAATTGCCGGAGAAGGGCATAAAGCAGACTGGTCTTGCCCATCCCGGGCGGGGCGACGACGGCCGAAAATCCTACCCCGGCCTCAACGGCATACCTCAGCGATGCCAGCGCCTCCCGGTGCGTAGCGCTCAGATAAAGATAGCCGGGGTCGGGCGTAACCCCGAACGGCTGTTCACGAAGACCATAGAACTGCAAATACATGGCATCTACAAACAACTAGCGCTTTGGGTAATTTCGAGGTGAATCACTCGAAAAGAGTTGCTCCTCTAAGTTCGTTTACCCCGGGCTCCTAAGGCCCAGCTACCACAAAAACCTTAGGCCGGCAACCACGACACCTTTACCGGAAACGACTTTGAACAGGCAGGGTGCTCTCCTGGAACAACCCCCAGCCACTCTCCTGCCTTCCAATAGCAGCACTGGAGTGAGCGCAGGCGAGGAATGGACAACCAATCTTCACTGCGACCGGTGGACCGGCTGAGTGATGCGGGTCTTTCCGATGTGTAAAGCAGCTCGGTTTTGTCTGAGGCTTGGATGTTTCGTTTAAACTGCAAACGCGGATCGCCCTTACGCCACCTTAGTCCTTACGCGACCATTGCCCTGTTACTGACCATGGCCGGTTGCAGCGGCGCAGCCGGCAACTCAGCTACCAGTTCCGTCCCTTCTCCTAGCACGGCCAAAAGCAATACGCAGATAAGCGGGATGGTGCTGGGATACGCCTGGGATACGGTCGCCCAAAGTTTGCGCCCCATACAGGGTCTGCCGGGGGCAGCCTATCTGGGGTCGCCAATTTATAGCGGTTATACGTCCGGGATTGCTTCTGCGCGCGCGGGCTACGCCTTGTTGACCGGCACGGCGGGCGACATATCGTTAGCTCTTCTTCCAACCGGGCAACCCACAGCGTTAACGCCGGTATTTTCCACCCACCAGCAGATTGCTCTCAGCCCTGGGGGCGCCGCCGCTGTGATCTTCGCCCAAGGCATGTCAACGGCGTTGGTGTTTACGAACCTTCCTGGTGCGCCGCAACGCCAACAGGTTCCAATTTCGATGCCGGGAACGATCACCAACGTATCCGTGAGCGATACCGGGCTGCTGCTGGTCGCTGCTGCCAGCGCATCGGGAGGGGCGGCAATTTCCGCGATTTCCGCGGATGGAACCGTTCACCCGGTGGGGAATGTCGCGCGTTACGGCGATATGCGGTTTATCGCGTCCAGCAATGACGCGCTAATCGCGGACGCCGGTCAGAACACATTGTCAACCGCCAAAGACGTGGCGGCCGGAGCCAGTTTGCTACAGATCGCGAGCGCCACCGACGGCGTTCAGAATCCTGTGGCCGTGGCCAGTTCCGCGGATGGCCGTTGGGCCTTGGTCGCGAACCAGGGGGGAACTCTGTTGCGCATCGATCTCACGCAATTGGAGCCGGTCGGTTCCGCCACGTGCCCATGCGTTCCGAATAGCTTGACACCACTTTCGGGTAATGCCGTGTTCCAGATCATACCGCTGGGGGCCGGCCCCCTCTGGCTTTACGAAGGCGATGCGGCGACGCCGAGGGCCGTATTTGTCCCCGCCACAACCAATGGCAACCAAGGCTGACATCGACATGCGTCTCCGAACCACATTCCGGCTATCGGGTTTCGCGCTCTTAGTTCTGGCGGGGGTGGTGGCGATAGCGCAGACGTCGCCTGTGACGCCGACTGTGACTTGGCCTACGCCAGCTTCCATCGTTTTCGGTACGCCTCTAGGCCCCACGCAACTGGACGCCACCGCGAACGTGCCTGGAACCTTCAGCTATAACCCTCCATCCGGGACGGTGCTGCCGGTTGGGGTACAGGTTCTCACGGTAACGTTTACGCCGACAGACTCTGTGGATTACTCGTCCGCCCAACAATCCGTCAATATTACGGTGAACAAAGGCACCCCGGTTATTTCGTGGGCGGCACCTGCCTCTATCACCTTCGGTACGCCTCTAGGCCCCACGCAACTGGACGCTACCGCGAACGTGCCTGGAACCTTCGCCTATAATCCGACGTCCGGGACGGCGCTGCCGGTTGGGGTACAGGTGCTCACGGTAACGTTTGCGCCCAATGACTCTGCAGACTATGTGTCGACGCAGAAATCGGTCAACATCACCATATCGCTGCCCCCGCCGGTAGTAACCTTTCAGGGGTCATCGACCAGCGCATCCCGACAGCAGCCGGCCCTCACCTTCACGATGGGCTCTTTTCCCACGGCAGCCACGGCGACCTTTACCCTCACCTTCGCCTCGAGTACTTCTCCTGCGGTGGATGATCCGAGCATTCAGTTCAGCAGCGGAGGGCGCACGGTAACGGTGCAGATTCCGGCCAATGCCCCCTTCAGCACGAGCATCGCACTGCAAACGGGGACGGTGGCCGGCACCATCACGGTGAAGGCTGCGTTGCGCGCCAATGGAGCGGTGATTACACCCTCCTCGCTAGCGCCCGTGGTAATTCAGGTACCGCCCGCCGTGCCGGTCATCAACAGTGTGACCTTAACCCCCGGGACAAACAGTATTCAGGTGGCCGTGGTGGCGTATGCCAATACCCGCGAGATGGTGCAAGCTGAGTTCCGGTTCGCGGCGGCTGCGGGTCAAACGCTGCAAACTACCGACTTGATTATCTCCGCCGACCAGCTTTTTTCTGCCTGGTTCCAAAGCCCGGCAGCGGCAACTACCGGCGGGTTGTTTCTCTACACGCAACCATTTACTTTGAGCGGCAGCAGCGGCGCGGTTGGCTCCGTCAGCGTAACGCTGACGAGTACCCAGGGGGCGTCGCAGACAGCGACCACCCAGTAGCACAGAACATGGAGGAGGCCGGTGGGCGTACGTAACGACATTCTTTCTCCGATAGCACTGCTGTTGTGCTTCGCCTTTCTGAGCATGTCGGCCCGGCCGCTGTTGGGGCAAGCGCCGCCAGCCCCGCAGCAACTGCAGATCGTGGTTCTTGACAGCGGGACGCCGGGCACGGCAGGCACACCGATGGTGCAGGTGCAGGACGAAAACCACCAACCGGTACGCGGCGCGCTGGTGGTGTTCACGGCGCCTTCCGGCTCGGGTGAGTTCACCAACGGCGGCCATTCGCTCACCGTGGTGACCAATCAGCAGGGTCGCGCCATGGCCACGGGTTTCCGGCCCAATACGCAGACGGGAGAATTTGTGCTGGAAGTGCTGGCAACGTTTGCCGGCCGGCGAGCGGAGACCACCA
>Ga0326728_10022721_pt1 | contig 11594 bp, 11 predicted proteins | sample MB3enrmetagenome_FD_207602 | JGI IMG/M metagenome (GOLD analysis project Ga0326728, IMG submission 207602) | Lab enriched peat soil microbial communities from McLean, Ithaca, NY, United States - MB31MN | ecosystem: Environmental > Terrestrial > Soil > Wetlands > Peat | place: USA: New York... | reverse complement strand
CGTTGTGCCTGGCAACCACGACGTGCCGCTCTACAATGCCTATCTCCGCTTCTTCGGCGGCCTGCGCCGCTTTCGCCGCTACATCAGCGAGGACCTCGAGCCCACTTATGCCGACGAGGAAATGGCCATCATAGGCCTCAACTCCGCCCGCTCGCTCGCCTTCAAGGGCGGGCGCATCAACCTCAAGCAGGTGGAGCAGGCTCGCGAGTGGCTGTGCTCCTTCCCGCCCCGCGTGGCCAAGATCATCGTCAGCCACCACCCGTTCGACCTTCCGCCAGGCCATGGTGGCCGCGTGGTCGGGCGGGCGCAGATGGCGATGCACCGGCTCGCCGACTGTGGCGCCGACCTATTTCTCTCCGGTCACCTCCATCTGGGCTACACGGGCGACACTAGCATCCGATACGAGATCCAGGGCCTCTCGGCGCTCATCGTTCAGGCTGGCACGGCCACTTCGACCCGCGGCCGCGGCGAAGCGAACTCCTTCAACGTGATCCGCATGGAACCGCCGGAGATCGAGGTCGAGCGGATGAGATGGGACCCCCTGCGCAGGCGCTTTCTACCGGCCTCGAAGGAGCGCTACCGGCGCCCCTGACCCGGCTGAGTCCCGCGGATTAGAACCGCAGCAGCGCCGCGGCGGAATCCTTCGCCGGCATTTCAGCGGGGTGCAACGCAAACGCCCAGCCACCATGAAGCACTGTTTCGAGAGCGGCCATGTTCAAGGGATCATTGGGCTGGCCGGCGGCGCCCGCACTTTCCGATAAGAAGACGCCGGCCACGCGACCTTCGGCAGCGGCCTTCACGATCGCGCCCGTGTCCCCTAACACGAGGGCCGCACCGCTGTGCTGCCGATAATCCGCCAGGGCTTTCCGCAATGGTTCGGACGGGCACTGGCTCACAATCTCCCAGGCGCTCTCATGCAGATTCTGCGCCGTCAGGCGTTCCGGCGAGCCGTGGATCGCCCGCTCCAGCAAGTGCGGATACGTGTTGAGCTGCCGGTAGATGGCCACGTCGTACTCCACGCCCGCCAAGATCAATGGCTCGGCATCCCGCCGCAAGAGTTTGGTGACTCCCCTTTCTGCCTCTTGCAAGAAGTGCCTGAAGCGGTCCTGACCTTTCTCGTTCTCCGAGGCGGTGCCGAATCGCACCCCTTGCATCGATCCGAGTGAGGGACCGGCGGCCATCCGGTCTTCCAGCAGATGATCGGGCTGGCGGGTGTGCAGAAACTCCTGCATATTCCGCGGCGCCACTCCTTCGAGCCCCACTTCTTCGGTGCTTCGTGGAGTCGAGCGGAAGAGGCGCACATGGTGCCGGCCGATCGCGAGCAGGTAAAAGCGCTGTTCCCTGGACAACGCCGCGAGCAACGGACGGATCTCAAATCGTTCGCCTACCACGGCCACGTCCTTCATCCGCTCGCACATCCAGTAATACCGGAAGGCGTCGGGCGATCGGAAGGCGATCAGCGAATTGGCCCAAATACGGGCCGTCTCGAGGTCGGCCGCCAGTTGCTCGATTGGCGCGAGCAGCCCGCCGGCCGTTTCGGTGTCCGTGTGGCGTTCCGCCAGTTGCTTTCGCACCGAGCGGAGGGAGCTATTCAGGCGGACCGCCAACTCTGCCGGGTTCGGAATGGGTATTACCAGCGTGATACAGGGGTCCACAGCCCCCGCCAGTGCCTTCACATCGGCCAGCGTAACCACATCCTGCAGCGCATTTTCCCGGGCTGGCATATCCGTCATGACCGTCTCTCCTATGCGGCGGGCAAGGGCCGCTCGTTCGGTATCGCGAGCTTCCGCATCCGGTACATGAGGGTCGACCGCGCAACTCCGAGGCGCGCAGCCGCGCCATGCGGTCCGGCGATCACCCAATTGGCCGCCTGTATGGCCTTCAAAATATGTTCACGCTCGCATTCCTTCAGCGTAGCCGGTTTGGCGACGCTCCTTCGCTTAAACAGTTCCGGTATCGGCGGATTCAGAACGCGGCCAGTGGTCAGGATCACCGAGCGTTCCACAAAGTTCTGCAATTCCCGAATGTTCCCTGGCCAGTCATGGTCCAGCAGCGCCTCCATGGCCTCCGAGGGAATCTTCTCGATCTGCTTGGTCATCCGCTGCGCATAGATGCTCACGAAATGCGCCACCAACAAGGGAATATCGTCGCGCCTGTCGCGCAGTGGGGGAATGTATATTGGAAAGACATTGAGCCGGTAGAAAAGATCGCTCCGGAACAGTTTTTCGGAAACCAGCCGGTCCAGGTCTTGATTCGTGGCGGCCACCACTCGCACATTGACAGATTGCGTGATGGTGCCGCCGAGTCTTTCGAACTCCTGCTCCTGCAAGACACGCAGCAGCTTCGCCTGCAGCTCGAGCGGCATATCGCCGATCTCATCCATGAATAGCGTGCCCCGGTCAGCCGCTTCGAAACGGCCGATCTTACGCGTCACCGCGCCCGTGAAGGCGCCTTTCTCGTGTCCGAAGACCTCGCTTTCCAGCAATTCCCGCGGGATGGCGGCGCAGTTCATCTTCACGAAAGCGCCAGCCCGCCGCCGGCTGTGGGTGTGTATGGCACGTGCGATCAGTTCCTTGCCCGTCCCGGTCTCTCCTTCGATGAGAACCGTGGAGTCCGTCGGGGCGACGGTTTGAAGTTGATCCAACACCCTGCGCAGAGCCGCGCTGCGTCCCACGATGCCTTCAAAACCGTCTTCTTCCGTGCTGGCTGTGCGGTCCTGTGCCACCAGCGGCTCCATCGGAGTGGCTGAGCCGTAGTTCCTGAATATGACCTTGGACGGCAGTACCGCAAAGCCGCGCGAAGATCGGGGGAAGGAGTTCGTCTCCCGTCCATCCAAAACGACGATGTTGCTGCAACCCATCTTGATACCTCATCTCTTCAATTGCTACGGGCCTCTTGAAGTTTGAGATTATCCGACTTGAAGATTGCAGTCGTGAGATTCAAGTCAGGTTTTGGTGGAAGAAAAGCTTGCTCCGGTTTGCGGAAGACCCAGCGGGCGCATAGCACGAAGCGCGACAGTCCCCATAAGCTATTGACTCCATTAGGATTAGGCGTGCGGCAATACGGGATTGACGTGGCTACGCGCAGCCAGCGCCAGTTCTGCAACGCGTCCGGCATCACTTAAACGCTTTGATCAACGCTCCAAACTCCGCGTGAAGGGAGCGGGCATATGGCGTTACAGGGGGGACCTCGCGATCGATACCCAGCAACTCATAGACCGCCATTTGGGCCGCTCGCACCGAATACTCCACCGTGAAGACACAATCTTCCGGGACCTCGACGAACTGACTCACGAATGCGAGGTTCCTCGATTCGGGAGGCACAGGCAGCGGCCGATCGCCATGCACGCGGGGCATGAACATGCTGGTGATGTATGGCATTCTGCAAGGAATGCAGTTGGCCGATTCAACGGTTTCCTGATCGAATCGCAAGTGACCGCAGAGCTCCCGCAAAATTTCGGCTCCGTTACACTCGGCCATCGGCTTCGGAACGAAATTACCGACCCGGTCCGGAAACAGTGCGTATCCCCAGAATACCTGCACATCGGCGGGCTGGTTCGGGAAGTGAGGTTGATAGGCTAGCACAATCGACATCAGCCAATTGGAGTCTTTGAACGTCACCAGGCCGCCGGTGCCCGGCTGGTTCCCGCTGAATTGAATCATCTGATGGAAGAAGGCCGGGGTCTTCAGCGTGACCGTGAAGGACTCCCAGCAGGACTGCGCGATGCAACTGTTAAAGGCCGCGGGATTGCCAAACTGCGGCCGGCCCTCCGCCAGCTTTTCCCAGAGGGTCCAACCGCCGCTATCGGCTTTGGTCAGCTTTGCGGGTGCGCTTGTCATCGAACCCAGGCTGGAGGCATCGGTCATGGAGGCGTTTTGCAGGAAGACCAAGTCGCCGTCATTGACGGCAATCGCTTCGCTCTTTCCGTGCCGCAGGCAGTGAATGCCGGTTACGGCGAACTTGCCGTCTTCGGTCTTGTGATCGAGGTCTGTGACCTTGCAATCCGGGACCAAACGGACGCCTTGGGCTGTGAGCCAGGTCTGCAAGGGGAGGACCATGGAGTCGTACTGGTTGTAAATGGTTCGCTTGACGCCCGCGAGAGTCTCAATGCGGGAAAACTCCAGCACGAAGCGGAGCAGGTAACGCTTGAACTCCACGGCGCTGTGCCAGGGCTCGAAGGCGAATGTGGTGGACCACATGTACCAGAATTCAGTCTCGAAGAACCTTGGCGAAAGCCAGTCGGTGATGCGGCTCGCGCCCAGAGCATCTTCATCCGCCTGGCTGAGTTTCAGCAATTCCGTACGGTCCTCCATGGAGAACCCCATCGAAGCAACCGGGACCTTCGCGCGACGTCTGTCGACCATCCTCGCCATCGCGTTCGACTTGTGTTTCTCATTGAACTCCACGGTTTCGTCGAATACCGTCTTGCCGGGGTGGTTCAATGAGGGAATCGATTTGAAAAGATCCCAAGTGCATTCATAGTTGTCGGTGGTCAACATGCGTCCGCCACGCATGGAATACCCGGCCACCGGGTCTCCGGCGCCGTCCAGACTTCCACCCATGACGGGTGCCTCTTCCAGAATCGAGATGTTCGCGCCAGGCAGGCTGCCGTCGCGGATCATGAAGGCGGCGGCGGCCAGGGATCCGATGCCGCCGCCCACGAGATCGGCCTTTGGTTTCGTCATACTTGGACTTCTGTGAGCAGCTTTCGGACCAAAGCAGGAGGATCTTCTTACCGGGCCAACTAGATGCTGAACACCGGGCAGGGCGATTCACGAATGATGGCATAGGCGCTCGTCGGCAGGCGTCCTGCGCCGATGCGATCCGAAGTGCGGCCAATGACGAGAAGATCGGCCTGTACTTGCTTGGCTACGTCGGCCACTCCACCGGAAATCGAACCGACTTCAAGGTAAGTCTCGCCCTTGACCCCGCCGGTCTCCAGCAGCCGTGCGAGATCGGCTTTTGCATGTTCCAATACGTAGCCCCGCCACTCCGGCGATGGATAGTAGTCCTCCAATAGCGGATCGAGCGAGGCAACCACGTGTATGGCGCTGAGCGATGCTCCAAACTCCCAGCACAGCCGGCTCGCCCAGCTCAGGATGCCGATGCTTTGTGGCCCAAGATCGACGGCACAGGCAATGCGGCGGGGCTTGGCCGATACGCTAGACGACGCATCCGGCCTATGAGCTGCCGTCCAGACTGGACAACTCGCATCGTGGAGAACCTTGGCGGTGACCGAACCGATGAGCAGGCGCCGAAACGGACCGTACCCATGAGTGGGCATCATAATCAGATCGACGTGTTCCTCGGCTGCATACTCCACAATCTCCCTGGCCGGGTCGCCTTCCTGCAGAACGCGCTTCACCCCAAGGTGGCGCCATTCATTTGATCGGAATTCCTTCATTTTCTCTTCAGCATCTTCCCTGGCGAGGCCATGCAGCATCCTCATCTGGGCTGATGTAGGCAGCGGCAGGTTGACACCTGGAGCCAGAATGTGGAGCAGAACGATTTCGGAACCGAAGCGTTCGGCGATTGCCGCAGCGGCGTCTGCGGCATCCGTCGAGCGCTCCGAGAAGTCTATCGGCAACAGAATCTTCGCTATGGTGAACATGTTGGCATTGTCCTTTCGAGGCCGGCCTCCGGGACCCTTCTGGGTGCCCGGCTGTCCCGGAATTGCTCCCTGCAATCGACTGGCCAATTGGATGGACCTCAAGTTGCTCATCGTGAATTGCGGAAAACCAGATGCGGCCGCTACGCGAGATCCTTTTGCCGACCGACTTTTCGCCGCCTTGTGTCGACGTGGCACACTATGCCGCAGGCGTTGCCCGCCACTTCAGATCCAAGATCACATTGCTTCATGTATTGGCCCCCCTCAATCCGGCATTTGCCGCTTTCGGCAGCACGGCGATGCTGGGCGAAGTGCTGGTTCATCAAAAGGAAGAGACCTCCAACTCCCTGAATTCGTATCTGGCGGACGAATTCCGCGGTATTCCCGTGAAGCACGTCGTCTCCGAAGGGGACCCGGCCGAGATCATCGCGACATACTGCGCTTCGGAACGAGTCGGGCTGGTTATGCTGCCGACCCGAGGATGTGCTGCATTTCGGCGGTTCCTCATGGGTTCGGTGACTGCGAAGATCCTTCAGGAAGTCGATTGTCCTGTTTGGACAAGTTCGCATATGACGGCCAGGCACACGGCAGTCTCCCCCATACCCAAGGTGATCGTCTGCGCTATCGACCGGGGTCCCGAAAGCGACCTGATTTTAAAGTGGGCCGCGGATTTGGCTTCGGGCGTACAGGCACGCCTCATCGTCGCTCATGCAATCTCATCCCTGAAATTTCGTCTCGAGACGCACTTTCCGAGAAGCGGAATCCGAAGAGTTCTCGAAGATGCGCACTCCAGGATCTGCAACGTGCTGCACAGCCGGCCACTGCCGGGAGCTGAAGTTCGGGTGGAAGGTGGGAGCGTCCCGAAAGTCGCCCGTTCCGTGGTGGAAAACAGCCGGGCGGACCTTCTGATCGATCGTACTTCTCCTCATAGACCCATCCCGGCTTGTCGAAAGGCTCGGGAACGAGAGCGGCAAGCATCGGCTGGACGCGAAATGGAATCCGTTTCGTCAAAATGCCCTCCTACTTTGCCCTGGTAGCCCGCCGTCCTTTGCCGCCCGGATCGCCTTTCGAAGCGCTTTCGATATCGCCGCCGTCGTCTCGTGCGATGTCCGCAAGGAGACGTTGGCTCACTACCGAGCGCGGCTCTTCCTGAGTGATGTCCATCTGGGATGCATACTGATCCCGATGTTTGATAAGAAGCCAGGCGGATCGTGAGGGATTCTTCCCAAATCCGCGCGTGCGAACCAGCACCCACGAGCCTTGGAGCTTCTTGCCCTGAAGCGTGAACCTGATTTCACCCTCTTGTAGTGCGCTGTCCATATCTGCGCTTTCCGGCTGCCAGGTTCCTATATCCCATAACATCACGGTTCCGGCTCCATATTGACCGGCGGGAATCACGCCTTCAAAGTTGGCGTACTCGACTGGGTGATCTTCCGTCTGCATCGCCAGGCGCTTCACCGCCGGATCGAGCGAGGGGCCTTTCGGCACGGCCCAGGAGAGGAGTACGCCTCGCCATTCCAGTCGAAAATCGTAGTGCAGATGCGAGGCCATGTGCTTTTGCACTGCGTAAATGGGGTGTTCATTCAGTTTCAATAAGTTTGTCCGCACTTCACTTCCTCTTAAGCAGGCTCCGATCCACCGCATGAAATTTGCAGGTATAATGCCATCCTGGCACGGCTCTTGACCCGCGCGCGCGGCCCCGAGGCCGAATGCTTTCGGAGTGGAACTCCACCTGCACTGTCTGGGGAGGCCGGTTCGATAAGTCGATGCCCCGCACCGGCTTGTTGCGATAGCACCCTGCTCTCAGGGGTAGTACAGACACGCTGTTGCGCTTCCATCCGCAGTGATGCTGCTTCGAAACGCCGCAACGGCGCGAGGGGCCCGGGCGCTGATGCGTCCGGGCCGCCCTCATCTCTCCAGCTCAAGCTGCGAGTTCTCTGATCTGTGCTAACGGCCCACCCGTCGTGGCTTCCATGGGGGACCAATCTTGTCCTACCGCGATGTTCCAAGCCAGTTCATTCAACGCAATTGCCGTCGCATTCTCGATCAGTTCCTTGTCGGCATTCAGCAGCAGGCGGGCATCTTCTATTGAGATCTTCTCGAAGATCCTCAGCAATAGCGCACAGCGCGGAAAGATATCGATGGCGAGCAACGCGTCCTCGAACTGAGCCCTGCTCAGATCGCGGCCAACTTTCCAGCCAGGTGACGGGAGTTGGTCTCCGTATGCCGAGTTTTGGACACGCTGTTTGATCCGGCAGGCGCTCGCTGTCAGAGGCAGCCGGACCTTGCCAAGCGCCCTCGCAATGACCAATTTTCGGCACCAGGCGGACATCCATTGTTCGAAGAACGGGGCGGTTGAGTCTCGGGCGTCCAGGGTCTGTCCAACCACGTCGCTGCTCAGGGACATATCCCCTGTGAGGAGGAACGCGAGCCGGACCAATTCCGACCCCTGGCCCAGAAACATCCGGGCTGGAGATGGTCGGCTTGAGGATCTCATCGGTTTCGATTCCATCACGAAGCTTATGAGGCACTTGCGTAGCCATACCCAAGGCAGGCATTAGCGGTGACAGTCGAAGGCGTTTTGTGGGATTACGATAGCAGGCAACCAAATGGCCGGATGATTGCAGTGTCCGATATCGCCGGCGGCAAATTAGCCCTCATCTGGGCGCGTGGTTGTCGGAGAAAGCGAATCGCATTCAAAAATACCACGAGATCAGCGTTATGAGAAACAAGCAAAAAGTCGTTATCGGGATCATCGGCATCTCTCTGCTCGCATTTTCGGCTGGCTGCAAGAAGAAGGTTCCACTCGCAACAGTGGCGCCACCCCCACCCGCTCCGGCGAAGGGCGAAGTGACGCCCTCTCCCAAGGCGCCGACCATCGCGGAGTTCATTGCGGAACCGGTTACGATTGACCGCGGACAATCCGCACTCCTTCGTTGGAGAGTCAACGACGCCTCCGACGTGGAAATCAACCAGGGCATCGGCGCTGTCTCCAGCGCCGGCGACCGCCGGGTGTTCCCGGACAATGCGACGACTTACACGTTGCTGGCTAAAGGGCCGGGCGGAACTGCCACGGCATCGGCAACCCTGAACGTGACTGTTCCGCCGCCGCCCCTGCCGGTGACGGCGCCCGCGGCACCTACCAAAACCATCGGCGAGCGCCTGGCGAATGAGGTCCAGGACGCCTACTTCGATTACGATAAGAGCGACCTCCGCGACGACGCGCGTTCGGCTCTGACCAACGACGCCGGCGCGCTGCGAAGTATCCTGCAGGATTTTCCAAAAGCCACGATTGTCGTCGAGGGCCACTGCGACGAGCGGGGATCGGCGGAATACAACATTGCGTTGGGCGACCGCCGCGCCGCATCGGCGAAGGAGTTTCTGGGGCAGTTAGGCGTGCCGCCTGAACGCCTCCGCCCGATCAGCTACGGTAAGGAGCGCCCTCAGTGCACGGAATCCAACGAGGACTGCTGGCAGAAGAACCGCCGCGTTCATTTTACCGCGAGCGAATATGAGCCCGTAACCCAAACCGCCGTCGGTCCAAAGGAGCTTGGCGGAGGCGGGCAGTAATCGGCACGGGCGCCGGTTGAGGCCCCATCGCCGCCATTTTAGAAAGGAGAATCGAGTAATGACAAGAGCCATTGAAAAACTGCACCCGCAAAACGCTTTGACCGTTCTGGAACAGGAGATGGATCGTTTCATGGATAAGTTCTTCGGCCGGCATCCGGTTCGGGCGGCCTTATCCGACGTGATGGTTCCTTCCCCCGACCTGGAGATGTTCGACAAGAATGACGAGATCGTCGTCAAGGCCGAAGTTCCTGGCCTCGATAAGCCCGAGATCCAGGTGTCCGTGGACGGCAATCTGCTGACGATGAAGGGCGAGAAGAAAAAGGAAAAGGAAACCAAAGACGAGGATTACTACTTCTCCGAACGAGCCTACGGCGCCTTTTCCAGGAGCTTGCGCCTGCCGGTCGACGTGAAGACCGACAAGGTCATCGCCAATCTCAACAACGGTGTGCTGGAGGTCCATCTGCCCAAGGCCGAGGAGGCCAAGGGTAAGCAGACGAGTATTCCGGTGACGTAGGGAACCAGATTCGCCCGGCAGTCTTGCGCGGGGCCGGATTTGCTACGGCTTTTCGTTTCCGGCCCCGCCATACCGGTACCCTTGGCTCGAAGGTGCCGAGGTTTGAACGGCGCCAAGTGCGCGCGAGATCCGACTATGACCCTGCCCTCAACCCGCTCCTTGCCGTTCGAGGCGGCCGCGTTAACGCTGCTCGCAATGTGCGTCTGCGAACCGGCGATGGCGCAGTGCGAACAGGAAAACGTGAGCGATATCATCCAGCGCGCGACCACCGCCATGGAATCGGATTGGAACGCATTTCCCGGATTTGCGTTTGTGGAGCGTGATGCGGAGACATCCAAGCGCGATACAGTCGTCACAACCCACCGGGTTTTCATGATCGCTGGTTCGGACTACTACATGCCCATTGCGCTCAATGACAAGCCTTACACGGCGGAACAACTGGCTCAGGAACATAACAAGCTCTTGCAGGAGATCGACCGGCGAAATCACGAAACGGAAAAGGAAAGACAACGCCGATGCGAGCGCTACTGGAAGGAGCGGAACCAAACCCGAATCCTGTTGGGCGAGTATGTGAAAGCATTCGATTTCACGGTAACTGGCGAAGAAGTGATCAACGGGTATTCGGCCTGTGTTCTCGATGCGAAACAAAAGCCCGGTTACCGGCCGCCGAACCGTGAGGCTAAGATTCTTACCGGCATGCAGGGCCGCTTATGGATTGATACCCATGACTTCCATTGGGTGAAGGCGGAAGCGGAGGTCCTCAAGCCCGTATCGATTCTCGGGATTGCTGTCAGGATCTTGCCTGGGACGCACATGGAACTCGAAATGGCTCCGGTCAGTCCGTCGGTGTGGCTGGTGAGCAAGTTCACCGTGGCCGTGAAAGCCTCGATTGTCTGGATGTCCACCGACCGTGCCGACGCGACCAGTTGGAGCGAGTATCGGCCGGCGGCTGTGGCATTGGCAGAGGAACTGGCAAGGCAGAGCCCCGCGCTTGAGCAGCCTCGCTCGCGGCCCTGACCTGAAGGAGGGTGACGTGGCGGGGCGCACGGTCGCAGTCAGCCAACCCCGTCCATGTCCCGGCCGGCAGTCCAGCCACCCATCCCAGCGTTCTTTCGATCTCCTTTCCGAACGTCGCCATCCCTTTGGTGAGACCCGTTCGAGGGTACTCTGCGGAGCCGCACAGTTTGAACGAGCTGAAATCCATGTACCCGTCTCCCTCTGGCGCTCGCGGTTCCGATTTGACCGATGCTGGCAGGCGAGCAAGGTAGGTGAGCTCCCTGAACAAGTTCCGGCAGTAGTTACCAGACTCCGTGCGGGAGGTTAGAATTGAGCTCCGCCCGGCGACCTCGCTCTGCCAACTATAGTAGGCCGCGTCATTCGCGTTCCCGGCCATCCGGGGCGCGCGGAGGGCCTCATTGGTCGCCAGCACTGCCATCGGGCCGTCCAGGCGTGCTCAGTAACGCGGTGTCAGCCAAACGTCGCGCCGCCAGCTATCGCGCGTTGCGGCGCTTGGCACGACGGAGCCAGCGAAACTGAGCGTAGCGGCGCGATCGCGTCAGCAGCCGCTTCTAGGTGCGGTTCGGTGATTTCTGGGGTCACCGCGACTGACTGGCCTGGTGCGACCGGCGGTTCCGCGCGGATCGGCGGCCTCCAATGGCACCAGCACGTCGGCCTGCGGCAATAGTCATGTTGAAGTATCTGTTCTGGAGGGAGACGTGTGGCCACCTGGCGGTCCGCCCATCTGCGCCGGAGTCGACCTGTCCGAATCGTCTCTGGAACCGCTATAAGCATCGCGTAGCGCGGCGCTCACAGCCGACCAGCCAGGGACACAATGCATCGATGCGCTCGATGGCCTGGCTTGCCGTTTCGATCGGCGGCTCCGGCGAGTTTACGCCCGGTACG
>Ga0326728_10022720_pt1 | contig 11594 bp, 16 predicted proteins | sample MB3enrmetagenome_FD_207602 | JGI IMG/M metagenome (GOLD analysis project Ga0326728, IMG submission 207602) | Lab enriched peat soil microbial communities from McLean, Ithaca, NY, United States - MB31MN | ecosystem: Environmental > Terrestrial > Soil > Wetlands > Peat | place: USA: New York... | reverse complement strand
TGAGGTCGACCGACGGTGCGGGGAGCGCCTTGTACCTGCGAATGAGCTCCACTAAGTTCCCCATGGACGCCAGCCAGCGCACATCCACCCCCTCCTCCATCCCCTCGTCCGCGTGGTGCTTGACGTGCTCGAGCAGCTTCTTCAACTCAGCCCCCGCGTTGCTCCTCGACTCGTTCCGCGCGTGCTCCGCCACGATCGCCCGGTACCACCGGACGAGCTGCCCGACCTTCAAGACCTCCCTGACCTCCCTGATCAACCAGACCAGGAAACCCAGGACGACTATCACACTCGCGACTATCGAGACTACCTTCATCACGTGCTCTCCTCAGTAAACGAGTCCGTCAACACGCCATCGCGCCTTCCAGCTCCTCCACGTAAGCCCAGTGGGTGATCTCCCACCCGTACTCGCACACGTCGGACCCGTCCGTGGTGTGCCACCGGTGCGACGGATGGATTTTCCCTCCCGGATACTCGCTCTCGTACCAACCAGAGACGTAGATCACGTCATGTGGTGCCCGCATGTTGCTCCTGCCCTTCATCACTATGGGCACGCCACAGCGCGGGAGATCGCCCGTCGATCCCCACGCGTCGGCTGGTCGCCACGAGCTCACGGTGAATTCCCGGACCCCGCGTCCTTGCTGCCGACTACGGTCAGGTTCATGCCGACCTGGACCTGCAGCAATTTGCCGTCGACCTCGACGGTGAGCTTGCCGTTGCAGTACCACCCGAACGACCCGGTAGTGAACGCGTGCTTGTTGGCGACGAGCTCGGAGAGGACCACCGTCGCCTCGCCGCTCGAGCGCGAGAGGGAGACCCGCAGGGGCCCCGCGACCTCCAGGAACTTCGACTTCGATATCGGACAGGACGTCTTTGCCATGATTCACAATTCTCCCGCGTACGGAACCAGGTGTCAATAACTAAATCATCTCTCTGACAGCCCCCAGAACTCTTCGAGCGTCATCCCGTAGTGCCTGGCCCACTCGTCGGCGTCCTTCATGGTGAACGACCCCTGGCCCCGGCACCCCTGCCACGCCCTCGCCGGGCAGTGCTCGTGCGTGTGCTCCGCGCAGCAGCAACCTCACGGTGCCCGCTCCGCGAGGAGGTCCACGTCCCCGCTCCACATGGCGTCCTCCATTTCGTGCTAAGGCACGTAGGGTTCCGGACCGTCTGACAGATTCCGCATAAACCCGTTCTTCTCGATGTAGGACGACGCCGAGATGGGACGCCTCTCGTGATACCAGCCCACGATGGTCGCGGCGCACATGAGACTGTGGACGCGGTACCCCAAGCGAGTTTTCATCCTCTCGAAGCGCTCGCGCTGCCACGGGACGAGCACCTTCTTGAACCACTCCCCGAAGCTGTCCGGAGCCTCCACGAAGTAGATGATGTGGTCGTCGAAGTCCTCGTTGTTGTCGATGACGTAGAGCATGACCCCGTCCTTTCGCAACACAATTCTTGATCCCGAGGAACCAGGTGTCAAGAATAAAAAACTTACCTGTACAAGAAGCCGGGATGATGTACAGCGTCACCTCGAGCTGTGCCTCCTCGAGCAGGACTCGCGGATCTCGGTCAGCCGACCAGCGCCCGCACGGCCAGGTCGACCGCCTTGCGGGACATCAAGATCTGCGTCTTGTCGCGCGTCCCCGGCCGGTAGAGCACGCCGATGCTCCCCCACTCTGCCGGGACCCTCTCGCGGACGCGGTTCTCGACCCACGACTTGTGGGCCATGGCTCGCGCCTCGACGTCGCTCCTGCCGTGCGCGGCGAGCGCGACCCCGTCTCCGCAGCGCCACGCAGTGGTGCCAGGGTAGGACGACCTGTCGGGCACGCAGTCGGGAGCGGCCAGGTGGGACACCTCGCCGGCGATCAGCGCGGCGCCCTCCCTGATCATCTCCTGCCGGACCGCGTCCAGCTCCGCGGCGGCCCTCTCCTTCGCTGCCTTCACCACGAGCTTCCCCTCGCGATCCGGCTCGAACCCGAAGCTCGCCTTGGCGCACGACGACCCCACCCGGTAGGTGCCGTTCCCCTCGGTGTCCTCGACCTCGTAGACGACGGCGTGCTCGGCCCCGCAGCGGTCGCAGACGTGGCCCTCGCCCGGGGAGAGCGGCACGCGCTTGCCCGAGGCCCAGTCGACGGGGCGCATGTCGTAGTAGCCGACTACCCGGTAACGGCCCATGAACGCCATGATACCACGACTGCCTGCTGTGCACCGAACCTAACAATCAAGCTGCTCTCGCCCTGTACCTCCTGCGAGCTTCCGTGCTGGCCCTCCTGCAGGCATCACAGCGGCACCTCCTCGAGTTGTACATCGACTCGGTCCCATGCCTCATGTGCTTCCGGCGCTCGAGGTTGGTCTCCTCCCTGTGACACTCCCGGCACAGCACGCAGCACTTCGACAGCTCTCGCCTCCTCCTCGACTCCCGCCAGCTCCATACCTTGTGCGACACCTTCGCGGCTCGGTTCTTGTGGTGCAGCTCCAGCCGTCCTGAGCCCCCGCACCTCGAGCACGGCCCGTTCTCCGCGAACCAAGCAAGGCGCCTCCGCATGACGTACTCCCTCTGGTAGTCGCGCAGCCGCTGGCGATCCTTGTAGGGCATGAAGATCAGCCGGTGTGCCCCAGGCCTCCCGACCCCCGCTCCGTCTGCGAGAGCTCCGCCGCCTCCTCCACCGCGACCCTCACCACCGGGGCTATCACCAGCTGCGCTATCCGGGCACCCGGCTCCACCAGGTAGCCCTCCTGCCCGAGGTTCACGAGCAGCACCATGATCTCGCCCCGGTAGTCGTGGTCTATCGTGCCCGGGGCGTTGAGCACGGTGACGCCGTGCCTGAGCGCCAGCCCGGAGCGCGGGCGCACCTGCCCCTCGTAGCCGGCGGGGATCTCCGCGCTCCAGCCCGTCGGCATAAGGCACCTCTCCCCCGGCTCGAGCCGGACCAGCTCGGTAGAGGTGAGGTCGAGGCCCACCGACCCTTCCGTCATGTAGCGGGGCACGACCGCGCCGTGGCGCACGCGGCGGAAGCGGACCCTCACGACCGGACCCGCGGTCACGGACGTCCCTCCCCCGTCCTCGACTTCGGCGGCGACCAGTTGCCCAAATTCATGCCCAGCGACAAGCCCATCTCCTGCAAGAGGCCCTCGACCTCCTTGAGCATCCTAGGACCAAAATGATGCTTCCTGAGCAGATCGTGCTCAGTCTTCTGCACGAGCTCGCCGACGTAGCGGATGCCCGCAGAACTTAGGTAGCTACCTAAGCGCACGGACGGCTCCAGGTCGTCGACGGGCTTCCCCAAGATCTCGTTACGTTTTACGAGAGCCACGAGCTTATCCAACTGATCGACTGCTCGTCGCACGCCTGCCACCCCGATCTCGATGGCGCCGATCAGGTCCAGCATCTCCTTGTCTAGTGTCTTGCCTTCGCTCATATCACGTCCCTTTCGTTTCGCTCGCGATCACTAGAGACCGCGCAGGTCCTCTCACAGCTGGAACAAGGTATCCAACAGACCCAGCAGGGTACTGGACGGATCGAGCTTCTCAACGATGAGGAGCGCGACCGCCTCCTGGATCGCCTTTAGCCTCACGTCGACGTCATCCGACTCCACCAGCACCTTCAGGCACTGGCCGAGCCGCCAGTTACGCCGCCTCTTGACGTAGCCGTTGTACGCGTCGACCTTGGCGACCCAGGCAGAGGAGTCTCCGGCCGGCTTGACGTCGTCTGCCTTCTCCGGAGGCTCACCCGGATCCGGATATTTGTCCCACAGCATGAGCACGCTTCCTTTCCGACTGAACTGATGCCTCTCGCCCGATCAACGACGCTTGTGCGGATACCCCACGGTGCGCTTGGGCGCGCGCCTCTCCCGGGCGTGCCTGACGATCAGGCGCAGGTCTTCGGTCGTGCCCGGGTCGGACTCGTCGGCCCAGGCGAGTGCCCGACTGACGTCGTCAGCGCGGAGGTGCTCGGCCGCCTGCTCGAGGGCCGCGTCGTCCTTAGTGCGCGCGGCCTTCGCCTTCACGAGTAGGACGCCTCCCAGCGGCGCTACCGGGACCGCAGCCCCGTACCGCGACGTGCCCACCGCCTCCTCGACCATACGCACCTCCACCGGGTGCTGCGCCGCGAGGAGCTCGACGGGGAGCCCGAGGGGTGTGCGGAGGGGGATCATCGCTCGCTCCTGCCCCACGTCGAACAGTACCGGGTCGTCCATGTAGTGCACCGTCACCTCGGCGACGACCGCGTAGTCGCCCGTCGCCGCGTCGTACGCGAGGGGCGCCCAGCCGAACACCTCGACGAGAGCCTGCGCGACGTCGCCCACCTTGTCGCTATCCACGAGAGCGTCCGCGTCCTCGGTGTACCGGGGTACCCCGTACGCGATGAGAGCCTGCCCGCCGATCAGCGCCCACGACGCCCCGTCGCGCTCACAGGCGCGAGCGATGTCCTGCAGGGCCGCTACGACCGCCGGATCCGTGGTCATGGATGTTGCTTCCTTTCCCGCTCTACTGATAGTACACTAAAGGTGATATGCCCCGCAAGCTCAAAACCGAACGCCAGAGGCAGAAGATCCTGATCCCCGTGAGGGTGACCCAGGCGGAGCACCTCGTGCTCGCGAAGGCCGCCGACCGTGCCCACCTGCCGGTCTCCACCTACGCCCGGCTGGCGGCGCTGAGGTCGGCGGCGCTCGAGCCGGACCTGCTCGGAGGCGCGTGATGGACGCCCTCCCCCTGCTCGAGAAGATCGCCTCCGCTTTCTCAGTCGAGAAGCTCGAGACCATACTGATAGGGAACGCGGCAGCTGCCCTGCGCGGAGCCCCGGTGACCACCGACGACTTCGACTTCATGTTCAGGCCAACGCGTACTAACCTCGAGAAGCTCAAGAAGGTCGCGCGAAACCTCGCCTGCTCCCTGACCCAACCCGAATACCCCATCTCGAAGTTCTACAGACTGACCGGACCCAACCTGCAGGTCGACGTGATGGGCGTCATCGACGGAGTGAGGTCGTTCGAGTCTCTGAGGTCGAGGTCGTCCGAAGTCCCCCTGGGCGAGGCCTGCTTGAAAGTGGCCAGCCTGGGTGACATCATCGCCAGCAAGAAGGCCGCCGGCCGCCCGAAGGACCTGGCCGTCCTCCCCGTCCTCGAGGAGACCCTCAAGGAATCAACGAGATGAAAAAAGCCAAGAAGAACCGAGATGATCTGCGACGCGAGGCGGAACTGCGGGCACTCCACGCGGAAACCAAGCTCCAGGAGAGGAGACAGATCCTGGTGCACCTCGCCTTGCCGCCCTCCCAGAGGACACACTTCTTGCGCGTGAGACTACCGAACGGAGGATCCTGCCTCTGATCTGCCCCCTCCTCGCTCCGTCGTCCCGCGCGCCACCAGCTCCTCCGTGTACGAAAACATCAGATCCATCGCCTCGGCCAGGTCCGCCTCCGCCTCGGCCGCGGTATCTCCCAGACCGTAAACGCCCGGCACCGACGGAGCATGGGACGTCCACATACCCTCCTCCTGCCACATGACGTAATCGTAGGACCTAGACTTCCTCATGATGTAAAAAGTGCCATCAGAGAAGAGACTTGTCTAGATCGACCACCGTACACCTCACACCGCATCAGATCCCACCCGCATCAAGATGCCGGGCGGCGGGTCGTGCTCGTAGCCCTGTATCCGCGGCGACAAAAAACATCTCAGCGCCTAGACGTCTAGGCGTCAGAATTTTCTTCTTGACACCAGGTTCAAGATACTAAAAGATCACGACGAAGCCTGCTCAGGAGGACGTGTCCTGAGACAAGGGAGAGTGCCTTGAAACCTCTCCCGCGCCCCGAGATGAAAGAACCATGAGAAAACCAGCCCACCCGCCCAAGGATCTCGTGAGCGAGGTCGTCACCGAGCGAACGCGCAGAAACCCGCGCTTCCCCGCCATCTTGGCAGAGGCGGAGCGCCAGAGAGCCCATAGCGAAGAAATCGTCACGAAGAAGCCTCCCCGCCCAACCACGGCCGAGCTGAAGCGCCAATATTTTGTACAGTCGATACGAAGCGACGTCCTCCGGTACGATCCTCTGTTCAAGGAAACACACGAGCGCGTAGACGCCCTCGCGAAGTACGGTCCCCGAGGAGGAACGACCCGGCGCGCGGAATACGACCGCGAGCTCCAGGTACTGCACAACACCTTGAGGATGATGCATAGCTCACTCATCATACACTCGCTGAACTCGTACAGATACGTCCACGAAGCCCACGACTTCCTCTGGGAGCTCCGCCTGGAACAAGAGCGCAGCTCCGCGCCCAAGGAAGTGATCGCCCGATCTGAAGCTCGCCTGAAACGAGCCAGACGGACCGTCAACCGCAGGCTAGAAGCGGCCATCCCCGATTCGGAGTACTAGTTACCACAACCTCGACCTAACTGGAGCCCACATGTCCACAGACAAAGACAGACCGATCATGGGAGTCGTGGTGCCGTGCCAGGGACAGCCTGCTGCCGACAAGCTCGCCCCCCTCGCGTCCCCGGACCCCCTGGGCCGCGAGGTCCCCCGCGCCGCGGGGAAGCCCGAGGTGAGGGTGAGGTACAAGGTGCTGGTCGACTTCGCGGTCGACGTCCTGAGCCTGCTGGACGCGAGCGCGGGCGACGAGGTGTCGGTCTACGTCAACAGCCAGGAGAAGGTGCTGCGCCTCGCGAACGAGCGCCTGGTGAGGCTCGCCCGCCGCCGGGCAGAGCACCCGGACTGGACGCTGGACGAGCTCGCCGGCGCGGACCTAGACCCGGGTATCTCCGTGAAGAAGCGCGGGATGAAGAGAAGGGAAGCAGCGAGCGCCTGAAATGGAGCGAGGAGGACGTGCGATTGCGCGCGGTGAGCAAGTTCCTGAAGCAATACGTCGAGCGAGAGGCCGGCGACATGGACTGGGAGGCAGACGAGGAGCACCGGTCGATCAAGAAGGAGATGGACGCGATCTACCAGTGGTGGACGCGCGACCGACCGGTCGAGCACGATCCCTGGACGATCCAGTGGGACATCAAAGGCGACCCCGAAGTGGAGGCCGACGTCCGGAGACGCTACGAGGCGGAGGAAGCCCTCCACCGGAAGGATGACGAGATGCTGGGGCGCCTCATCAAGATACGCAGGGCCCTCTGGTCCTAACCGCGACGATCATCAGGAGGTGGCCTGAGTGAGAAACCCACCGAGGAGAAACAACATGTCCAAGAGCAATGAGCAAGGATCTCGAGCATCCAAGAAAAAGGGACCTGAGATCTGTCGCACCTACCAGGGCCGCGCGCTGCGAGTATGGATCAAGATGGGCGGAGAGTGGGTCCTCGCGAAAGAAGGCCCGGAGCTGATCTGGCGCCACCACGAGCTCTTCCAATCTGCCGTCAACTACTACCTCGTCGCCCTAGCGTCCCTCTCCGCCGACGATGAGACTCCCATAGCCCGGATGAAGAACCAGATGCAGGGCTACTGGAACGACTTCCGCCGGGCAGGAGAGCTGCGCGAAGGGATGAGGCGCACCTTGAAGAACTTCATAGGCGACCACGACACCCTCGACAGAGCACACGACAAGATCCTGGAAGGTAGCGAAGTCACATCGGAGGTACGACGACGGTCCCTCGACCACCTGCTCAAGCAACTAGGAGGTGATGGAACGATCCAGAAGTCCGGCATGACGTACCTGTCACGATTCTGCAACCCCGACTATAAGGGCTCGTTCGACGACAAGAAGTACGCCAGAGACATGGAGAGATGCCAACTAGCCGAGATGATCCGATCGCCGGGTGCCGACCCGACTATGATATCACATGTGAAGCTCGAGTTGTTCGCCGAGCCGACTAAGGACGGCCGCCTGATCGAAGGAGAAGAGCTCAAGGAACTCCTCATGACCTCCCTCGACTTCGTAGCTTCAGAAGACAATGGAATATCGAACATCCGAGGCCGGCTCGCCGCCGAGATCGCCACATTGCCAGAAACCACGCGCGTCCGCGCGTACAACGACGTCAACAAGGCTACCCTGCGCAGCCGACTCTGTCGGTTCCTCCTCGCGAGCGTGCTCAGCCCCTCCGTCGAGACGTTCGAGTCACTGAGACGATCGATAGGAAAACCCAAGAAACCAGAAGTGGTAGTCGAGTCCGGCCACGACCCGATCGAGCGAGCGCGCGGCTCACGGAAGTTCGTGTTCCCTGCCTTCACTTCCCTCGAGTGCTGGAAGAAGTCCGGCCCACTGGCGTGGATGGGCTTCGACATAACAGCATTCCAGGAGGCGCTGAAAACTATCAACCAGGTCCGTACGAAGCAAGAAGAACGCGACAGTCAGAAAAAGAAGTGCGAAGCTCAGCTGAGGTGGATACGAGACGGCCACGGCGATCCTGCCAAGGTGTTCTCCAGGTCGGAGGACGACGACCTCCCCGACCGCTACCCCGGGACGCTCGCCGGCGACCCCCGCGCAGATCGACTCAAAAATATCCTAGAGGAAGACCTCGCGGTCAAGAACGAGCTCACAGACGGTGACAGCATCGGGTACTTCCTCAGGGGCAGGACCCTCCGGAAGTACGACGAGCTGATCGAAACGTGGCAGAAGCAACTCAATAAAAACCCGTCGACCACGGTCAGTGACCTCATCCAGATCTGCGACAAGATGCAGGGTAAGCACCGCGACGACGTGGGCAGCGTCGTGTTTTTCCGCGCCCTCGCCCGCAGAGAGAACTGGATGATCTGGCGCGAGCCTGACGTGTCCCACGACGAGAAGAAACGCTCGAGAAACGTGGTCCGCGACTACGCGCTGAAGCTAGCTCTAGAACGACAGATTGAGCACCTCAGCGATCCGATCCGGTTCTCTCCCGCGAACGCCAGCCAGTCGCGCCGCCTCTACGCTCCCGCTGATTGCGAACATGTGATGCACGAGTCTCAGCACTGCGTCGAGTTCTCCCTGGCTAAACAGACCTGTGACTCGTGGGACAAGATCAAGGTCCGCGTCGCCTACAGCGCGCCTCGGCTGCGACGAGATCAGCTCTACAGCAACCACTGGCTCCCTCCCGTGCTCGCCCAATTCGGTGCTGAACCTCCCGAGTCAGAGAACGACACCGTGACGTTCGGAGATACCGCGATCCACCTCATGCCGGATCACAAGAACGGAAACCTGCGGGTACTCGTGAACTTCGAGCCGCGCATAGACGTCAACCCTGTGCGCAAGAAACTCGGGATCTCCGACTGGTGGGGCGCTCGACAATTCAACCGAATAGGAACAAAAACAGAGTCGAAGCTCCTCCACCTGCTCTGGCCCGAGTCGAGCCTCCTGAGCGAACGAAAAGGAGAAAAACCAGACTGGTGGGAGCACCACGCGCCCTGGTCCGCGCTCGGAGTCGACCTGGGCCAGCACACTGCTGCCGCCTACGCCCGCCTGGACGTCACCCCCGGCCCGTCCATCGCGCCCAAAAACGGATGGGACCTCGGCGAGGCCGGCGGCCTGCGCTGGCACGCCCGCCTCGGTCACCTCGCCCTCCTCCGGCTCCCGGGCGAGAACTCGAGCACCCCGCTGGCCGTCGACTCGGCCCACGAGGGACGGCGCGGCCGGCGCGCGACCCCCGAAGAGAGCGCCGACGCGGCCGCGATCCTGAGCGAGACTCCGTCGCATGGCCTGATGATGAGAGCAGGAGAGCTCGATCGCCTCTCGTTCCCAGAGCAGAACGACATACTGCTCAAGGCTGCGCGCCGATCGCAAGGATGGTTCAGGCGACTGCACAGGTGGAGGTGGATGCTCACCACGCCTGAACGGAGAGCAGTCGCCCTCGACGAGGTACGAACCAACGAATCGTGGCACGAGCTCCGCCCGGACGTGACCGGCGACGCTGACGTGCTGCTCCCGCTCCTGGATGAGGAGATCGCGCTGTGCCGCGTGAGATTGCCGCGCCTGCTCCTGCGACTGACCAACCGGATCCTGCCCCTCCGCCACCGCTCGTGGGAATGGGTACCCGGCGAGGACGGATACCACGTGTTGAGGAGTAAGCAGCGCGCAGTGCTGCCCGGTCGACTCTGGATACGCGGACAGAGGGGACTGTCGCTGCGTCGAATAGAGCAGCTCGAAAACCTGCGCACCCGCTGGCAGTCGCTGAACAAGACGCTCTCGCGGAAGGTAGGCGATCCCCCTCCCAGCGGCCGGCGGCTGCGCGACAGCTTGATCCCCGACCCGTGCCCCGAGATCCTGACCAAGTTGGACCGGCTGAAGCGACAGCGAGTGAACCAGACCGCGAACCTCATAGTCGCCGAGGCTCTCGGTGTCGAACTGGACCGTCACCGGCTACCGACCGCGGAGCGACACCTCGACGACCGGCACGGCGAGTACCGGAAAGTCCGCGAGCCGGTCGCCTGCGTCGTCATGGAGGACCTCTCATCCTACCATACCTCCCAGGATCGCGCACCGTCTAAGAACTCCCGGCTGATGAAGTGGTGCCACCGGGCCGTCCTGTCGAAGGTCAAGATGATGTGCGAGCCCCTCGGCATAGCGGTCCTCGAGGTCGGCGCAGCCTACTCGTCGAGGTTCAGCTCGCGCACGGGCGTGGCGGGCTTCCGCGCCTCGGAGGTCACCCTCGCGGATCGTGATAGTTTCCCGTGGTGCAAGCACGTCACCAGAACTGAAGAGAAAGGCAAGAAATCCACCTCCGCCGACCGCGCCGTCGCGGAAGTCTTCGAGATGCTGAGGAGAGCCGAGGTCGGGCGCGAGGGAAAGAAGCCCAGGACGCTGGTACTCCCTCGCCTGGGCGGACCGCTCTTCGTGCCCATGCGCGACCACCAGGACCACCACGGGATCCAGCAGGCCGACCTGAACGCAGCCGTCAACCTGTGCCTGCGCGGGATCGCGTCTCCCATGACGGACCGCCTGCGCCCATGCGTTCACCTGGAGACTGAAAAGCAAGATGGCCATGCGAAGTGCTGGCTCACGAGGCGATACAACCTGAACGAGAAGGCGCGCTGGGAGCAGCCTACAGAAGCGATCGGCCTGCCCGAGTTGGAGAGTTCTTACCAAACTGTGTTCCGCGACCTGGGCGACGTCGCCTCCTTCGGGACCGCCTCGCTCGGCGGACAGAGGATAGCCACTGGAGAAGGCCTGTGGGGGAGCGTGAAACAGCAGTGCTGGGACCGGGTGATGGAGATCAACAGAGCTCGAGTGCGCGCCTGGAGACTCGAGACCGACTCCTCTCAAACAGCAGGACCTCGCTCCCACCGAGCTCCCCCTGCGGAAGACGACATCTCGTTCTGAAAAAACGCTTGCGTCTCGAAAACTGATCGCACATACTACCTCTCGGCTACGGCCACCGTCCCCTGACCCACCGTCGTCGGGTTTTCAGGCAAGCTCTCTGACATGCAGGTGAAACACTGGAGGCGCGAGCGCCGGATCTCAGGCACGTCTCCGGGGAGCCGCTCGCGGGAAATTGACCAAGAGTGACCGGCGATTATGAGATCTCGATACGGGTGTGAGCCCAAACAACTCATGGAAGTCCGAGGCGCTCGAGAAGGCCACAGATTCGTTAGTATTTACGCACACTTGAGATACCCACCGTAGCCGGCCCTGCGCGAAAAGTGAGCTTGAGACGTAGAGCCACCGTGAGAGAGGTCAAGAGCGTCGCCGGCG
>Ga0326728_10022719_pt1 | contig 11595 bp, 10 predicted proteins | sample MB3enrmetagenome_FD_207602 | JGI IMG/M metagenome (GOLD analysis project Ga0326728, IMG submission 207602) | Lab enriched peat soil microbial communities from McLean, Ithaca, NY, United States - MB31MN | ecosystem: Environmental > Terrestrial > Soil > Wetlands > Peat | place: USA: New York... | reverse complement strand
GAGTCGGTGGGGAAGATGCTGCGCTACTCGGTGCCGCCGGGCTACCAGCGGCAGCAGGCGGTGAAGCGGCCCAAGCTGGGGCCATGGCTGGGCGTGATCGACGCCATTCTGGAAGAAGACAAGCGGCGGCCAGCCAGGCAGCGGCACACGGCGAAGCGGATCTTCGACCGGCTCAGAGAAGAACACGGGTACAGCGGCGGCTACACCATTGTGAAGGACTATGTGCGTGCGGCTATGCTGCATGGCCGGGAGATGTTCGTTCCGCTGACACACCCGGCTGGCGAGGCGCAGGCGGACTTCGGCGAAGCGTTGGTAGTCGTTGCCGGCGTGGAGCGGAAGGCGCATTACCTGGCGATGGATCTGCCGCACTCCGACGACTGCTTCGTGGTGGCGTTTCCAGCCGAGACGACCGAGGCCTTTCTGGAAGGCCATGTGCGAGCCTTCGCCTACTTCGGCGGAGTGCCCACGCGCATTCTCTACGATTATGTTCCCGGGAACATAATCGTAGTTATGTGCCGCTGACCGTTTTGTGGCCGCGGACGAGAACAGCCCTATCACTGAAGGCGGTCCACGTTCTGAAGGGCACATAACGATTACAGCGAACTGAGCCATTTCATGAGTTCTTCGTCTTTACGCCATCCATTGTTGGGGCGGAGTGCTTCCGAAGTTTCTATGGGAGGGAGACAGGTTGCAACGGCTGCCTGCTTTGTTCGCAGAGTGATTTCGGCGTAGCGGTTGGTTGTATCAAGACTGACGTGCCCCAGCCATGCACGGATGACATTGACCTCCACTCCCTGTTCCAGCAGTCCGACCGCTGTGGAGTGGCGGATGACATGAGGAGATATGCCGTCGCCGTTCTTGTCCGCAAGATGGAAGCGCAAGCCGGAAGTGTGGCGCTTCACGATCTTGTAGATGCCGAATCGCGTCAGTGGCTTTCGCTGACGTGACATGAACAAGGGGCCGGTCTGGTTTCCATGGCCGCCTCCTATCAGCCCTTTCAAAAGTTCGGCAGTTTCCGGCCATAGCGGGCAACTTCGCCACTTGTCGCCCTTCCCATGCAGCCGTACGCGGAGCGGGCCATCGAGGTCGACATCAGCGCGACATAGGTCAGCAGCCTCCTGCACCCTCGCTCCAGTGTTATAGAGGACCATGAAGAGGGCTCGGTCACGAAGCGCCAAGGCTCCCTGTTTGGGCAGGGTATGGAAGATATCCTCGATTTGATCGCGCTCCAGATAATGGGTTTGCGGAGGCGCAGTGCGCTTCGAGGGGATCGCTTCCACGCGCTCGGCTTCCGCCAGCATCTCCGGATGATGAACGGCAAGATACCGGTAGAAGGTATGCAGGGCAGCAAGCCGCTGATTCCGAGTACTCACATGGTTCTTGCGTGTGGTCTCGATCATGCGCAGGAAGTCCAGGACTCGTTCTGAGGACAGGTCTGCAAGGATCAACCGCGTAATCGGTCGTCGGCAGGTGGTCGCGACATGAACGAGGAAGAGTTTCAGCGTGTCCCGATAGCTTCGAATAGAGCCTGGCCTGAGCCCCTTCTGGGTTTTCAGGTAGTTCTCGAAGAACGCAAAGATCGCCTGACCGACACTGTTCATCGGATGCCTCCTCTCGGAGCCATGACCTGGAAGCGCTGAGCGGCCTCATGCAGCAAGTCCTCGGTGACGGTTAGATACACGGCGGTCGAATTGGGGTCGACATGACCAAGGAACGTGGCGAGGTGCATCAGTCGGCAGTTGGGATCGACTCCCTTGCGGTACCAGCGCAGCAACGTGGCCACAGCAAACGCGTGTCGAAGATCATGCACCCTGGGCGACGATACTCCCGGCGGGATATGAAGATTCAGTCTGGGTACGAGGGAGTGGAACGTATGACTGATTGTCCCTTCGTGGATGCAGCCTCGTTCCGTGAAGGAAAACAGAGGTATGTCAGGCCCCTCGGTACTACCATGGCATTCCTCGATGTAGCGTTTGAGGCGTTCCGCCAGTTTGGGGCCCATCGGCACGATGCGACTCTTGCTGAACTTCGTATCGCGGATGAACAGCGTATCGCAGATCAGATCGAAGTCGCCCAGCTTAAGCCGGGCGACTTCGCCAACACGCATACCGAGCCCGTAAAGCAGAGCGAATACCATCTCGTATACCAGACCTCGTTGTGACGCCCGAGATTCGTCTGGCAGACTGCGCGCTAAAGCGAGCAATCGCCTGGCGTCGCGAAGATCAAATAGGTAAGGAATCCGGTTGCCGGTATTGCGGCGTGGTCTTGCGGTCACGGGATTCTGTAGGGTCCATTGCTGCATGATCGCGAAGGCGAAGAAGCGATGCAGCACACCGAGTAGATGGTTATAGCTGCGTGGTCTGGCACGGGGTCTGGATTTCAGGAAGTCGTCGATCATGGCACTGTCGATGGCTTGCCAGTGGGCGACGTTATGTTTGCAGAGGTAGGCGTCGAAGAGGCGCAACGCAGCGGCTTCGGTTCTGTACTTGCGATTCAGCGCCTGCTTGAACTGCACGAACTGACGGATAGGATCTGCTAGTGAACTCTGGAAATCAGGGAGATTCATAGCGCCTCCCCGTCACCCATGGCCACTTCCCGCAAAGAAGCGATGGCGACTTTGGTATAGATCTGGGTGGACTGCGAGGAACGATGCCCGACATAGTCGCCGATGGTCTTCAACGGAAATTCGGCATCTATCAGGCGTTGCACACAAGTATGGCGGAGCGTATGGGCTCCGGGACGATGCACTTGGATGCCAGCGCTATGAAGATAATGCGCTACGCTGGATGACACAGCAGCAGCACTGATCGGAGCCCGCGGGGCCAAGGCGCGGAAAAACAGATGGCGGTCCGTCGTCTCAGGCCGGCTGCATTTGATGTAGTCGATTAACGCTTCGCCCACGACTCCAGCCAGAGGATAGGCCGTCGCATGCCCTGCCTTACGTTCTGGAACCTGAAGTCGTTCGCGCTTCCAGTCAACATCGTCCAGCGTGAGCCTCGCGACTTCGTGGGCGCGAAGCCCGTAGGTCACTAAAAGAAGCAGGATGGCGTAGTCACGCCGTCCCCGAATCGTTCTTCGATCCACTACTTCTAGAAGCCGCCGAACCTCATCCCAGGTGATGGAGCGCGGCACATTGGCCAAACGGTACATCTGCGGCATTTCGACCGCCCCGCTGAGATCCTGAGTTGTAATTCGCTCACGATGACAGAACCGCAGAAATACCCGCAATCGGCCGCAGAGATCTCGGCGACCGCTGGGTGACATTTGCGGCGCTTGATCGACAACGAAGGATGCAAGAAGCGGCGGCGACAGTTCACTGAGAGCAGTTACTTCGATCCTGCTGAGATACTTAGCAACCCGTTTCAGATCGTGATGGTACAGGTAAATAGTGCTTTCCCTCAGCCCACGTTCGCCGCGCAAATACTCCATAAACCCTGGAGTGGCGGCCTCGAACGGAAATGAACGAGGGTGGCGATTTGGCGTGACACGCCCATCCATGGCCAGTCGCAGCATCTGCCGCACTGGATTCCCCGCATCGCCTTCCAGCTTTTGCAGAGATGCCGTTGTGCTTTTGCTCGTCCCGTGTCGGGACACCCAAAAAGAAGCGAACGCCTCCACGCAGGAAGAAGCAGAAACCAGATCCATGCATCCACGCTGTTGCGCGAAATCGGCGAAGTGACAAAGAATTGGCACCCGGCGAAAGAAGTTGCGCGGATGGTAGCCCTGAGCTTCCATCCACTCTACGTACAGCTCGATCTGGGGAGCCATCCAACTGGCCCGAATTCTGTCGATGGTTGAGGGTCTTACAAAATAATGTTCCAGCATGACAACCTCACATCGGAAATGTCCGATGGAGAATCATCATGCGCTCAACCAAAATATTATGTGCCCTTCAGAACGTGGACCGCCTTCAGTGATAGGGCTGTTCTCGTCCGCGGCCACAAAACGGTCAGCGGCACATAACTACGACAACACGAAGATCGCTGTGGCCCGCCGCATCCTGGGCGGCGAAGAGCGGCTGCGGACGCGGGCCTTCTCCGAGCTACAGAGTCACTACCTGTTCGCCGATAAGTTCGGACGACCGGCCAAGGGCAACGATAAGGGCAAGGTCGAGGGGTTGGTGGGTTATGCGCGGCGGAACTTCATGGTTCCGGTTCCGCGTGTGAGCAGTTGGGACGAGTTGAACGCGCATCTGGAAGCACAGTGCCGCAAGCGCCGGGAGCGGCGGCTGCGTGGGCACACGGAGACCATCGGCGAGCGCTTCGAACACGACCGTGCGGCGATGCTGCCACTGCCAGCTGCTCCCTATGAAGCCTGCGAGAAGGTGACGACTCGGGTCAGCTCGCTGGCGCTGGTGCGCTATCGAGGCAACGACTACTCGGTGCCCGCCCGCCACGGACATCTCCAGGTACTGGTCCGGGGCTATGTCCATGAAGTGACCATCGCCTGCGCCAGCGAAGTGATCGCCCGGCATGCACGCAGCTACGAGCGGGAAGCCGTCATCTTTGATCCGTTGCACTATCTGGCGCTGCTGGAACAGAAGACACGCGCCCTCGATCAGGCCGCTCCGCTGGCGGGTTGGCTGTTGCCGGAGTGCTTCGCCACTCTACGGCGGTTGCTGGAAGCGCGGCTGAAGAAGCATGGCAGCCGCGAGTATGTGCAGGTGCTGCGGCTGATGGAGACCTTCGACCTCGCGGAAGTAGCTCGCGCCATCGAAGATGCCCTGCAGTTGGGCACCATCGGCTTCGACGCGGTCAAGCATCTGCTGCTGTGCCGGATCGAACGAAGACCGCCCCGGCTGGACATGCAGAACTATCCCCATCTGCCGATGGCCCAGGTACGCACCACGCAAGCCAGCGACTACATGGCGCTGCTCAGTGGGGTGTCGGTATGAACCAGACAACATCCCCTGTTCCCGCAGAGACCCCGCAACTCCTGCTCGAACATCATCTGAAGGCATTGCGTCTGCCCACCTTCCTGCGCGAGTACGACCGGGTGGCGCGGCAGTGCGCCGTCGAGGATATCGACTATCCACGCTACCTGCTGCGCATGGCAGAACTGGAGCTGCTGGACCGCGACCGCCGCGCCATCGAGCGCCGCATCCGGCAAGCGAAGTTCCCTGTGGTCAAGAGCCTCGACAGCTTCGACTTCCTCGCCATCCCCGCGCTCAACAAGGCCATGGTGCTGGAACTGACACGCTCGGAGTTCCTGTTGCGCCGCGAGAACGTGCTCCTGCTAGGCAACTCCGGCACCGGCAAGACGCATATCGCACTGGCCCTCGGCCTGGCAGCCTGCCAGCACGGCCATCGCGTGCGCTTCACCACCGCATCCGCCCTGGTCAGCGAACTGATCGAGGCCCACGACGAGAAGAAGCTGCTCCGCTTCCAGAAGCAGATTGCTGCCTATGAACTGCTGATTGTGGACGAACTCGGCTTTGTGCCGCTCTCCAAGACAGGCGCGGAACTGCTCTTCGAGACCTTCAGCCAACGCTACGAGCAAAGTTCAACCATGGTCACCAGCAACCTTCCTTTTCAGGAGTGGACTGAGATCCTCGGCTCCGAGCGCCTCACGGGAGCCCTGCTCGACCGCCTCACCCACCACGTCCACATCCTGGAGATGAACGGCGACAGCTTCCGCCTCAAGCACAGCCGGCGCAAACGCAGCCCCGCCAAATCCTGACCGCAGCGGCATCCCGCCGACCCCACCCCAGTCCGAACGCGCAGCGGGGAGTATGCCGTCTTCCGCTACGCTCCAGACGCCATACTCCCCGCTAATCCTTCAACTTCCTGCTTGTCTACTGGCCTACTATTACTCCGCCGCACTGGTAGAGTTTTACTCCGCCCTTGACACCTGTCAAGGGCGGAGTAAAAGGAGACCGCTGGGGCGAGGAAAACCGCACGACTGCTAATTGTTGTATTTATGGAGTATAATTCCATAATTACATATATGATCTCTCGACGGCTCAGTTCCCATCTGAAACAATTGCTTCGCCATTCACCCGCAGTCGTCCTTTTGGGGCCGCGCCAAGCCGGAAAGACAACCCTCGCTATGGAGATTGGCGAGCAGACAGCCTCGGTCTACCTAGATCTTGAGGACGAGAATGACCGCGCCAAACTCGCCAACCCCAGCAAGTATTTTGCGGACCACGAAGACCAGTTGGTCATCCTCGATGAGGTCCACCGCGTACCGGAACTGTTTCAGCAGTTGCGGGGCATCATCGACCTGGGACGGCGGCATGGAAAAGCCAATGGGCGGTTTCTCTTGCTTGGATCAGCCGGCATGGATCTGCTTAAGCAATCCGGCGAAAGCCTGGCGGGGCGTATCTCCTATTTGGAATTCGGCCCGTTCGATGCACTGGAGGTCGATCCGGCTTCTATCGAGACACTCTGGGTCAGGGGTGGATTTCCGCGCAGCTTTCTGGCTGAGTCCGACGATCTCAGTCTGCTCTGGCGGCGCAATTTTGTCCGCACCTACCTGGAGCGCGATATATTGCAATTCGGACCCCGTATACCGGCTGAGACGCTACGACGATTTTGGACGATGTTGGCGCATGAGCAGGCTCAGATTCTGAATGCCGCCAATCTGGCTCGTGGTCTGGCCGTCGATGGCAAAACGGTTGCCGGTTATCTTGATCTTTTGGTTGACCTCTTGCTCGTTCGGCGATTGCCGGCCTGGCATCGGAATGTTGGCAAGCGCCTAATCAAGGCTCCCAAGGTCTATGTGCGCGATAGCGGCATCGCGCACGCTCTGCTCGGCATTCGGGATAAGGAAGCACTGCTCGGACATCCGGTCGTTGGCCAAACCTGGGAGAGCTTTGTTCTTGAGACTCTGATCACAGCTGCGCCGGATGGGACCGAGGCGCACTACTATCGAACTTCCAACGGGACCGAGGTGGACCTTCTTCTCACGCTTCCCGGCGGGGAATTATGGGCCATCGAGGTCAAACGCACTATGGCGCCCAAGATCGAGCGCGGCTTTCATTCCGCCTGCGCCGATCTGAATCCTCGGAAACGATTCTGTGTGTATCAAGGCACCTCGCGATTTCCGCTCGATGACTGGACGGAGGCCATCGGCGTCATCGAACTCACAAAGGTATTCCAAGGGGTCAAGTAGTGGCATGTTCACAATACAGCGATGCTAACGCCATGGCGCAAAGCATTGTGTTTATGCTGATTGGTCCAGAGGTTTAGGCGTGAAAGACCATGCAGGCTGCCCCGAGAATCGTCTGCTCCTACAGCCATAGAACGCGTTGAAGGCACCGGCACTGTTCAGTGTTTATGATGGATAATAGATACGCACGAATGGAGAAAATGGATGTCGTTGAATTCACCTATTTTGGTGACCGGGGGCGCAGGATTTATCGGTTCCAATTTCGTCTTGCATTGGCTGGCCGAGCAACGGACACCGGTAACGGTGTTGGACAAGCTGACGTACGCCGGAAATGTAGAGAACCTGGCTTCTGTGCAGCAGGACAGCCGATACCGCTTCGTTTGCGGCGACATTGTGAACGGCGTTTTGGTGCGCCGCCTTCTGGAGGAGCAACGCCCCGGAATGATCGTGCATTTTGCCGCGGAGAGCCACGTGGACCGCTCCATTCTCGGACCGGCTGCATTCATTCGCACCAACATCGAGGGAACCTTCCAGTTGCTGGAAGCTGCGCGGGAATACTGGCTGGAGTTGCCCGCGCAGCAGAGAAGGGAGTTTCGTTTTCTGCATGTTTCTACCGATGAGGTCTACGGTTCCCTTACGCCATCAGCTCTGGCCTTCACTGAGGAGACGGCCTATGCGCCGAACAGCCCTTACTCGGCCTCCAAGGCGGCCTCCGATCATCTGGTGCGTGCCTACCACCACACCTATGGCCTGCCTGTGCTGACAACAAACTGTTCCAACAACTACGGTCCGCGCCAGTTTCCCGAGAAGTTGATTCCTCTGGTGGTGCAGAATGCCCTCAAGGGGCTGCCGCTGCCGGTGTATGGCGATGGCCAGAACGTGCGCGACTGGCTCTATGTGGCCGACCACTGCGACGGAATTTGTGCCGTGCTGGAGAAGGGCGTTCCGGGGCAGACGTACAACATCGGCGGAAGGCAGGAGATGTCCAATCTTGAAGTCGTGAACCAGATCTGCGCCACACTGGACGAGCTGAAGCCTGCCGAGAAGCCCTATGCGAGCCTGATTGCCTTCGTCAAAGACCGTCCGGGCCACGACCGCCGCTATGCCATGGACATCACGAAGATTGAGCGCGAACTTGGCTGGCAGCCACGGGAGACGTTTGCCAGCGGCTTGCGCAAGACGATTCAGTGGTACCTCGACAATCCTGCATGGGTGGAGCATGTTACCAGCGGATCGTACCAGGAATGGATCAACATGCAGTACACCCCCTCCAGCCCTGTAGGTGCTGCGATCCGATGAGTACACGCAAAGGAATCATCCTCGCGGGAGGATCGGGAACGCGCTTATACCCGATCACGCACGTAGTCTCGAAGCAACTGCTGCCCATCTACGACAAGCCGATGATCTATTACCCCCTGAGCGTGCTGATGCTGGCGGGCATCCGCGAAGTTCTGGTGATCTCCACGCCACAGGACACGGCGCGTTTTCAGCAGTTACTGGGGGACGGATCCGCGTGGGGAATGAACTTCCAGTATGTCGTTCAACCCAGGCCGGAGGGTTTGGCCCAGGCATTTGTTCTGGGCCGTAATTATGTTGGCAAGGATGATTGTGCACTGGTGTTGGGTGACAACATTTTTTTCGGTCATCAACTGGTGAGCATGCTCCAATCTGCCTCGGCGCAACCATCGGGAGCGACCATTTTCGCCTATCCCGTCAAAGATCCAGAACGATACGGGGTGGTTGTGTTGGATACCTCGGGCCGTGCCGTGAGTCTGGAAGAAAAGCCCAAGCAGCCCAAGTCGCGATACGCCGTCACCGGGCTCTATTTTTATGACAATCAGGTCGTGGATATCGCCGCCAATCTGCGGCCTTCGCCGCGCGGAGAATTGGAGATCACGGACGTCAATCGGTTTTATATGGAAAAGAGAGAGTTGTCGGTTGAAGTAATGGGCCGCGGGATTGCATGGCTGGACACGGGCACGCACGACTCGCTTTTGGAAGCCAGTGCGTTCGTTCAGACGATTGAAAAACGGCAGGGGCTAAAGCTGGCCTGTCCGGAGGAGATTGCATTCCGCGCAGGTTTTATCGATGCGGAACAACTGGAGGCGTTGGCCTCTGGCATGAGAAACGACTATGGCGAGTATCTCCGCGAGATCCTCAGTAATCCTGAGTTATAGTTCATGAAAGTTCAAGCTGCGCAGATTGCTGGAGTGCTGATCGTCGAACCGGATGTCTTCGGCGATGACAGGGGCTTTTTTCTGGAGAGCTTCAACGAGAGAGCGATGCGCGAGATTGGGATTGTCGCGCATTTCGTGCAGGACAACCACTCCCGCTCGCAGCGCAACGTGCTTCGTGGATTGCATTACCAGATCAGTCAACCGCAGGGGAAACTGGTTCGCGTAGTCAGCGGTACGGTTTTTGATGTGGCTGTGGATGTCCGCCGCAGTTCACCTAGCTTTGGGAAGTGGGTTGGGGTGGAGTTGTCGGCGGAAAACAAACGTATGATCTGGATGCCTCCGGGAATGGCCCACGGTTTCATCGTGCTGTCGGATTCCGCGGACTTCCTTTACAAAGCGACCGACTATTATGCGCCGAAGTTTGAACGTACTATCTTGTGGAACGATCCGGACCTGGGCATTCGATGGCCGCTGGCGAGTGAGCCGATCCTCTCCTCAAAAGATGCTGTGGGGTTGACTTTCCGAGATGCGGAAGTGTACGAAGAAGAGCTTTCCTAAAGGACGCGAATGCAGAAAACTAGAATTCTGATCTTCGGCCGCATCGGGCAAGTGGGCTGGGAGTTGCGTCACAAGCTAGCCTGTTTGGGGCAGGTGACCGCGGTTGAATATCCGGAAATCGATTTCTCCAAGCCTGACTCGATCCGGGCAACAGTGCGAACGGTTCAGCCCTCGGTCCTCATCAATGCCGCCGCTTACACAGCGGTCGATAGGGCCGAAAGCGAACCCGAATTGGCCATGGCCATCAACGGCACGGGGCCGGGGGTGCTCGCGGAGGAGGCCAAACGGCTGGGCAGCTTGCTGGTGCACTACTCCACGGACTACGTCTTCGATGGCACCAGGCAGGGAGCCTATGTCGAAACCGATGCGCCCAACCCTCTCAATATCTATGGCAGAACAAAACTGGCGGGCGACGAGGCCATCCAGGCGGTGGGCGGCGAGTTCCTGATCTTGCGCACCAGTTGGGTATATGGTGCGCGAGGAAGCAACTTTCTGTTGACCATGTTGCGCCTGGCCCGGGAACAGCCGGAGTTGCGGATAGTCGACGATCAGATCGGCGCGCCAACCTCAAGCGAATGCATCGCTCAGGCTACCGCCGGTATTCTGGCGCAGTTGCTTGCGCCCGCCGGCGGTGGACTCGATGGACGCAGTGGCATCTACAACCTGACCAGCTCGGGAGAGACCTCCTGGTATGGATTTGCAAAGGCGTTGTTGACCCGATCGGCTGCGATATATGGCTTTACGGTTCCCAACCTGATGCCAATCAAGACCAGCGAATATCCACGTCCAGCAACGCGTCCAGCCAATTCGCGGTTGTCCTGCCAGCGACTGGCGCAGACCTTCGGGACCATGATGCCTTCTTGGGAAGATGCACTCTCCCTTGTGCTGGAGACGCTTGCTGAAGGAGCTTCGCGGGACAAGCCGCGATGAATTGCCACAGATGTTCAGCGTGGTTGAACAAGGCTTCCTAATCGCTTATACGCACCGCAGTGTGTAGATTGAGGACCGCCGGGGCAATGACGTTGTCGGTGATGTGTTGTGCCACGATCACAAATCGGTGTAGCGGCCCTGTGGCGGAGCTGTACAGCAGCGCATAGTGCAGCATTACCAAGTTAGTAGAGCACCTACCAGGACTTCCAGGGGGCGCCTCCCGAGGCCCACAGCTCTTCGAGCTGCTGCTTGTCGCGCAGCGTGTCCATGGCCTGCCAGAAGCCGTGGTGCGGGTAGGCCTGCACCTCGCCGCGGGCGACCAGAGCTTCGATGGGTTGGTGCTCGAACATCCAGCGGTCGTCTTTGACCTCGGCGATGGCCTTGGGCGAGAGCACGAAGAAGCCGCCGTTGATCCATCCGCCCTCGTCCTTGGGCTTCTCGCGGAAGGCGTAGACCTGGGTGTTCTTCAGGCCGAGCGCTCCGAAGCGGGCGACCGGCTGCACGCTGGTCAGCGTCACCAGCTTGCCGTGGGCGCGGTGGAAGGCGATGGTGGCCTGGATGTCCACGTCGGCGAGGCCGTCGCCGTAGGTCATGCAGAAGGCCTCTTCGCCTTCCAGGTACTTGGCGACGCGGCGCAGGCGCCCGCCCGTCCCGGTATCGTCGCCGGTGTCGACCAGGGTGACGCTCCAGGGCTCGGTGACAGAGTTATGGACAGCCATCTTGTTATGCGCGATATCGAAGGTGACGTCGGAGGTGTGCAGAAAGTAGTTGGCGAAGTACTCCTTGATGATGTAGCCCTTGTATCCCAGGCAGATGACGA
>Ga0326728_10022718_pt1 | contig 11597 bp, 11 predicted proteins | sample MB3enrmetagenome_FD_207602 | JGI IMG/M metagenome (GOLD analysis project Ga0326728, IMG submission 207602) | Lab enriched peat soil microbial communities from McLean, Ithaca, NY, United States - MB31MN | ecosystem: Environmental > Terrestrial > Soil > Wetlands > Peat | place: USA: New York... | reverse complement strand
ACGCTTTGAGAAGACACGGGGCGCGCTCTCCAGCCGTACCTATCCCCTGTTTCTGATTGCATACGTGATTAGGACGATTTCCACAACGATATTTCCTGCAATAAAAACCGCTGATGAGCTGCGGTAAATCGATACGATGTACAGGGCTAGGAGCCCCATCAACACCCATACAAAAATGAAATCCGACCTAAACCGGGATGGGATTTGAGATCCTTTTGGATGTCTCCTTCTACGATCCCAATATAGGTACAAGCTAACTACAATGAGGAAGAATGCACTCCAGGCGATGCTGATGGTCCACCAGAGTAACAGAAGCGATGGGTGCATCATCATCTCTTATCAAAACCTGCAAATCTTGTAGAAGAATACTTTTCCAGCCTCGACTAAGAGCAGATATGTGGCTACCATTAGAATCAATAGCCCCCAGTATTCGGCGGGCAGTGCGGTGAAGCCCAAAAATCTTCCCAAGAAAGTGAATGGAAGTATTGTGCCCACTGCCACACAGGATAGGGTTAGAATCGTTAGCCACTTTCCAGGCCGACTGGTAAAGAAGGGTATCCTTCGCGTTCGAATCACGAATATGACAAGAACTTCTGTCCAGAAAGACTCTACGAACCAGCCGCTCTGAAATAGTGACGCCCGCGCCGGTGTGAGAGCGTTGAATATGAAGAGCATGATGCCGAACGTGAGAAAGTCGTATACTGAACTAAATGGGCCGAAGAACAGTGTGAATTTCCGAACGAAACCAATGTCCCAACGTCTGGGCAATGACGTGAACTCTTCATCAACGTTGTCAGATGGCAAGGTCATGTTCGAGACGTCGTAGAAAATATTCATGAACAGTATTTGCATTGGCAACATGGGAAGGAAGTTCAGGAAGAGCGAGGCTGCTGCCGCGCTAAACATGTTGCCAAAGTTGGAACTCGTGCCCATCAGGATGTATTTGGTGACGTTGCCGTAGACCTGTCGACCCTCCGCGATCCCGTTAGCGAGAACTAAGAGATCTTTATCGAGTAGAACAATATCAGCCGCGTCTTTTGCGACATCGACGGCAGAATCTACTGAGATACCAACGTCCGCTTCAAACAGCGCCGGGGCATCATTCACTCCGTCACCCATGAAACCTACTACGTGCTTGTTGGCCTTGAGCGCTTTTATAATATCCAGCTTCTGTTCAGGAGTTATCCTAGCGAATATGGTGGCCTCCTCCGCAGCGGCCCTAACCTCCGTGAGACTCATTCCACTCAGATCAGAGCCCTTGACTACCCGATAGATCGGGATTTTCAATTCATCACAGATTTTTGCAGCTACTAGTTCGTTGTCTCCAGTCAGGATTTTCACATCGACGCCTAACGATTTGAGTTTGTCAAGTGCTTGGCGCGCATCACCCTTCGGAGGGTCAGAGAAGATGAGGAAACCAAGAAAGACTAGGTCAACTTCATCTTTGGTAGAGTAGGATTTCCTCTCTTCCACGCTGCGATATGCCAACGCTAAAACGCGTTCCCCTGCTGCAGAATTAGCTGCGAGCTTCTCTTCAATCAAATGTTGAATGGATTCAATCGGTCTCCTTTCTTCGCCAAACTCGACCTCCTTGCATCTAGGAATGACGGATTCCGGAGCACCCTTAGTTATCAGAATCAATTCTTCGCCATGCTGTACGGCAGCGGACATCATCCGCCGCTGATAGTCGAAAGGCACTTCATCCAGAACTTTGTAGGACTTCAGCGACTCTTTGAGTCCATTCGCGACTCCGTGTTCCCAGATAGCTACATCCATCTGGTTGCCAGTGATCTTCTCGCCGACGACCGCACTGTTGCACAGCAGGCCGTAAGTTTTGATTTTTTGGTCGCTGGTTCCACTCGGTGACCAACAGCCTCTGAGCGATATTCTTCCGCTGGTTAACGTGCCCGTCTTGTCGGTACACAAAATGTCCATGTTGCCGAAATCTTCTATCGACACTTGCCGCTTTACGACCACATTCTTCTTCGCCATTCGTCGCGCAGCTTGAGAGAGGCTGATAGTTACGATGGCTGGCATGAGCTCGGGGACTAATCCAACTGCTATTGCAACAGAAAACAGGAATGTGTCGACCGATAGATGACCGACTAACGCGTTCAAAGTGAAAATTCCGACGACGAGAGAAAGGGCCAGTGTCATCAGCATCTGACCGTACTTTCGCACTCCCCGTTGGAACTCAGTTTCCGGTCGCGTGCGGACAAGGCTTCGAGAGATTGACCCGAATTGGGTATGACACCCAGTAGCGACGATAACCCCGCGGCCGCTGCCATGGACGATTACGGTGCCCATAAAGAGGTAATTGCTCAATTGCTGGGGAGTTGGTTTGGTAAGCGAAATTGCATTAGGAGTCTTCTCGGCTGGGAATGACTCTCCGGTTAGTAATGATTCGTCGACTTCGGTCTCCTTCGACTCTGTGATCCTGATGTCCGCGGGCACTATGTCTCCGACATAAACCGCAGCGACGTCGCCTGGAACGATCAGCCGTGAATCCACTTCTGTCGGTTTCCCGTCCCTGAATACGACGGCCTTCAGGGATACGCTACGCCTCAAGTCGTCGATAATGTGCTCTGCTTTGTATTCGTAATAGAATCCTAAGATGATGCTAATGACAATAATGATGGTTATTGCCAGTGATTGCGTGATGTCAAAGAAGCCGTCCACTATGGCGGCGACGAGCAATATGAAGAAGAGCGGATTTCTGAATTGCCGAATGAAAATTGGGAACCAACTGAACTTATGCGTCGGCAACTCATTATAGCCATAAAGTCTTAGACGCATTTCTGCTTCAATTGAAGACAGACCTGTCGGATTGGTTTTGAAAGATTGATAGACGTTCTCGGTGGGAATTGACCAGTAGTCAGTTTCCGCGGCATGATTGTTGGTTTCTGAGCCAGACGTTATGCTTCATCAGCCTTGAAAGTGATTACCACATAGATTGAGCATGCCGAAGCGTGACGGATTTAGCGGTTTTGCTACCTTTCCAGCCGTGAACCTGCGGGTGGCAGAAGTTTTGTCATGCGGGCTCTTCGTGAACTTCAAGTCCACGCACTAGCGGATATGCTCCCTTCACCGATGTTTCAAGCTCACGGGATATTGCGTGAGCTTGCTTTATCGGCATAGCTGGATCAAAGCGACAACGCAGAACGACGCGAAGCCCTTCACGATCCCTTCGAATCTTAATCCCCTGAATCGACTTGATTTCTGAAAAACGCTTAGCAACATGCTCAATGTACCATCTCAACTCCGTTCCACGGCCGAGAAGCTCCCTAGAAACAAGCTCAGACGCGGACTCCATGTGAATAGTCACATCGGAAATGCTAGAGTCAGCTGCTCTGAGTCGCTTCTCCACCTCGCTAGAGATAGCGTGCGCCTGTTTCACAGACATATTCGCACTAACCTCAAGTCGCAAATCAACACACAGTCTTCCGTTGATTTTCTGAATGTGAACGTTATGCACTCCTCTTGAGCCGGGCACTTGCTCAGCTATTTCTGCTGCGAGCGTTGCAATCCCCGACCGGGCGTGGCCGACGGGTTCTGTCTGAATCGTGATTCTGGCGGTTCTCTGGACGATCTTTCTTATCTCCCTCTCTATCTTGGAGACGATCCTATGAACTTCTTCAAACCTGAGACTGCTGTCAAGCAGCACGCGTGCGCTGATATCAAGCCGCTTTCCAGTAGCTCGAACACTCACCTGATAGACGTCCTTGACCTCAGCCACATCCTTGATCTTTCCCTCGATCAACCGCGCTAACTCTTTCGGTGAGCGCTCCAAAAAAGGGATAGGCATGGAACACGCGATAGGCGTAGTCGGACTTAGGCATTGCGATGGTTTACCGTGAAATATCGACCAAGCCAGATTCAACGGCGAACTAGTCGCTAGAAGCCCAGCACAATATTCCTGCCTGCTGGATAGTAGGATAGCGCATCAGGTTTGTTTCGCATTGTGCGTAGAGCTTGCCATCAGACGTTACTCAGACTTCGCAGTTAAACGCCTATATCGCCCATAGCGTTGCTGGCAATCAATTGCGAAAATCTGTCCAAGGTGTTATCATGAGTTCTTACGCCCACGAACGAACGATCACGATAGACGACTTCGGAAGAGTGATTGAGAAGGAGAGCATACGATAGGATTTGACCTATTCGAGATCTCCATCGATCTCATTGAGTCCTGGATTAGGATGCTTATTGCGTTAGCGCTTAGCATACTCTTCGCCCTCGTAGTGGGTATTGCAGCAGCGAGAAGCAAGAAAGCTGAAGCGGTGTTTATTCCAACTCTCGACGTACTCCAGTCGATACCAATCTTAGGATTCTTCCCAATAGTAATCTTAGCCATCATCTCCCTTTTTCCATCTCAACTCGGCGTCAACATTGCGGTAATACTTCTAATATTCACAAGCATGTCATGGAACATAGCCTTCGGAGTCTACGAGGCCGTCAAGTCTATTCCACACGAATACTTGGAACTCTCCTCATTGGCGAAGACAAGCGCATGGAATCGCATCAAATCACTCTACATTCCTGCTTCACTCAGCCGAATTGCTTACAATACGCAAACTTCGTGGGCGGTGGGTCTGTTTTATCTCGTTGCGAGTGAAATCCTAACACTCGGCAATTCCACTTACACTGTCAACCACGGCATCGGAGTTGCACTAATCAATTTCGCGTTAGTACATGCTTGGGTTTCGTATACGTATGCAATAATTGCGCTCATAATTGCCGTGATCATATGGAGATTCGTGTTTCTCAGAGAATTCGCTCTCTGGTCTGAACACTATAAGTTCGTTGAAGAGCCAAGAAGTGTTCACGTAGATCCGTTGCTGAGATTTTATTCATGGGTTAACCAGAAGAGCATCGCAAAACTCTTCCTTATCGCGCATGGCAGAGGCGTGAACAGGTTCACATCTACGCTCCAGAAATACCGGAGAACCGTCAAATACGCAGTTATGGCAGGGGTTACCGTTCTTGTTCTCCTGTTCTCCTACAATGAAGTAGCAATTATGCTAGCATCTCGCGGAGTCGTAGTCCTCCCTCATATCCGTCTCTCAACTCTGGTCTCCATAGAGATACCGGTACTCGTGGCCTTTGCCTATTCGTTCTTTAGAATCTGGTACATTTACATGATTTGCGTCGTCATTGGTCTGCCTCTAGGCATTGTAATCTCATTGAAGATGAAACTATACGATACAGTCTCGCCTGCGTTAGAAGTCATTTCTTCCATACCCGCGCCTGCGCTACTTCCCCTGATCGTCCTCGTCGCCTCCGGATCAGGTGAGGTTGTTGCAGCAATCGTCATTTTCATAGCAATGATCTGGTACGTGATCTTCAACGTCATGGCAGGAGTCCGCACACTTCCAGCTGATTACAAGGACCTCGCTCGAATCTTCCAAATAACCAGCAAGCACGCTTGGAGGGAGATCTACATACCGGCTTCAATCCCAGCATTCGTCACGGGCTCAATCACTGCGGTAGGTGCGGCTTGGAATTCGCTGATAGTGGCAGAATACTTCACCACAGGAAACTCGACGCAACCTTTAACCCAGGTCCAATTCGGCATTGGCAAGACGATTACAATCGCAACCAACCAAGGCGACCTACTAACGTTAACCCTATCCATAATCACAATGACTGTACTAATCGTCGCATTCAATCTTACAGTCTGGAGACGAGTCTATCATTACACCACAAGCAAGTACACATACAATCGCTAGAGTCCACAAGGAGGAAATTTGAATGACAAATATAGCTCAAACGACTGGGCAGAACCAGGGAATACCTAGGCCAATTATTTCTGCGCAACACATTGGTTTGAATTACAAGAAGGGAAAAGAGTTCATGCCAGTTCTAGCTGACGTCTCAATGACTGCGTCCACCGACCAATTCGTAGCAATTACCGGGCCATCGGGCTGCGGAAAATCGTCCCTACTTCGAATAATTGCTGGACTAATCCAGCCCACATCGGGAGTCTGCGAGTACCATGACTCACCGATCAAAGATACTCGCCGGGAAATTTCAATGATTTTTCAGAATTTCGTTCTCCTCCCTTGGAGGACCGCGTTCGAAAACGTCATGTTTCCGCTGACCTCAAGGCGAGACGTAGCCGAATCCGTAGCGAAACAGAGATGCATGCAAGCCCTGTGTGAAGTTGGCTTGAAGAATTTCGAGGACGTCTACCCTGGAGAATTGTCAGGGGGAATGAAGCAACGCGTGGGCATCGCCCGAGCTTTAGCTGTTGAACCGGAGGTTCTGCTCATGGATGAACCCTTCAACTCTCTCGATAATCTGACCGCAGACCACCTAAGGAAAGAGGTGTACTCCCTGCTCATCAATCCTAATACTTCGATAAAGACAGTAATAATGGTCAGCCATAACGTAGAGGAAATCGTGGAACTGTCCGACAAAGTCATCGTATTATCCCCCCGACCGGGACGCGTAGTTGGAGAAGTGGAAATAGACCTGCCTCGACCCCGCAACAAGAAGTCAGATCCTTTCTCTAACTATGAAGACAGAATTTACTCATTATTATCGTGAGGTGATGAAAATGAAGAGAAAAGATTCGATAGACACATCACCGGATGAATCCAGTCTCATGATGCCTACTCATGTTAGAACCGGGCAAGTAATGGGGCTAGTTGACGTGGCAGCCGAACTCGGAGCACTTACTGATCTGTCCCGTCTTGCCGACGAGCTAGGCGACGATATTGATACTTTATTGCCGATCCTAGATACTGCTGAAATGTTGGGATTAGTGGAGGTCAAAAAGGGCATAGTTTCGCTAACTCTTCTAGGGTCGAGATTCCACAAAGCACCCCGAAACAAGATGCATTTGATCAAAGACCCGCTGTCAAAATTAGAACCTTTCAAGAGCGCATACGACCTCGCGGGGCATGCTATCTCGTCAGCAGAAGTGGCAAGAACCCTGGCGAGCCGCGGAATTACTTGGCACCATGAACCAGAGCTGAATGAAGTCGCTGTTCACGGATTGCTCGTCCATTGGAGCATCTACACAGGGCTGTTACGATATAACGGAAAGACCGGCAAGTTCCAGAGACCCAGAGATCAATAGTAACTAATTCCAAATCAATTGAATCTCTGCGTCACAGGCCACTGCGCGCTTACTGAGAAGTTGGGGACCAGATGAGAAGTTTTGTTCATTCACAAGAGTACGATGATTGCTGGGTACAGAGAGAAGGGCTTGAAAACCCGATAAGTATTCGTGTGGGTTAGTGGCCAGCCGCGGGCATCAGGGTAGTTTCGCTCCACAGTGGGCGCAGAATTTCTCATCCGACGTGACAGGGGCTCCGCAGTTAGAGCAGAACTTGTTGTTGCCGCTAGTTGAGGTAGTTGGTGGTTGAGCCAGCATCGTCGGTGCTGGGATCGGTGTTGAGGTTGATGTTTTCGCTTCGCCGAAGAAGGCTTTCACGTTTGGTCTGGTTAGATAGTAGATAATCACGATATCAATAATCAGTATGATAATGGAGCCGAGCCCGCCTCTGATGAGTGACACCAAGGAGAATAGTATTCCCAGTACCGCGAAGATCGACGTTAGTATCCAAGCCCAACCCTTCCCGCTCCATAATCCCCACGCAAATACCACGTCAAGCAGGGCAACAACTATCAGAACTCCCCCAATTACCGGCAACAAACCTCCAAAAAGGCGCGGGTAGTGGAGCATCATTCTGGGCATCACAGCTCGAACTGCCAACAATGCAAGTCCGACTACAAACAAGAGAATTGCCTGGAGCACGTGCAACGCGGCCAGCAATGTGACACCGAACGGACGCTGAAGAGCTGTCAAACGTAATCATCTGAAGATTTCAAATCGGGAGGTACATAAGCCTTAGCGAGCGGCGAAACGGAACTCCGAAGCTGGGTTACTTAGAGTTCGGAATTTCCTGAAGCTACGTTAACCTTTAGACCACGACTCTCGGGTAGAGCCTTGCGGCAGCAATGACCATGATTGCGGTTCCTCCAACTAATGCGATCAGGTCTAGGAGGAGCCCGTAGGTGGAGGTCCCTCCAATCACCATCAGAGCGCGCAAGGCGTCGACCTCGTAAGTCAAAGGGTTGCCTTTTGCGACCGCTTGCAACCAAGCTGGCATGATTGAGATTGGGTAGATTGCGTTGCTGGCGAAGAATAGGGGCATCGTGAGGATTTGCCCGATACCCATGAAGCGTTCGCGCGTACGAACAATGCAGGCTATGATTAGTGAGAATGTTGAGAATAGCGAGGAGCCTAGTATTACTACTGCTAAAACGCCGAGCACTGATAATGGACTCCAGTTTATGTTGACGCCGATCAGTATTGCTAGCACGTAGATTATCACAGCCTGCGACAAACCCCTTTCAGCTGCGGAAAGAGCCTTACCCAAGACTAAAGCCGCACGGGGCGCGGGGCTGGCAAGCATCTTGTGCAGGATTCCCAGATCGCGCTCCCAGATGACGGCTATGCCGTAAAAGATTGCGATGAAAAGTACGCTCTGCGCCAGGATTCCTGGAGTCATGAAGTCAATGTAGGAGATTTGACCCGTCGGGATGGCCCTAATCTGAGCCAAAACCTCACCGAAGATTAACAGCCAGAGCGCGGGTTGTACTGCTCGCGTTATCAGTTCAGTGGCGTCGTGATTGAGCTTGCGAGCCTCAAGCTCCGCGACCGTAAATGTATCAACTGTGAAGTTGAAAATCATGCGGCCCAAGCTTACGAATGGGCCGCTGGTTGGTTTAACCGAGCCTGCGAGCCGTTCGCCTTGTTCTTGATATGTCACGGTAATTTCCTCCTGAATCTACCTCAAATCCTGAATAGTGTACGAACACGTCATCAAGTGTCGCCCCTTCGCCTACTGACGCCTTAAGCTCAGTTGGCGTACCGATTGCTGCAATTTTCCCCAAGTGCATGATGGCGACGCGGTTACAGAGTGTGTCGGCTTCTTCCATGTAGTGCGTGGTTAGTAAGATGGTTGTCCCATAATCTGACCGGAGCTGTTGAATGTGATCCCAGACTACCTTCCTAGCTACCGGGTCAAGCCCCACGGTCGGCTCGTCCAAGAATAGAACCTTTGGCCTGTGGAGCATGGATTCTGCGATCTCAAGTCGCCGAATCATTCCTCCAGAATACTCGCGCACCATCTTGTTAGCCACATCGTCAAGCCCCATGAAAACGAGCGCCTCGCGAATTCGCTTCACCCTCTCACCGCGTGGAATATGGTAGAGTTTTGCGAAGATGAGCAGATTTTCAAAAGCCGTGAGCGAGCCATCTGCCGAAAGGAGCTGCGGCACATAGCCTATAATTCTCCTCACCTGAGCCGGATTGCCGACTATATCATACCCTCCTACCCAAGCGTTTCCCGCCGTGGGTTTGAGAAGCGTGGTGAGCATTTTGATTACGGTTGTCTTCCCTGCACCGTTTGGCCCAACTAAACCGAATATTTCACCAGTCCGTATGCCCATACTGAAATCGTCGACGGCGATCAACGGTCCAAATCGCCTCGTTAGCGAGTTGGTTTCGAGAATCTGTTTAGACTCGGAAATTTGAGAATCGACGAATCGTGTTTGAACCTTTGACATTAATCTCCTTCCTCCGGAAAAACTTCCCTTAGTGTACGCATTGCTTTGTGGATCATGTTTCGCTCGGTTTGGGGGAGGCGGCTGAGGTGTCGGGATATATACACTGCAGCTTCTTCGCGCGCGAGGCGGAGTGTAGTCTCCCCACGGGCCGTAAGCGTTAGGTTCATTCGTCGGCGATCATCCGGGTGGGTTTTGCGCGTCACGTAATTGCGTTCCACCAATCCATCTACGAGCACTGACATCGAAGGTAAGGTCAATCCAATATGGTCCGCGACCTCAGAGAGTGAGGCGCCCTTGCGTCGGTTGACGTATCCTAGCGTTCTGAACTGAGGCACCGATAGAAACTGAGCGCCATGTTTCCTCAACTGCCGTCGGATCGTGCGCATCACCATGGGAACTACTTCCAGGATCTCACGCGCACATTCCTGGTTTGCGGGCTCCAAACGCTCCATATTACTTCGCTTTTCAAATAGTTCGGATTTCTAAGTATATACACCTGTCTCTTAAACATCAACGCCTGTAACAGACAAACGTACACGCCTCAGGTTCAAGTAAAAGAACGAGTGAGGCGGACATTTTCGTTTGTCCTTGCGATCAATTCCCAAGACGCAAAAAACGCTTTAGGAATACTAGCGATTTTGGGGAGCAATTATGCAAGTATAGTATGCGCAAAATTCGGATACTTGCTAAGGCCGCCAATGGTTACGTGCAAATGAGCTAGTGTCTCATGCTTGATTGTCATCCGTCCATTATTGACACAATCGACAGATTTCTACGCGAAAGACACGCCGCCTTCGCTTGGCCTAGTCCAAATGAGTTCGGCCTTTACTTTCTTCTTTAGAAACAGATCCTCGATCGCCTTTTCGAAATCATTCTTGTTCTGATTCTTTACGTCCCCGAACGCAATTATTGATGGGCCTGCTCCGCTTGCGGCGACTCCGTAATTGTACCTCATCCCTATCTCTCGCAGTTCAGTCAAATCTACCAATATCCCTGCTTTCATTCGTGCAGGTTCCACGATCCTATCATCCAACGCGTCCATGATCAATTGAACATCGTCTTCGATGAAACCGCAAACAAGCTTAGCCAAGCAAAAACTATTGTACAGAGCATGTTCGCGTTCAACTAGTTCAGGCAATACTTGGCGTGCGTACCTTGTAGATGGTTTTTCTTTCTCGGGTATGATCAGTAAGCACTCCAATCTCTCGGGTGGAGAAATCCGATTTATCCGGATCGGGTCGTTGCTGTAGCTTATCGTAAAGCCGCCATATGTGCAAGGTGCAACATTGTCTAGGTGCCGTGAACCGTCAATGAATTCCTCGCCGAAGGCAGCATAATGAAGAATTTCCTTTTTGCTCAGGTTCAATCTTAGAAGTTCGTTTAGACCGAAGGCTGTGCCTACGCTCTCGGCCGCGCTTGCGCCCAAACCGCCCTTGTGCCTGATGTTCTTTTCAATCGTTATTTCAAAATTTTCCTCGAAATTAAAATCTTCTCTCATTCTAGCTATTACTGCGCCGAAAATGCTGTTCTTTTCGTCATCCAGAGCGACATACCGCCCGGTGTTACGGATGGAGGTTTTCTCAGATTTCTTAATTGTGATAAGATCAAAAGGCCTCTCCAAAGCAATGCCACATATGTCGAACCCACTGCCCAAATTTGCAGACGTGGCAGGTGCTTTCAGCCTGACTTCATGCATTTTCTCGATTTTGTTCGTCATAGATTTAAGCCAAGTGGGAAAGGATCGCTAGTCATCTCAACGGAAAACTCAGGGAAATCCGAACTTTTGGTTAGTTCCCTCTCGCAGGGTACAGAATATTGGTTGCAAACACTACCCAGAATTTGTCATCTGACAGCTTTCACAGGATTAAACAAAATCGCAATTATTCACTCAAGTAAATCGCCAAGAAACGAAGAACAACGCTACCGCCTCAGCGGCAAAAATATGGCGGGCCGGGATTTGAACCCAAACTGGTTCAAAACCTATCCTGAAATCGACTTCATACTGGTAAACAGGGGCG
>Ga0326728_10022717_pt1 | contig 11597 bp, 12 predicted proteins | sample MB3enrmetagenome_FD_207602 | JGI IMG/M metagenome (GOLD analysis project Ga0326728, IMG submission 207602) | Lab enriched peat soil microbial communities from McLean, Ithaca, NY, United States - MB31MN | ecosystem: Environmental > Terrestrial > Soil > Wetlands > Peat | place: USA: New York... | reverse complement strand
GCGGTCTCACCTCTCCAGGCCCAGACCTCTGCCTTTGTGGCGAGGTAGGCAGCAACGTCATCCTGTGTGGAGAGAGGGTTCGCTGCGGCGAGCTTCACTTCAGCCCCTGCGGCGACGAGTGAATCTATCAGGACCGAGGTCTCCTTCGTGACGTGGAGACACACCCCAACCACGGTGCCCTCGAGCGGCTTCCCGCGGCCGTGCTTCTCGGAGAGCCTGGTGAGCGCCTCCATGTGGTTTCTCGCCCAGAGGAAGTTTTTCTCGCCGTCGGCGGCGAGCTTGGGGTTTGCTATCTTGCCCAACTTGAATCGGAGGTCCGAATTTCCGTCCATTATTAAATGCAATCGCGATGGAGGACCTCAAACGGGTATCCGTTTGGAGATCCAGCATGCGCCCCTTCAGCCGAATCGTGTCGCCTTCGGGGTACCTCAGAGCGAGTCTATCGTGTCCTCGATGAGCCGCTTCAGTTTTGTAGCGGCCCTGGCCATAAGCGCGACGACCTCCTCGTGGGAGACCCTCTCTTGCATCCCCGCTCCCCAGTTGGTGGCGACTACAATCGAGGCGTACCTGAGCCCTAGCTCGTTGGCTAGGATGGCCTCTGGGGCTCCGGTCATTCCGACGACGTCCCCGCCGAGCATCCCGAACATCCGTACCTCCGCGGCCGTCTCGTATCTCGGCCCGTCGACCGACACGTACGTCAACCCTCGGGTGAGAGTGATCCGCGCCGACGAGGCGGCTCGAGCGACCTTCTCCTTCAACCCGCTGTCATATGGATGCGTCATGTCGACGTGGACCGGGCGCGCGTCAAAGTACGTCACGTGCCGTTTCGACGCATCGATGAACTGATCGAGGAGCCCGACCTCTCCGACTCCGAGCTTCCTGCTGATTGAGCCCACGGCGCCGGTGGCGATGACACTTCGAACTCCAAGAGCGCTCAGCGCTCGCAGATTTGCCTTGAAGTTTATCCGGTGGGGAGGGACCTCGTGCCCCTCTCCGTGCCGTGGGAGGAAGAAGAACTCGGTCCGTCCGGTCGAGCAGAGAAACACCGTCGCGAACCCGTATCTCGTCCGGACCTGCTCCTTCCGCTTCACTGAGAAGAGGCCCTCCATCCCGCTGCCCGCTATCACGGCCGCTGTGGCTGGTCTGACCCGCGTTCGTCGAGTTCCGTCCAGAGCTACCCAGCCTCGGATTCGTAAGTCACCAACGAGAAGACGTCGAAGTTCTTGAGCCTCTCTCTGCCATGGAGGAAGGAAAGCTCGACGACGAACGCAAGCCCGACGACGACCCCTTCGAGGGTCTCCACCATCTTCGCAGCGGCCAACGCTGTCCCCGCTGTCGCCATCAGGTCGTCGACTATCAGCACCCTGTCCCCCTTGCGAATCGCGTCTTTGTGCAGCTCGAGGCCGTCCGTCCTGTACTCGAGCTGATACATCTCAGTCACGTGCTCGCCGGGCAGCTTCCCCAGCTTTCTTGCGGGGACGAACCCTACACCGAAGCGCTCCGCAAGAAGGGCGCCGAAGACGAAGCCCCTCGCCTCGATTCCCAGTATGACGTCCACCCCCTTCTCCCTGAAGTGTTCGAAGAGGGCGTCGACGGCCATCCTCATCAGCCGCGGGTCCTTCCAGAGCGTCGTGATGTCAATGAACATGATCCCCTTGGTAGGGAAATCAGGGACTCTCCTTATCGCCCGTTTCAGCTGAAGGGCCACGCCGTCCTCCATCAGGCGCTCAACCTCGCACCCTTGAGCGCAGTACCACAGCTGCACGACCTTTTCTCGGGGATTGCCTCGATTATCCCGGTGATCAGGGACCTCAGATTCTCGATGTTCTTGTTGAACGTCTTGATCACGTCTTCGTGGGAGACCGGCCTGACCCCCGGGTCGCCCTCGAGTCCCGCGTCGTAGTCTGTCACGACAGAGATGTTGGCGTAGCACATCTCGAGCTCTCTCGCCAGGACCGCCTCTGGGTACTGCGTCATATTGATCACATCCCAGCCTTGTTTCCTGAAGAAGATGCTCTCCGCCCGTGTAGAGAATCTCGGCCCCTGGATGACGACCACCGTGCCCCCACCGTGGACGGGCAGGCCGAGCTCCTCTGCCACCTCCCTTGCGAGCTTCCGCAGCTCGGGGCAATACGGGTCCGCCGAGCTGACGTGCGTCGTCTCTGGACCGTCATAGAAGGTGTCCCGCCTCCCACTCGTGAAGTTCACGAACTGGTCGCAGATCACAAAATCGCCGGGCTTGTGCTTAGGATTCAGGCTTCCGACCGCGCAGGGGCCGAGAATCCTCTGGACTCCGATCGTCTTGAGGGCGAAGACGTTGGCCCTGTAGGGGACGGTCTGCGGCGGGTACTGGTGGTGCTCGCCGTGCCGCGGCAGGAAGGCGACCCACCTGGACCCGACCTTCGAGACCTTCATCGGCGCACTGGGAAAGCCGTAAGGAGTCTCGACGATTACCTCATCGTATTTCTTGAGGAACTTGTAGAATCCGGACCCTCCGAATACTCCGATGGTCGCCTTCTTCACAATCATCCTTCGACCAGCAGGGGTTAAAATCTTTGAAGGTGGAGCGGAGGATAGCCCTTTTTATGTGGTGGACCCGCGCAAGACCGCAGATTGCCGGTGCAGGACTTCGGGAGGGTGGCTGACATCTATGACGCGACCAGGTCTCTGCCGGAGGAGCAGATGCGGGCTCTGCTGAGGACCGTCGAGGCAGAGGTTGGCCTACACGGGTCGCTGCTCGACGTGGGAGTGGGGACCGGGCGGTTCGCCAAGCCACTGCAGGATTTGGGGCTTCGCGTCGCCGGTGTCGATGTTTCGAGGGGGATGATGGCCAAGGCGAAGCAGAAGGGCGTGACCGATCTGTTCCTCGCTGACGTCCATAATCTGCCGTTCCAGGACAAGAAGTTCGACGTTTCACTGATGGTGCACATACTGCACTTGGTCGCGGATTGGTCGAAGGTCGTCAGAGAGGCGGCCCGGGTCTCCAGAAGAGCGGTCCTCTCCGTGACCGGGAGCACGGTCGGGCCCAGCCTCGAAGAGGACTACCTTGGTAGCAGGACCCGGCTGGGCTACCCTCTCAGCAGGTTCGAGGCGGGAGAGAGCGGACTACAGGAGCGAGTCGAGCCGATGAAGGTGATAAGGGTTGGAGAGGTGGAACGAGATTTCAACTCGGACGAAGAGATCGACAGCCTGGAGCGAAGGGAAGAGTCGCTGACGTGGGACCTTCCGGAGGATGTCCACCGGCGGGTGATAGCCGACCTCCGTGCGTCCCACACTGGGAAGGTCTTTAGGACCAAGAGCGCGATAGAGCTGATCGTCTGGTCGCCGGAGCAGCTCCAGGCGCTGCCCTTATGAGGGGACGGGGCCTCCTTAGACTCAATCCTCGCTAGGAAGAGTTGAAATACCTCAAACTGTCCTTCGCCTCATCGCATGAGCCGTCAGTACGATGACCTCCTTTCAAAGGCCCAATCAAGCCTGGAGAAGATATCCACGAAATCGTCGTTGAACAGGCTTGAGCTTCCCGACCCGCAGGTGATCTGGGTGGGGAACAAGACCATCCTCCGAAACTATGCAGAGTACCCGAAGCTGTTCAGGCGGGACCCGGACAGGGTGCTGATGTACCTGGCAAAGGAGCTCGCCACCGCCGCCTCCATCGACGGGGAGAGGGCCATATTCATCGGCAGGAAGGACAAAGCATCGTTCATGCAGCTCTTCCAGAAGTACATGGCCGACAATGTCACGTGCCCCGTCTGCGGGAGTCCGGACACCCACATAGAGACCGTCAGCAGGCTCCACTTTAGGGTCTGCGAGGCTTGCGGAGCGCGATCCGCTGCGAAGGTAAACTAGCGATGAGCGAGGAGAGCCTCTCGGTGAGGAGCCTCACCTGGAAGGACACGACCCTGATAAACATCTGCGACCACAGCCTCATCGGCAAGACGCTGAGCGAGGGGAAGCTGAAGATGCACATATCGCACGACTACTTCGGCGGGAAGCTGGTCGACCCTTCAGAGGCCCTGAGGTTGATGAAGGACTCTTCGATAATCAACCTGGCCGGAGAGAAGGCGGTCGAGATTGCCGTGTCCAACAACCTGGCCGCAAAGGAGGCGATAAGGACTATCCAGGGAGTGCCCTTCCTCATGATCTACAAGTTCGGCTTCTGAGCGGTCTCGGACTACATCCCGCGCCAGACGGTCTTCTGCTCCGGGTCCGTCCTGTTCCCGACGGGTTGAGGCTCGGAGCCGTAGCCCAGGTACACCATCCCGACGAGCGACTCGCCCTCCCCCAGGCCGAGATACTGCCTCATCCTCTCCGAGTACGAGTGCGCGCCCGTCCGGACCATGGTGCTCAGGCCCAGGGCTTGCGCAGCCAGCAGGACGTTCTGGAGCGCGGCCCCTGCGGCGATTAGCTCCTCCCGCTCCAATATCTTCGGGCCGGCCTTGGCGGCTGAGATTACCGTCAGTATGACTGGGGCTGAGAGGGGTTTCGTCCTCTCCAGTTCGAGCTTCTCCTTTGGGGTATCGGGGAAGGCGAGGACCAGCGCCTCGGCGAGGGCGTCTCCCAGCCTGCTCCTCTCTTCGCCCGCTATGACGATGAACCGCCAGGGCTCTGTGAGGTTATGATTCGGCGCCCAGGTCGCTGCCTCGATTATGTCAGCCACCTGCTCTCTCGTCGGAGAGAGGTCCGGCCGCATCTTCCGGATGCTCCTTCTGGACCGGATGGCCTCGATCACGGGGTTCGGGTCAGGCACGCTGCTCGCCGCCAGACCTACTGAACCTTTGCTTCCTGGAGCACGGAGCGGAGCATCTCCTTCTGTCTGCCGTTGAGGCTCTTCGGCACATAGACCCCGGTCACCACGAACTGATCTCCCTTACCGAACGAGTTCAGCTTCGGGAGGCCCTTCCCCTTTATCTTGAACGTCGCACCCGGCTGGGTCCCCGCCGGTATGTTCAGCTTCGCGTCGCCGTAGAGCGTGGGGACGCGGACCTCCGTTCCCAGCATTGCCTCGATGGCGTTTATCCTGGTGTCGACGTAGAGGTCGCTCTCCCTCCTCCTGTAGATCGGGTGCTCCGGGATGTTGATGACGACATACAGGTCGCCCGGAGGGGTACCCCGCTCCCCGGCCTCGCCCTCTCCCCTAAGGCGCAGCGTGTGGCCGTCATCCACCCCGGCGGGAATCTGTATCCTGATCCTCCTGGTCCGCCTTATGAGGCCCTTCCCCTTGCACTCCTTGCAGGGATTGTCGATTATGACCCCCCGACCCTTGCACCTATCGCAGGTCTCGACCCTGATGAAACGGGCAAAGCCGGTGCTCTGCACCCTCTGGACCTGACCGGCCCCGCCGCACTGCGGGCACCTCTTCGGCGACGTACCTGGGGCCGCCCCGCTACCCCCGCAGACCTGGCAGGCCTCGGTACGGGGTATGTCAATCTCCCTCGAGGTCTCGGAGACCACGTCCTCGAGCCTCAGCTGGAGGTGCAGCGAGAGGTCATCGCCCCTGCTCGGTCCACGCCTCCCCGCGCCGCCGCCGAAGAACTGGCTGAAGATGTCGTCGAAGCCTCCGAACCCGGTGCCCCTGAAGACATCAGAGAAGTCCGCTCCCCTGAACACTTCTTCCTCTGACCCGTACTTCTGGTACACTCCCTCCTTGCCGTACATGTCGTACTGCTTGCGCTTGTCGTCGTCGGAGAGCACCGCGTACGCCTCCGAGACCTGCTTGAACGTCGCCTCGGCTTCGGGGGACTTGTTCCGGTCGGGATGGTACTGAAGCGCCATCTTCCTGTAGGCCGCCTTGATGTCGTCCTTGGAGGCGCCCCGTGGCACCCCTAGAACCTCATAGAAATCGCGAGGGGATGGACCGCCGGCGTTGCTGCTCATGCGTTCTACCCCCCGCTAAGGATGGAGCCCGTTTTATTGTTGCTTCTTCTCGTCGTCGACTACCTTGTATTCGGCGTCCGTGACCGTGCCGTCCGCCTGGGGGGCGCCCTGAGGGGGCTCCTGCTGGGGTCCCTGCGTAGCCTGCTGCTGCCCGGCGGAAGCTGCCTGTTGCTGCTGTTGCTGGTAGACGGCCGAACCCACCTCCTGGAGGACCTTCTTGAGGGCCTCGGACTTCGAGGTTAGGCTCGAAGAGTCCTTGGCCGCGACGGCTTGCCTGAGCTCCTTGGCCGCCGCATCTATCTTGTCAACGTCGGGCTGGCTGATTTTGCCCGCTAGGTCCGTCTTGGTCCTCTCCGCGGTATACAGGATTGAGTCCGCCTCGTTGAGCAGCTGGGCCTCCTCGAACTTCTTCTTGTCCTGGTCGGCGTACTGCTCGGCCTCTCTGACCATCTTCTCCTTCTCCTGGCTCGAGAGCTTGGTCGATGCGGTTATCGCTATCTTCGCCTCTTTGCCGGAGCCGAGGTCCTTCGCCGACACGTTCAGGATTCCGCTCGCGTCGATCACAAACTTGACCGAAATCTGAGGCACGCCCCTAGGCGCGGGAGGGAGTCCAGTCAGGTTGAACATTCCGAGCGATATGTTGTCCGCGACCATCTTCCTCTCGCCCTGCACGACGTGGATCGTGACAGCGGTCTGGAAGTCCTCGGCCGTCGTGAAGGTCTGCGTCCGCTCCGTTGGGATCGTGGAGTTCCGCTCGACTATCGGGGCCATTATCCCCCCCTTCGTCTCGACCCCGAGCGTGAGTGGGGTGACGTCCAACAGGAGGATGTCCTTGACCTCACCGGCGAGGACGGCGCCCTGTATGGCAGCGCCCAAGGCGACGGCCTCCATAGGGTCGACGCCGCGTTCGGCCGGCTTGCCCATCACGTCCTCCACCGTCTTCCGAACCAGGGGCATGCGCGTCATTCCTCCTATCAAGATCACCTTGTCGATGTCCTTGAGCTCGAGCTTCGCGTCCTGTACGACCCTCTTGATCGGAGCCTCTATCTTGGCCACTATCGGGCGGGAGAGCTCCTCGAGCTTCGCCCGGGTGAGCTGGTAGTGCAGGTTCTTGGCGCCGCTGGGGTCGCTCGCTATGAACGGAAGGTCGATGTCCGTGGTTATCACGTTGGAGAGCTCTATCTTCGCCCTCTCCGCGGCCTCCTTCAGCCGCGCCATCGCCGTCTGGTCGTTCCTCACATCGATTCCGGTCTTGGCCCTGAAATCGTCCAGCAGAAGGTTGACGATAACGCGATCGATGTCCGCGCCGCCGGTCTGCGTGTCACCACTGGTGGCGAGCACCTCGAATACGCCCTGCCCAAACTCCATCACGGTCACGTCGTGCGTGCCGCCGCCGAAGCTGAAGACCAGGACCTTCATCTCCTTCTCAGCCTTGTCCAGTCCGTAGGCCAGGCATGCCGCTGTCGGTTCGTTGATTATCCTCACGACGTCGAGCCCCGCTATCTCGCCTGCGTCCTTGGTCGCCTGCCTTTGGTTGTCGTTGAAGTGAGCAGGGACCGTGATGACGCTCTTCTTGACCGGGTACCCCAGAAAGGTCTCCGCGTCCTTCTTTATCTTCTGCAGGATGAACGCGCTGAGCTGTTGAGGAGTGAACTCCTTGCCACCGATCCGGACCGTGTAGTCTGTGCCCATCTTGCGCTTTATCTCGAAGATGGTGCCCTCCGGGTTGGTCACATACTGCCTCTTCGCCGGTTCGCCCACCAGGAGGGTGCCATCGGCCGTAAAGGCGACCACCGATGGGAACATCTTGCCCGCTGCTGTCGGACCTTCGGCGCTCGGAATGACCGTTGGGCGGCCCGCCTCCATGACGGCTGCCGCCGAGTTCGTCGTTCCCAGGTCGATGCCGATTATCTTCTCACGAGGTGCGCTCATTTCTCTGATTCACCGTTTTTGTCCGCATTATTAGTTTTCATCGCCAATTCCACTTTCACCATGCTAGGTCTGAGCACCTTCCCCTTGAACATGTAACCCTTTCGAATCTCCTCGACTACCGTGTCCTTGCTGCCCTTCCCCTGCACCTTGTCCACGGCTTCGTGCAGCTCTGGGTTGAACGGCATGCCGATTGAATCTATCTCCTCCAACCCCTCGCCCTCCAGAGCGGTGAGAAGTTGTTTGCGGACCATCGCTATTCCATCCAGGAACTCCTCCGTCTGCGGGGTGCTGTCCGCAACGGCTACCCCCAGGTCTAGGTCGTCGAGCACAGGGAGCAGCTTCTTGACCAGGCCTGCGGTGGAGAACTCCTCAATCTCCCGAACCTCCCTGTCCGTCCGCTTCCGATAGTTCTCGAAGTCAGCCTGCAGGAACTTCAGATTGTTAAGGTAATCATCGCTCTTCTTCCTCTCTTGCTGCAGGAGGTCTAGCAAGCGGTCGACTTCCTCCTGCATCCGTTGAATCTCCTCTCTCTTTGGAGATCCCTGCTTCCCGTTGTCCTCTTGAATCAGCTTCGACGGCTGCACTTTTTTCATCTCTTTTTCTTCTCTTCCGCCCTTTGGAGCTTCCTCTGGCACATGCGTCAACTCCTCTAGGCCAGATGGCGGCTTGACCCGCGCCCTGCTAAGGACCGGAAATCTGTGCTCAATTCGTCTATCTCCTTCGGGTATACAACTCACCGTTGTATAGCAATATAAGTTTTATGGCTGCGGGTTCTGGTTACCGCAGAGAAAACCATAGCCCCCTCCGAAAGGAGGCCGGAAAAAGTCTTTTCGGGGTACCTGGACAATGATTGGCCTTCGAAGCATAACTCTGGGCTTCCGGAGCAAAACACTTTTCCGTCGCCAAGTGGGACTAAGTCGAGGTTTGCGAGAGGAACAGCTCCGCGAGAAGCTTCTGAAGAACCAGAGAGATAGTAGGTATCTCACGAAGGACTCAGACGAGAGAAAGGTGATCGAGGAGGTCTTCGACGGGGCGACGATCCGCGCGCTAAACAGCCTCTTGCACAGGCGCGAGATAGACTACCTGAACGGTGTGGTCGCGGCGGGCAAGGAGGCTCGGGTGTATTGGGGCGTCACGCCGGACGGCTCGCCGCGAGCCGTGAAGATCTACCTCATGGCTTCTGCGGAGTTCAAGAAGAGGCTCAGGTACATAGCGGGGGACAGGAGGTTCGGGAAGATCCCGAGCTCCTCGAGGGAGATAATCAAGCTCTGGGTTCAGAAGGAGTACAAGAACCTTCAGACAGCAGCATCTGGTGGCGTCAGGGTGCCCTTGCCCTACGCGTTCAATGAGAACGTGTTGATCATGGAGTACATCGGAGAGCCTCCAGCACCGGCGCCCATCTTCGCCGAGACTGAAGTCGACGAGGCGGACTACAGGTGGACCATGAAGATGGTGAAGAACCTGTATCGGAAGACCGGGCTGGTGCATGCGGACCTATCTGAGTACAACATCTTCAAGACTGGAAAGAAAGAGAGAGTGCTGTTTGATATGGGCTCCGCGGTGCTTACGACCCACCCCGAATCGAGGGAGATGCTTCTCAGGGACGTCACGAACATGGTTAGGTTCTTCAGGAAGAGAGGCATACATTCAAGAGACCCGGATGAGATAGTGGAGGAGATAGTTTCGTGAGCTACGATAAGACGATAAGGATTCCATTGGAGAGAGTGGCAGCCCTAATCGGCAAGAAGGGCGAGAGCAAGAAGCATCTCGAGGAGGCATGCCACGTGTCGCTAGACATTAAGAGCGAGAGCGGAGAAGTGCTGATCAAGTCCACCTCCGTTGAAGAGGGTGACCCGTTCAGGGCGACGAGTGTGGTGGAGGCCGTGGGGAGGGGCTTCTCCCCACAGAGGGCGCTGAGGTTGCTCGAGCCGGAGACGACGCTCGAGGTTCTCGACCTGCGCGACTACGCAGGGAAGAGCGAGAACAGTCTCGAGAGGATAAGGGGGAGGATAATCGGGTTGGAAGGAAAGTCGAGGAGGACGATCGAAGAGCTAACCAAGAGTTATGTCTCCGTCTACGGGAGGACGGTCGCGATAATAGGCGAAGTGGGAGAGGCGAAGCTGGCAAAGGACGCCGTAATCATGCTCGCTTCCGGGAGCCGACACAGGTCGGTCTTCAACATGCTCCAGCGAGCCAGGACCAAGAAGAAGATGGACCGAATGCTGCTCTGGGAGGACCAGATTCCCGAAATCCGCGGCAAAAGCTAGGTTTCGTGGAGAAGAGTGACCAAAACGAGGCGGATGATTATTAATCCAATTCCATCAACACCCTGACGCCGGGAAATAATTGCTGGAATTTATGGAGGTGAATGGGTAGATTGGTGACTTTTTCCGAAATAAGTCCATCTGAATTCTTTCTACCGTAATCGTGACCTGGCGGGGTTCACAAACCCAGCCAGGGCGCTCTACATGGGCGTAAGAGAGCTCGTGGAGAATTCACTGGATGCGTCTGAGCTGGCGGGGATGCTCCCTGACGTTTACGTGAGAATCGTCGCCAACGATGCCTCCCTCGAGAACACCGAGCCGAGAGCCTACAGGCTCTCCGTGTCAGACAACGGGCCCGGTGTGGACCCCCACCAGGTCCCGAGGGCCTTCGGCAAGGTCTTCTACGGTTCCAAGTACGTCCTACGGCAGTCAAGGGGAATGTTCGGCCTCGGAGGTACGATGGCGATTCTCTACGGTCAGATTACGACCAACAAGCCCGTCAAGATCACGACCTCAACCGACGGCAAGAGCAGGCACGTCTTCGAGATGCTAATCGACATCTCCGAGAACAAGCCCATAATCGTGCGGAAGGACGTGGAGGACGCGATGGGCAAGACGGGGACCAGGGTCGACCTCGTCATGGAAGGAGACTTCACACGCTCGGCCCAGAAGATCACCGACTACTTCAAGCAGACCGCCCTCGTCGCAAGTTACGCCAACCTGACCTTCGTAGACCCGATCGGAAGGATAACGTCCTGGGAGAGGGCGACAGAGGCCATGCCGCCAGCCCCGAAGGAGACGCTTCCGCACCCATACGGGGTCGATGTGGAGGCGTTCAAGCGCATGATTAAGATCACCGACGAGAGGAACATGGTGAACTTCATGGCCAATAAGCACTTCCACCGAGTCGGAGACACCATCGCCAAGAAGTTCCTCACCTTTGCGGGGATCGACTGGAGGCTCGCCCCAGAGAAGCTCACGAACGAGCAGATTGTCAGGATTGTGGACGCCCTGCAGAGGTTCCCGGACTTCCTGCCCCCTGACGCCTCCTGCCTCTCACCAGTCGGGGAAGAGATACTCCAGACAGGAATCATCAAGGAGCTCGAACCCGAGTTCTCCACGGTCGTGCTCAGACCACCCTCGTCGTACTCAGGCTTTCCGTTCCTGGTGGAGGTCGGCCTCGTCTACGGGGGAAAGGTACTGGAGCCGGGTAGGAAGCTCTTCAGGTTCGCCAACCGCATCCCGCTGCTCTACGACGAGAGCAACGACGTCTCGTTCGAGGTAATCAACGAGGAGATAGACTGGAGACGATACCACGTCCCGGACGACGCGCCAATCGCCGTCATCACGCACATCTGCTCCACCAAGGTACCGTACAAGACCGTGGGAAAGGAGTACATCGCCGACAGGCCCGAGATAGAGGCCGAGATCAGGAACGCCGTAAGGGAGGCGCTGAGGAGGCTCAGTGTCTTCCTATCGAAGAAGGGCAGCATGCAAGCCGTCCAGAGGAAGATGAACATCTACGGC
>Ga0326728_10022715_pt1 | contig 11598 bp, 7 predicted proteins | sample MB3enrmetagenome_FD_207602 | JGI IMG/M metagenome (GOLD analysis project Ga0326728, IMG submission 207602) | Lab enriched peat soil microbial communities from McLean, Ithaca, NY, United States - MB31MN | ecosystem: Environmental > Terrestrial > Soil > Wetlands > Peat | place: USA: New York... | reverse complement strand
AGAATTGTCGCCTGAAAAGGCATGCGGTCCTACGCCACCAAGCGGAGATGACCAGCGATCTGCTTAGAATTTCTACCACACTGGTCCTGGCACCAACATTCCTCTCGGCTCAACCCGCGAGTAACCAGCCTGTCCATTACCAGGCGGTCACGCGGATCTATGCCGACGATGTGGAAGCCCATCGGGATGAACACTCGCCGATACGTACATTTACAGCGTTTTCTCACTTGATAGTGATAGCTTCGGGCGCGAATTGTCGCCTGTTCAGTAGGAGGAGGGAGACAGCATGTGGCGCGTTCGGCATTCACCGGGAAGGCCGATCGGCAAGACAATACTAGAGCTGCTAGGAGCGATTGCCGCGTCAGGGCCGGCGGCGCAACTATTCGCGCTGCTCCTGGCGCCAACGTTCCTCCCGGCCCAACCCGGGAGTAACCAACCTGTCCATTACCAGGCGGTATACACGCGGATCTATGCCGACGATGTGGAGGCCGGCAAGACCGGCAATATCGGGCCGGGACTTCAGTTGATACGCAGCGCGAGTGTCACAACAGACCCGTCGCTGGTGATCAGCGGCAAGGCATCGATCCACATGTCGCCAACTTCCGAGGTGATCACGAATTCGGCAGCCCTCAGCATGGCCCCCAATACGGTGTACATCGTGGAGTTTCAATATCGCATTGTGAATCGGGGGAGCGGCGACAACGTGCTCACCTTTCTGATGCTGCCGGTCGGGGCCATCAATCTGTCGCAGGGCGTACAAGTGCCCGGAATGTTGAAGAACGCGGAGCAATCCGGGACCTTTTCGACTGGCTGCTTAACCGCCCAGGATGCCTCGTGGTATTTCAGCATCTCAACCACGGCCGATTCCGAGGTGGTGATCGACAACATCAGCATCTACCGCGGACAAACGGTCCAGTTTTCCACCCCGCCGCAGAGTTTCGTGAATTTGGCGGCCGTGCCGTTTCCGCGGTTGGGAAAAGACACCTTCTGGACGCCCTCACAGATCGCGGAACTGGCGCCGGGAGAGGGCGCGCCTTACACCTACACCCAGCAGCAGGTTGAAAACACGCTCGCCTTCGCCGACGTGGTGTTTGGGATGTATGCCGACAATCAGAGTGTGTATCCAGCCTCGCTCCGGCGCCTCCGACAATTGAACCCGGCCATCGTGATGGCGCCTTACCGGGATGCCCAAGAAGCAGGCGCGTGGACACCCAACCCTCGGCCTCCCACAAACGACCAGACTTTCGATCCCGATTATGAGTTCTCGAAACAGATCGCCGAATCCTGGTACGGCCGGGACTCGAAGGGCAACTTCCTGATCCAGCCGGCATGGAAGTCGTACCTGATGAACTTGTCAAACGATTGTCCGCAGGTGAATGGACAGACGTTCCTGACCTCCCTGGCAGCCTGGTATCAGAAGACGATTTTTCCCTCCGGCCAGTGGGACAGCACGTTCTTCGATATACTCTTTGCCGAAATTCAAGGTTACATGGCTTACAGCAGTGACCCGACGGTCTGGGACTTTGACTGGGCGCTCAGCGGAGTGCAGGATAACAAGACCAAGGCCCAGACCACGGAAATGGTTCGCGGGGCTATGCAGGGCTTTCTGCAAAACCTCCGTACTCAGGTTGGAGGCGAGGAATTACTCGCCGGCAACGCCGGTCCACTGCCGGAACTTAGCCTGGCGTCGTACCTCAACGGCTATCTATCCGAATGCGTCAATACTAACTGGCAGCCCGCTGCCGGCGTCAATTCGCAAGCGGGATGGCGCAATTATTTCGATACCTATCGCGGCCTCCAGGCCCTCACCCTGGCTCCCAGCATAAATCTTCTGGAGGGCTGCGGCAGTGTGGAGGTGAGCACGCCGCATGTGGCGCCCTCAGCCGCGGAACTCCAGGACCACCGCATGGCTATGGGGACCGCGCTCCTCGGCGACGGATTTTATGGATTCGACTTGTATAACGGGCTCAGCGCGCCGTTGTGGCTTGACGAGTATTCGGTGGACAGCACGGGAACCGCGGTCGAGGACCGCTCCAAGAAAGGCTATCTCGGGCAGGCGATGGGCAACGCGATGGAATTGACCGCGCCTGGGACCGGAGTGCTCCAGGCTGACTTTGCCAACGGAATTCCGGGCGGGTTCACATACGACCCGACGCAGGTCTCGGCGCAGAACGGGTGGATGGTCATCTCCAACACGAACCATGCGCAACCGGTGTACACGATCGTGTCCATCGGTCCCAATCACCTGCCCTTGTCGCCGGGCAAGACGTACTTCGTTACATTCGATTGGAAAATTCTGAGCACGCTCGACGCGGGCATGTTTATCGGCGCCGCCAACGAGTCTTACCGGTTGCCCGGAACGGTCGCGGGGGACTCCGGGACCGCGCATGTTCCGTTGACGACGCCGGCATCGGGGAGTTGGTCGTTTACCTGGGCGCTCGACGGCGCGGGACAAGTGGCGATCACCAACCTGACGCTCTCCGACGGTGGCTTCGGCCCCTGGCGGCGCGATTTCGAAAATGGTTTCGTGCTGGTGAATCCACTTCTACAACCGCACACGTTTTCGGCCGCCGATCTGGCGGGGGCGTTGAACCGCACGGGTATCCACACGATTAAGGGCACGCAGGCGCCGCAGGTCAACAACGGGCAACCGGTTGACGGCGGATTGACGTTGGCGCCATTCGACGCCATTATTCTTCTGGCCGATCGCCTGGGAGCACTCGCGCCCCCTTCGAAGCCGACCATCAAGCCGGGGGGCGTTATCAGCAGTGCTGCGTTTGGCGGCTTCTCCGACGTCTCACCCGGATCCTGGATCGAGATATACGGCTCGAACCTTTCCGCAACAACACGGGGCTGGTCCAGCGGCGACTTCACAGGGCCGAACGCACCGACGTCGCTGGATGGCGTTATCGTCACGATCGGTGGACAACCTGCTTTTGTGGACTATATCAGCCCAGATCAAGTGAACGCGTTGGTGCCCTCCGACCTACCGGCAGGGCCGGCTCAGCTGGTTGTCAGTAATCCAACAGGAACGAGCGACCCCTACATCGTTGCCGTCCAAAGTGTCGAACCCGGCCTGCTAGCCCCGCCTTCGTTCCAAGTGGGCGGGATCCAGTATGTGGCGGCGTTGTCGTTAGATTTTCAGACCTTTATGTTGCCTGCCGGAGCTATATCAGGAGTACAATCGCGGCCTGCAAAGCCGGGAGAAACTATCGTTCTGTACGGGGTGGGATTTGGAGGCGTAACCCCAAACCTGAACGCGGGGACTTTGGTAAGCCAGCAGAATACGCTCTCGAACCCAATCGAGATCCGCTTCAGCAACGTGCCGGTCACGTTAAGCTATGACGGCCTGGCTCCGGGCGCCACAGGACTTTATCAATTCGATTTAGTGGTGCCGGACGTCCCAGACAATCCGGCGGTCCCCCTGACCTTCAGTTTGGCGGGCGCCATCCCGTCACAAACACTTTTCATCGCCGTTCAGCACTGATGAACGTAAAGCCACTCGACTGGCCCGATTCACAACAACTGGCCGGCTGATCAAGGTCGCACGCACGATCTCTCGCGGCCAAGGAGCTTTCCCGGCCTGGCAGGGCATGCAGTGTATGCGTAACATGTTTGAGGGCCGGGCAAAGTTAGAGCCGCTCGACCACGATCGCATCCCGGGATTCGTTGGACAACTGCGCGGGATGTACTTTCAGCGCGTTGACATGATGCTCGCCCCTAGAGAGCTGGGTCGTGCGACAACGGCCGGACAGATGTGGGGGCGTTTGCTAGCGATATTCACTCCTCACGCTCGCTGGAAGCGGTCGTAAGCGAGCCGGGGCAAATGTTATCAACTGCCCGCCGTGGCAGTGGTGAATGCCGTTATCATGGCCCTTTCAGCCGTGTCGCCGAGGCCTGCCGGGCACGCTTTTTGACCCCGTGTCCCCATTTTTCTCCGAAGGGGGCTCCTCCCAGTTTGCGCTGACGCAGGCGCTCTTGCGCCTTCACTCGGCGGTGCGTCGATTATCGAGCGTGGGGCCGAACGCGAAAGCTTCGCGAGACTGGCCCACGGTCGCGCGTCGCCAGCGCGGCCCGTGCAACGCGCCTGTCGGCGGCGCAAGCGACGCGTCACCGAACTTCGTAAATCTACACGATTTAGAACGACCTGTCCTAGCCGCACAAATTCCCCCCACAGGCGGCAGAGTTACACGCGCTTTGGGCCATCATACGAACTCCCTTGCGCCCGCGCTCGGGCGCTATCGCCGTCACTGTTGCCCCACCGGAATCGCGTTGAGCCCGGCCGGACTATCGCGCAGCCCCAACACCGCAATGCTTCCGGCACTAACCGCAAAGCTCGCCGACCCCCGCTTCCCGGCGACGCCTGCCAGACCAGGAAAAGTGCGCAGTGCCTTCTCCACCTGCGTACCCGCCGCCAGCGCGACCGAAGAATCCCCGATGACATTACCGGAACTGTCCCACACAGTGATCGTGACGGTCTCGGCTACTGGGCTGGGATTCGTCAGTACGATATCGGTCGTGTCGGAGGTGTCGTCCCAACTGAGCGTGCTAGTGGTTGAGGAGGCATTTGAAAACGGTACCACCATCTCGCGCACGGGATGTGCCGTTGCTCCCGGCCGGCCGCCGACATATTCCCCGACCACTCCGTATCCGCTGACCCCATTCGGAACCGATGCCGTGACGTATCCCTGGCTGAATGTTCCGGTGCCGGGACCTTCCAGAACGGTCGTCGCCTGTGGCGCCAGATTCACCGTGGTGGAAGCTCCAATCGATGGCACAGTCAGCGGCGTGCCGTTATCCGAAACAAAGTTCACTGTGAAGGATACCGATCCCACGCTCCAGTTCGTGAAATACACCGCGGAATGCCGGCCGCCGCCGAAGACAAACTGCGAAAGGACCTGCGGGGTCACCGGCGGAGCGAGCGGGGCGAGTCCCGCGAATTGGACGTTGGTGCCGCTGATGTTGGCGGAGAGCGTAGCCGCCCCACTCATCGCGTTCAGCGTCCACGCCGCTTCCGGATTGCCGCTACACGCGTAAAGGGTGCCGTTCTCATAGGTGAGTCCTCCTGGAATCACGCTGCTCGTACCGCCGATCAGGGTCGCCGTGCCGCTCGTCGTGTCGATCGAGTAGAGATTTTGGTAATCGACAAAATACAGGGTAGACGATCCTGTGGACAGACTCCATGCATAAAACGAGCCCAAGCCAGGCCCGAATTGCCCGATCATGGTCGCTGCGCCCGTGCGGGGATCGATCGAATAGAAATTGGGTTGGGGATTTGCTTGCGTATTGGTTCCGGGAGGCCAGCCCGCGGCATAAAGACCCGTCGTAGTCGAACCCAAGGCGAAAAACTCAATCGAGCTGCCGACCGCGTTCACGGCTCCGCTCGCCGGATTCACTGTATAGAGGGTGGTGTAGTTGATAGCCGCGGTGTAAAGCGTGCCGTTGACCACGCCCAAGCCCGCTATTTCAGAATTCGGGATCACGCTGGTGCCAAGCATCGTAACGGCGCCGGAATTCAGATCGATGGTGCCGAATTGGCCCCCGATACCGATGAAATACGCCATATCGTCGGCGCTGAGAATGGAAGGAGCGAGGAAGGAAAGCACGGTTACAGTCGCAAACGTGCTCCTCCCAATCTTCGAACTGCGCATAACCATTCACCTCCAAACCTTCGAGTGCAAGTCTGTCGCTGCCCGTGGCTGAAACTCCTTGGGAGCGGCGGTTAGCGTAATTCTACGCCGGGCATCAGCGGGCGACAAGAGGTTCTGGCTACAAAACACCGCCGGCCCAACGTAAGTAACTGGCGGGGAGGAGTTCCGCGTGATGATTGGTCGAAGCCAAAGTTGAACCTGGTCAAAGCACATTCGCTACGCAGGCGGGAGGCCTCCGCCCATTTTGGATGCAGGTGCTTTTGAGCCTTCGCTCGGCGGTGCGTCGCTCATCGAGCGTGGGCCGGGACGCGAAGGCTTTGCGCGGCTGGCCCACGGTCATGCGTCGCCGGCGTGGCTCATTCAAAGCGCTTGTTGGCGGCGCAAGCGATGCCTCACCGAACCTCGTAGAGCTACGCGATGTAGAACGACCTGGCACCTGAAACTCCCGCACCATTAACCTTGGAGGGCATCGGCGATCGGTCCCGGGGCTTCCTAGCGCGTGGGAAAACTGCGAGAGCGCTGTCCGGACGCTATCTTCGGTTGGCAAGTTCACGAGGTGCGCTACAGTCGCGGCCTTCAAAGCACTGGCTGCTGCGAGCATCGTGCGACTGTGAAGCTGCCGCGTGAGACCAGCCCGTCTATCGCCGGATCTGCCATCAGAGAAGGTGCGTCGTGTCGTAGCCAAAATGCGCGTGCCTGTGATGTGCGTCTTGCTTCCGCAATCACGACGACCATTTCCATGCCGCGGTGCCTATCACAGCCCGCGTTGTCTGTTTCTTTGCGTCCACGACGACGTACTCGTACTTTACTAGGGCTGTGTCCGGACCCACGGCGACGGTCTCTAGGTCGAGCGTTGGCGGGTCTTGCAACAACGGCTTTGAGTCATCAGACATGGGCTGCATTGCCTCCGGGCGCAATTCCAAGGCGGTCACACGGTGCATCGTAAAGGTTCTGCTTGACGCCCAAGTAAATCTCCGTTGTGACTACCGAGGCGTGTCCAAGAGAAAGCTGTATCTGTTCGAGAGGTGCCTCTCCGTTGTGCGCGAGCTTTGCGAACGATCGCCTCAAGTCGTGAGGGCGGGCCACCACCTGAAGTTGGTCGGCATAGTTCTTCACAATCATAAAGACGCCCTGGGGCGAAAGCTGCCGCGGCGTTACGCACCCACTGCGCGTAACGCTTCGGAAAACAGGTCCCTCCGATATACCAGCCGCAGATTTCCAGCGGACGATGGCGGCATAAGTCCATAGGGGAATTGGCACGCTTCGAATACGACCCTGTTTGCCAAGTAAGTCGACGATGACCCATCGGCCATCGCGCTCTTGAATGCGCTCACAGCCCAGGCCTGCCAACTGGGACCGGCGCAGGCCCGCACCGAGCAGGACGGCGAGCACTGCTCCGTCGCAAATTCCCTTGAGTGTTCTCAGATCCGGAAGCGCTAGCAGGTGTTCTGCCTGCTCTGCCGTCAGCCAATGGACTATGCACATTCCGCAACCCTTCACGCCCTTCGCACGGGCAATACCTGCCGCAAGTTCCGGCGCCATTAAGCCGTTGTCCGTAGCTTCGAGGGCGAGGCGGCGGATTGCAGACAGGCGGACGTTAATGCTGGAGGGAGCCAGTCCCTTAGCTTCCAACTCTGAACGGTACTTTTGAACTGCCGCCTTGTTGAACTGGCGAACAGGATCGTCGCGGAACCAAATCAGGAACTCATCGAGCGCCTGAGAGTACGCGCGCCGCGTGTGCGGAGAGGAGAGGCCATCCAACACAAGCGATGTGATGATAGTCCAACGATCATTGCCTCGGGCCCCCTCCTGCCTGACAATAACCTGGATCATGGGGAGTTCTTGGCGGCGGCGACGTACTTAAACCCACCTCTCCCCGGGAACCCGGGGGATAACTTCCGGATGCGCCGTGATCCAGGCGCTAACCGTCTCCCTGCCGCTTCAGCGAGTGGTAGACTGGACATCTTTTGCCGTTGCCGCGAAGGCGATTTACTTCATCCCGGATTTCAAAAGCGTTCAGCGCCTGGACTTGTCAAGCGGCAAGGTCAGTACCGTTGCAGCTCCGGGAGAAATGGTTCATAGCCTCTGTGTTTCACCAGACGGGGCATACGTAGTGTGGGCGCAGTCCGGCCGGCAAACCGCGGACTTGATGCTGGTGGAGGGCTTTCGCTGATTCAGGGTCGCACCGGTGGCTCACGCCCGGCCCGTGGAGGGCGACATTCTCGTTCCATGCGGGGAGGGAAACAATCTGCTAGGAAGACGCTCTGTTGTTTTTTCATCTCCGACCGGGCTTATAATCTGCTGTTTCCCCGATAATGGCTGTTAGACGGGGTTATCGGTAACTATTCCTCAACCTATCCGAAGCTCGGGACCTGCCGGGCGCAAGGGACCGAGACAGCACGGTTTCGCAGTACCGCTGTCTCCTTCATCAGTCGCAGCGAAGTGCGCGGTACTCCCAAACCTTGCATGCATCGCGAAGAGAGATACCTCGGGGCGATCAGCTTCTTCAGCGCGTTGCAAACCTGGCATCAGAGGCCGCAGCACCATTTGTTCAACACATTGAGTTTGGCGTGGCCAAAGCGGCACTAGTCCTGGGGCTACCTGCGGAGCCGAGCACACCGGTTTGGGGCCGATGTTGCATCAGAATGACTGATTGTGTATTGTGAATGTCACGATGTTCAACCCTCGTCTCCGGATCGGCTAGACCCACATAACTTTTGTCGGCCGAAGTCAGTTTCAGACGGATTCAGGGATAGTCACAGCTGTTCATTGCTTCCTGTCCGCGACCGGAACTTAAGTGGTAACAATCAGTTAGCGGCCACACATGACCACGAGTGAGTACCTACGATAGGCAGGAATTCGTCCTCATAACCCAAAGGTCGGTGGTTCAAATCCACCCCCCCGGCAACCAATCCTCTCCAACCCAAACGCGAGTCCCTGGACCCCGATCGCTCAGAGGTGCTATTCCGCGCCCTCAGCCCGTGTCTGATATTTTAAATTGCATGACCAAGATGGCTGCCGTTCTTCTTCCCGGCCTGCTGGCAGCCCTCGCTGTAAGCGCTGCCGACAACGTCGATACTCACCCGAGCGCGGCGCGCATCGTCATTGACTATCCCGCGGACGGCGCGATTTTTCCGCCGGAAATTACTCCCCCGACGTTTCTTTGGCGCGATGGCGCGAGTGGCATCGCTTCCTGGCGGATCGACATCTCCTTCGGGCCGGGCATCGCGCCGATCCACGCAATTTCGAAGGGCGAGCGCTTGCGGATCGGCAAAATCGATCCCGAAGCCGTGGCTCCCACCAACCAGCCGCCGAAGCTCACGCCGGAATTGGCGGAAGCGCACACCTGGACGGCGGACGCGGTCACGTGGGGCTCCATCAAGCGCCACTCGGTGGACCGCGCCGCGATTGTGACGATCAGCGGTTTTCGCGCCGTCGCGCCGGATCGCGCGGTCTCCCGCGGGACGGTCGTCATCCGCACCTCGAGCGATCCGGTGGGCGCGCCGATCTTTTATCGCGATGTCCCGCTGATGCCTTCGGCGGTCGAAAAAGGCGTCATCAAGCCGCTGGCGACGGAGGCGCTGCCGCTGGTGAAGTGGCGGCTGCGCAACGTTGGAGAGACGGCCAGCCGGGTCGTTATGGACGATTTGCCGGTGTGCGGCAACTGCCATTCGTTCTCCGCCGACGGCAAGACGATCGGCATGGATCTGGATAGTCTGCAGCACTACCGCGGCACCTACATGCTGGCCAGGATCGCGCCCGAGACGGAGGTGCGCAGCGAGAACCTGATGGAGTGGAGTTCGCCTGAAGGCAAGTTGAAATCGAGAGCGCGGGCCGGGTTCATGTCGCAGGTTTCGCCGGATGGCCGGTACGTGGTCACCACGGTCAATCCGGAGTCGATGGGAGCTATCGGCCCGGCGCCCGCCAGCAACTATTACGTGGCGAATTTCAAGGATTACCGCTTCCTGCAGGTGTTCTTCCCCACGCGCGGAATCCTCACCTGGTTCAGCCGTGAGACCGGGGTGATGCAGCCGCTCCCCGGCGCGGACGATCCGCGCTTTGTGCAGATGGGCGCGGTGTGGAGTCCCGACGGGCAGTACCTGGTCTTTGCGCGCGCCGCCGCCAGGGACGCCAATCCGCCGGGAATGCCGGTACCGAAATTCGCAGGCGATCCCGACGAACTCCCGATTCAATACGATCTGTACCGCGTTCCCTTCCGCAACGGGCAGGGCGGGCAGGCGGAGCCGATTGAAGGCGCTTCGCGGAACGGTATGAGCAACTCCTTTCCCAAGGTGTCGCCGGACGGGCGCTGGATTGTCTACGTGCAGAGCCACAACGGGGAGCTGATGCGCCCCGACAGCCATTTATACATCGTTCCCGCGGGCGGCGGGGAAGCGCGCCGCATGCGGTGCAACACGCCGATCATGAATTCGTGGCACAGTTTTTCGCCCAACGGCCGCTGGATGGTGTTCTCGTCGAAAGCCCGCTCGCCGTACACGCAGCTGTACCTCACGCATATCGAACCCGATGGCAACGACAGCCCGGCCATCCTGATCGATAACACGACGGCGGCGAATCGGGCGGCGAATATTCCGGAATTCGTGAATGTTCCGCCGGACGGTTTCGCGCGCATCGGCGGACCGGTGATGGATTACTTCCGGTTGGTGAACAGCGCGGCGTATTTGCAGCGCAAAGGGCAGTACGATGCCTCGATCGCGAAATGGAGGGAGGTGCTGGCGAGCAGGGCGGACGACGAATTCGCCAATCGGAATCTGGGCATGGTGCTGATGATGACCGGCCGGCGCGAGGAATCGGCGGCGCACTTGCGGAAAGCCGCGGAGAGCAAGCTGCGGACGGCGGTGGAGGACGATCCGCGATCGGCGCAGGCGCACGCCGACCTCGGCGCACACCTGGCGGAGACCGGCCGCGCCGGGGAAGCCGCGGCGGAATTCCGCAAGGCTGTCGAGTTGAAGCCGGACTCGGCAGCGATGCGCGTGAGTCTGGGGGAAGCGTTGACGAACGCGGGCAAGTTGGACGCGGCGGCGGCGGAATTGCGCCAGGCGCTGGATACCGATACGGGAAATGCGCGCGCGCATTACGCGCTGGGACAGGTTCTGGACCGGCAGGGCGATGTGCCGGCGGCCATGCGGGAATGGCGGCGCGCGCTGGAGATCGATCCGCAAAATGCGGACATCCACGACAGCCTGGGCGATGCGCTTTTGGCGCAGGGACGGCGGGCCGAAGCGCTGGCGGAATGGCGGGCGGCGATCGAGTTGCGGCCCAATGACGTGGCGACGCTGGAGAGGGCGGCGTGGCTGTTGGCGACATCGCCGGACGCGTCGCTGCGCAATGGCGGCGAGGCGATGGCGTTGGCGGCGCGGGCGATGCAGTACTCCATCCGGAAGGACGCGCGGGTGCTCGATACGATGGCGGCGGCGTACGCCGAAAAAGGAGACTTCGAGTATGCCGAGTCCGTGGAACGGGAGGCGCTGGCGGCAGCGGGGCTGGAGAATCAGCCGGAGTTGGCCGCACAGATTCGTTCGCGGCTGGCGCTGTATGCGGCCCACCAGCCGTTTCGCGAGGCAGATTCGCCGGCGCCGGAAAAGTGAGACGTGGTTCTCCCAAGCAGTTGTCCGGCGCATGTATAATGTACGCTGTCCAATCGGAGGAACTCCATGCCGCTGAAAGAACTCGATCTGAAAGACACCGATGCTTATAAGAAAGCGAGCCGTGTGGACTTGCCTAAGGTCGCCTCAGGCAACGCGAAATTCTGGATTTACAAAGACGTGGAACTGCCCAACGCGTCCGGCAAGAAGCAGAAGTACCCGGCTTTTCTCGCCCTGGTGGACGACAACGGAATCCGCAAGGCCATGACGGGCAAGAAGCTGATCTGCAAAGGGACCTGCGGCCTGAAGGAAGACAGAATCGCCTTCGAGCCGACGACCGG
>Ga0326728_10022713_pt1 | contig 11600 bp, 6 predicted proteins | sample MB3enrmetagenome_FD_207602 | JGI IMG/M metagenome (GOLD analysis project Ga0326728, IMG submission 207602) | Lab enriched peat soil microbial communities from McLean, Ithaca, NY, United States - MB31MN | ecosystem: Environmental > Terrestrial > Soil > Wetlands > Peat | place: USA: New York... | reverse complement strand
CGAATGGCGAATTGAAAACACTCGGTTTGCATGCCCGGCTGCCCGGAAGACGGCCGATCTGTGCGGTTTCGCACGCGGAAGTTGGGCTAGTCACAGCAAGCGACTCAGAATACTTCGTTCAGATCCTGCCAGCCCAGCGCTACTGCCGCGGTCTGCGGTCGTCTAGCCGGCCGTTTCACTGTAACTTATTGATTCTGCTGTGGTGGAGGCGGGGGGAGTTGAACCCCCGTCCGAGAAAGCCCGCAATGAAGAGCCTACGTGCGTATCCGGCTCAAAAACTTCGGTTGCCGCTTCCGAACCGGCGAGTGCGGCGGTTCCCTAGTCCGGCTGAATCTCGACCGCTGGCTCCGGACCGAGGCCGTTGGCCTATCCCGCAAAATGACGCTCACTCACCGCCGCGCGGGCTCAACGGCTGGAGCGGCTACCTATCGACTAGGCAGCGTATGCAAACTGCGTATTGGCAGTTATGTTGTCCGATCGTTTTACGGGAGCTCGGAACCCGGCACGCCTCCCCACCACGATTCAATCCCGTCGAATCCGTTGCGCCCCCTTTTCCAAGAGCTGCTGGCAGGTACTACGTCCTTAGTGTACCACCGCCCGTTTATAATCGGATTATGCGTATACGGACGATTTGCCGTGGCGCCCTCGGGGTGGCCGCGCTCTTGTGGCTGGGAATCGCCTTACAGGCCGCGGCTTTGACCAAGCTCACCGTGATCGTAAAGACGCAGGCCGGGCGGCCGGTCGAGCGCGCCGAGGTGATCGTGCGTTGGAAGGCCAATCCCAAACATCCCCGGATCGGTTTCAGCAAAAACACGCAGACCCAGTTCGACGTGCAGACCGATCAGGAAGGCCAGGTGGAAGTGCCCGCCATACCGCAGGGCAACATCCTCGTCCAGGTGGTCGCCAAGGGATACCAGACGTTCGGCAAGATCTTCGAGATCTACGACGACGAAAAAACCGTCGAGGTCACGGTCAACCCGCCCCAGCAGCAGTACTCCGCACACTGAGGTCTCCGGCCGCGGGACCCGGTGCTGCCGCCGGGCCGCGCGCCACGGTCCCGGCAGCCGGCGCCCCCAGGCGCTTACGCCAGGTCGAACTTCTCCTGGTGCAGTTGCGAATCGCTCTTGACGATCACCGTGCGCCCCAGAATCTCCTCCAGTTCCTGCAGGTAGGAGTTCTGGTTGCTTTTGATCATCCTGGCCACTTCCGGCGATACGCGCAGCATCACGTCCTTGCCCTCCACCGCGCGGGCGATCTTGCCGGCTTCCTGCAGGATCTCGCCCACCACCGTCTGCGGGCTCTTCACGTAGCCCGCGCCCTCGCAGTAGGGGCACGGCGTGCACAGGGTGCGCTCCAGGCTTTGCTTGACGCGCTTGCGGGTGATGGCCACCAGTCCGAAATCGTTGAACTGCAGGATCTTGTACGGCGCCCGGTCGGCGCGCATGGCTTCTTCGAGCGCCTGCATCACCTTCTGCCGGTTCTTGCGCTCGTCCATGTCGATGAAGTCCACTACGATAATGCCGCCCAGGTCGCGCAGGCGGATCTGCCGCACAATTTCGCGGATGGCGTCCGTGTTGGTCTTGACGATGGTGTCTTCCAGCCGGTTCGACTTGCCGACGTACTTGCCGGTGTTGATGTCGATGGCCACCAGCGCCTCGGTCTGGTTGATCACGATGTAGCCGCCCGATTTCAGCCACACCTTGGGCCGCAGGGCCTTCTCCAGCTCCGCGGTGATGCCGAACTCGTCGAAGATCGGGTTCGAGCGGGTGTACATCCTCACGCGATTCACCAGCGCCGGCTGGAACCGCTCGACGAAGCGCAGCACGCTCTCGTAGACCTCCTCGTTATCCACCCAGATGCTCTTGAAGGAGGCGGTGAGCTGATCGCGCAGCACCCGCTCCACCACGTTCAGATCGTGATGGATGAGCATGGGCGCGGGCTTCCGCTCGGCCTTCTGGCGCATGTCCAGCCAGAGGTTGTACAGGAACATCATGTCGGCGCGCAGTTCTTCCTCGCTGCGGCCTTCCCCGGCGGTGCGCACGATGTAACCGCCCGGAATTCCCGCGCGGTGCGTCTGCAGGATGCGCTTCAGCCGGAGCCGCTCTTCGTCGGTCGGAATCTTGCGCGAAACGCCGATATGGTCCACCGTGGGCATGTACACCAGGAAGCGGCCCGGCAGGGCGATATGCGAAGTGATGCGCGCGCCCTTCTGGCCCAGCGGCTCCTTGGCGATCTGGACGATGATTTCCTGCCCTTCGCGCAGCAGATCGCTGATGGACGCCTGCGGCGGACGGCTCTCCGGGGCGTTGCGGGGCGCTGTCACGGTGCGCTGTTCCGGCGCCTGGGGCACGGCCTCCGCCACGCGCGGCTCGTGTTGCGGACGGCCGCCTTCCGGGCCCGGGCCGCCGCGGCCTTTGCGCCGCATTCTGCGCGAAACGCGGTGCAGGTAGCGCGGACCCTGCTCGCGCAGCGTAGCCGTCAGGCTGGTGGGAATCCGCGCCGGTTCCGGACCTTCGTCCTCGGCCATGGCCGCTTCCCCATCGGCTTCGTCCATCGCGTCCCCGGCTGGCGATTCCAGGGCATCCACCAGGGCTTCCGCCAGTTCGGCTTCGCTGGCGAGGCCGTCGGCGGCTTCCTCGGAAAAATCGGGCGCGGCCTCATCGGCAGCGAAAGTTTCCAGGTCTCCAGCCGGGGCGGCTTCCTCCGATGCGGGGGCCTCGGGCTCGGCCACCGCCGGCAGTTCCGGTTCGACGGCCGGCAACAGCTCGACGGCTTCCGCAACTGGCGCGGCAGCGGCGGCCGCCACAGCCAACTCCTCCTCGCGGGCCGGCGCCGCGGCGGGCGGTTCGGGTTCCGGCCGGGCGGCCTGTGCCACAATCTCGGGGGCCGCTTCGGTCTCCGCGGCTGCCTCGATTTCGGGGGGCGCCCCGGTTTCGGGGCCAGCCTCGGTTGCGAAGCCAGCCTCGGCCGGCGCGGCTTCTTGCCCGGCGTCATCGGCGAAATCCGGACCCTCCAGGCGGTTGTGCTTGGCCAGCGACTCGCCTGGAAGAACCAGGAAGTCTTCCACTTCCGTCTCCGTTTCGGAGGCGGGTGGAGCGGTGGGCAGCGGCTCGGACACACGCGCAGCGGGCTGTCTGGGACCCGCTTCGCCTTCCGGCCGGGGCGAGTAGTACTTCGAATCGGGCAGGCCGCGCCCGCCGCCCTTCTGCCCGCGCCGGCGGCGCGAACGCCGGCCGCCGCGGCGATCGTCGCGGCGGGGATCCATGCCCGGGGCGCCGCTGGGAGGACCCATCGGGGCCGGGGACGATACCGCGGGAGGCTCCGCGCTAGTGGGCTCGGCGGCGGCGCCGGCGCCCGCCGCCATGGCTTCCGGGAGAGCTCCGGCGGCCGCCTCCGGTTCGGCGGCAACCGGCGCCTGGCCGGCGGGGACGCGATCCAGCTTGAGGACCTTTTCCTCCACGCTGGTCACGATCTTGTCGTACTCTTCGTTGTCCTCGAAGAAATCGGAAACGTACAGGAACGCGTCGCGATCCAGTCCGATGTCGACAAATGCCGACTGCATGCCCGGCAGGACGCGCGTGACCCTGCCTTTATGGATGCTGCCGGCCAGCGAATATTCGTTTTCGCGTTGATGGTAGATTTCCACCACGGCGTCGTCTTCCACGATCGCCACGCGTGTTTCGTGCCGGTTGGCCGAAACCACCAACTCTTTTGACATCCAATTCCTCCCCCGGGAACCCGGATAGAGACGGCATGGAATCGGGGCGCCTTGCGTGGGCTTCGCGCCATCCCCCGCTTGGGGAAGCGCGAAGCCGGCCTGCCTGAAGCTCACGCTGGCCGGAGGCGGAGTTACATCTCTCGTACACCGTCCGGCCGGGAACCACGCCACTCCACGGCGGGGGGAGCGTTCAAACGCCAATCCATCCCGCGGGTCTCTACCGGCTCCCGAAAAACTCCATTCGGCGGCCGCCCGGAATCCACTCCGTACGGCCGGCTAATTCACAAACCTTCTGAGGCGGACATTGCTGACCAGCCCCAGCGACAGAAAATTCGCCCAGATACTGGAACCACCGGCGCTCATGAAGGGGAGCGGGATGCCGGTCACCGGCATCAGCCCCGCCACCATCCCAACATTGATCAGGATATGCGACAGCAACAACGCGGCGACTCCCATACAAATGTACATTCCCGATCGTTCGGACGCCGTCTGCGCATTCTGGACGATGCGCATGATCATCACAAAATACAACGCCAACATGAATACTACGCCAACGAATCCCTGCTCCTCGGCGAAAGCCGCAAATACGAAATCCTTGTACGGAACCGGCAGAAACCGCAGTTTCGCCTGTGTCCCCTGGGTCACTCCCTTGCCCAGCATTCCACCCGATCCGATGGCGATCTCCGACTGGATCAACTGGTAGCCTTTGCCCTTCGGATCCAGTTCCGGATTCAGGAAACTGATCAACCGCTGTTTCTGGAAATCGCGAAGCACGAACGTCCAGGTAACTGGAAGCACCAACACCGCCACCAACAGCACGGCGGCGATATACTTCCAGTTCAAACCCGCCAGAAACGCGCCTACCACCAGAACGGCGAAATACGTGAGCGCCGTCCCCAGATCCGGCTGCTTCAATACCAATCCCGCTGGAATCAGCACCAGCAACAGCAGGATCAGCATCTCCCGCATCTCCAACTCTTCCGACTCCAATCCCGTCAGATAGCGGGCTACCAACAATATTATCACCGGCTTGACGAATTCCGATACCTGCAGGTGAATTCCGCCGGGCAGCGGAATCCAGCGCGTCGAGCCGAACGCCGCCTCTCCCACCACGGCCGTGCCCAGCAGCGCCACCACCGACAGAATATACATGATGGGCACGTGGTGCAGCCAGCTATGGTAGTCCACCGACAGCACCACCCACATCAGCAGAACGCCGCCCACCACGTACAGGATCTGCTTCCACCAGGAACTGTGGGCATCCGTTCCCAGCGTGGCGCTGTAGATCTGCACCACCCCGACGGCGCAGATGATCAGCACGATGATCACCAGCGTCCAATCGATGTCGCGCAGGGAAAGATATCGCACGGTCAGCGTCCGGTCCCGGCCGGCGCCGGTGGCGGCAACCCCGCCGGCAATCCCATCGTGCCCAGCAGTGAACTCCTGCCGGCCAGGTCGGCTTCCTGCTGCTTCAACGCATCCACGCGGGCTTTCTTGTCGAAGTACGCCTTCAGGACGTCGCGCACCACCGGCGCTTCATTGGCGCCGTGTACTCCGTGCTCCACCAGCGCCACCACCACGATTTCGGGGTCCACGCGGGGAGCGAAGCCCACGAACCAGGCGTTGTCCCGCAGGTCCTTGGTTTTGTCCGTGGCGATGGATTTCACGTAATCCAGCGAAGCCAGTTGCGCCGTGCCGGTCTTGCCGCAGACTTCCACGCCGGGCAACCGGGCGCCAGCGCCCGTTCCGCCTTCGTTCACCACGCCGAACATGCCGTCGATCACCGTCTTGAGGTTGTCCGGATCCAGATCGGCGCGGGTGGGCCGCTCCGTCTCGCCGAGGGACTTGTACAGGTGCGGCTGGTGCCACGTGCCCCCCACGGCGATGCCGCCGATGGCTCGCGCCAGTTGCAGCGGCGTCACCGTCAAGGCGCCCTGGCCCACGGCCACCGAAGGAGTCTCGCCGGCGTACCACCGCTCGTGCCGCACCCGCATGGCCCATTCCTTCGAGGGCATCAGTCCGGGCTTTTCCCCGGGCAAGTCGATCCCCGTGAGTTTCCCGAAACCCACCATGTCCCCGTAATGCGACAGGTTGTCGATTCCCAGCTTGTCGCCGACGATATAGAAGTACGAATCGCAGGAATGCACGATCGCGGCATGCAGTTGCAGGGTTCCATGCCCGGTCTTGGTCATGCAGTGGTACACGTGCCCGTACAGCGTCACGCTGCCCGCGCAGTGTACCGTGAACTGGTCGGTAATGGTGCCGGTCTCAAGCGCCGCCAGCGCCACAATCGGTTTGAAGGTCGAGCCCGGAAAGAATTGCGCCTGGATGGCGCGGTTCAGCAGCGGATGGTCGGGGTTGTCCTGGATCGCCTTCCAATCGCGCGCCCGGATTCCGGCGGTGAACTTGTTGGAGTCGAAAGTGGGCCGGCTGGCCATGGCGAGGATCTCGCCCGAGCGCGGGTCCAGCGCCACCACCGCGCCGATCTTGTCCTCCAGCGCCAGTTCGGCAACCACCTGCAGGTCCAGGTCGATGGTGAGTTGCAGGTCCTTGCCCGGAATGTACTTCTGTTCCCCCAGCTTCATCTGCACCTGGCCGCGATTGTTCACCACCACCTGCCGCTGGCCGTTCACTCCCATCAGCGTTTCGTTGTATTCGCGCTCAATCCCCGTCTGCCCCACCATGTCGCCGCGCAGGCACTTGGAAAACTCCGGCATGTCGAGCTGAGCGTCGGTCACCTGGGCGGTGTAGCCGATCACGTGGGCCATCATGCCGTCCTGCGGGTACAGCCGCCGTTGCGCTTCGATCAGTTCCAGCTCGGGAAAGAAATCGTGGTGCGAGGCGACGAATGCCAGATCGGCGGGCGACAGCTCTTCCTTGAGCCGTATGGGGACGTACTTGGGGTCCTTGTCGCGGCGGACCTGCCGCAGGAGATCGTCATAGTCCAGGTCCAGGCCCTCGGCAATGGGCTTCAGATGATCTTCGATGAGGTTCTCGCGCGCCAGATCCAGGGCGAAGGAAGCGTGGCTGTCCACGATCACGCGGCCGTCGCGGTCGAGGATGCGCCCGCGCGGCGCCAGCAGCGCCACGCTCTTGATGCGGTTCTCCTCGGCGCGCCCCTGGTAGAACTGCGGGTTCTGCACCTGCAGCCGCCAGAAGCCCGAAATCAGGAACAGGAATACGCCCACCGTGGTGTACTGGAACACCGCGACTTTCCCGGCCGCGAAACGAGTGTCGTCGCGCAGAGGGGGCTTGTCGGTGAGCCGAGTCTCGAAATTTGGGTCGGCCGGAGGCAGGATCACGGTACGGCGTGGAACGTCTGTTCTTCTCTATTCTAACCGAAATACGGCTCATTCATACGGGAAACAGCCGGCCCGCAGTTCAAAGCTCCGCAGATCCATCCAGTCGCCCCTTTGGCATCGAGCCAGCCCTACGGCGTAGTGCTGCGGACGGCCATTGCGCTGGAATGCGAAACTCAGGCTCACGGTGGTCCAATCATCGGACTTGACCGGCCTGTCCAACTCCGGGGTGTGCCCGGCGGTGGAAAGCGAACAGCCATGGGGACAGCGCACCACCGCCCGCACCGTCACTGGAACGCCGTCGGGAAGCCCGTCGGGGTAGGCGGCGGAATAGATCAGCCAGCGCGCGTCGCTCGCGGCCCGCAGGCGGACGAAGGGCCCGTCGCCTTCGGCCAGGATCTCCTGCACATAGCTCCCGCCGCCGGCGCTGGCGTTCCAGGAGGGCGACGGCAGCTCGGCCTGGGCCGCGGGGCGCGCCGTCGCCGCGATCCACCGGCCGGCTTCCCGCCGGTAGACCGCGCCGGACGGACGGCCCTTGGGGAAACCTGGAGTGAAATCCAGATCGCCGCAATTCCGCAGACGGATGACCAGGCCGGGAGCGGGTTCGAGCGTTTGGCGTCCGCCGGAACCCAGGCGGACCAGGCCGCCTGATGGGTCCGCGGCCACGTCGCCGTTCCGCAGCGTGTGGCCGGAGAACTCCGCGACGCCGGCGATGGCCATGATCCCGGCGGGCGCGTACCAGGCCTCCAGCGTGGCGCCCGCCGGAACCCGGACCGGCGGCAGGGTTCGCTCCAGAATGGCCCCCAGCCCGGAATCCCCCGTGATGGCGTATCCCCAGCGCGCGAATTCGGCGGCGTGGCGGGTCCGCCAGGTGGCCGTTTCGGCCGATCCGGGCGTGAGCAGGGCCGCCAGGTAGCGGGGGCGCCGGGCGGCGGGCAGCCTGTCCAGGTCTTCGCCAGCCAGCGCCTGCACCGAGGGATCCACCGGATTCCCCGCCGCCAGGGCGTGTCCCGCGAAATAGCCCCACTCGGGATAGACCAGCACGGCCAGCGAACTCGAGCGCGCGGCCTGAAGCGCCGGTTTCAGGTCCGGCCACCAGGGCAGCCAGGACGCGCGGTTCCGTTCCACGATCCCCGGCCCGCCTGCCACCAGCGCCAGCGCCGCAGCCGCGACGCAGGCCAGCGCGCGCCTCGGCGGAGGCGTATACCGCGCCAGCAGCCAGACGGCCAGCCCGACCGCCGCCGAGGCGGCGATTACGGCGCGGACGGGGAAGTTTCCGCCCGGGAGCCTGGCATACAGGATGGCCGCGCGGCTGGCCGCGTTCACCAGCACCAGCCCCAGGGCCAGGCGCGGGCTCCGCCGCGCCAGCAGGGCCGCCAGCAACAGTTCGCTCACCGCCAGCACGCCGATGACGTAGCGGAGGGTGCTGAGCCCGACGATGAATCCCAGATCCCCGGGAACCGCCCCGGCTCCGTATACCGAACGGAAATACAGAAACCAGCCCGCCAGCAGCAGGCCGCCGGCCCAGGCGAACTGCCGCAGGGCCGGCGGACGGAGCGCCACCAGCCAGACGCTCGAAGCCAGCGCCGCGGCCAGCACCAGCGGAAACAGCACGCCGGCGCTCGAGATTCCGCCGGAGGGAAAAAACAGCGCCCGCCAGAGGTTCGGGTTGCCCAGGTTGTAGAGAATCGAAGTGCCCGAAAGGTCGGCCGTCCCCGGCAGGTGCAGGAACGCGAAATTGATCTGGAACGGGTAGAACGGATTCCCGTAAAGCAGCAGATTGCGCAGGTAATAATGCCCGCTGGTGAGCAGCAGGAACAGGCCGGCGGCCAGGAAAACCGCGGCCGAGTGCAGCAGGCGCTTCCGCCTGCCGAGTTCCAGCCACAGCAGCGCGCCCGCCGCCAACGCCACCATGAAAATCCCCGTGTACTTGACCGCCGCGAAAGCCGCGCCCAGAGCGAACAGGGCGGCATCTGCGGTATGCAGCCTCCGTCGGGCGGCGCGCAGCACCACCACCGTCAGCAGCACGAACCCGGCCCCGTGCAGCACGTCGTTCTTCAAGGTGGGAACGCCCGAGCTCTCGCCCCACAAGTGGCCCAGCAGCAGGGCGCCGAAAACCGTCCACAGCAGCAGGTGGCGGCGCAATCCCAGTTCCCGTCCCGCCAGCCAGGCGGCCAACGCCAGCACCAGCACGGCCTTGAGCGCCAGCAGCGGGAAGAAGAGATCCAGGCCGGTCACCGTCCAGCTTGGAAGAAACGACAGTTCCCAGAAGGCGACGTAGTTGGTGGCGAAGCAGTATGGCGTGGCGCGGTTGGCCATCCAGTCGATGAGGTAGTGAAGGTAGTTGATGGAATCGGATTCCTGCACGGGGTGAAAGGACAAAAAGACCAGCGGCGCCAGCAGTCCCGCAAAACACGCGCTCATGCGCGGATAGCGGAAGATGCCGGCGGTTTTCAATCCGCCCGCGGCGCCCGCCAGCGCTTCCCGGCCGTAGCGCGTCGCCACCGCGCCCGCCCCGCACGCCATGGCGGCAATCCAGTAGGCCGCCGGGCTGTTGGTCCCGGTGAAAGAGAACAGCGCGGCGAAGGAAGATTCCAGCACGATCCCGATCCCCAGCACAGCCAGGATCTGCTCTTCCACCGGGCGCGCGCCACGCCGGCCCAGGGCGCGCGCCAGCACGATGGACGCCGCCAGCACCGCCGTCTCCCAGCCGGCAAAGCGCAGGATCGCGACGAGTTCCGAGGCGAAGGTCATGGTTCAGTTGGTGGTCGCCAGGATCGCCAGCCCGGTTGCCAGGCACAGAATGGCATCGATCTGCAGGCGCCGGTCGCCCAGAAAGATCTCTTCCGGAGTGGATCCCGCTCCTCGCTCATACACCAGGTACAGGTAGCGGAACACGCCATAAAGAAAGAAGGGCAGCGTCAGCACCAGGCGCTCGCCGTGCTCCGACTGAAACGTGTAGAGCGCGAAACTGATGATGCCCGCGCCGGTGACGATGGCCACCAGCAGGTCGAGGAACGGCACGCTGTAGCCGCCCAAAGCCGGCCGGTGGTTCAGCGCCGCGGTCTCCAGGCTCACCAGCTCGGCGCGCCGCTTCAGCAGGGCCAGAGACAGCGCGAGCAGCAGCGACACCACGAACAGCCATGCCGACACGCGCACCGGAATGGCGAATGCGCCCGCCACCGGACGCAGCACGAAGCCGGATGAGACCAACAGCACATCCAGCACCGGCTCCCGGCGCAATCCCGCGGAATAGGCCACATTCAAAACGGCATACAGCGCTATCGCCAGCAGGACCTTCCATCCCAGGAGGAATGCCGCCCCCAGCGCCGCCGCGCCCAGCAGGAGGCTCGCGCCGGCCGCCTGTGGAACGCTCAATCCGCCGCTGGCGATGGGCCTGTGTTTCTTGGAGGGATGGAGGCGGTCGCAGTCGCGATCGGCAAGGTCGTTGAGCAGGTAGACCGCGCTGGACATCAGCGTGAAAGCAACTGTGGCGAGCGCGCTCCGTTGAATCGCCTGGAGCGAGCGGAAGCTCACGGAAGAGATCAACGGGACCAGCACCAGCCCGTTCTTGATCCACTGCCGCGGCCGGCAGGAGACCACCAGTGATCGCAGGCCGGCAGTCATGCGGCGTCCGGCAAGATCGCATTCCGTTGTCCGGTAGACGGCGCGGCGGGCAGGACGGAGGTTGTGGATGTCATGGTGGAACGGGGCTGCCGGCGAATCGCGGCACGCAGCCAGCTTGTATTCTAACGAAAAAAACGGGGCCCAAAACGCGAAAAGGCGCCAGCCGCTTGGGCTGACGCCTTTTCCGGAAACCAATCGCCGGTGGGCTAGCTGCGCTTGCTGCGCCGCACGCCCGCAACCAGTGCCGCAATACCCGTCACCACCAGAATGGCCGAACCGGGCTCAGGTGTGCCGGACGGCGGGGGCGGGGTCGGGCCGCCGCCAGTGCCGTCGTCGGATGCGCCGAACTGAACCAGAATGCCGTTCGGGTCCGACGTGGCGGGGCCATTACTATCAGGCATAACGATAATAACCTGGAGCACGTTCTTTCCACTCGGATTGTTAAAGGGGTCCATACCCACGATACAGCCGTTGCAACCCGTCGCACCGTTGGTGATATCCAATGTGTTGAGCTGGTCGTAGCCGATTGCTCCGCCCACGGTATCGACCGCCGAATTGCCGTTGATCCCGTACACCACGTTGCCGTTAATCACGACCTCCAGATACGATCCCGAAACCGTGGTGTCCCCGGCAAAGGACATGTCAAGATAGGCACCCGTCAGATTGCCCGAGTTTGAGATGTAGAAGTTGGTCTCGAAAGCGACCTCCTCGGTGTCGGAGACGCTGGTGCTCGTGCAATCGCAGAAGCCCACCCAGTCGTCGCTGTTGTAGTCCACAAAGCTAGTAGGAACCAGCGACGTAGTGGTGATCAGGGCCGGATTCTGATAATTGGGGCTACTGGTGTAATAAATGTACGACCAGGCGGCGTCCTCATTGGTGGCGGCGTAAGTCGTCGAGTCCGGAAAATACGCGCTGCCCGCGGAAATCGCCGCACCGACTTTCAGCCCCGTGCCGAA
>Ga0326728_10022712_pt1 | contig 11600 bp, 9 predicted proteins | sample MB3enrmetagenome_FD_207602 | JGI IMG/M metagenome (GOLD analysis project Ga0326728, IMG submission 207602) | Lab enriched peat soil microbial communities from McLean, Ithaca, NY, United States - MB31MN | ecosystem: Environmental > Terrestrial > Soil > Wetlands > Peat | place: USA: New York... | reverse complement strand
GCGGCCTAGTCGCCAGTCAGCATCAATACGCGCAAGCCCGCATGGCGCAAGGCGGCCACGGCGGCAGCCGCATCGGGCCGGAGGGCGTCGCGCGCATCGAAGTACGCGGCCGCCGCGCCATCCACCGCCATCCACAGCCGCGTTACGCCCGGCTCCGGCGCGGTCGCGTCATCGGGCAGCTTGATCAGGAGTTCGCCGAAGAGCGCTTCGTTGCCGAGCAGGCACTCGTGCCCCTCCACGCGCGCGGACAGCCCGCGCCCAGGAATGACCTGCACATCTTGCGCTGCCTCCCAAGTCAGTCCAAGACGAGAAGAAAAATCCACGACGGCATGAGCCAGCGGATGATTCGATCGCTCCTCGGCCGCCGCCGCCAGGCGCAGCAACTCACGCTCTCTTTCTCTTGTTCCCTTGTTCCCTTGTTCCCTTGTTCCCTTGTTCCCTTGTTCCCTTGGTCCCTGGAGCGGGTTCGCCCGCTCCAACACCGGCCGTCCCACCGTCAGCGTCCCCGTCTTATCGAGAACGATGGCATCGAGATGCGCCAGCCGTTCCAGCGCCTCGCCGCCCTTGAAGAGCACGCCGAGTTGCGCGCCGCGGCCCACGGCTACGGTCAGCGCCGCCGGCACCGCCAGTCCCATCGCGCACGGGCAGGCAATCACCAGCACTGCCACCGTATTGGCCAGCGCCAGCGGCAGCGTGTGCGCGGCCACAAGCCACACGACAAAGGTCAACGCCGCAAGCCCGAGCACTACCGGCACAAAGATCGCGCTGGCGGCATCGGCCAGCCGCTCCATGGGCGCGCGCGAACTCTGCGCCTGATCGACCATGCGCGCGATCTGCGCCAGCACCGTCTCTTCGCCGAGCGACATCGCCTGGCAAACCACCGCGCCATCGTAGTTGAGCGACCCGGCCAGCACGCGTCCTCCCACTTCTCGTTCGAGCGGCGTGGCTTCGCCGGTCAGCATCGACTCGTCGACCGTGGTGCGGCCTTCGAGGATCGTCGCGTCCACGGGAAAACGCTCGCCGGGCAGCACCACAATGCTGTCGCCGGGCCGCACCTCTGCAAGCGGCACCACCGTTTGCACGCCGTCCACCAGGCGCCGCGCCGTGGCCGGCCGCAACCGCGAGAGCGAGTCCAATGCGGACAAGGCCCGCCGCTTCGCTCTTGCTTCCAGCGCCTTGCCGAGAAGCAAGAATCCGAAAATCAACAAGACCGCGTCGTAATAAACCTCGCGCCCCGGCGCGGGCCACAGCGTGGCGTAAGCAGAATAGACAAACGCCACGCCCGTGCCCAGGCTCACCAGCGTATTCATGTTCGAGGCGCCGTGGCGCAGGGCGCGCACAGCGCTTAAGTAAATCCCGCGCCCCGCCCACGCGGCCACAATCGTTGTAAGCGCGAGCAGGAACCCGCGCAGCAACGAGGCCGGGATTGCGTAGAGCCATGGCAGCAGGCGAACCAGGAAAGAATCGAGCGCGCTCATCTGCGTTTCGAGCGGCATGGCCGCGAGCATCGCCACGGCGCCGGCGGCCAGCGTCACGCATGCTTTCGCTGTGGCTCCCGCAGTCTTGTCCTCGACGCGCGCGCCTTCGCCCTCGCGCGGCAGCACCGCGTCGTAGCCCGCGCTGCGAATCGCTTCGACAAATTGCTCCGGAGTGGCCCGCGAGGGATCGAAGACCACACTCGCGCGATGCGCCATCAGATCCACGCGCGCCTGCTCTACGCCCGCCGTCGCGCGCAGCGCTTCTTCCACGTGGTGCTGGCACGCGGCGCAGGTCATGCCCAGGACGGGAAGCGTCAGCGTTTCTCGCGTGGGCGATCCTCGTGTGCTTGAGGCCACCGGCGGCTCCAGATGGGTTAGGATTCGAGATGCGCCGTGTAGCCAGCCTTGGCCAGCGCGGCAATTGCAAGTTCCACCTGCGCGGGTTCGTCGGCTGCGGTCAGCCGTGCCGCTCCCACGCGAACCTCGTTCACTACCACGCCGGGAGTCGCAGCCAGCGCCTGGCTTACGCGGCGCACACAGGAGCCGCAGTGCATGCCATCGATCTTGAGCGTGAATTCCGCCATCTTTCGCTCCTCCACATCTTTATTCGATGATAGCGGGAGAGAGACGATTCCGGCGCGGCCGGGTTTTGCGAACCCGCGAACTTGCGAAGATGCTCTTAAGCGCTTGTTGACTTGCTGACTCGCTGAAGCCGGGATGAGGATTTCAAAATGCCGAACGTACAACGCGAGTTTCCTCAAGCGCCGCTGGTTGGCGTGGGCGCGGTCGTGGTCCACGAGGGCCGCGTGCTGCTGGTGCGCCGCGGCAACGAGCCGCTCAAGGGCCATTGGACGCTGCTCGGCGGCCTGCTGGAACTGGGCGAGTCCGTCGTCGAAGGCGTCGCCCGCGAGACGCGCGAGGAGACCGGCCTTGTTGTCGAGCCGCTGGAACTGGTCGAACTCATCGATCGTATTCATCGCGAGGCCGGCCGCGTCCGCTATCACTACGTGATTGCCGACTACCTTTGCCGCGTCACCGGCGGCGAGTTGCGCGCGGCCTCCGACGCCGACCAAGTCCGCTGGGTGGAGCGCGCCGAATGGAATAGCCATAGCGCCCTCGCTCTCGATCCCATCACCGTGCGCGTCATCGAAAAAGGATGGCAAAGGTCGCAGGCGCTGCAAAAACAGAAAGAAGCTAAGTGATGACCAATCCCGTCACCAGGCCCACTCATCGTCCCAGACGCTGGATCAAACGAAAACCGATCAAGCGCATCCTCTGGTCCCTGCTGGTGCTCGCGCTCGTCGCGACCGCCGGATTCTTCCTCCGCCCGGTGAGCTGCTTCAATGCGTGGATGTATCTCGAAGAGGACTTGTCCGGCATCGAGAGCCGCTCCGTCCAGGTTGCAGGCCATCGCGTGCACTATCTCGCCGAGGGGCCGGCCAGCGGGCCTGCGGTCGTGCTCGTGCACGGGCTCGGCTCCAGGGCAGAGTACTGGGGCAAGCTCGCGCCATATCTCGCCCAATCCGGATTCCGCGTCTACATTCCCGATCTCGTCGGCTACGGCCGCAGCGATCGGCCCAAAGATTTCTCTTACTCGGTGCGCGACGAGGCTGCCGTGGTGGTGGGCTTCATGGACGCGCTGGGACTCAAGCGGGTCGAGCTGGGCGGATGGTCGATGGGCGGATGGATCGCCGTGCTCGTCGCCCAAGAGCATCCGGAGCGCGTCAGCCGCCTGATGCTCTTCGATTCCGCCGGCCTCAACGTCCCGCCGGCCTTTGACACCGCGCTCTTCACGCCTACCAACGCCGGCCAGCTCCACCAACTGCAAGCGATTCTCTCGCCGCAGCCGCAGCCGATTCCCGCGTTTGTGGCGCGCGACATCCTGCGCAATTTTCGGCGCAACAGATGGGTCACCCAGCGCGCCCTTGCCACCATGCTCACGGCACGGGATGTGGTCGATAACGTCTTGCCGCAACTCAAAATGCCCGTGCTTCTGGTCTGGGGATCGCTCGACCGCGTGACGCCGCTCGCGCAGGGCGAGACCATGTTCCGCCTCATTTCCGTTCCGAACTCCCGGCTCGACATCTTTCCCGGTTGTGGCCACATGGCGCCGTTCGAATGCGCGGACGCCATCGGCCCCAAGGTCGTCGCTTTCGCGCGCGAGCAATCTGCCGACTCACGAAAATGACGGGCCAACTCGCGAACTGGCTATGTCGCGCAGCGACGCCAACCAGCGAAGAAGTGAACGACCTGTTTCATCCATCGCGGGCCTGCAGCGCCTGCGCGGGACCGACTCGCTAACTCGCTGACTCGTTCCCTTGTTCCCTCGGTCCCTTGGTCCCCGCCTTCTTGACGCCCCCTCGCCCGCTTTGCGAGACTCCGGCCATGGGATACAGTGGAAAGCTTGAATACGCCGGAGAGCGTAAGATCCGGGAACGCAACACCAACCTCTACCGCCTCGCGCACTGGCCCATCTGGATCTGGGTTTTCTTTCTGGCGCCGGGGCCGCTTACGTTCAGCCTCTTTGCCGACGGATTTCACTGGGCCAACTGGGCCTGGCTGGCCGCGGTTCTGGTTGGAACCGGCATCGCCGGCTTCAAGGCGCAACTGCCCGGCTCGGAGCATCGCCCCTACATCCTGCGCTTCGACGAGGACAAGCCCAATCCGCTCTATCGCCGCGTCTGCTACACCTTCGCCTGGAACGCCGTGCTGAACTACGCGCTGCTCAACATCGCTGCGCTGGTCTACGCCGTGGCCACTGGGGTCTGGCGGATGAAGCAGATTTACTATTGCGCGTACGCGCCGATCTGCGTGGCGATTCTGCTGCTCGGCATCCTGGGCATTCTGCCGCGCGTCGGGAGCTCAACGAAGGGCGAAGGCTGGGAACGCCGCTACTTTTATGGATCGGTCTGGGCCGTCACCGCGGCGCAGACCATTTTGCTCGTGCTGTGGAAGACGCTGCCCTTGAACTCCACTGGCAGCCTTATTAAGCTCGTGGTTTTCGTCGGCGTGCTGGCGGTTTTCGGCGTTGCGGCCGCGCGGGGCGTTCTGCCGCGCACGCGCCCTATCGTTGCCGGCGAGCTCATGGTTTCCGACTGAGAACCGTCCGTACAAAACACGCAGCGGGAGCGGGGCGCCGGGCGATTCTTTTCTGACGCAGGAACGAGCTGGAGCGCCACAGCGTTTTCGATCCTGCTCTTAGGTCTTTCACGTCCGCCATCTTAACGATGCAGGACCATCGTGACCACCGGAGGCTGAAGAGGCGCGAGCAGGATTCGGCTTTTCCCGCTACGAATCCGTGCTAGACTTCTGAGCAGAATTCAACTCCCCCTTTGGAGGTACGGCTATGAGGGAAGGGCCTCGATCGCCGGTTCTCCTTCTCGTGGGCATGGGCTGGGCGGCGCTCGCCGCAGCCGCTCAATCGCCCGCGCCGCAGCTCAGCGTAGGTGTGATCGTAGTCAACGTGCTGCCCCAGCCGCCGCAGCCGGTGAAGGCGGTGCGCGTCTCGCTGAGTTATCTGGAAAGCGCGGTGCAGATCACCGAGGCGCAACAGGTGACGAATACGCAGGGCCAGGCGCTGCTGGTGGTTTCCACAGCGGTGGCGCAGCGGGGCAACCTGCGCATGGAGATTACAGGCGCGGGCGATCTCGCCATTTACCAGCCGGCAGATGGACAACTGGCTGCGTTGCCCGCGACGGTCAGGATCAGCCTGCTGCCCAAGGGCTCGGCGGCATTGCTGGGGCCGGCGCAGATCGAAGCCATGCTGCATCGCACGCTCTTGCAGGTGAACAGCCTCGAGAAGCAGGTGAGCGCGCTGAAGGCGGGAGCGGCGCAGGCGCAGCAGCCCGATCTGGGGGCGGCGATCGCCGCATGGGCGCAGGCTAACGGCTTTTCCTCGGGGCAGGTCGATCAGCAGGTTCAGCAGTGGGCCGCGGGGATCCAGAAGCAAGCGGGACAGGCCACGGCGGAGCAGAAGGCGCTGGCGGAACTGGCGCTGAAGCACTACGCCGCTGCCGCGCAACTCTTCAATCAAGCCAGCGATGCAGACCGGCAGGAGATCGGCGCGGAGGACGCGGAAGAGCAGGCGTTGCAGGCGCAGGTGAAGGCGCTCGAAGCCGCGCAGCAGGGCCTGCTGGACAAGCAGAGAGGCTCCTTGCGGCAACTGCTCGACCACAGCGAGCAGGCGGCGGGAGCGGATCAGCTGAACCTGAAGTACCACGAAGCGACGCAGGCGCTGGAGAGCGCCGAGGCCACGGCGCAGGGGGAATACAAGAAGCACTCCGGCGACAAAGGCTTCCAAGAACTCTGGCTGCGCGCCGTATCCGTTACGGCCAATGCGCATCGCAAGGAGGGCGAGGTTGCGCCGGCGGATCAGAGCCTTCCTCTGCTGGCGCAAGCGGCCGGCGAATTTCAATCGCTGACCGGTGAATACTCTGCCCTGGGCGACCGCCCTCAGGCAGCGGCGGCACAGAATGGCTTGGGCAATGCGCTCGAGGACGAGGGCACGCGCGCCAAGAGCGATCAAGCGATACCATTGCTCGATCAGGCCGTCGCAGCCTACGGCAAAGCTCTCGAAGTGCGCACAAAAGCCGATCTGCCCGAGGACTGGGCGGCCACGGAGAACGACCTCGCCTTTGCGCTCATGAATGAAGGTGAGCGCGCAGGCGGAGAGAAGGCGACGGCACTGTTCGGTCAGGCGATCGAAACCTACAACCAAGCGCTTGAGGTACGCACCAAAGCCGATCATCCGCGTGACTGGGCTCAGACCGAAAATGAACTCGGATTGGCGTTCATGAATGAGGGCATGCGCGCCAGCGGAGACAAAGCGATGGCCTTGCTCGATCAGGCGGTGCGGGCCTACCAGAGCGCGCTTGAAGTCTACACGAAGGCCGATCTGCCCCAGGACTGGGCCGCGATGCAGGGCAACCTCGGCGTTGCGCTAGCCAACCAGGGCCAGCGCTCAAGCGGGGACAAGAGGATGGCGTTGCTCGATCAGGCCGTCGAGGCTTTCCGGAACGCACTTCAAGTCTTCACCAAGGCCGATGTGCCCCAGGTCTGGGCCACGACGCAGAACAACCTCGGCAATACGCTCTTGCTTGAGGGCATGCGCGCCAGCGGCGGCAAAGCGATGGCCTTGTTCGATCAGGCGGTCGAGGCCTACCAGAGCGCGCTTGAGGTCTACACCGAGGCCGATCTGCCCCAGAAATGGGCCGTGATGCAAAACAACCTCGGCCTTGCGCTAGCCAACGAGGGAGAACACAGCAGCGGTGAGAAAGCCACCCAATTGCTCGATCGGGCGGCACAGGCCTATCGCCGTGCGCTTCACGTCTTCACCAAAGCCAATCTGCCCAAGGCCTGGGCCGACACGCAATTCAATCTGGGCGCCGCGCTGGGGGCCGAGGGCGAGTACACCGATGGAGACGGCGCCGCTGCCTTGCTCGATCAAGCGGTCGAGGCCGACGAGAATGCGCTTGAGGTCTATACCAAAGCCGATTCGCCATACGACTGGGTACAAGCCCGGCTGACCTTAGCAGAAGCTGCCCTCGCCGCAGGGCGATTCGACTTGTGTTTGGCGCAAACCGTGACTTTAACGGATGAAACCTTGCCTCCCGCCGGTATCGGCGTTCGGGACGCAATGCAACTCGCCTGCCAATACGGCGCTGCAGACAAGACGGCCGTCCTGGCAACGGAGAAGGCGCTGCTGGCGAAGGCCGCAGCAGCCACGGCCGGTTCGTGGGACTTTACCGGGCTGAATCACGTCATTTCGCGATCGCCCGCCTTCGCAAACGGTCGCGCCTCCTGGATTGCCCTCTTCACCGCCGTTCAGAACGGCGACAGCGCCGGAATGACCGCGGCCCTGCACCAGCTTGAGCCGATTTTTTGAGCAGTAAGGACTTCGATCGATGTGTCGTACCGCCGGTCTCCTGACCGGGTCGCCGCGGCGACTGCGGGTCTCCTGACCGGCACATCTCCAGGAATCATTCCTTACAGGATCGCGAGGTCAAAGCGCAGGCTACCTCCGCGCGACCCCGGCCTTCCCCACCGGGAATCCATGCTAGACTTCTGAGCAGAATTCAACTCCCCCTATGGAGGTACGGCTATGAGGGAAGGGCCTCGATCGCCGGTTCTCCTTCTCGTGGGCATGAGCTGCGCGGCGCTCGCCGCCGTCGCTCAGAAGCCCGCGCCGCAGCTCAGCGTAACCGTGGTCGTAGTCAACGTGCTGCCCCAGCCGCCGCAGCCGGTGAAAGCGGTGCGGGCATCGCTGAGTTATCTGGAAAGCGCGGTGCAGATCACCGAGGCGCAACAGGTGACGAATACGCAGGGCCAGGCGCTGCTGGTGGTTTCCACAGCGGTGGCGCAGCGGGGCAACCTGCGCATGGAGATTACAGGAGCGAGCGACCTCGTCGTCTACCAGCCGGCGGACGGACAACTCGCTGCGTTGCCCCCGACGGTCAAGATCAGCCTGCTGCCCAAAGGCTCAACGGCGTTGCTGGGGCCGGCGCAGATCGAAGCCATGCTGCATCGCACACTTTTGCAGGTGAACAGCCTGCAGAAACAGGTCGCCGCGTTGAAGCAGAACGTGACGGAGCAGAACCAGAAGCCGGACCTCGGCGCCGCGATCGCCGCATGGGCGCAGGCCAACGGCTTTTCCTCGGGGCAGGTCGATCTTCAGGTGCAGCAGTGGGCTGCGGGGATCCAGAAGCAAGCGGGGCAGGCCACGGCGGAGCAGAAGGCGCTGGCGGAACTGGCGCTGAAGCACTACGCCGCCGCCGCGCAACTCTTCAATCAAGCCAGCGACGCGGACCGGCAGGAGATTGGCGCGGAGGACGCGGAAGAGCAGGCGATGCAGGCGCAGGTGAAGGCGCTCGAAGCCGCGCAGCAGGGCCTGCTGGACAAACAGAGAAGCTCCTTGCGGCAACTGCTCGACCACAGCGAGCAGGCGGCGGGAGCGGATCAGCTCAGCCTGCAATTCCACCAGGCCACGCAGACGCTCGAAAGCGCCCAAGCCACGGCAGAAGCCGAGTACAAGAAGCACTCCGGGGACCAAGGCTTCCACGAGCTGTGGCTGCGCGCGGTTTCTGCTCAGGCCAATGCGCTGCGCCAGGAGGGTGCAGTTGCTCTCGCGGACCAGAGCCTTTCTTTGCTGGCGCAAGCAGCCAGCGAATTCCGATCGGTGGCCGATGAATATTCCGCGTTAGGCGACAGCCCGCAGGCAGCGGCAGCGCAGAATGGCCTGGGCAATGCACTGGAGGACGAGGGCACACGTGCCGATAGCGCCAAGGCGATGGCCCTGCTGGATCAGGCGATCGCGGCCTACCGGAAAGCGCTCGAGGTGCAGACCCAAGCCGATTTGCCCCAGGACTGGGCCGCTACGGAGAGCAGCCTCGGGAATGTCCTGGACAGCGAGGGCGAACGCGCAGGCGGCGACAGGTCGGCGGCTTTGTTCGAGCAGGCGGTCGAGGCCTACCGGAAGGCGCTCGAAGTGCGCACCAAGGCCGACCTGCCCCTGGACTGGGCAACCACGGAGGACGATCTCGCGTTTGCGCTCATGCGCGAAGGCGAGCGCGCAGGCGGCGACAAGGCGACGGCTCTCCTCGATCAGGCGATCGAGGCCTACAACAAGGCGCTTGAGGTGTGCACCAAAGCCGATCATCCCCGCGACTGGGCCAAGATCGAGAATCGCCTCGGAATCGTCTTTCTGGATGAGGGCGAACGCGCCAGCGGAGACAAAGCGATGGCCCTGCTGGATGAGGCGGCGCAGGCCTTCCAGAGGGCGCTGGAGGTGCGCACCAGAGCCGGCCTGCCGCAGGATTGGGCCGCGACGGAGAGCAACCTCGGAGTTGCGCTGTGGGACGAGGGAGAACGCGCCAATAAGGACAAGGCCATGGCCCTGCTCGATCAGGCGGCTCAGGCCTACCGGTTGGTGCTCGAAGTGGACACCAAAGCCGATCTGCCCCAGGATTGGGCCACAACGCAAAACAATCTGGGCGCCGTGCTGGCCGACGAGGGAGAACGCAGCAGCGGCGAGAAGGCCATGGGATTGCTCGATCAGGCGGCTCAGGCCTATCGCAGCGCGCTCGAGGTTTTCACCAAGGCCGATCTGCCCCAAAACTGGGCCGTCATGCAGAACAACCTGGGCGCAGCGCTCGTCGACGAGGGCGAACGCGCTAGCGGCGATAAGGCAATCGCCTTCTTCGATCAGGCCATCGACGCCTACCGGAAGGCGCTCGAGGTGCGCACCAGAACCGATCTGCCCCAGTTCTGGGCCATGACGATGGAGAATCTTGGGTATGCGCTGGCCAGTGAGGGGAATCGCGCCAGCGGAGACAAGGCGATGGCCTTGTTCGATCAGGCCACCGAAACCTACCAAAATGCGCTTGAGGTTTACACCAAAGCCGTACTGCCCCAGGAATGGGCCGAGACGGAAGCGAAACTCGGGAGCGCGCTCAGGGACGAGGGAGAGCGAGCCGATGGAGACAAGGCCGGCCTGCTATTTGATCGGGCCATCGAGGCGTTCCGCAGCGCGCTTCAAGTCAATACCAAATCCGATCTGCCCCAGGCGTGGGCGGAGACGGAGAATGCCCTCGGAAGCGCTCTGGAGGACGAGGGAAAACGCGCCAGCGGAGACGCGGCGATGGCTTTGTTCGATCAGGCCATCGAGGCCTATAGGGAGGCGCTTGAGGCCTACACCAAAGCCGATCTCCCGCAGAGCTGGGCCGGGACGCAGAGCAACCTGGGGACTGTGCTGGCGGATGAGGGCGAGCGCGCCACGGGCGAGAAGGCAACGCTCCTGTTGAGGCAGGCGGTGGATGCCTTCGAGAAGGCGCTGGAAGTGCAAACCAAAGCCGACCTGCCCCAGGACTGGGCCCGGACGATGCGCAATCTCGCCCGCGCCCACAAAGACCTGGGCGACGCCGCCTCGGCCGACGCGGAGTCGAAAGCCGCAGACGAGGTAGACTCGCAATAAGAATGTTCGCCCGTTACGACATTTTTCTCAGCTACTCGCGCGCGGACTCCGAACGCGTGACGCCGTTGCGCGACGAGTTGCGCCGCCTCGGCTATCGCGTCTTCTTCGACGTGCAGTCCATCGATCCCGGCAGCCCGTGGAAGGAGCGGCTGCGCCGCGCGATTCGCGCCTCGCGCACGCTCGTTCTGTGCTGGTCGGAACACACACGCGATTCGGAGTACGTCACCTTCGAGTACTCGCAGGCCGAAGCGTTTCGCCGGCGCATCTTTCCCTGGCGGCTCGACAAGACGCCGCTGCCGGCGATGATGGAGCTGCAGGCCATCAACGAGCCCGACCCCGCGGCGGTTGCCGCGCTGCTCAAGCCGGCGCTGGGCTGGCCGGCAGCCAGACGGCGCGGGGCGTGGCTGGCAGCGGCCGTTGTCGCGGCAGCCTTGCTGGGCGCGGAGGCGTGGCACATCTCCCATCCCCCGCCCCTGCCGCCGTGGGTTTTTCAGGTCGAAGTGACGGACCGCGTCTCCAGAATGCCGCTTGCGGGCGTCGAGGTCGACGTCATGAAGGGCAACGACATCGAGACTTCCGCGAAGACCGATGCGCGGGGACGGATCGACTTTCACTTGCCGCAGCCGAAACCGGAGACCATTCAATTGCGTTTCAGCAAGGAAGGCTACCAGGGCGACCAGATCTCCGTCTCGACGGACACGCCTCAGCCCTTCCCCGAGGATCTCTCCAAACCTGATCCGCCGGCGCGGTGAGTTGGCGGCGTAAGCCTCAGAATGCGCGGGATGCCGTTCCGCTCGCGTGTACGGGGCCGGGAACGCCGCTGCTTTTACGGATCGGTCTGGGCCGTCACCGCGGCGCAGACCATCCTGCTCGTGCTCTGGAAGACACTGCCCGGAAACCCTACCGGAAGCCTCATCAAGCTCGTGATTTTCCTTAGCCTGCTGGCGATTTTCGGCTTCGCGGCCGCGCGCGGCATCCTGCCGCGCACGCGGCCCATCGTTCCCGGCGAACTCATGGTTTCCGACTGAGCTGGCCTAGGCCGTATCGACATATACACTTTGCAGCGAGGTTTCAAGCTGTTGAAGTGGGAGTATGTCACCTAGCCGTTATGAATTGAGTGATTTGCAATGGGAGAAGATCAAGGATTTTCTTCC
>Ga0326728_10022710_pt1 | contig 11600 bp, 7 predicted proteins | sample MB3enrmetagenome_FD_207602 | JGI IMG/M metagenome (GOLD analysis project Ga0326728, IMG submission 207602) | Lab enriched peat soil microbial communities from McLean, Ithaca, NY, United States - MB31MN | ecosystem: Environmental > Terrestrial > Soil > Wetlands > Peat | place: USA: New York... | reverse complement strand
AGGCGAATCTCGGGCGCTTCCGGCGGCTCATAATCGCTGTCGATGCCAGTGAAATTCTTCAGCTCGCCGCGCCGGGCCTTTGCATAAAGCCCCTTGGCATCTCGGCGCTCGCACTCTTCCAGAGGAGTGTCGACAAAGACTTCTATGAACTCCTTGGCTTCGAAGCGCGAACGCGCCAGCCTCCTCTCCGAACGGTAGGGGCTGATAAACGAAACCAGCACGATCAGGCCGGCGTCGACCATCAGCCGCGCCACCTCGGCGACGCGCCGGATGTTTTCCACGCGATCGGGCTCGGTGAATCCCAGGTCCCGGTTCAGGCCGTGGCGAACGTTGTCGCCGTCGAGCATGTAGGTGTGATGGCCGGCCGCGAACATGCGCTTCTCAAGAAGGTTGGCGATCGTGGATTTTCCCGAGCCTGACAGGCCCGTAAACCAGAGGCAAACGGGTTTCTGCAGCTTCTGAGCGGCGCGAACCGACTTGTCAATATCCACCGCCTGCCAGTGGATGTTGGCGGCGCGGCGCAGGGAGAAGTCGATCATTCCGGCGCCCACGGTCTGATTGCTCAGCCGGTCGACGAGGATAAAACTGCCCAGGCGGCGGCAGCGGTCGTAGGCCTCGAAGGGCAGGAGACGGTCAACGGAAAGATTCACCACGCCGATGTCGTTCATGACAAGCGACCGGGCGGCCAGATGCGAGCCTTCCCTGACATCCAGCTTGTACTTGATGGCCGTGATCGTGGCCGTGGCTCTGCTGGTATGAAGCTGCAGTAAGTAAGGCCGGCCCGCGACCAGCGGGTGTTCGGAAAGGCATAGCAGCCTGGCCTCAAACTGATCGCTCATCTCCACCGGATCGGCGGAAGAGGCAATCACGTTGCCCCGTGAAACGTCCACCTCGTCTTCGAGGCAGAGCGTGACGGAATCGCCCGTCGCAGCCGAGGGAAGCTCCTCTTGCCACGCGATGATGGAGCGCACGCGGGTCTCCAGGCCGCTGGGGGCGACGCGCACGCGGTCGCCAACCTTCACTTCGCCGCCTGCGACGCGTCCGCAATAGCCGCGGAAGTCTTGTGTGGGGCGATTGACCCACTGCACCGGCATGCGGAAGCTCACGCCGGGGGAACCGCGTGAGACGTCGATCTCTTCAAGGCAGCCGAGCAGCGTGGGGCCGTCGTACCAGGGCGATGCGTCACTGCGCGCGGTCACGTTGTCGCCGTTCAGCGCCGAGATCGGGATGGGCTGAAAGGATGCAAAGTTCAGTTCCTTCACCAGCGGCTCGAACTCGCGGACAATCTTTGAGAAAACCGCCACGTCCCAGTCCACCAGGTCCATTTTGTTCACGGCCATCACCAGGTGGCGGATGCCGAGCATGGAGACGATACGCGCGTGGCGATGGGTCTGCACCAGCAGCCCCTTGCTGGCGTTGACCACCAGGACCGCCAGTTCCGAGGTCGAGGCGCCTGTGGCCATGTTCCGCGTGTACTGCTCGTGTCCCGGCGTATCGGCCACCACGAACCCCCGCCGCGGCGTGGAAAAGAAGCGATAGGCCACGTCAATGGTGATGCTCTGCTCGCGTTCCGCCTGCAGACCGTCGACCAGCAGCGCCATGTCCATGGCTTCGCCCTGTGTCCCGTAACGGGTGGAGTCTCTCTTGAGCGCGGCGAGCTGATCCTCGAAGACCTGCCTGGACTCCCACAGCATTCTTCCGATCATCGTGGACTTGCCGTCATCGACGCTCCCGCAGGTAATGAAGCGCAGGGTGTCGTTCATCAGAAATAACCCTCCTGCTTCTTCTTCTCCATCGAGGCCGCCTGGTCATGGTCGATGAGCCGGCCCTGGCGTTCCGAGGTCTGGGCGGCGAGCGTTTCCTGAACGATTTCCTCAATGGTCGTGGCCGTGCTCTCAATGGCCGCGGTGAGCGGATAGCAGCCGAGCGTGCGGAAGCGGACCATCCGGATTTCGGGCTCTTCCCCGGACCGGAGCTGGAACCGCTCGTCGTTCACCATAATCCACTGGCCGGAGCGGCGCACCACCGGCCGGGGCGCCGCAAAGTAAAGCGGCACGATCGGGATCTTCTCCTGGGCGATGTACTGCCAGATGTCGGACTCGGTCCAGTTGGAGAGCGGAAATACGCGGATGGATTCGCCGGGATGGATGCGGGCGTTGTAGAGGTTCCACAGCTCCGGCCGCTGCATCTTGGGGTCCCAGCGGTGGCCGGCCGAGCGGAAGGAAAACACGCGCTCCTTGGCGCGCGATTTTTCCTCGTCGCGGCGCGCCCCGCCCATAATGAGGTCGAAGTTGCCCGCATCCAGCGCCTGCTTCAGCGCCTCAGTCTTCATCATGCCCGTGTAGCTGTCCGAGTCGTAGGTGAAGGGATTGACGCCTTCCGCCAGGCGCTGCCGGTTCGTGTGCACGATGAGCTTGATCCCGGTCTCGGCGGCCACGCAGTCGCGGAACTCGATCATTTCGCGGAATTTCCACGTCGTGTCAATGTGCAGAAGCGGAAATGGAGGCGCGGCGGGCCAAAAGGCCTTGCGCGCCAGGTGCAGCATGGTGGAGGAGTCTTTGCCGATCGAATACATCATCACCGGCCGCTCGGCCATCGCGACCGCTTCCCGAATGATTTCAATGGACTCAGCTTCCAGGCTTCGAAGATACCCGTTCATGGAACCGCCTGTTTGCATAAAGCGAGAAGTGGTCTCGGACTGTTCGGGCGCGCCGGACCCCGCGACTGAGAGACCTTCAGAAGGTGTACCGACTTCATCATAAATGTCGCAGGCCGCCCAAGCGATCACTCCGGAGATGGCCAGGTACCGTTCGTAACGCACGCGGAAGGACAGCGAATTTCAGATGACTTAGGTCACCCCTGGAAGTATGGCTCGCCACGGACCGCTGCCCGGGGGCGTAGGTACATAGATGTGCATTTCGTGGCAAAGACCCAACTCTTTTCATAACGTATACTGAAGGCCTTGAGCTGGAAGAACATGCAGGACACAATCCTGATAACCGGCGGGGCAGGATTCATCGGCTCAAACTTCATCTTGAGCTGGATGAAAGCCGTGGGCTCCGCGGTCGTGAACCTGGACCTGCTGACCTACGCAGGCAACGCGGGCAATCTCGCCTCGCTCGAGGCTGACGGCCGCTATCAGCTCGTGCGCGGAGACATCTGCGACGCGGAACTGGTGGGGGGCCTGCTGCGCACGCACAGGCCGCGGGCCATCGTCCATTTTGCCGCCGAGAGCCACGTGGACCGCTCCATCGTTTCGCCGGACAGCTTTATCCGGACCAATCTGGTGGGGACCTTCAACCTGCTCAACCAGGCGCGGGGGTACTGGCGGGAACTGAACGAAGCCGAGCGGTCGCGCTTTCGCTTCCTTCACGTCTCGACCGATGAGGTCTACGGCTCGCTGGGTCCGGTCGACGCCAGGTTCACCGAACAAACCGCCTACGCGCCCAACAGTCCTTACGCGGCCTCGAAAGCCGGCGCCGATCACCTTGCGCGCGCCTTCCATCACACTTACGGGCTGCCGGTCGTCGCCACCAACTGCTCGAACAACTACGGCCCGTTCCAGTTTCCGGAAAAGCTGATCCCGTTGATGATTCTGAACGCGCTCGAGGGCAAGCCTCTGCCCGTCTATGGCGACGGAAAGAATGTGCGCGACTGGCTCTACGTCGAGGATCACTGCGCGGCCATTCGCACGGTGCTCGAGCAGGGGCGCACGGGCGAAACCTACAACATCGGGGGAATGAGCGAGCGCGCCAACATCGACGTTGTCGGCGTGATCTGCGACACCCTCGACGAGTTGCGCCCGCAGCCCGGCGCGGTTCCCAGAAGAAAGCTGATTACCTTTGTTGACGACCGCCCCGGACACGACCGCCGTTATGCCATCGACTGCGGCAAAATCGAGCAGGAGCTGGGATGGAAGCCGGCAGAGCGATTTGAGACGGGGCTGCGCAAAACGGTCGAGTGGTATCTCGACAACAAGCACTGGGTGGCCGGCGTGCGCACTGGCGCCTACCGCGAGTGGATCGAACTGAATTACACCCAGCGGAGCGAGCTATGAAAGGCATCATTCTGGCCGGAGGTTCCGGCACCCGGCTCTATCCGGTCACTCATGTCGTCTCCAAGCAACTGCTTCCCGTCTACAACAAGCCCATGATTTACTACCCGCTGAGCACGCTCATGCTGGCGGGCCTCAGAGAGATCCTCGTGATCTCGACGCCGGCAGACACTGGCCGTTTCTGCGATCTGCTGGGCAGCGGGCGGCAGTGGGGACTGGAAATCAGCTACGCCGCGCAGCCCAGCCCCGACGGGCTGGCGCAGGCCTTTCTCATCGGCCGCGAGTTCATTGGCGGCAGCGAGAGCGCCCTCATTCTGGGCGACAACATCTTTTACGGGCAGGGATTCTCGCGCCAGTTGCAGACGGCGGCGCAACTGAAGCACGGGGCAACGGTCTTTGCCTATCCGGTGGAGGACCCCGAGCGTTACGGAGTCGTCGAGTTCGACGCCGAAGGGCGCGCCATCAGCCTGGAGGAGAAACCGGCGCGGCCCAGGTCGCGTTACGCCGTCACAGGACTCTATTTCTACGATCGCGACGCAGTGAGCATTGCCCAGACCCTCAGGCCCTCGGCGCGCGGCGAGCTGGAGATTACCGATCTGAACCGCGCCTATCTTGACGCCGGCCGCCTGAATGTGGAGATCCTCAGCCGGGGCATGGCGTGGCTCGACACGGGCACCCATGATTCTTTGCTCGAGGCGGCCCTGTTCGTGCACACGATCGAACGGCGCCAGGGGCTGAACATCGCCTGCCCCGAGGAGATCGCCTACCGGCAGGGGTTCATCACCGCCGAACAACTTGAGGCGCTCGCCGCGCCCATCGCCAAAAGCGGTTACGGCCGGTACCTGATGAATATTTTGCGCGAGCCCTATCTGGCGCCGAAAGCGGCCAAGCCATGATCGTGGAAGAAACTTCCCTTGAAGGAGTGCTGCTCGTAAGGCCGGCAATCTTCCGCGACGCACGGGGCTCCTTTATGGAGAGTTACAACGAGCGGCAGATGGCCGAAGCCGGATTGCCCACGCGCTGGGTGCAGGACAATGTATCGATCTCCCGCAAAAACGTGCTCCGCGGCATTCACTACCAGATCGCGCAACCGCAGGGAAAGCTCGTGCGCGTGACGCACGGCGCGGTGCTCGACGTGGCCATCGACCTGCGCCGCAGCTCCCCGAGCTTCGGGCAGCATCTGGCCCTCGAGCTGACCCAGGAGAATGGGCTCATGCTGTGGATTCCGCCCGGCTTCGGACATGCCTTCCTCGTACTGAGCGATGAGGCCGGGTTCGCCTACAAAGTGACGGACTACTACTCGCCCAGCGGCGAGCGCACCATCGTATGGAACGATCCGGATCTGGCTATTCGCTGGCCCATTGCCGCCTCCGATGCTATCGTCTCGGAAAAGGACCGCAAAGGCGCGAGGCTGTGCAAGGCCGAGTTATTCCCATAGAAGACCCAAGAAAGACTGAAATTAGGCTTTTCACCGGTAGAACCGAAATCCGAAGTAAGTGGGGGCCACAAAATGAGCAGACAGCGCGTATTGATTACCGGCGGCGCGGGCTTTCTGGGGAGCCATCTGTGCGACCGGGTGCTTGATTCAGGCGCGGAGGTTATCTGTCTGGATAACTTCCTTACTGGATCGAGGGACAATATTGTCCATCTGCTAGGAAACAGCAACTTTGAGCTTATCCGTCATGATCTGGTCCAACCTATCTTGCTCGAGGTCGATCAAATTTATAATCTTGCCTGCCCGGCCTCGCCGGTCCACTATCAACACAATCCCATCAAGACCATCAAGACCAGCGTGATGGGCGCCCTGAACGCTTTGGGTTTGGCCAAGAGGGTCAATGCGCGCATACTCCAGGCGTCCACCTCCGAGGTTTATGGCGATCCCATAGAACACCCTCAAAAGGAATCCTACTGGGGACATGTCAATCCTGTCGGTGTCCGCGGCTGTTACGACGAAGGAAAGCGCGTTGCAGAGACGCTCATGATGGGTTACCACCGTCAGAATAAAGTGGACATACGCATCGCCCGCATCTTCAATACCTATGGCCCGCGCATGGCCGTCAATGACGGCCGGGTCATCAGTAACTTCATTGTTCAGGCGCTTCGCAATCAGCCCATTACGATCTATGGCGATGGCTCTCAAACCCGTTCCTTCTGCTACGTGTCTGACATGATGGAAGGCCTCCATCGGCTCATGAATACGGAAGGGCTGTCTGAGCCTGTAAATCTTGGGAGTCCAACGGAATTCACAATCCGGGAGCTGGCCGAGCTCACTATAGCATTAACCGGTTCGCGGTCGGAGATTGTATATCTTCCACTTCCCGAAGATGACCCAACGCAGCGCCAGCCCGATATAACTCAGGCAAAAGAGAAATTGAAGTGGGAGCCGAAAGTGCAATTGAAAGAAGGCCTCCAACATACGATTGCTTATTTCGAGCGTATTCTCTCAGAGGCGATTAAGTTAGAAACTTCATGATACCGCATTGGAAGTATTCAGGCAGGTCACTCGGGTTTCGATCAAGCCAACTCGCGGTGAAATGCGGGAAGCGAGAGCAGGCAGTTTGGAGAACTGACAAGTTCTAGTCCGGGTGGCAGTGATTCCCCAAAGCTGTGAACCGCGTCCGCGCGGTCTGGCCCAATGTACTTCGACAAGGGCCGGATAACTTCTTCAGAGATGCCACGCTCCGCCAGAAGCGAAATGGCTTTTTCGCGGGTTTCTTCATCGATATCACGCGAGCGGTCGTTGGTTCGCCGACCAATTGATGTGACTGCCGAAGCAGTGGCGGCCGTGAACACAGGCAATTCCACAAGGGCCCTCACCCATTCGCCTGCAATCTCCGGCGCAACCACGCAATGCAGCGGTCCAAAAAGAGGAACACGAGCGCCTAGCCGGCCGAGCGAACCCAGCCAGATGGCATCTCCCGAGTCTTTCCTGATCATGGCAAGCAATTCTTTGCCGAGCGAAGCACGCGTGCTGCCTACCAGATGCTCGAGCCTGGCGAGCAAACGCCACCTTTCGTATTGAAACTGCCGGTTGGTGCGCATCTTCCTGGACTCAGCGAAACCGGCGGTCCGGTAGAGCACTTGCTGCTGGCTGGCGCCGATGCCACCGGCGATCCTCCGCAGCGCCACCAGCGCCGCCACCTGGCACTGCAGATGATCCGGAAAAGCCAGCGCTGTCGCGATTCGCCGCAGTTCATTCACGCGTGCATCGTCTCCGCGCGTGCCGAATCCGGGCCGCAAACAGAATCCGCACAAGCTCAGCCAACGCATCTCGTGTTCCGCGGACTCTTTTCGCCCGGCAGCGCACTCGATGAGCACATCGGCAAATCGCCGAATCGCAGCGATCGGCCACGAATCTCGTTTGGCGTTGAGCGCCGCCTCCATCTCAGCAACGAGCGCCTCAGGAGCAATCGGTGCTTTGGTCTTATTTGTCCCAAAGACTTCGCCAATCAGACGCACTGCAGATTCGAGGTTTGCATCGGAAGTCTCCGCGGCCGGAATCTGAACGGGCCCAGGTTGCGATTGAGCCGTGTCAAGCTGACCTGCTTGTGCCTCTTCTTCGCGCAAGTCAAATTGCAGTTGCCATCGGTGCGGGCTGGACCGCGATTCGCACCAGAGTTCAAGCGTCCCGACCTCTGTAAAGGTGGCTCTCAGCCCGATCGTCAAATACGCGTCGCGCATCTTCCTTCCATAGCGCAGCAGCGATACCAGCGGCTGATGCCTGTGTACCTCAGCTTCATTCAATGCGACGATTTCCGCGTGCGCGGCATGTCGTGTCCGCGAACTGTAGAGCGTGAACGACACCGGACGATTCGCCAGCACGGAGAAGTCGCGATTGACCAGCGGAAGCGTGGCGCCTTCTTCGACTCCGGCCGGCAGCACGCAGACGCCCCTGAGTCCGTTTTCCGAAGGCAGGCCGATGTAATACGACCGCGCATTGCCGGCCCGAATGCGCCAGCCGGCGCCGCGCCGCACACGGCCGTAGTAAGCAGCGCCCCGCGCGACCGCACTCTCAACTGCTTCCTGATTGAGAACTCCCGGCCGCCAATTGCTTTCCGCCCCTGCGAACCATGTCGAAATCGCCGCAACAATTCTCTCCCGAGCCGCCAACGGCGCGCAGAACCCTCCGTTGAACAGCACGGCGTCGGGCCGAACCATTCCCAAGCGATTCGTGGAGTCGCTCGTGTTCGCTCCCGCCTGACTCAAAAATGCGGCGAGGTGCCGGGTAATTGCTGAATCGCTCGCGTACGGCAGCCCAAGTTCGCGCAACCCTGTCTGACGCCCGGCGATCGGCACGTCGTCAGAAGACGTGATCGGCAGAAATCCCTCCCTCAAGATCTCCAGAACTTCGTCGCGCGTCAGCTCGGTGCTGAGGGCCCGTCCAACGACGGCGCTGCCGCTCCCCAGCACGGTGATCGGCAGGCTCGCCGGAGGCGAGTCGTCCAACAGCCGCTCTTTTGCGCCACAGCATGTCCGCCGCAAAGCATAGCGTTGCCGCAGCGTGAGCTTGCCGCCGGCGAGCTTGTTCTCCACGTGACGTGCGAGCGCAAGGTCGAGATTGTCGCCTCCGATCAGAAGGTGCTCGCCAATCGCAATCCGCTCAAACTGCAACTCGCCGTTCTGGAGGTGAGCGCGAACCAGGCTGAAGTCGCTCGTTCCGCCGCCAATGTCGCAAATCAAAATCACCCGGCCGTCGCGAAGGCCCTCGCTTGTCCCGTTGAGAGCGCCTGGATTGGCGGCAATCCACGCATAGAATGCCGCCAGGGGCTCTTCGAGCAGAGTCACGTTTTCGAGCTTGGCTTCGCGCGCGGCTTCGACGGTGAGTTCTCGAGCTTCCTCGTCGAACGAGCCTGGAATGGTGAGGACGATCTCCTGCTGTTCGAAGCGCGCTTCTCGTTCGTTTCCGAGCGCTCCGTTCCAGGCGTCGCGCAGATGCATCAGATAACGGGCGGACGCCTCGACAGGAGAAATCCTCGGTTCCGAGCTTTCCGCCTGCGCCGGAAGGATGCGCGAGCGGCGATGCACGCCAGGATGCGAAAGCCACGACTTTGCCGACGAAATCTGACGGTTTGGCACGAGCGCTCCCCGTTCGCGCGCAAAGACACCCGTCACTATCGCCTGTTTCTCATTCCATGTTGCGACGACACCCTCGCCGGACAATTCCTCTTCCGTGGGGAAATAGAGAAACGAAGGGAGCGCGGGAAGCGTGCGGAGTTCTCCTGGCGCAACCAACTGCGGTATGGGAAGAACGACAATATTGGCTTCGGCTGCCGCTCGGGTGTCGATGTACGCGACAACAGAATTCGTCGTGCCCAGATCGATGCCGATCAGATAACGGGAAGGCACTCAAAACCTCACTGGGGCGCTTTCTCGCGAATGTTCAGCTCGAGCCTCCAGCGCTGACCGTCGCGAGATACGCACCAAACTTCCAGCGTGCCCAGTTCTGTGACCCGCGTCTCAAGCCTCACCGGCACAACCATTCCCTGCTTGCCATCGACTTTGAGTGTGACTTGGAGCGGGCTTCGCTCTTCCAGATCCGTTCCCCAATCTTCCAGCAAGCTGCCGATGCGATCCTGCTTGCGGACACTCGAACTTAGGAAACGAAACTCCGCCGGCTCGCCGACAACGAGTCCAAATTCGCGATCCGGAATCGCGGACTCGGTGCCCTCTTCCATCCCAAACGGAACCACGCAGAGCGCCTTGAGCGGAGCTTGCAGGCCCGGCACGGCAGGCATGGAGCTTTCGATACCGATGTAGTAGCTGCGGGACGCGCCGCTGCGAATGCGGATGCCGCGGCCACGGCGCGCCCGTCCGTAATATGCGGCGCCGCGCGCCACGGCGTGTTCCAGGTCGGGCGCATCCAGCACGTGTTCGTCCGCGAGCGCATCAAATCCTTCTTGCTTCAGCCAGCGGTTCAGCACCTCGACCACGCGATTGCGCAGCGCCGCCGCTTTCATCACGCCGCCGTTAAACAGGATGTGCGTAGGAGATGCAAGCCCGCTGGGGCCGCGCCGGATGCTTGCCGCTTCCGGGCTGGTTCGCACCTGTTCCGATAGAAAGCGCGCCAGGTGCTTCGTAATCGCTGGATCGGCAGCGTAGGGCAGCCCCAGTTCCTGAAAACCGATGCTGCGCTGGCGTGCAGGCGCTTCTCCGCTGCCGGCGTTCGGAAAGAATCCTTCCAGCAGGATCAGGTCGAGATCGTCGCGAGTCAGTTCCGCTTTGATCGTGCCGCCGACCAGCTTGGTTCCCTTCCCTAGCAATGTGATCGGGTGACTCTTCGTTTTCGGCGATTCAAACAGCTTTTCCTTGGCAGTCCGGCACTGATGCCACAATGCATGCAGTTGCCAGGTATCGACTTTCGTGCCCACGGCCTGCAGGCGCTGCTGCAACACGCGCGCCAGCGCCAGGTCCATGTTGTCGCCGCCAAGCAGGATATGATCGCCTACGGCAACACGTTTCAGCGCCAGGTCGCCGTCTTCTTCAGAAACCATGATCAGGCTGAAATCTGTGGTGCCGCCGCCGATGTCGCATACGAGAATCAGATCGCCGACCTTGATCGATTCGCGCCACGCTTCGCCCTGGCTCTCAAGCCACGCATAAAAGGCGGCCTGCGGTTCTTCCAGCAGCGTGATGTTGCTGTAGCCGGCATGTTCCGCCGCTCGCCTTGTCAGCTCGCGCGCCTCCTCATCGAACGAAGCGGGAACAGTGAGCAGAACATCCTGCTCGCTCAGGGGCGCCGCGCCGTCCTGGTCCCAGACGCTTCGCAGGTGCCGTAAGAACTCCGATGACGCATCCACCGGGGACAACCTCGGCACCTCGTCAGGTGATTGCCAGGGCAGAATCGGCGCAGTGCGGTTCACGGCGGCGTAGGAGAGCCAGGATTTCGCCGAGGCGACCAGCCGATTTGGACTCTCAGCGCCGCGCTTGCGCGCGAGTTCACCGACGACGAATCGCGGCTCGGGATCCCACGGCAACGCAGTGCTGCCTTTCGGAAAATCGAAATCACCTGGAATGTAGAGAAACGACGGCAGCAACGTGCGTTCGCTCACTTCGGATGGATTCACAAGCTGCGGGATGGGGCGAACTCGTATGCTGTTGTCTTCAGAATCTGCATTGCACTGGGCCAGCGCCGAGTTCGTGGTCCCCAGGTCGATGCCAACGATATATCGAGTCGCCACGACGTGTCTCCTCTTCTGATTCCGGCGTCGATATGCCTCGCCACTGGTTCTCTGATCGCTTAAATCTTGCGCCAGTTTGGGTGCCCAGGCCTCGCTTTTGAAACCTGGGAACCACGAACTCAATGGAACGCAGTCAGAGAATCACGGCACTTCCACTTCCGCCGGAGCTACGACCGCTCGTCCCGCGACTGGCGGCAATGGTGGCAGGTTGAGTTGTTTCACGCGCCAGCCTTTGTGACGCAACAAGCCGCGGATGGGCGGCTCTCCCGCCACATTGCCGATCAGCTTGATCGTTGCCGGCTCAAAGCCGGGTTGCACGGTTACCGGCTGATCTTCCTCAAAATTCAGCACGGGCTCGAGCGTTACGT
>Ga0326728_10022708_pt1 | contig 11601 bp, 9 predicted proteins | sample MB3enrmetagenome_FD_207602 | JGI IMG/M metagenome (GOLD analysis project Ga0326728, IMG submission 207602) | Lab enriched peat soil microbial communities from McLean, Ithaca, NY, United States - MB31MN | ecosystem: Environmental > Terrestrial > Soil > Wetlands > Peat | place: USA: New York... | reverse complement strand
GCGGGTTCATCAGGCCCTCCGGACGCGCGGCCGGCGGACGAACTCCACGAACTTCCCGAGCGACCAGAAGTCGTCCCAGTCGATCGTCGGGGACTCCTGCCAGGCCCGCGCGATCCGGTCCCGGCGCACGAGCCGGGCGATCCGGCGGGCGAGCTCCTCATCCTCCCCGGTAAGGGGCGAAGCGGCCGCGATGAGCGGGAGGGGCGACGGGCTGAGGACCACCGTCGGGAAGCCCCGATGCCGCAGGTACGGGCTCAGGTCCTCCGACGAGTCGTTCGCGAGACTCGAGAAGACGACGGTGGTGAGCCCCGGCGGGAAATGTCGACGTACGGCGACCGCGCACCGCTCGGCCGGAGCGGTGACGGAGGAGAGATGGGCCTGCTTCAGGGCCGTCTCGATCCGGATGCGCTGGGTCCGGCCCGTGGAGAGCGGGACGACGTCCAGGAACTCGCCGAACACCCCGACCCCGACCCTCGACTTCACCCGAAGGAACGAGTCGCTGAGGCCGACCGCGGCCGCACGGGCGATCGAGAAGAGACGCTCGTCGACCGTGGGCCCGAGCGGCGTCGGTCGGGCGTCCAGGAGGATCAGGAGGTCCCCGGTCTTGTCGAGGTCGTACTCGTTCGCGAGCGGTCGCCCGGCGCGGGCGGTAGCCCGCCAGTTGATCTGCCGCGGAGGGTCCTCCGGCCGCGCGGGACGGATCCCGTGGAACTCTCCGCTCTCCCCGACCCTCCGGGAGCGGGTCTCGCCCGGAAGCGGCGTGGTGCGCTCGAGGCGGACCGGCCCGATTCGGAGGAGCTCGGGCGGGTACCGAGAGATCACGACCGGAGAGGCGGAGGAGAGGGCCTCCCGTTCTACGATCCCCATCGGGTCCCGCCACAGGACCTCCGGGACGGGAACCTCCGTAATCGTGGGCTCGGGAGCGGTCCAGTCCGCGCGGAACCGGACCTGCGAGGGCGAATAGTCGAGCCGGGGTGCGTTCTCCCCCAGCAGGCTCACCGGTCGCTCGAACTCGACCATGAGGTCCCGAGCGTCGAGGCCTGGTTCCGGCACGACGGCTCCCCGGACCTGCACCTCGGCGGCACCTCCCTCGACCGCGAGCTCGATCCGAACCGGTGGGGAGCTTCGGGGACCGGCGATGCCGGCGGCGACGGGCGCGAGGAGGAGAGGGAGCGCGAGGAAGAGAGGGGTCGGGTTGCGCGTGAGGACCGCGACCACGAGGAGGGCGGCTCCCGCCGACAGGAGGAACGGAGCGAGCGGTCGCCACTGGAGCGGCAGGGACGGAGGGCCGCTCACGTCTGTCCCTCGAGGTAGCTCACGCGGGCCGCGAGGTACTCCCGGAACTCCTCCGGGCTCAGGTCCACGATACGGGCGAGCTCGTCGACCGTCGTGTTCGGTCGGTGGAAGCTGCCCCCGGCCCGTTCGAGGTCGTCGAGCAAGAGCACGAGCGCCGGACGGCCCCGCGCCCCGGCGCCGATCGAGGAGCGCACGCGCGCCGGGTCCGCGGGCAGAGGCGGGAGCGGTCGGCCGGGAGGCCAACGCGTCTCCGCCAGGACCTCGACCAGGAGGAGCGCGGCCGCCACGACCGCGATGGAGGCCATCGGTACGGCCAACCCCGCGTTCGTCCCGGCCGCGACCGCGAGCCCGCTCGCCACGACCGCGACGACGCCGAGGATCAGCCAGAACGCAGCGTTCATGCGCGCGACGTCCGCCGGGCGAGGTCGTCGAGAGCCGAGCGTAGCGACTCCTGCGCCCGAGCGCTCTCCGCGGGCCCCATCGGGTGCGTCGAGTAGCGAGCCTCCTCGAAGAGCCGGGTGAGCGTCCTCGCCGCCTCCGGTCGGACGCCGAGGCGGACGAGATGGGACGCCCGGATCTCCTCGGGCGTACTCGTCCCCATGTCACCGACCATCGGCTTGAGCTCCTCCAGCATCGCCGCGTACAGCGAGAGGATCACGAGACGGGGGTCACCCCCGAGGTCGAGCTCGGAGGATGCCCGGCTGAGGGCCTCCTGCATGCCCGCGGACACCCCCACGGCCGAGCCGCGTCGCAATCTCCCTCGCTCGCCCCGCTCGGCGAGGTATCGACGGGTCTGGGGGACCCCGACGACGACGACCAAGAGCACGACGACCCCGAGGGCCGCGAACGGGACCCACCCCGGAACGCCCGGAAAGAGGACGAGCGTGCCGTTCCCCATGCCGTTGAGGCTTCCCTGGAGCGTGGTGCCGTTAGGCAAGGTGGTGTTGCTCCCCGGGGGGGCGCCGGAACCGTTCAGATAGAACGCTGGACCGACGCCGAGGAAGCGCGCCGCGATCACGAAGAGGATGCCGAGGAGGACCACCATCAGGATGGAGAGGGCCATCCGGCTCAGCGTCGAGCTCGGCCCGGAGCGTAGACCCCAGAGGACCAGGCTCCCGATGACGAGGGCGGCCATCCCGACCGAGACCCCGGTGATCACCGCCTGGGGCAGGCGGACGAGGGCCGACGAGTGGGCGGGCGGCGGAGGCGCGGTCGAGGCTGTGACAAGGATGCTCGCCGCGGCGCCGGTCGCGAGGGCGACGACCAGGACGACGAGGAGGACCCAAGAAACGCGAGGGGCGGGCTTGTTCGTCACGTTCGGTCGACGACCCGACCCCGTACGATGTCGGGGACGGCCTTATACGCTTGGGGCGGCGGGGGCGCCGCTCCCGGCGGACTCCTTCGGGGCCGGTGAGAGGAAGTAGAAGCTACGCCGCTCGTGGTCCGTCGTGATCACCACGAAGTCCTCGACCTGGTATCCCATGTCGAACGCGGCCCGGAACCCGTCCCGGACGGCGTGCCGCCACTGCCGCAGGGTCGTCGGCTCGTGCTGCCGGACGGTCTCGAGGTCGAACGGTATCTCGAGGTGGGCCGCCTCGCCGCTCGGCTCCACCACGGCGGTCGGCCGACGCAGGCCCTGGTCGCCCACCTCGGTCTCCACGATTCCCACCGAGCGCTTCCACCGGGCCACGTTCTCCTCCGGGGTCGGGAACAGCCCTCCCAGCCTCTCCTCCACCCGGGGGGTCGCGATCTCCCAACGCAGCCGGAGCCGGTCGGTCTCCATGTCGCGGTTCAGGGTGTCGGCCATCTGCCCGTAGTAGTGGACCAGGTAGCGGTCCGGCCGTCCGCCGAGGCGGCGGACGTTGAGCCATGCGTTGCGGCTCTGGAGCGGGTCGAACGTCCATCGGACCTCGGAGAGGCCGAGCTTCAGGACCTCGTCCCGCTGGTACGCCTTCAGGCGGAAGCCCAGGTGGTGGTTCTGGTACTCGGGGCGGACGGCCGTGATGTGGGAGTGATGGTAGAGGGTCGTACCGTCCCAACCGAGGAAGGAGATCGCGAACCCGGCGAGGTAGATGTCGACGAATGCCCCGAGGACGAGGCCTCCGTTGTCCTGGAGGGCTCGCTGTAGGGCGGAGGGCACCCCCTCGTCCCCCCAGACCGCACGGTGCACCTCGAGCACCTGACGGAACTCCTCGGGCTTCTCGAGCTTGCGGAACCGGAACTCCCGGACGCCGCCGCTGACGCCGGTCGCCTGCACGGTCGGTGGACCGGCCATCGGTACTTAACCCGGACTTACATCGAGCTCGATGGGAGGGGGCGCGCGGCGCGCCCTATCGGCGTACCCGAAGCTCCGCGCGCTTCGCCTCGTAGCGCTGCTCGTCGAGGGGCGTGAGGTCCCAGAGGAGGTCTTCGATCTCGGTGATGTTCCGCAGGAACTCCGCCTTGCTCTTCGTGAGCATCAGGTGCTCGAACTTGTGTCGGGCGTTGAAGTACGCCCCCACCATGTACGCGCCCACGACCACGATGATCGGTCCGACGATCACGAACAAAAGGTTGTAGTTCCAGCTCGGGGTGTTCGTGGCGGCATTGATGGCGGGGAACGGACCGACGGTGGAGAGCGGGGTGAAGAACCCGAACGCGAGGACCGTGAGCAGGACGCCCACCGCGAGGACGACGATCGAGATCGCGGCACGGTAGGTCCTCATCCCGTGACGCAGCCGTCGTTCGAGCGGGACCTTCTCCGGGGCGGCCATTCCGCCGGCGGGAGGCGGTTTTCCTTAAGAGGCTATCCGAGGCGCTGTTGCCGGGGGGTGCCGGCGTCCGGCCCTATCGACCCGTGTGGGGGGGCTTCCCGGCCGAGGGCGATTCGGACCTTGCTGTCCGCCCGTAGGGGGAGGGACGTTCGGGGGTCGGTGGCGCCGGCCCCGCCGAGGGGGCGGGAACGCGGGCGAGGCTCGGCCGAAGGCGACGGTAGACGAGGATGGCGCCGAGCAGGGCGACGAGGGCTCCCACGTAGGCCGTCGCCTCCCCTCCGAGCGAGCCGAGACCGAGGAGGAAGAATCCCACGACGCTGAACAGGGCTCCCGCGAGCGGGCTGCCTCCGGGCCGGTCGCCCGGTTCGGTCGACGGCAGCGACAGGAAGCTTCCCGCCACCTGGAGGGCCACGACCGCGACGGACGTGAGGAGCACGAGCACGGTGCCGTCCACCGAGATGGTCGGACTGCTCAGGTACTGAGAGACGACCGCGAGCGAGATGATCCCTCCGATCGCCGCGCGGTAGCCGAGGGCGTAGAACGGCTGGGCCGGCTCGGTGCCCCAGTACTTCGTGCGGAGGAGGGCCCACTGGGCCACCTCGTCCCCCCCGACCAAGAGCGCGAGGAACACGAGCGCCGGGAGGAGCGCGCCGCTCCCCATCGAGACCTGGAACAAGATGAAGGCGATCGCCAGCGGGACCCCGACGAACAGTCCTGCCGTGTAGGCGAACAGCTCCTTGCGCTCATCGAAGAGGGTGACCGGCACCTGGGGCTCGGCGAACCGCCCGACCTCGAGGTAGAGGAAGCCGCCCGAGAGCACGACCCCCGCGACGGCGCCGAGGGTGAGCGATGCGACGACCATCTTCAGTCGACCCGGCGACCGGCCGATAGGAATCCCGTGTGGCCGAGCATCTCGAAGGCCGGTCGGGTTCCCCCCTCGCCGACGTGAAGGCCGCGTTCGAGGAGCTCGACCGCCCGGACCTCGTCGAACCCGAGGTCCCGGAGGGCGCGCACCGTGCGCTCCAGCTGGTTGTAGGTCGGGGTGTAGGTCGCGACGTAACCGCCCGGTACGAGCGCGGAACGGGCCGAGGGGAGCACCGCCCACGGTTCGGGCAGGTCGAGCACGACGCTCGACAGGTCCGTGGCGTCCAGCCCGTCCGTGACCACGTCCCTCAGCCGGAAGGAGACGCGCGCTTCGAGCCCGGCCCGGCGGACGTTCGCCCGGGCGGAGTCGAGGAAGTCCTCGCGGCGGTCGTAGGAGATCACCCGGCCGCTCGGTCCCACGCTGTAGGCGAGCGCGATGGTGAGCGCCCCGCTACCCGCCCCCGCCTCCGCCACGGTGGCCCCCGGCCCCACCCCCGCGAGGTAGAGCAGGTGGGCGGCGTCCTTCGCGGTGACGATCTGCGCTCCCCGCCGCAATGAGCCGAGTAGGTCCGAGAGCGACGGCCGGATGGCCCGATACGCCGTCCCGAGCCACGTGACCGAGCTTCCCGGGAGCTGTCCCAAGAGGTCGGTCAGGTCGAGGACCCCCTCGTTCCCGACCTTCTGGGGGCCGCGGGCCAGCCGGACGAGGAGGGCGGGGGCTCCGGGCCGCTTCAGGACCACGGTGTCGCCCTCGGTCCACGGCGGGTCCATCGGTCGGCCCTCCGCCCTCCACGGACCCTTTCGCGTAATAACCCGGCGTACCCACCCTCGGCCCGGGCACCATCATAAGGGGTCGGTCGCTTCCATCGGCCGCACACCCCCCTCCCTGGTGGCGTACGAAGACGAGGACCTCATCCCCGCGCCCCGGGATGTGGTCTGGAGGCTCCTCCGCGACCATCTCGACGACGCGAAGATCGTGGACCTCCATCCCCTGGTCCTCGCCCAGAGGACCGTGAGCCGGACCGGGGACGAGGTCGTGCTCGACCGCCGGATCGACGTCTCCCGCAAGACCCGCACGTCGCGCTGGAAGGTCGTCTATCAGCCCCCCGAACGCGCGCGCTGGGAGCTCCTCACGAGCGAGGGGCCGTGGGCGCCCGGTAGCTACCTCGAGGTGACCTACGAGCAGGTCCGCGACGGCACCCGGCTCCGCGCCCGGGGGGACCTTGCGGTCCTCCCCCGGCCGCGCCTCGCTTCGCCGGAACGCGCCGTCCGCACGCTGCTCAACGACCAGCGGACGGAGGACATCTGGTACCTGCGCCGCTACCGCTACTAGCGGGCCCGGACCGGGGACCCGTCAGGGAGACCCGGGCGGGGATTCTTCCTCGAGCTGGGGGGACGGCGCCTCTTCCCCGTACCGGTGCTCCCCGGGCCGGGCGGCCGGGGGCTCCGGCCGGCGTCGGGCGCGGACGAGGACGAGCGCGAGCGCGACCACGAGGACCGCTATGGCAATGAGGAGCAGGAGGTCGAGGTTCGTGAGCCCCGAGGACGACGAGGACGCCGCCGGCGACGGATAGACGACCGTCAGGTTCGTCGAGGCGAGGGTCGAGTGTCCGTAGAGGTCGGTGACCTTGACCTGGATCGTGTACGTTCCCGGTGACGTCCACGTGTGCGTGACCGTCACGCCCGAGCCTTGCGTGCCGTCCCCGAAGAGCCAGGTGTACGACAGGTTGCCGTACCCACCGGTGGCGAACGCCGCCAGGCTGTACTCGCCCGTGGTCGCGGTGGGCACGACCCCGATGGCGACCCGGGCCACCGAGTGGACCGAGACGACCGTGCTCGTCACGGTGACGCCGCCGTAGAGAGAATCGGTGACGGTGACGCTGACGAGATACGCGCCCGACGCAGGGTAGGTGTGGCTCACGGCCGACCCGGTCGCGTTCGACCCGTCCCCGAGGTCCCAGGCGTACGTGTACTGCCCCGAGCCGCCGGTGGCGTTCGCGCTCAGCTGGACCGAGCTGTTGGCGAAGAGCGCGGAGGGGCTCGCGGTGATCGACACGAGAGGCCCCGGCGCGGACGCGACGTAGAAGCTGGAGGTCACGAGCAGGTCATCCGAGAGGCTGTCGAGCGCGTAGAGGCGGACCGTCTGCAATCCGGGGGTCTCAAAGAGGGCGCTCGCGTTGGCCCAGAACTGGCCGTGGCCGCCGGTGATCGGCGCCACGACCGCACCGCCCACCGAGAACTGGTAGGTCGCGTTCACGACCACCGTGTTCGAGCCGGTGGTGAACTCGGTCGAGAACTGCGCGGTGAACGGGGCGACGCCGCCTCCCGACGCGAGCTTGATCCCCGAGGTCGCGAACGCTGCGGGAACGGCCGTGAGCACGGGCTCCTCGCCGAGCGCGGGCTCGGCGGGCAGGAGCCCCGGACCGTACTTGTCCCGGCCCACAACCTGCGCGTAGACCATCACGCCGTTCGGCACCGGGAGCGGGGCCTGGAGAGCGGTACCCGCGAGGAACACCTGGATCGCGGGGACGGAGATGTTCGTCGGCCAGGCCGCGGAGAGGTACGGAGCCCACGTGGGGTCGGTGGTATAGAAGACGAGGTAGCCGGTGACCGGGACGCCGGGTGGGGCGATGGCGGGCGTCCACCGAAGGAGCGCAAAGCCGTTCCCGCCCGCGAACGTCGCCGACGGGGCGAGGGGCACCGCGAGCACCGTCACGTAGGCGGTCGGCGCGGTGACCGCGTCGCCGACCCCGTCCATGATCCGGACGATGATCCGCGCGACGCCCGAGTAATCCTGGGCGAAGAGGTGGTCGGTAGAGGCCTCGCCGCTGGTCGAGAAGACCGATGCGTTCGTCCCGTCCCCGAAGTCGAAGAAGAACGTGAACGACGGCATGCCACCCGTGGTGTTCGCGGCGACGTCCACCGTCGTTCGGTTGACCCAGGCGGACGAGACCGTCAGGTTGAGCGGCCGGACCACGAGCGGATAGAGGGTAGCAGGGGACGTGACCGGGCCGCTCTGAACGCCGTAGCCCGCGGGATTGAACGCGACGACCCGAAGGCTGTAGGTCGTGTTCCCGGCGAGCCCCCCCAACCGGACCGAGGTGACGTTGCCGAGCGGGAGCGAGACCGTCGTCCCGCCGCCGACGGGGGTCGCTGAGACCGTGTAGGCGATCACGCCGGCCGAGGCGTTCTCGGTCCAGGAGAAGGCGAGCCCACCGCCGAAGGGCGCGATCGTGGAGCGGTTGATGGCGGGATCGGCAAAGGAGACCGGCGCGAGGCAGTTCGGGCCGACCCCGGTGATCGTGACGTTGCCGTAGAGGGGACCGGTCGTGGTCCCCGCGGCCGAGGTCGTCGTGATCCCGTAGAAGAAGTTACCGATGTAGCCGTTCGTCGGGACGTTCACGGACCAGTTCCCGTCCGTGGGGGTGTTTCCGGACGAGGACGACAGCACCGCGAAGGCGGTCGAGGGGACTCGTGTGCCCGACGAGGAACACCACCAGGCGCTCACCGCGACGTGGGCGGTCCCGTACGGGTCGGAGACCCGCGTCGTCACCGTGACGGCGCTCGAGCCGACCGAGAGGCGTGTGTCCGAAACCGCGGTCGTGGTGGCGAGGGAGGAGAGGCTCCCGTTCGCCGGGAACTGGGACGCTAGCCCGCCGAAGTCGGAGACCTCGGTAGGTCCCGGCGCGCCGTACTGGAACCAGGAGAGCCCGTTCGCAGCGTCGATCGAGTACTGCGGGTAGGCTCCCGAGCCGCCCAGGTCGTTGAAGCCCGCGCAGGGGGTCGTCCCGTTCACCCCCGAGCACGCTCCCGAGCTCGACATCGTGACGAGGTTGGGGTACGGAACGGAGTAGGTGTGCTTCGCCGAGCTCCAGCTGAGCGCGAGGTCGACGTGGGGAGTACCGGCGACGGAGGCGACCGGGCCGTTGTAGGAGTTGCATCCCTGCGGGGTCCCGGTCGCGTTGGGGAGCGGGCAGTTGAGCCACCCGAACCCGACGTCCCCGCCGCCGGTCCAGGCCGTGCTCTCCAGGCCCGACGCGGAGAAGAGCGGGGAGATTGGCCGACCCGAGATCGTCGAAGGCCCGCCGGAATAGTTCCACGAGAGGCTCGCGGTAGGATGGGTCGTGTCGTTCGCGTAGATCGCGAGCGGCCCCCCTCCCGCGCCCACGAACGCGAGCTGGAGCGTGTCCCCCGGGGCGAACGGCCCGCTCACGGTGCCGTCGAGCGCCCCGACGCCGCTCAGGACCGCGTCGTCCTCACAGTAGCTGCGGCCGGCGACCGTGACGAACGCCGTGTCGTTCTGGCACTGGGGGTCGCACGACCCCGGGGAGACCAGGCTCCAGACCGGGGCGTTCACGCTCCAGTTGTTGGAGTCCGGCACTCCGGCCATCGCCGAGTGCGGCGGAAGGAGCTCGAGCGTGAGGTAGGAGGCACCCCCGTAGGAACACGGGACCCCCGAAACCCACAGGCCGACCCAGAAGGCGGCGTACGCGCTGCCGGGAGAGGTGGCGCTCCCCGGGAGCGTCACCACGAGCTCGAACCGCGAACCCGAGTCGCTGGCCCCGGAGACGAGGAAGAGCCCGGGCTCATCGTGTCCGGTGAAGCAGGGACCCTGTAGGGAGGCCGCGACGTTCGGCGGATAGTACGATGCCACGAAGCGCGCCCAGCCGGTGCTGAGCGTTGAGCAGTTCGCGCCGGTCGCACCGTCGAGCGGTCCGGCGGGGGAGGTCGTCAGGGGCCTTCCCGAGGAGGGGTTCGAGAGGGAACCCGAGATGGACGGGCGCGATGGCCCGCCTACGCTCACCGGGATGCTCGCCAGAAGAACGATGGCGATCGCCACGACGACGGTCGCGAGCTCGACCGGCCGAGGGCGGGGCCCGAAGCGAGGTCCGCCGACGGTCTCATCCGGTCGCGTAGGGAACGAGCTCGGCATCGTTCGGACCTTTCACCTCTCGTGCCGAGTCGGCATGACCCGTTGCGGTCGGCCGCACGGCGCGCTCGGTATTTCATGTAGGGGAGCTCGGAGCCGGTGGCGGGAGCTCCCACGAAAGGGGGCGCGGGCCGAAGGAGCGAAGGGGAGCACCGAAACACCCTCCCTTTAGGGCCGGGGGGGCCCGTCCGCCTCGTCTACGGTACCGTACGTCGGCTCCGCCGCGGGTTCGGTCGGCGCGTTCCGTTCACGGCGGGCGCGCACGACGAAGACCGCGGCGGCAAGAACCACCGCTGCGCCGGCGACCCCGAGCACGACGAGGCCGAGGGAGCTGATCCCGAACGTCGAGCCCGAGGGGGGCGGGACGATGGTGAGGTTCGCCTGGGTGGTCGCCGTCCTTCCGAGCGGGTCGTGCACCGTGAGCTCCACGAGATAGGTCCCGGTCGTGGAGTAGGTGTGGCTCGTCGTGTTCGAGGGGACCGTGGCGGTGGCCCCGTCGCCGAACGACCAGGCGTAGCTGTAGTTGTAGGGGGGGACCGGCACCGCGACCGTCGCGGTGAGGACGACCGAGGAGCCGGACGCCGCGCTCGAGGGAACGGTGATCGATACGGAGGGAGGAACGGCGGAGATCACCGCGGTCACGGTCCCGTTCCCCCGGATGGTCAGGGTCGCGGCGGGGACGCCCGAGGCCGTGAGGTTGCCGGTCGTCTGCCAGGCGCCGAGCCGGTACCCGGCGCACGGTTGCGCCGACAGGGAGTACGGTCCCGCCGTCAGGCCGACCGTAGAGTTGCTGGTATACGGGGTCGTGCCGAGGACGACCTGCCCGCACCCTCCCGTGGCGACCGCGAGACGCACGGAATAGACGGCGGGAGCGAACACGGCGGTGATCGTCGCGGCCCCGCTCAGGGTGAGCAGGCCGTTCGCGATCGTCGCACCTGTCGAGGTGTCCCACATCGAGAGCGTCTGGTAGGCGCACGGCACGGCCGTGATCGCGTAATTCGCGCCATCGGGGAGCTCCGCGGTCATGTTGTTGTCAAGCCCTAGGGGACCAGCGACCGTAGCGATCGTCACGCTCCCGCAGGCGGCGGGCGACGTGTAGACGACCAGGAGGACCAGCGGGTGGAACGTCGCGGTGATCGAGCCGCTTCCGTTGACGTAGGCGGTGTCGCCAACGATCGTGACGCCGCCACGGTTCGCGCCTTGCGACCACCCGACGAACCCGTAGCCGGAGCAGGCGACCGCGCTCACGCTCGCGACCGTGTCCGGAGGCACGGAGACGAACTGGGAGTCCGCGTAGGAGGTCCCGTCGAAGACGATCGAGCCGCAGGTGGCGGGGTCCGTTTGGAACTCGACGACCTCGTGCGGGGTCCCCTTCAGGAAGTTCGCCTGGAGGGCGCCGGGCCCATCGACGCTCACCGCGGTGGTCCCGAGGAGCGTGACCCCGCCGGTCGCGACCCATCCGGAGAGGTACGTCCCGTTGCACGGCGCCCCGGCGATGGCGTGCTGCGTGTGGTTCGTGATGTTGAGGACGGCCCCGTCCATCATCGTCACGCCGTCCCAGACGATCCCCCCGCAGCTCGCGGGCATCGTGAGGAGCGTGACGAGCGTGAGCTTGTAGTAACTATAGTTGAGGACCCCCGCGCCCTCGACCCCGAGCGTGCTTCCGGTGACGTTCACCGACCCCGTGGTCGAGACGGTGCCGTTGAACCCCCAGCCGTAGCACGGGTCCGGGCCGACCGGGTAGCTCCCGTTCGCGAG
>Ga0326728_10022707_pt1 | contig 11601 bp, 7 predicted proteins | sample MB3enrmetagenome_FD_207602 | JGI IMG/M metagenome (GOLD analysis project Ga0326728, IMG submission 207602) | Lab enriched peat soil microbial communities from McLean, Ithaca, NY, United States - MB31MN | ecosystem: Environmental > Terrestrial > Soil > Wetlands > Peat | place: USA: New York... | reverse complement strand
TGACCGGGGAGGGCAACGTTCTAACCCACTCCAACCCCAACTCAAATCGCCTAATCGAATCCGGATCCTTCCAACGCCTATCACTGAACGTTCCCCAACTAGCTGAAGGATTATTCGCGGTACCGTTAACCGACAAAAGCGCCGTGGGAGCGCTGGTTCCTATACCTACGTTGCCTGTGTTGGTGATAATCATCCGTTGAACGTTAACCGTCATGAACCGTAGCGACGGGTTAGGTGCCGTCGCCGAAGGGTCTGGACGAACGTTGAAGAACCCTGAACCCTCACCGAACGAGCTCCCCGAGTATCCGAAATTCATCGCCGGACCCACATACGAACCACCAACCAACGTGTTCGGGTGCGGACCGATACCGCAGAATATGTCACCAGTAGCACCACCACCAATATGCAGCATATTCTCCGGCGTTGAGGTGCCGATGCCAACATTACCACTCGCATAAATGGCAGCTTGGCCTCCTTCAAAGTAGCCGCCGATGCCGCTCGATGAAAACCCCACCACGCCAGGGCTGCTCGATGAAACCCCGAACACGCCGCGGCCGCTCGATGAACTCCCGTACACGCCTGTGCCGGTGTTGGCGATCCCCTGAACCCCAGCCATCTGAGCTGTAGCTGCGACGTCCTCGGTTGCGCCGAGTACACCTACGGGGGTTCCGGTGGTTGCCGTATTGTAGCCGAAAAGTGCAGCTCCGGCCGTATTGTCTGAATCTATCTCGGTTGTTGCGGTCGCCCCAGTGTTAACATCACCATATTTCACATAAACCACCGGAGCGTGAACTGGTGGAAGTAGCCCCGTCTTATCCTGCGAAAGAAGCACACCCGTAACCCCTAACCCAGCTAACGCCACTAGCCTACGGAACAGCTTTCTCCTATTCGGAGCAGCTTCAGAAACTACAGTTTCAGAAACAGCTTCTTTATCGTTCTCGTCAACAGAATTTCCAGTCAACCATCATTACCAATAACACGTTACGAGATTAATGGATAACACTTTTGATACCGTAGGGCATAATCTTTGCAGATGATACCGTGGGGGGTGCTACCCGCTACGCAACCCTGATTCTTATCCCTACCACTTAGGATTTGCCATCCACAATAGGTTAATTGAAACGGTTTGTTGCAGGTGACGGTTTTTCCGAGCACACGGAAAATAATCTAGGTGACGAAGAGGCACCTTCCACGTACACATCACGCTGCCAAGCATGGATTCGTTCTCATTTCTCGTCGTCGGTAATCATGGTGGGAGCAGGCAAATTTGAATCCTGCAATTACGCGGAAATGGGTCTAACGCGCTATTCAGACAATTGCGCGCGTTTAGCGGGTTTTTGCGCATGTCTTTTTCTGTTACGCGCGTATCGCGCGGCACATGCGTCTCATCCGAGAAGGGCGGATGCGTAGAGACCTCATTGCGTACGCGCGGTTGGGGGCCGCGCGTTGAGGCGTTGTTAGGGGATACTTCCCCTAAAGACGGATGCGTCGTCGTTCGTCGTTCATACGTCAAAAAAGTGTGTGTGTGGTACCACTGGTGCGAGCATCGTAATTTGAACCGGTCTCGTTCGTCGTCGTAAAAGTGTGTGTGTGCGCACCAGCTATATCACACACACAATTACGAGTTCAAATTCCAACGCATGCACTGGTAATGACATATCAAACTGCCGAAACCGTCGCTACGACTACAATTCCAATATTTCCACTACATAATGCATATATGCTCATCATAGCCGAACGAGCCCCGGCTTGTGATTCCTGTGAAGTTTCCTGAGAGTGGCATGTCTAAAACTGAATTTACTGAAAGTGTGAAACGTGCGTACGAAAAGTCGCTTCTGGGCAGGCCGGAAAGGATCTTCTCAGGAGAGAGCCCCCATATGCTTCCCGACGGACGGCGACAGTTGGCAATCGAGGCATTTATGAAATTTATCGATGCGAATGTGTGCTTCTTTACCGGCGAAAGTGCTCGACAGATGGAGCGAGACTTGATTTCGATGATGGGAAGTCTCTTAGGCAACGAAGATGCCGTGGGCAACATAACTACGGGCGGAACTGAATCTAATGTACTAGCTTTACTTGCAGCACGAAACAGAGCTGGAACTAGAGGAAGCGTAGTCCTTCCCAAAACAGCTCATGAATCACTATTCAAGGCCTGTGATTACTTAGGTCTAGAACCTATATCGGTTGATCCCAAAGCTGATTGGACTGCAGACGTCGAGAAGATGGAGAAAGCAGTTAGAAAAGATACAATCGCCATCGTAGGAACGCCAGGAACGTGGGTTTATTCTTCGATCGACCCTATCGAGGAGATTGGTGAGATCGCGGAAGAAAGAGATCTGTATTTTCACCTTGATGCGGCAATAGGGGGCTTGCTTTTACCGTTCCTTGAGAGGAGCGGCCAGAAACTTCCCAAATACGACTTTCGTGTTAAGTCGGTTTGCTCGATTTCTGCTGACCCACACAAGAACGGTATGACCCCGCTTTCTGCAGGGGCAATCATATTTAGAGATACAGATTTGCACAACTTTTCCAAGTTCAAAATCAGAGGAAAGACTGGAACGGTTATGAAGTCATATCAGACGGAGACGCTGATTGGTAGTCGCCCAGGTTCTCCAATCGTCGGCGCATGGGCAATGTTCAACCTCATTGGCGCCGATGGCTACGTTGCGATAGCGAAGAAGGTTATGGAGATTACGTACGCTTTTAGAGATGGGTTCAAAGAGATTCCAGGGCTAAAGTTGTTCGCAGAGCCGAAAGTCAATGTGGTCTCTGCCTATTCAGATCAGTATGGCCTTCATAATGTGACCGAAGAACTCCGTCAAAAAGGTTGGGTGTTTTTCACGCTAGATGTACCCTCTGGACTAGTCCTTTGGCTAGACCCAGTGAACGATGGACAAGCTGAGCCTTTCCTAGCAGATCTTAAGCAGGCTATGCGTCTGAAAATACCAGTATAGCCTCAATTTGATCTAAATGATGCTTCAACTGCTGACGTAATTCTGACGTTAGATGGATCTGCCGACATTCTGAGCGTCGTACATGGCGGGGCCTATTCTTGCTCCCGCGATTCGAGCATCACCGACAACGTAGACCTTGACCTTTCCCTTCAGAACGGCAGACAGGGAATCATTCTGAAGCCTACCGGTCAACATGACGACATTATCTACGTCTTCAATAGTTCTCTGAATTGACGGCTGATAGACGTTGTAGACCGTGACGGTCCTACCTGTGATGCTCTTTATCCAGGTGAATGGGCTCACCTTGACTCCTAGAGAGAAGAGTCTAGGCAGGACGTGAGGCCAATGGTTCGTCGACTTTAGCTCCATGCCGATGTTTGCATGATACGTAATGACCTCGACATCTCTGGAATCCCTGGCTAGGTATTCCGCGAGTCCGGGCGCCTCGATGAAACTTATGGTGTCGGCTATTATCACTCTCTTCCCAGGGACGAGCTTACCGTCAAGGATGTCCGTGTCGGTGCAGACGATCGCCTGCTGCCATCCATTGACTTCTGTGAGCGTGTACGGGTTGTATCCTGTTGATATTCCAGTTGAACCGGTTGTGATTACAACAACGTCGGGTGCCTCATCCTGAAGCACAAAACTGATTAGCTCAGGATCAGGAGTTACTTCGTAACCGTACTTGACTTGGACCCCGAGTTTCTTCAGCTGACCCAATTGCCACTGCACGAGCGCCTTGATATCCGATCTTCCAGGTAGCTTGGCCGCGAGCAGTGCTTGACCTCCGGCTTCTCGTCCTTTCTCGTATATCACCACGTCATGTCCACGTTCAGCTGCTACTCTAGCCGTCTCGAGACCAGCAGGGCCTGCGCCGATTATGAGCACCTTCTTCCGGGTTTCAGCCTTCGTGAGAGTACCGATACCCCACTCCCTCTCACGGCTGACTACGGGGTTCACGGTGCATGACATAGGCAGACCCTTTGCCTGTCGGTTCCAGCAATCCTGCAGGACCCCTATGCACGGACGGATATCCTCAAGCCTACCCTGCCTCGCCTTGTTAGGCAGTTCCGGGTCCGCTATTAGGGCTCTAGTCATGGCCACCATATCCGCTTGTTCGCTCCTCACGAGATAATCGGCGTAGACAGGATCGGTGTACCTGCCGACGACACCTATCTTCGTCTTCCTCGCAGCAGCTTTGAGTGGATTGGTGATTCTGAGGTTATATCCAGCCGAGACGTACATGGGGAGCGATTCCCAATCTTCGTGCTGAGGTGCGACTCCCTGGTCTGCAGTAATCCAGTCAATCTTCCCGTCAAGCCTCTTTGCGATTTCAGGGATGTCCTGGAGGATACCGCCCTCTACCCCCTCGTCCCCCATCAACCTCATTCCTACCGCAATCTCTTCTCCTACGTATTCTCGAACTCGCTTGATCACCTCTAGAAGGAATCGCATCCTGTTCTCCAAGGAACCGCCCCACCTGTCCTTCCTCTTGTTCATAGCTGGGGACAGGAACTCTGCGATTAGCGCACCAAGCGAACCCATGAGGTCTATTCCATCAAGATTCCCGTCCCTGATATATTTCGCCGCAAGTCCAAAACCTTCAATCGCCGACTCTATCTCAGGATCATCCATCTCACGCGGAGTAAAAGGAATCATGGGGGAAACACCTGTAATGGATGGGGTAGGGAATGGAGTCACGCCACTGTCAGAACCGAAGTTTGAACCACCGGCTGCGACCTCCATGAAACACTTACCACCGTGGGCGTGAACCGCTCTGGCAAGTTTCTTGTAGCCCTCCACGACGGCGGGATCACATCCTCTAATGGGGAATCTGCCGGTGAGAGACTCCGGCAAACCTCCAAAATACGGACTGAATTGTGCTTCCGTTGTCCCTGAATACGACAAAGGGTCGGTGCTGATCACGGCGAAGGCGACTTCAACCAGCGCTGCACCTCCCTTGGCCCGCTCCGCAAGGTATGCCGCCATTCGTTCTCCAGGGATGTTATCGTGATCATCGGAGACAAACATGGTGGAGTGAGGCGTGACATAGATTCTGTTCTTCAGCGTTATCGGTCCTACCTGAACTTCGGAGAATAGATGTTCGAACAACTCGGCCGGAAGTACCCAGGGCAGCACATTTATAGTTGTTTCAGTCGTCTACCTTTGCCAAACGAACGTTTGTACTTGCTAATCTGTTCATAGTTGTTTTTCAATAGGGCGGAGTTGGAGAAATCATTTTCACAGTCCGAGATGTTTCAAGGCAACTCCGTACTATGAGGACAAGAAAGATCGTTGTCCTAGCTGGAGACACATTCGACATTCTCCACCCGGGCCATGTGAAATATCTTGAATCGCTTCGGACGTTGCTAGTGGCTTTCTCGTATTCCCAAACTCTCCGTTGAATCAAATCCAGTACGAAGTCGTGGCGGGTACGCGAGATCGGTATGGTTTTGATGAATTTCTCCCAGAGATCCCTCGGTATCTTAAGGAGAAACGTTACATTGCTATCTTCCCGCGGCCTCTTCAAACTCACTTGTTTAGATTTCATCATGCTAGTTTGCATCTTCCTAGACCTAGTTCACGTCGCAAGCATGAGATACAACATCTCGTCCGCCTCTTTGCAGAGGCTGCCGGGCGAGCGCGTAAGGCGGGGTTCGACGCTGTTGAGGTCCACGGAGCCCACGGTTACTTGTTGAACCAATTCACGTCCCCTCTGAGTAATAGAAGAACTGATGGGTACGGCGGCTCCTTTGAGGGCAGAATCCGATTCCCACTTGAAATCGTCGCGGAGGTTAGGAAGGAGGTGGGATCAGATTCTCTCGTACTCTATCGCCTAGGCGCATCTGACGGTGAGGGACGCGGGGTCACAATCGGCGAGTCACAAACTTTCGCGCAAAGACTCGTTCGGGCTGGAGTTAACATAGTTGATGTGTCGGGTGGCCTAATCGGAGAGGCGCCTGAGGGAATGACAGGGCAAGGATACTTCTTGCCCTTGGCCGAGAAGATCAAACAGGCGGTGGATGCACCGGTTATTGGCGTCGGAGGAATCACGGACTCCGCCTTCGCCGACCAAGCAATCCGAGAGGGGAGGGTGGATTTGGTTGCTGTTGGCAGAGCGTTGCTCGCTGACCCGGAATGGGCATTATCGGCAAGGAGAACACTCGAGCCATCATGATGGCGCTTCAACTCAAATTTAGATTAGAACATGATTTTGATTTCATCTCTCTCCCCTAACTTTCGTGCCCCTTCATTCGTTATCTCACTGACCACTCTACGGCGATCTCCGTGAACGAAATGAACGCCTACTTTCTGCGAATTTGCTGGCTAAAGCGATGAAGGAATTCGATTACGAAAGGCAGGTTTATGGAGTATAGAGACGGGTTTGTAGTAAGTATAATGGGTTCGCAAGTGTTATAGGAGAAAATTCCCGTAACCGCGCAATATGACTTCTAAGCCTGTCTTCGTTAGAGAAGCAACTGGCCTTGTTAAGGAGATGAGTGTTTGGGATGCTATGTGGATAAACAGCATGAGTTCTGCCTCAGGCGGACTCATAGCACCATTATACATCTTCGCGGTCGGTCCGATCGTGTTTCCTGGCGGAGATTATCTCATCGCCTGCGTGGGATACTTATTGGTTATGAGCGCTCAGTCGCTTGCTTATGCTTTCCTTACGGCCGTGATGCCACGGAGTGGTGGAGACTACGTTTTCGTTAGTAGAACGATTCATCCTGTTGTGGGTTTGTTCTCGAACTTCAACCTGGTGTTCTGGAATTTCGGATTCTTTGCTTTTGTTGCGTTCTATGTGGCGACTTACGTCAGTCGTCTGATGGGCGACTTCGGCGCCGCGGGTCCGGCAACGTGGTCTCTCACACCAGTTGGAACGTTTGCTATAGGCACTATTGTCGTTATCCTATGTGGACTGTTAGTCTTACGCGGAGTGAGAAACTACTTCAAGTTTCAGAATTTCGTGATAATTGTCAGTCTCATAGCCTTGGTGGTAGTAGTGGGCATTCTGTGGATTGACGCTCCAGCGTTTCATCAAGCCTTCAACCAATGGGCAAACGCAAACAGCGTAGCGAGCGGCCCAGACCCATATCAAAGTGTTATCAATACCGCCGCGTCACAAGGCTATACGAATCCCGGCTCTAGCGTCTGGGCTACGTTAGGGCTAATACCTATCGTTTACTCGATCGCGAATTACAACAACATATCATCCTACATTTCGGGTGAGATGAAAAACGCCCGAAGTTTCAAGAACCAAGTGATCGCCCTCGTTGGGTCCGTTGTGCTTAACACAATAATGATTGGAGCGCTGGTCGGGGTGCTGATCTACGCTGCGGGGTATACCTTTCTTTCCTCAGTCGTGTATTCCGCGACAAGTTTCCCAAGTATTCCCACTACGTGGGATTTCTTCGTCCGAATTCTTACTCCACAATATATGTGGTTCGTTGACGCTTCGATGATCCTGATTTGCTTCACTGTTACGGCGCTGGAACTACTCTTCGCTACCCGATGCATATTCGCGTGGTCATTTGATAGAGTCGTTCCAACGAAACTTGCGGATGTCTCAGACCGTTTTCATTCACCAATCAATTCCGTTCTCTTATGCATGGCTTTGGCGGAATTGCTTCTTGGCCTGATGACGTTCACAGGCGTAGTCGCGCTCTATACGGCAAGCGCATTTGGGACTGTCGTTACATTCTTTATTGCTTCTGTCGCTGTGGCGATATTTCCCTATTGGCGAAAGCGAATATTCGAGACCTCCGCGGTTAAGTATCGAATTGCAGGAGTACCAGCAATGACGATTTCTGGCATACTCTCCGCTTTGGCCTTGGTCTTCGTTAGCTATTACTTTGTGGCTATGCCAGTTCTTGCAGGATATTCAACAATAACTGGATATATTATAATCGGTCTGATCATTGTCTCAGCCTTAGTGTACTACGGTTCTAAGATGTACCATCAAAAGCGGGAAGGAATGGATATAGGAGTCGCTTTCTCCGAAATCCCTCCAGAGTAAGCAGGCGGCAACGACCAAACCACACGCGTTTAGGTCACGAGTTCCCCAACAATCGAACAATGGAAATCTGAGAGAAGCAAAATGCGCCCTTGTAGGACATGAGCCTATACTTACACCCATGTTAAATAGCGGTGGCGCTTGCAACTTTTGTCAGTAGAGAAAACTTGCCGCATTCATACCTGGTGAAAAAAGAAAACTACCATTATTTGTTGAGTAAGTCCCGCAAACCCGTTCTAGAGGTCAACCCGGGCGATCTCGTCACTTTCCAAATCAATGAGGTTACGTCATCCCAACTAACACGGGACAGTACCAAAAGCGACATCTCCAAACTTGATGCGTCGAAGTTCTACCCGCTTTCGGGGCCAGTCCACGTGGTAGGCGCTAGAAGAGGCGACGCATTAGCTATCGACGTATTGAAGGCGACCACTGCTGATTGGGGTTGGTCCGCGATCATACCCGGCCTAGGAGTACTTGAGGAGTTCAACGAACCCTTCCTGTGGACGTGGAGACTTGACAAGAAAGGTTGGGTGAATTTCAAGAACGGTTTGAGAGTCCATTATAGGCCGTTTTGCGGTTTTATGGGATTGGCACCAGCAAGCGATGTGCAGACGGACGTAATGTCTCCTGGGTTTTATGGGGGCAACATGGACGTGCGCCACTTGACAGTTGGGAGTAGACTTCTCCTTCCAGTTCAGGTGGAAGGTGGTCTGTTTTCAGTCGGTGACATGCACGCAGCTCAAGGAGATGGTGAGGTCTGCGTTACAGCAATCGAATGCGCAGGAACAGTTACCGTGCGGATCGGGTTAGCTAAAGATGCAAAGCTAGAGACACCGCTTTATTTCGCAGCGCGAGAGGGCACAGTTGGAAGAAGTTACGTGACGACTGGCGTAGCACCTGACCTGATGGATGCCTGCAAGCAAGCTATCCGTAGAATGATTGTGGAACTAACAACGAATGCTAAACTTAGTAGAGAAGAGGCGTACATATTTTGCAGCGTAACTGGGGACCTAAGGGTGCATGAAGTCGTAGATAGGCCCAACTGGGTCGTGGGCCTTATGATACCACAAACCAGTTTCGGGCAAGTGTGGAAGAAATTGGTCCAGCGTAGTGGATAGTTGACAAGATTCGCCTATTGCAAGCTCAGAATCTTAAGACGCGTTCAGAGCGACGAGCTAGTTCACGAATGCAAAGCTCCATCGCGGTCCCATGTTATACGTGAGGCGGTTAAGGATTATTTGAAAACCATTGAGTGACTCCCGAAACGCTCACCACGATGGTATTTTTGCTAAAGGACTTAACTCAATTAGGGTCAGAGTCAGAGGGATTTGAAACTATTTGAGTGTGGGTCCGGTCATGTTCTTAATGACTGCTCAACCTTGTAGCTCATGGGTTCGACATCGCTAACGCTGATTTGGAGTATTCAGGAACAGAACTAGCAAGAGAGTTTGGTGGGGTGCGTAGGGTGCCGCAAGAAGAGCCACTGCCCTTAGTGAGACATGCATTCAATCCAGTCGGTAATACTGCTATCGTGGATGAGTCTGGGCCACACACATACGGGTCGCTCTTAGAGGCGTCAAGCAGAATTGCCTCTGCCCTACTAGACAGCCTACCGGATCTAAACGAGGCGAGAGTATGTGCCCTGATACCTCCAAACTTCCACTACGTAGCAGTCCAGTGGGGTGTTTGGCGAGCTGGAGGCGTAATCGTTCCTCTTTGCACCACTCACCCTCTGCCTGAAATTGAATATGCCATCAACGATTCCGACTCCACAATTGTCGTGTACCATCCGCAATTCAAAGAATTCCTGAATCCCATCATGCAGAAAGAGAAGGGCAGGAAATTCATCACGACCGAGGCGTTACTAGATCCCTCGACGAAGTCTCTTCCTACGATAAGGCAAGAAAGACGCGCAATGATCCTATACACAAGCGGGACTACAAGTAAGCCCAAAGGCGTTGTCTCAACCCATCTGAACATAGCATCCCAAATCACTTCGCTCGTAAGAGCGTGGGAATGGTCCGCGTCGGATCGTATCCTCAATGTTTTGCCTTTGCATCATGTTCACGGAAGCATCAATGTTCTCAGCTGCGCATTATGGTCTGGGGCTGAGTGTGAGATGCTTCCTAAGTTCGACGCGGAAAAGGTGTGGAGGAATTTCGTTGCAAAAGACTTCACTCTCTTCATGGCTGTCCCGACCATATACCAGAGCCTGATCACATACTGGAACCAAGCGACCGAGCAAGAAAAAAATAAGATGTCAGCGGCGTGCCAGAAGTTCAGGCTAATGGTCTCCGGTTCAGCCGCACTTCCTGTGAGTACTTTGGAGGAGTGGAAGAAGATCTCCGGCCATACCCTCCTCGAACGTTACGGAATGACGGAGATCGGGATGGCGCTCTCGAATCCACTTCATGGCGAAAGGAAGCCCGGTTACGTTGGTATACCGTTGCCCGGAGTTCAAATCAAACTAGTCGGAGATAACGGAAACGAAGTTCGCCCAGCCTCGGGGAAACCGGGAGAAATATACGTTAAAGGACCCAGCGTCTTCCTCGAGTACTGGCGACGACCCGAGATCACCCGCGAATCGTTTCTGGAGGGATGGTTCAAGACAGGCGATGTCGCAGTCCAAAACGAGAGGGATGGCTACTACAGGATTCTGGGTAGGAAATCAACTGGCATAACCAAAACAGGCGGATACAAAGTCTCCGCCCTTGAGATCGAAGAGGTCTTGAGAACCCACCCCGCCGTTAAGGAGTGCGCCGTGGTAGGAGTTGAGGATGCGTACTGGGGCGAACGCATCTGTGCCGCACTAGTTTTGCGTGCGAACAAGCAAGTTAGCACGAACGAATTAGACAAATGGATGAAGGTGAAAATCGCAGGATACAAAGTACCGAAACAAATTCGAACAATGACCGAGTTACCAAGAAACTCGATGGGCAAGGTAGTCAAGCCCGAATTGAAGAAGATGTTTATGCAGGCAGAGAAGAAGGCTTCCAACTTTTCGTGAAAGCAGCCCACAGTAAGTTCGGAGGTAAATGAAACCAATGTGCCGACAACTTAACGAAATAGGAAGCAGTAGCAGTAGTGATTCAGGCCCGGAACGGTGATTTCCTTGTCGAAAGGAAATATGGGTTTGGGAATCATTTCCGGGTTTGTTCTACTGCTTGTTCTCGGCTGGTTACCGATCGTAGGGGCGTTAATATCAGGTCTTGTAGCTGGGCTAATTGCGCGAGGGGCCAGTCGCGGCGCAGTGGCGGGGCTATTGGCTGGAATCTTGGGAGCAATAATCTTGGCGGCGTTACTGACGATTGGTGGCGCGGCTATAGGTGCCCTGTTTGGAATGGCGGCCTTAGGGGCTCTGGTAGGTGGTACTGTTGGAGGACTGATAGGGCTGATTCTGACTGTTGGGAACGCGATCGTCTGCCTCATTGGCGGATTGGTCGGCGGAGCGTTGAGAAAACTCTAACATGTCCCGAATTCGCTTCGAATGACCCGAACCCTACTAGGGTCAGAGTCGGAGGGATTTGAGCCAAATAAGGTTCAGGACCAGAGATGAGGCAGTGACTCTGACCCACATTTGCCGATGTATGTGGGTTCCTTCTATTCGGAAAGTGTGAATAGGGGATCAGG